>Ga0197144_100644_pt1 | contig 13544 bp, 8 predicted proteins | sample GBS85_MetaG_FD_148670 | JGI IMG/M metagenome (GOLD analysis project Ga0197144, IMG submission 148670) | Sediment microbial communities from Great Boiling Springs, Gerlach, Nevada, United States - GBS 85_MetaG | ecosystem: Environmental > Aquatic > Thermal springs > Hot (42-90C) > Sediment | place...
AGGAAAGGGGCAACTTTTGTGGCGGCGTGTCCAGCAAGTGAACGCGAAGGATGACGGCATTTTCGCTCGGCACAATTTCTATCGCCCGATTGCTTTCAGACACTTGCCAATTCCGATCATTTTCGGCACACCAAGTCAGCCCACCTTCTTCCCAACCAAGCCAAATGATGGGCTTGAAGGGCAACTGCATCCCGCCTGTCGGGACGGCGCTACTGTTTTCAGCGCTACCCCATCGCCCTGTCCAGTAGTGAAACAAAGTTGCCCGTTCCTTCCGCAAGGGGATTTCCAGCCACAATCGCTGCAAAGACCCTTTGGGTTGTGGGAGCGGCGACAGCCTCAAATCAATTCGCATCAAGCCATCAAACTCCGTTCGCACGACAAAGTTGGCAATCACGGCATCATTGACCTGCCAACCCAAAAGCGTTGCTTGTTCGTCAGTGCGCTCCCAAATTTCGCAACCGCTCTGCGTCCAAGGCAACTCGCCCTTTTCACCGAGCGCCATAAGGCGTATCGGTTGGGCGAGCAACTCCACGCCTGCCGTCGTGATTTGGGATGGCAACGGCTGTTGTGTGAAGCGGTAATCTCGCCCCCAAACGCTGACCTGGATTTCGCCCTTTGCTTGCCACACCGCCACAGGCGTCCAAGGGTCGGGCACTTTCGCCATCGCCTTCACCCCTATCAGGAAAAGCCATACGATTATCATCCACTCAAACCGCACCACTATCACCTCGCTCGTTCGGCTTTCATGTAGTATGCTCTGCAATTGCTCATGCCACTTATTCAGCCAGCGGTTGATGACGAATTTTTGAGAGCCGAATTCATTCGGCGACAATTTGGAGGGCGCAGGTTGAACCTGTTGAGCCGAAATCAAGTCTTACCAACCGCTATTTGCCATTCGCTACTCGCCACTCGCTATTCGCTGCCGTTTGGGCTCGGCAGGAACTTTGCCCTCCAAATCTGACCACCGACTGAAGTCGGTGGCTACGAAAACGAAGCCTGCTAAAGCAGGCTGACACAAAAAAGTTGTGAGTTGCGGGTTGAGCGTTCAAAGGAAAGACCTGACCCGCAACCCTCAACCCAATTATCTACCATTTTGGCTCGGTAGGAGCCTCGCCTTCCCATAGCCGAGAAGGCATGTTTTGGGGAGGGCGAACCTCTTGGTGAGTCCATCCTTTCCGACTTGCCGATTTACCCATCTCACGACTTGCCGATAAATTTGGCTCGGCAATAGCCTCGCCCTCCCGTTTTGTTACCGTCCCTCGTCCAACGACCTTCGTCCCTTAAAAAGTCGGCGTTCAGTCTCTTCGTCATCAACTGCGGGTTAAAACCCGCAACATGAAAGGCTTTGGCTGTCAGGTTCTTGTTGATGGGTAAGTGTTCGGCAGTCAAGGCATCCAGTGTCTTGCTCAACTTCGGTTGAGAGGGCGATGCTCCATTAGAGCCCAAATTGCCCCAAGTTTTAAGGCAGGCAGTTTGTCAGGTCGTGAAAAAGGTTGAGTTCATGGTCATTTCCTCTTCGCTTCCCAAGGCGCAGAGCCATTGACAGTTCCGACAATTCTGTCGCCCTCAACGATGCCCTCGTAGACATCTTCCCTTGCTCGGTCAAGGGTGAAGTAAATCCCAGCGCCCCAAGCGTAGAAGTCACTGATTGGTGTGGCTCGTCCACCATCAACGAAATTGGCGACCAACTCGCCTTTTCGTTGTTCAATTTGGATTGCTCCGCCTTTCCACTGCCAAGTCCCAACCAAGTTGACTTTATCTCGCTTTGCGACCCAATCTCGCTTGCCGGCGAACTGCCCACCTTGAATTTCAACTATGCCCGTTATCGTGTCGCCATTAACTCGCCCTGAGAACCTCATCGTGACCTTTTGCCCGCCGATTTCCATCACGACAGTGAAACTGAGTTGCGTCCCGACAAGTTGGGCGTTGATGATGGGAGTTTCCTGACCCTCAATGCTGACCGAACCTGCGATCTTTTGGAACCGTTGGCGGAGTTTGAGCACATATTGGCGCTCGCCCCTCGGAGTTTGAACCGTCCACCGCCATGTCCCAGCAACTCCTGCCGGGATGACCCAGTAGTAAACGGTGTGCTCGCGGTAAGGACCTCTAACCCTGAGGACTTTGTCTGGATGCCAACCTTTGATGCAGGTGGCAGAGCCTTCACCTTCACATTCGTCGCACATGTCAAAGTCGTGGGAGACGACCCGCGCGCCGGGGCGAAGTTCCCTGAACAACTTGGGGCGAAGTCGCAAGTTGATGGAAGGAAGCAAGTATAGGGTGACAACAGTGGCATCTCGGATGTCAGTTTCAAACAGGTCTTGCTGTAAGAACCTCACTCGGTCGGTGACTCCAGCCTTGCGTGCGTTTTCGTTGCTTTCACGAATTCGTTCTGGGTCAATGTCAACGCCAACTCCTCGCTTTGCTCCGAATTCTTTAACGGCAGCGATGACAATTCTCCCGTCACCGCAACCGAGGTCGTAGACCACATCGTCCTTACCCACTTGTGACACTCGCAGCATTTCCCGAACGAGTTCGTGTGGTGTTGGGACATAAGGGACATCGGGTGGGCGTTGCTGCGCCGTCAAAGCAGCGATGACAAAAACTGAAGCGCTTACCATCAACCAAGTCACAAAGCGCCATGACCTCATAACTGCTTCCCTCCTTGACGCTATGGTTTTCTCTGAGTGCCGGTTTGACCCGGCGCCTTTTACATTCTCACTCGTATCGCCGCACAAGCATGAGCACCGGAATGCCTACTAACAAAACTGCCACGCCGACCAAAGCACCGACACCTGTGTAACTTAGGCTTGACTGAAGCATGTAGACGCAAAAAACGCAAAAGAGCAACGGAGTGAGCGGATAAAGTGGGGTATAAAACGGGCGGCGAGTTTCCGCATCAGTGTTCCTCAGGATGAACAGCGAAAGACCTGTCAACAGGAAGAAGAACCAGAAGACGGGAGCCGTGTAGTCAACCATCGTTGAAAAGCCTTTCCGAGTTGCTGCGCCCAATGCGACCAACCCTAACGAAATCAGACCTTGAACGACAAGGGCGTTAACAGGAGTGCTTGTCCGTTCGTGCCAAACGCCGAGCAGATGAAGGGCTTTGAAGTCTTGACCCCAAGCGTAGTTTGTTCGCGCTCCAGTGAAGATTGTCGCGTTCATCGCCCCCAAAGCCGAAACGGCTATGAGCACGCTGATGAATTTTGCTCCCCAATCGCCCCAAGCGTTTCGGAGCAAATCCGCAGCGACGACCTCCGATTTAGCCATTGCCGTAAGACCGAGCCCTTTCAGGTAGGCGAAATTGACAAGCAGGTATATGACAGTAATTGCACCTATGCCAAACATCAAAGCTCTCAACATGTTCCGCCTCACATCTTTCAACTCAGCCGAGATATAGGCAGCCTCGTTCCAACCGCCGTAGGTCAGCAAGACGAAAATCATCGCCAAACCGAAAGCGCCAGAAGAAGGTTTGTCGGGAGTAGGGATAGGTTCGCTCGGAACCGCTTTCAACAGCCCGACAGCGAAAACCAGTAACAGTCCCAAAACTTTCGCTGCTGTCAAGATGTTTTGCGTCCATTTGCCCTGCTGAACTCCCATCACATTCAGGACTGTCAAGACAATTGTCGCCAGCGCAGCATAAATGGCTGATGAGTGTTCTCCGAGTGGGAGGAGTTCAGAGGCGTAGTCACCGAAAACGAAGCCGAGCATCGCTATTGAGCCCGTTTGTATCACTGTTGCCCTCGCCCAAGCGAAAAGGAAAGCAATGTCGCGACCGAAGGAGCGGTTGAGGAAGTGATACTCGCCGCCAGCGTGGGGGTAAGTTGTCGCTAACTCTGCATAGCAAAGAGCGCCGATGAGTGAAATTATTCCGCCCAGAAGCCAAGCGAAAAGGAACATGAATTCGTTTGCTGTGTTAGCAGCGACCAAAGACGGCGTTTTGAAAATTCCTGAGCCGATGACAATCCCGACGATGATGGCGACCGCATCCGCCACCGAAAGCGTAGGTTTCGGCGCTGCCACTTTCTCCGCCATCACATCACCACCCGCTTTCCAGTTTTTCGCAAACTCAGTTCAGCATAGCCCTTAGACGCACCGGCAGCGGATGCGGTTGCCTTCAAATTTCACTGTTGCTGACCTTCCCGCTGCCTTTGGCGCGCTTTTGTTCGTCGTTGATAATCCTGCCACTCTCGTTCGCCATAGACTTTCCACGAAGCGCTGTCAAACACTGCCCTCGCTCGGTCTGGGGCACCTAACACTACGATGACTTCCTCGCCACCTTTCCACACAGCAGCCTTGCCGCGATGGGCTTTACCCTGAGCGAAGCAACATTCGCCTCGTCCGGGCAATGTGAGTTTGTGCTCCTTCCCTTCGGCTTCAACGACAAGGGTTAAAGTCGCCGGGTCAAAGGACTTGACCTTTCCCTTCAAGGTCGGGTAACGAAGGAAAGCGAAGAAAGTTGGTGGGTCGGCGAGGTAGCGAACGGCATATTCGCCACGCTTGATAGAACGCCAAGTCACCAAAACTTGTTCGCCCTCTTTGAAGTCAGTGAGTTTGGCATCCTTGCTGTCCTTCATCAGTTTGCTATCGGATTGAACCAACAAAGTCCGCTCAACTTCCTGACCTCGGTAAACACCTTTGACGGTGATTGTGTTTTTGGCTGCGTCAATTTTGACGATGGTGACGAAGGAATGAACGACGGGTCGGTAAGTCTTCGGTCTCTCCTGCCGAGTTTGCTGCCCGAACGCCAAACACGCCGTCAACCCAACCAACATCCCGACTGCCCACATTCGCTTGAACATCTCACTCACCTCCCTCAGAAATCACTGGCGCTGTAATTTTGGCGCGCCACAAACTAAAGCGTCAGTTCCCCTCCGACGGTTCCTTGCTTCCCGACGAACCGCCCATTTTTCGGAGAAGGTCGGAAACGGTCTCTATTTCGCTGAGGGCTTTTCGGAAAGACTCAAGTTCGGTCTCGGAAATGGGCTTGATGGGTGTTCGCTCTTCCTGTAATTCGGCAGGAGGTGGTGGAGGCGGCTTGGGTTGGCTTGACGATTCTGTTGAGCGAATATGTTGCAGCCTTTGCCTCACCTCATCGCCATAAGTTTCGGGGTCAATTTCGCTGGCTTTTTTGTAAGCGGCAATGGCTTCGTTGCGTTCGCCCAAAAGTTCGTGCACCATGCCCATCCAAAAATGAAGCCTTGCGTCCATAGGTTCTTGACCAGAGTAACTCAAGCCGTTGCGGAAATCCTCTAAGGCTTGCCGGAGCGTTCTCTCAAAAGCGTCTTTGTCCGTCACGACCAACTGCTGTCCGACAGGTTCCCAGCGAGCATACTCGGTTATGGCGAGGCGATGGCGATTGTAACCCAAGACGAAATAGATGATCGGGTGGGTCGCACCTTGCCTGATGGCTTCCTCCAAACAATTGATGGTCGCCTCAAGTTCGCCGAGTTGGTAGTAGCAATGGGCTTTCAAAAGTTCTCGGACAACAATCTCGTCGGGCGAATAAGCCTGAATTCGTTCAAGTTTGCTGACCAACTTCAGCAAAGATGTCCTCATCTCAACCCCAAGCGGGACAAGGTAGCGCATCTGCAATTCCTGCGAACCTGCCAATTTGGTCATTGCTTTGTGACGCCAAAGTTCGTAACTAAGCAACGCTTCAAAAGCATTCAGCAAAGTTTCAGCGTAAGGCGGACAATTTTCCAAGTGCTCGTAAGCGACCTGCAAGTAGCGGATTAGGATTTCGTGAGCCGTCGGGAAGCGAGCCAGTCTGTCCAAGTCCTTACGAATCTGGGTCAGTCGTTCTGTCCAGTCCATTTTTATCACCTGCCGCACGAAGCGGCAGTTTCAATTTTAGCCCAAAATTCCCGCGACAAAGGTTGACTGGACAGCACAAATCAACGGTGTTCGCTTCCGCACAATTTGTGTCAGCACCGGGAAGGCAAGAGCAAAAATCAGAGCAATGAGAATTCCTGTCACCTTGCCACCAGCAACGCAGGGGCTAATACGCTCCGTTCCTTCGGAGCATAGTATTCGTAAGCCGTTGTTTGACCCGTTTTGGCTTTGATGGGCATTTTCGCCCTCAGCCTGAATTGCCACTCCACCGTCGCACCACCGTCAATGCGTTCAAGGTAGCAGATGACTTGGCGGGGTGTCAATTCAAACCGCTGCAAGACTTTCCGCTCAACCAAGTTTGTCAAGTCATCGGTCAGGACTTCAAAGCCTGGCGGGATGCCGATGTCAACGATGACCATTTGAGCCGCCATCGGGCGACGGTTCGTCACCCGCACCTTGCAAGTCACCGTTTCGTTCGTTTGCAACTCCGTTCGGTCGTAACTGATACGCACTTGCAGCGGTTCTTCAGGCGCTGGTGGGACAAGTTCCCAAGGCAAGTAGAACCGAGTGCTGACTTGGTAAAGCAGCGAACCAGTCCCGTCAAATTCAAGCGTCACTTCGTTAGCACCTTCACGGACATATCGGCTCGCATCTGCCATCCGAACGATGTCGGCGTTTTCGGGAGTGATTTGCCACTCAGCAACTTTCCCGCTGTTAACCCGAACCACGAGCGTCCCGTTGATTTCGCTTCTGCTTCGTTCCATCGCAGCGATGAAGGCTTTCAGCGACCAAATCGTCGCTTGTGTCGTTTGCCATGTCCCGAACTCGTCTTTGTTGCGCACCAAGTAAGTCAAGGCTTTGTTGACGAGCATGGGATAGCCGCCGTGACGGATGAGCGCGTAAGTCGCCAACGCCGTCGTCTCCAAATCTCCGCTTCGCCCTCGCCCAAAGAATGGCGTCGGCTCTTTGCTCTCCCAGAACGCCACTTCCTCGCTTTCTTTTGCCATGCTTGCCAGTTGTTTGGCAACTCGGTCAATTTGGGGACTGGGGACTTGGGACTGGGGACTAGCAAGAAATTCTTTTGCGCTGACTAAGGCGTTGAGCATCAAAGCAAGGGCATAAGCGTCGTCGGCTTCGTTGATGCGTTCACTCAAGTAGCCAATCGCCTTTTTCAGTGTCGTCTTGACCTGTCCCGTGTCCCTTGTCACCTGCCCCGCCTCACCGATTGCCCAAGCGATGTAAGCGGTCGTGCGGAGAATGTCCGTTTGCCGCGTAATTGCTCCTTCTTGGATGCCGAATCGGTCGGGCGTCCACGAGCCGTCAGGGTTTTGTTTGCTGATGAGCCAATTGACAGTGCGAACGAGCAAGTTTGGGTCAACATCGTGGACTTTGCTCATGTCGGCAAATTGCAGTAAGCCATAAGCCGTCAAGACCTTGTGGGCTGGCGGGTTGCCGAACCAACTGAAGCCGCCACCTTGAACTTCAAAAGTCAAGAGCCGCTGGTAACCGATGGTGATGAAGTGGCGAGCCTTCATCTCAGTTTCGGGCTGAGCCTTGCCAGTCTGCTTCAAGTAGCGAAGCACCAAGACATTCGGGTAAGTGATGCTGGAAGTTTGCTCAAAGCAGCCGAAGGGCATCCGCAGCAAATTCTCCAACCCGTCCAGCACCTGCGTGAACGCTCCTGCATAGACCTTGACAAACAAGTTGCTCGCTCCATCAATCGCTTCACTCGGAACTTTCACCATTACCGTCCGTTTTACCTGTCCCCTGTCCCGTGTCCCTTGCCCCGTCAATTGGTCGCTGATTGTTTGCCAAAACTCTTTGCCGTCTGGCAGCACAGTGACAGTTCGCTTGACGGCGTCGCTCATCGCCTCGCCGTAAGCGTAAACGGTGATGGCGTGCGTGCCCAACTTCGCTGCTTTCAGGCGGAAACGAACCGAAGTGACTTCGTTGGGCTGAAGCGTGATGCGCGATTCGTGGTTGCCCAAAACTTCAAAGCCGTCACCAACTTCCAACCGCAGCCGAACCGTTTGTGGTTTGGCAAGGTAGTTGTAAAGGGCAACGGGGACGGAAACTTCATCTCCTTGCGTGAAAGCGACGGGCAGGTCAATGTCTACGAAGAAGTCTTGAAAGACGCGGATGGGAAGCGTCATTGAGCCCAAAGCGCCGTCAATTGAGTTGCCCAAAACTGTCAACCGCCAAGTCGTAATGCTGTCAGCAAGCGAAAGTTTCAACTCGGCTTCGCCTTTCTCGTTGGTGATGAGTTGTGGCTGGACAAACAAAGTTTCGGGGAAGAATTGACGGACGCGGACTTCTTCGGGGACGGGGGACGCGGGACGGGGGACGGATGGTCCAGCGGCTTCTTTGAGAACTGCGCCAGCCATCATCGGCATGGCTTGCGCTCGCAAAGCAACACCGTCGGCGAAAATCATTTCGTTGCGGGCAATGACACGAATTTCACGCCCTCTCCCTTCGCCCGTTGCGAAAGCGACAATGTCGTCGTCGGTATCAAACTTGCCGTCTAAGCCAGCGCATTCCAACCGAAAGCCGTAGCGGAAGTTGTCCAAAGGGTGCAACCGCATCGGGTTGCCCAACGGGTCACGGATGTCGCGCTCAGTCAACAACCTTGCTGCCACCAATTCCCGCAACGCTTCTTCAGGTTGTGGGTAAGTGCCTTTGGCGTGACGATAAGTTTCCAATGCCTTGCGGATTTTCGCTGCCGCTTCCTGAACGAACTGCTTCCACTTCTCCTGCACCTTTTGCGCTTTCTGCTCGTAAGTGCTGACTTGAAGCGTGTGCAAAGATGGCGGAATTGCTGCTGCCAGCAAAATCTGCCCAACCCGCTGGATTTGTGCCTCGTCCCTCGTCCCCCGTCCCTCGTCCCGCCTCATCAGAATGGGACGAAGTTCCCAGCCGTGAACTTCATAGCGTGGCGTGAGCAACTCTTGCTCCAGCATGAAGTAGAGCCTCTCAAGACCAGGTTGCATTTCCGCCAACGCAAACACACTTTCGTCCACGACAGTGATGCCCAACGCAGCAGGTTTTGGATTGCCTTTTTGGTCGGTGACGGCAAAGCGAATTCGTGCGGTCTCGCCAGGTCGGTAAGTGTCTTTATCGCTGGCAACTTTGATGTGCAAAGCATCAGCAGGTTCAACGATGACGACTTTCGTGTCCCGAACGATGTCACCGCCTGCCGTGATGCGATAAGCGTGCAGAACGAGTGTGCCCGTAAGGTCGGGCGTCAGCGTCAGGGACAAACTTCCGCGCCCGCCCTGAAGTTCAACAGTTTTCGTCAGCACCGTTTGTCGGTTGACAATTGCATCAACAAAAACTGGGGACGGGGGACGCGGGGCGCGGGACGAGATGGATGGGGACGAAGTGATGATGTCAAGGCGCAAAGTCTCGCCGACTTTGGCGATGGCTTTGTTGGTGCGAAGCAAGACGGCTTCATCGGAAGCGGAAACTGCCAAAGGTCGTCGGACTTGAGCGCGGTTGCCTTTCTCGTCCGATGCCTCCACAATCGCAACGATGGGAATACTGGGTTCATCAACGGGAACAATCTCTGGCTCAAAGCCGATAGGTCGGCGACGAATGAAGGGGGCAGGTGCACCGAAACCGCCACGCCCAATTTTCCCCACCTTCGGCAGCGCCGCTGCTTTCAAGTTGACCGTCACTTCCCCGACGCCCATCGCATCCGTCTCCCCACTCGCCGTCCAAACCCGTCCCTCGTCCCCCGTCCCGCGTCCCGTGACTTTGAATTTGCATTTTGCAGGCGTCCCGTCGGGATAGGTCGTCACGACAAACAGGCGCATGGGCAAGTCAGGCTTGATGGTGGCGCTTTCTGGGACGACGGCGATCTTGATGGGCTCGTTGCTGACGGGGAGAGTGATGCTGGAACGCTCGCTGTGTTCGGCTTTATCGGTGACGGTTGCTTCAATCCGCAGCAAAGCGTTGCCTCCTTCAAGGGGCAATCCCACAAACTTTTCGGGCAACTTCGCTTCAAACTGCCAAACGCCTTTTTCGTCCAGCGTTCCTTTAAGTTCAGCGATGTCTTGCCAGCCTGCGGCGAAAGTGCTCAGCCGAACCACAACATCGCCGTTGGCGACAGGTTTGCCGAAAAAGTAAGCAGCGGTAACAGTCCCGCGCAGCGTTTCCGCTGGCAAATAAAACCGCCTCTCCGTCTCCACATTGACTTTGAACTTGGGCAAAACATAACGCTCCACTCGCACCGTCTTTTCCGCCACCGCCAACGGACGGGACGGGGGTCGCGGGGCGTGGGACGGGTCATTGACGGCGATAAACCTTATCGGTGGCGTGCTTCCAGCGTTTGAATCATTCGGGAGAGTTTGGCGATGAGTTTGTCCAGTAACTCCAACCGTTTCGTCACGATGTCGTTCGGCAGCAGATGTCTTGCCCGTTGATACCAACCCTTGCTCTCTCGCGCTGAGCCCCGTGAAGTGCGCAAGTATTGCGGATACTCCTTGCCAAAGCCTCGTCCATAGCCTTCCTCTATGTTGGCGGCGATACTCCCGATAGACCGCACCATTTGCCTCACCAGTTCTCTCCCACGCTGGTCTTTCATCAAGATTTCGCTGTCCTGCCAGAACAATTCCCATAGTTCCATTGCCAGCCGATGCACTTCCAATTCTTCCACTCTGTCCCTTGCCATCTTCGGTCACTCCTGTTGGGTTTTTCCGCAACCAACCCAAATTCTGCCTCGCCCCGCGTCCCTCGTCCCCCGTCCCGTGCAGTGTCGCCGTGATGCGATATTCGCCTAAAGTCACTTCATCGGCGATGGGGAACTGAGTGGCAGCGATGCCAAACTTGGAAGTTCGTTCAACAGAGCGAAAGACAAGGTTGCCTTTGGGGTCGCGGACCTCAAAGGTGCAGGGCAAATTAGCGGCAGGTTTCAAGTCGGGTTTGGTCAAGCACAAAGCGCGAATATGGACGGTTTGGCTTGGTTGGTAAATTGGCTTGTCGGTCGTCAGCAAAATTTGTGCCGCCTCTTCAACCGTGACCGTTTGGTCAATGCGGTCGTCACCTATGGGCGAACGAACGAGAATTGTCAAGGGGTAATTGCCTGCCTGAGATGGGGCGCGAAACTGAGCGTCAACGGCACCACTTTCATCGGTCACGCCAGCGAAAACCGTTTTCTGCCCGACAGTAATTTGCACTTTTGCCCGAACAGGTTTTAGCCTCTGCCTGTCCATCGTCACGATTTTCAGTGCGACTTTTGAACCGGCAAGCCATCGTGTTTGCCCAAAGACTTGGGTGTCAAGCGGTGGCGGGAGGAATGGGGAAGGCTTTGATGCTTGGGGCTGAAGCCCGAAGGCAAGGGGTAACATGCCAGCAAAACCGGCAACGGCGACAAACCAAACCCAAACTCGCATCTTCACTTCGCCTCCTTATCAAGTTGAGCGTCGCCGATAATTGGACGAAAGCCCCTTCCCAATTGTTCCCGTTGTGGAGAAAGGTCAACTGTAGGGGGCAAAGTGAAAACGGGAAAAATCAAAGTCCCCTCAAAGGAGAGAAAGGGCAAGAACCAGTAACGCTTCGTTTGGCTTAAAGTTTCACAACTGCCCGGAACGGTGAAGTTCTCTCAGGGCGCGATAAATCCGCTCCAGTTCGGGATTACCTTTTGCTCTCCGCTCCAGCAGCGCAAGGGCGTTCTCAACGGTCAACGAGCCAGGAACCAATTGGTAAACACGCTGCCGGGAGATGCCGAGGAGTTGGGTCATCCAACGGACAGGAATGCGTTTATGAACGACAGCGCTGACGGGTGAAGGGACTCCTAACTTTGCCAATTTCTGCGCGACTTGCTTGATTTGTTGCAATTTCTCCCGCTCGTAAAAGACTCCCCTTTGCTCAGGAACTTGTTTTGCAGGCAACAAACCCTTTTTCCTCCACGAACTAAGCGCCACAACTGGGACACCCAAAAATTCTGCTGCTTCTTGCTCTGTCATCAATTCACTCACTTGCCGTCTTGCCATAACTTCTCGCCTCCGTTAGCGACGATTTTTTGTCCACGACGCCCTTGCCACATTTGCCGTCTAAATGATGACAAAGTTTGCGCAACTGTCAAGAGCGGCAAAGCGTGTTCCAAAATTGCTTTATGCAGCCGTCTTTCTCCTCACCAATAAGAGCGCGCTTAAAGCAGCAGAAAGAACTTTAAAGGGGAGACACGGAATGAAGCCTGATTTGGGAGCGCTGTTTGTGTGTGCGACGCCGATCGGGAATTTAGGCGACATAACTTTGCGAGCCCTTGAAGTGCTCAAAAGTGTTGACATCATTGCTGCCGAGGACACAAGGGTGACCCTGAAGTTGCTTAACTACTACGGTATCCGCAAACCGCTCGTCAGTTACCATCAACACTCGCCACCGAAGCGGACGGAGTGGTTGTTGCAGCAATTGAAAGAAGGAAAGGACATCGCCCTTGTGTGCAACGCAGGGACTCCGGGAATTTCTGACCCTGGCGTCCCTCTGGTTCGGAAGGCTCTGCAAGAGAAGATTCCCGTTGTCCCAGTCCCCGGTCCGTCAGCGGTGACTGCTGCTCTTTCTGTGGCAGGAATGGACGCCCAAAGGTTCATTTTTCTCGGCTTTCTGCCGCGCGAAAAGAAAGAGCGCCGTGAGTTACTTGAACTGGTCAAGTCGCTGCCTTTCACCCTCGTGATTTACGAAACCCCGCACCGACTCGCGGAAAGTCTGAAGGACTTGGTTGAGATTTTAGGCGACCGAATCACCGTGCTTTGCCGCGAACTGACAAAAATGCATGAGGAGGTGCTCTTAACGACCTTGTCGGCACTTGCCCGCAAATACGAAACCGAAACCCCGATCGGTGAGTTCACGCTCGTCGTTGAAGGAGCAAAAACGCATGAGCCTGAACCCAATTGGAAAGCCATTGATGAAGCCATTGAGGAGTTGCTCAACTCGGGGTTGCCAGTCAGCAGTGTCGCAAGAGAAATTGCCAAAGCATTCCCCATCACTCGCTCCGCAGCCTACCAACGAGCCTTAAAGAAGGCACGAAAGTGTCAAGGGTCTTGAATGTTCTCTGCAACTTCAAGCGCTTGTGGTAGCGACAAAACCTTAACTTGAAGTTGTTGCTGCAAGTAATCACAGACTTGTTGCGTGTAATCGCTGTCCTCGCTGACCAAAAGTTTGTCCTTGCTGCGGTAGGCGACACCGACGAAGGGCAAATCGGAGCGGTCAAAATTCATGCCCAGCAGCGCCTTTTCGTGGCGATTGGGTAATTTGCTTGAGTAAAAAACTCGTGCTTTGCGAGCAATGAGCCTTTTGAACCATTCTTCAAGATAGCGATTGCGAGTGCGCTTGAGGCACCGCTGATATTCCTGCTCAATATGTCTTTCGTGGTCAAAGACAACCTTGTGATGTCTCAGGACAGCGAGGAGGAAATCAAGCGCATCAAAATTGCCTTCGTCAACCTTATAGAGCACCCATGTGTCAATTGTCCATTCCCTCACTCGCCACACTCACCTCTTTAGCCTTGCGCTCGCCTACCGCTTTCATGTGTGCTAATGCTTCTTCAAGCCCTTCCTCAAAAAAGCCTTCAGGGATTGGTTCGGCTAACTGACCGTATTCGTCCAGTTCAAGCCGATGAATTTTCGTTCCGTCGGGTGTCGGCTCAAAGTAGTAAATGGCGACTTGCCTGTGGGAGAACTTTTGCTCGGCGATTCGGCGCTGGATGCGAGCCAGCA
>Ga0197144_100647_pt1 | contig 13512 bp, 15 predicted proteins | sample GBS85_MetaG_FD_148670 | JGI IMG/M metagenome (GOLD analysis project Ga0197144, IMG submission 148670) | Sediment microbial communities from Great Boiling Springs, Gerlach, Nevada, United States - GBS 85_MetaG | ecosystem: Environmental > Aquatic > Thermal springs > Hot (42-90C) > Sediment...
GCCTGGGCCATCAGCCGGAGCATCGCCGCGTTGCGGCGGGCGATCCAGTCCTCGCCTTCGGCGGCGGCCAGAAGCCGGCCCAGCTCGCGGGCGGAGAGGGCTCGCACAGGCGCCCGCTGCATGCGGGGGCCTCGCACGCGAAGGGTGCGGCCCAGGCTCTTCAGAAGCCCACGGATGGCGGAGAGGCGGAGGTGGATCGAGGAGGGGGAAAGTTTGCGAACCGCCTGAAGGTGCGCGACGTAGTCACGGACCTCCAGGTCCGTCAGCAGCGCCGGATCCGGCGGCTCGCCGAAGGTTCGCTCATACCACGCGGCGAACTCCTCCAGCGCCGCCTGGTAGCGGTCCCGGGTTCTGGGGGAAGAGAGGGAATCCAGAAAGCTCTTCAAGGCGTCCGTCCACGGCATCTTCGCCCTCCCGGATTTTTTGTGCGACACGATTTGTCCGGCCTGGCGGGGCCTTTTCGGGAGCCGAAACGGGCCGGCAGCGTCGCCCAAGAGCCATTTTACGACAATCTTTTGCGACGCGCCGGAGACCCGCGCCGTCCGGCGCCGGTCCGGGTCCGCCGCTTCAACCCACCTCCTCCAAGCGCAGCGGCCCGGAGGGGTAGAAGATCGCAACAAAGGCGGCGAAGAAGGCTGCGATGGCCAGAAGGGCGAGGGTTCGAAAGGCCAGCCGGCGCCACGTCATCGCGGCTCCTCCCGGATGATCTCCCGGAGCACTTCATGCGTCCCGCGCCAGAACCGCTCCGCAACGTCCACTAGCGCGAAACAGCCGGCCGGGGAAAGGGAGCGGATCTTTTTTGTCAGGGGGTGCTCGTCGCCCATCCGGTCGGCGATGTTCGCCCACACGAGATGGACGGTCTCCGGAGTGAAAGTGAAGAGGATTCCGTTGAGGGCCTCCAGGATCCGCAGGGCTTCCTCCTCTGTCAGCCCCAGACCCCGGAGCTCCTCCCGGCCATGGGCCAGCAATGCCCGGTAGCGTTCCAGGCATTCCCGGGCCACGCTTCCCCGGGCCTCCCCCGGCCGGCGCCGGGCGTCCAGGAAAGATAGCAGCTCCGGGCCGGCCCGGAAGCCGACGTAGTTGGCGGCGCTGGTCTTCCGCTCCGTCTTCTTTCGGGCCATCTCCGCCTCCTTTGGATGCATGTCCTTCATGCGCTGGATTCGGAAAGCAGCATCAGGCTGGCCAGGCCCCGAGCCACCGCCGGCGGCTCCGATGGGGGTTCTGCCTCCGGCGCCTTTCCCCGGCCGCCCCGCACGTGGGGCCGCACGAAGGTGAAGCCATGCGGAACCACCAGCCCGAACCCCTCCGCCAGGCGGCGGGCGGCCTCGGACGGCTTCCAGCCGGACGGCAGCCGCCGGAGATGCCCCCGCACCATGTGGGCGGCCCGCTCCAGGCACCGCCGGACCTCCGGCTCCTCCCACTCCGCCTCCGGCTCCTCCTTCCCCTCCCCGGCGATCACCCGGAAAGGCCGGGGGAGCACCCGGAGGCGCTCCGGCATCGGCGCCGTCTCCGGCGCCCCCGCCTCGACCTCCTCCGCCCGGGGCGCTCCAGAAGGCCCGGGGGATCGACGTCGGCCGGCGGGCGGACGCGGGACGCCCACCGTCAGGTCGTGCCAGAGGGCGGCGGCGGCCGCCAGCCAGAAGGGGTCCACCTCCGCCAGGTCGGGCCGGGGGGGCAGCGTCCGATCCAGCCGGAAGATCTCCCCTTCCCGCCCCGCCGGGTCCACCGGCCGCAGCCACAGCCCGTGGGGGTCGGCGGCGACCCGGAAGCCGGCCACCCCCCGGGCCCGCAGCGGGGGCAGATCCGCCCGCACCCGCAGCCGCCCCTGGGGGACATAGCGGGCCTCCCGGGCGGCGATGTCCATCAGGGCCCGGAAGAGGCCGGCCGCCAGCCGGGCTGCCTCGTCAGGGATCTCCTCCGGCGTCCGCCGGGCCAGGGCGGCGCGCAACGGCAGCGCTCCCGGCGGCCCCCAGTCGGACGGCGGCAGCGGCCGGCCGGTCCGGTGGGCGCGGACCAGCTCCCACCATAGGGGCCAGTCCCACACCGGCCAGGACAGCAGCCCGGCCCCTTCTCCGCCGGAGGCCTCGGCCAGGACGGCGGCGGCCAGGAATCCGGCCAGGCTGGGTATCCCCTCGGGGATCTCCTCGGGCCGCCAGAGGGCCTCCCCGGCCTCCAGCCAGGCCAGGGCCGCGTCCACTCCGCCCATAGGCAGGCTCGCGAGGATCCGGGGCGGGTCGTCGGCGCCCGGAGCGGCCCAAAGCTGCGGCAGCCGCTTTTGCGTCTCCAGACGCCGCCGCAGCGACGTCTGGCGCTCGGGCCGTCGGGGCGCGTCGGACAAAGGGTGAAGCCGCAGCAGCAGGGCGAAGGCCCGCAGGGTCCGGCCGACCATCAGGAGCTCGGCCTCGGAGGGATCGGGCGGCAGCCTCCCCAACCTCTCCAGCAGGAGGAAGGGGGCCACCCAGGCGGCCGGCAGCGGTCCCAGCCCGGCCGCGACCGCTTTTGTCTCGACCTGCCGCAGGGCGTCGGCAGCCCGCATCCCGCGGGGGCGGACCAGGGCCAGGCCCAGCCGCCGTCCCAGGCCCACCCCCCATAGGATGGCATCGCCGATCGCCTCGGCCATCCGAAGCCGCTCCTTCTCCCCCAGAGGGATGGGAAGCAGCTCCTGCTCGACCAGCGCCTCCCGCCAGGCTTCCCGGAATGCCTCCCAGGAGGCGCCGGCGGGGTCGCCGGGGTTGGCCAGGGCCACCAGCCGTGGCCCGGTCTTCTCCTCGCCGATCTCCCGGATGGGAACGGGCCTCATTCGCCCTCCTCGAATGAAAATCCGGACCCGCCAGGGCGTTCCTCTCGCCTCCGCCAGGCCCGGAACGGTCACTCGTAGATCCCCGCCATCACCTCTATGCCGCGGCCCGGATCCGGGCGGGCTGCAGCCGATGGGGAAGAACCCGGGCGGGCTGGCAGGGTATCGGCCCGCCCGTTGGCCAGCATCCCGAGGGGCCATGCGAGGCAGAGCAGCACGGTCATGCCCAAGCCGACCCCGGCGGCGGCGATGGAGGAGCTGGGGCCTCAGGCGATCACCCGGATGAGCCGGGTGGTGCCGACAATCCGCCCCCCGAGGTCCCGCACCGCCCCGGATCCGGTGTCGGGAACATAGATCCCCTCCGGGGCTACGAAGATGCGGGCCCAGGCCTGGGCCAGGGCCAGGGAAACGATGACCATCTCCCCCTCCGGCGGGGGCGGCGGAGCCCGGAACATCCGGAGCATCACCGGGATCTCGGCCCCGTCGATCCGGATGGGATCCCCGGGTTCATCGATTTCCTCCAGCCGGAGCTCCCCCGCCGGATCCGGGGGGATGCGGAGGATTGGGCGGATTTCCTCTCCGGTGTCGGGGTGGAAGAAACGTCCCCCTTCGGCCCGCACCCGGGAGGGGGTGCCGGCCGGGAAAACGACCACCTCATGAGGAGTCCGATTGCGGATGACCATGGCGCCCTCCTTACTTTCAGGACTTTCAGGAATGGTTTGCCTTCGGCCTCAGCGGATGGAAGAAGATCACCCCGGTTCCCGGGATCTCCCGGCCCACCCACGTATGGGCGGCCAGGAACCCGATCAGGTCTTCCGGGAGGACTTCCTCCCGGGTCGTTCCGCACGGGAGATGCGCGGGACGGGCCAGGGCCAGGTATTCCGCCTCGCTCAGGTTCCATCCCACGTAGATTCCCTTCGCCTCCCCCAATATCTGGATGGAAACCGGGGAAGCGAACCGGTATCCCATGGGGCCAACCAGGCCGGCGGGGAGGATAGTCCAGCCATGGCGGTAGCCCCAGGCAAAGACGAGAGGCCCTCGGGCCAGGATCTCGACGGCCTGTTCCAAATGCGAGCATGGGGCCTTCACATCCCGCCCGGAGACGGTTTCCTGGACGGACAGCGGTCCGGCCGCCCCGCAAGCCGGGCAGCGGGTCTCGATCTGGACGGGCGGCGCGGCCCCCTGGTTGGCCGCGAAGGTTTCCCGGATCTCCTCGGACGGGATCCAAGCGATGGGAGGCCATGGTCCCGGCGCCGGGACGGGATCGTCCTGCACCGGCTCGCCCCGATGCCAGCGGGCTTCCACTTCCTCCATGAGGGGGATGGCGGGATACAACAGCCGGGCGGGGGCGAAGGCTTCCGAGAGGTGATCCGAGCACAGCGCTCCCCGCTCGTCCTCTGCCCAGAGGAGGGCGGCGAAGAAGTCGCCCCAGATCTCCTTCCCACACACCCGGCAATGCCACTTCGGGTGGTTGGGATGGGGATCGGTGGGCGGGATCGTCGGGGGATCCTCCCGGTCCCCGAATCCGAAAAGGCGTGGAAGCCATGACCGGATCCCGGGGGCCGGGATGGCCAACAACAGGGTCTCTCCCAGCTCCCTGAGGCGGATGGCGCCGTCGGGGAGGCTTTCCGCTCCCTCCGGCACCTCCACCACTGCATGCCCGGTTGGAACCCCCACCGGGCCCCAGCCGGGCAGGTCCAAGCGCAAGGTGGTCAACCATTGGATGTTCATGGTTTCTCCTCCTCGTCTCACCCATGGTGTCTCACCCATCGTGTCCTTCTTCTGAGGTGAGGTGGGGCGGGGATCTCTCCCCGCCCCCAATCTGATTACTCCTTACTCCACCGGCGCCTTCGCCCGGGCCACCAGATCTGCCCAGCGGATGCGTGGGACCCCTACGTCCCGGGCCCGGCCGACCAGGTCGGAGGGGGACTTCCCGGGCTCCACGCGGGTGATGTAGTGGTTCGCCCAGGGGATCCCAAACTCTCCAAACCGGAAACCGGCCTGCTCGAGGAGATCCCGGGTGACCTCCTCTTCCTCCGGCACGTCCGTGATGATCAGCCGAGGTATGTGCTGATGGGGCGTCCGAACATGAATCAGATGCACAACCGCCCAGGTCGCCATGTCAACCTCCTTAATTCAGATTGATCCCCCGCCGCCCCCGTCTCCCACGTCCTCTCTGGAGAGGCCTCCGATCCCTCGCGGCGGGGGCCGCGATGTCCGGGATCGGCCCCACCCCTGGACGGGGACTGCCTCTCCGGTTCTCAGTATAGCACCGTTTTCGGTTGTTGTCAAGTGTTTTCGCAGGGCGAGGGGGAGGCGGGCGCCCGCGCTGTTCCGCGGTTGCCAACAGGCGCTGTCTTAGCCTCCTCGTTGGAGGCGGTGGAATGCGAGCGACGTGGAGACCCCTCTGGCGGCGGAACGGCGAGGAGCCGGTCTACGCGCCATGGGTCGATGAAGCAGGAAGCCGCCGGTTGTCGGTTTCGCCCTTCGGAGTGAAATCAATGACGATGCGCTGCGGAACGGATCATTTGTCGGCCAATCGCCATCCGTCCGAAAGCCGGCTCGGGCAGCCGCCCGAAGGCTTTCCAGTCCTCCAGGACCACGGCGATTCCCCCGGGGATCTCCGGGGGATCCGCCGCCAGGGCCCGCAGCACCCAGGGCGGCCCCAGCACGGCCAGCACCACCGGCCAGCCCCGCAGCCGCGCCGCGATCCGGTCCACCCGCTCCCGCAGCCGCCGCCGCAGGTCCTCCCGGGAGCGGCGCCCGGATTCCGCCTCGAGCAGGAAGAGCGTTTCCCTCCCCTTCCATAACCCCCAGGCCAGCCCATCCGGACGCAGCGTCCCGGAGAGGACCACCTCGCTCCATCCTCCCCAGACTTCTGCGCCCAGGGCCTTGCGGACCCACGCGGGCCACAGCCGCGCGGCGCGCCGGTGGCGTCCCCGGCCGCCCTTCTCCCGCCCGTCGAAGAAGCGGGCGCCCGGCGGCAGCAGCAGCATCCGCCGGGCCGTCGACAGGCCGGATCGGGTGAGCCGCCAGAGGGGATACGGAGATCCCTCCTCGACCACGCGCCCGGCGGCGGCCAGGCCCCTCAGGATCTCCCGGGCCCTCGGGGGGGATAGACCGGCCTGGGCGGCGACCTCCGCCGTGGCCGCCTCCCGCAGCCGCAGCAGCGCCAGCAGCGCCCGGGCCATCTCCTTCGGGAAGGCCGGGGGCGGATCCGCCGGGGGCGGCGGGGAGAGGGCGGGGAAGAGGCGGGGCGGGAAGGAGAAATCCTCCCGGGAAGGGAGGCGGCCGTCGGTGACGGCCACGGGGGCCGGGATCCCCCGCAGCCCCCGGGCGATCTCCTCCCGAAACCAGGCGCCGGGAACCTCCACGGCCACCCAGAGGGCCGCGGTGGGCCGAACGGCGCGGATCCGGGCAAACAGCGCCCGGATCCGCAGGGCCTGCAGACCGGGCGGAAGCCCCCAGGGATCCTCGATGGGGGCGAAGAACAGATCCGCCAGACCGCCGGGCAGCGACAGGGCGATCCAGCCGGGGAAGACGGCGTCGCCCACCCGCACCGGGCGGAAAGTTTTAGGGGGCAGGAAATTCGTTTTCTCGTCCATCCTGCCCCCTAAACCCTACAGCGGCCGGCCGAAGCGATCCCGGGGGATCTCCCCGGCCTCCCCGGCCATCAGCCCCACGGAGGCCTCCGGGGAGAGGCCGGTCCGGATCTGGCGGGTCATGAGCGTGTAGGCCAGGATGCTGCCGACGAAGACCGGGAAGAGATAGAGGGAGTTGCTCCAGTAGCCGGCCATCCCGGCCGCGGCGATCAAAAAGAGCACGATCGCCGGGGGGCCCATCCCCAGCGCCTTCGCCTGGATCTCCAGCCCCCGGGCCTCCGCCCGGGCCCGGGAGAGGATCTCCATCACCTCCGCCATCGCCCGCCGCACCGCCTCCATCACCGGCAGCGGCCGCACGTCCCCTTCCAGGGCCGACAGCAGCGCCGCCCCGAAGAGGTCGTCCATCACCCCCGCCCACCGGCGGGTCCAGGCCCGCACCGCCTCCGCCCGCTCCCGGGCGGTAGGGGCCTGGCGGAGGGCGGCCAGCAGGTCCTCCATCACCATCCGCCCGTGGGGCCCGGTGGAGGGCAGGGCCAGCTCCAGGGCCTCCTCCAGGGACCGGCCCTGGGCCAGGGCGGTCTCCACCGCCCGGGCCGCCCGCACGATGTCCCGGGCCTGTCGCATCCGGAACTCGGCCGCCCGATCCGCCAGCCCGCCGAAGTAAAAGAAGGCGGCGGCCAGGGAAAGCAGCGCCGCCGAAAGCGGCGAGCCCAGAAGAAACAGCCCCGCCAGAAACCCGGCGGCGATCCAAATCAATCCGCCCAGAGCGATCTGAGAGAAGGTCATCCCGGTTCCGGTGCGCCGGGCCCACGCCTCCGGATCGAACCGCCGCCGCGGGACCGTCAGCCCGAAGGCCGCCGCCACCGCCGCCTCGGAGAAGCCGCGCCGCCGGAACCCCAGGGAAAGGGGAACGGCCGCGGCCGCCAGCGCCCCGAAAAAGGCGATCAGCGTCTCCATCCCTCACCTCCTCAGCCCGGCCACCAGCTCCACCGCCGGCAGGAAGAAGGTCAGCATCATCCCCAGGATCGCCAGGATCCCCCAGGCCACCGCCCGGACGCGCAGGGCCGAGGCCCGGGCCGCCGTCTCCTCGACCATGGCCTGTCGCAGGGCCTCCCGCAGGTCCGCCACCGCGGGGGCCAGGGGCTGGCCGTGGTGGAAGTGGTCCCGCAGGGCCTGCAGCAGCAGCCGCATCTCGGCGTCCGCCGGATCCGGCAGGTGCTGCTCCGCCCGCTGCAGCGCCGCCTCCAGATCCTCGACCTCCATCCGGGCGGCGAGGAACCCCAGAAAATTGCAGAAGGGCCCCCCGACCGCCTCTCCCACCCGCCGCATGGCCTCGGAGGGGGAGACCCCCGCCTCCAGCAGCGCCCCCAGGGTGGAAAGCCCCACCACCGCGTTGGCCCGGAAGGCCTCCGCCCGCCGCCGGGCCAGGGCCCGCAGCCGGGCCTCCGGCCGCCGCAACGCCGCCAGCATGAGGGCCCCGGCGACCGGAAGGAAAAGCATCGGGTCCATGCCCAGCAAGACCCAGGCCGCCCCGAAGGCGGCCGCCGCCAGGGCGCCCTTCCCGAAGGTCAGCACGGCGTCGGCATAGTAGGCGCCCAGGGAGGGATAGGGGTAGCCGGCCCGCCGCAGGAGATCCAGAACCCGCTCCCGCCCCCGAGCCCGGGAGGGGGCGAAGCGGTCCGGCCACAGCCCCACCCAGAGGGCCGCCCAGGCCGGCAGGCGGGGCAGCTCCGGATCCGGGGCGGCGGGCGCCCGAAGCGGCGCCGTCCGCCGCCGGCCGACCAGCCGCTCCAGCAGCTCGTAGACGCCGAAGGCCGCCGCCGCGGCTCCGATGAAGGCCAGCGCCGGCTCCATCTCATCCTCCCAGAAGGGCTTTCAGGAACAGGGCGAGGGATCGGGCCCCGCCCTCCACCGCCAGCCACCAGGCGAAGTAGGCCCCGGCCACCCCCAGGGCGGCCCGGACCGCCCAGGTCGCCTCGTCGGCCTCCACCGAGAAGGAGATGGCCGGGCGAGGGAAGGCCGGGCGCGGCGGCGGGGGGGCCGGAGGGGGAGCGGGCCGCCCCTCTTTTTCCTTCAGGGCCGGGAAGGGACGGGCCTCGGCCGGGCCGCGCATGTAGACCCGCCGCCGGGGGGTCCGGCGGTAGCGCAGCCGCCGCCACAGCAGGACCTCCGCCGGCAGCCGATCCGGCCCCAGACGAAGAAAGGCCAGGATCAGCGCCAGGCCCATCAGGAAGAAGGCGATGAGGCCTCGGACCCCGAAGGGCAGCGGCAGCAGCAGGGCCAGGATGGCCAGGCCGGCCCCCGCGCCGATCACCGCCAGGTCCCGATCCTCTCCCATCGCACGCCTCCGTCAGAAGGGCGGCGAGGGGATCAGGCCCTGCAGCATCTCGGCCAGGGACGGGAGCACCACGAAGCCGATGAGGGCCAGCAGCACCAGCCCGGCCAGCCCCAGCACGGCCGTGGACACCATCCGGGAGCCGCCGAAAGCCGCCCCGCTGGCCCCCTGCAGGATGTAGTAGAGCCCTCCCAGCGCGGCCACGACCACGATCAGCCCGGCCAGGAAAGTCCACACTTCCTTGGCCAGCTCCAGGATCTTCTGCATCGCCTGCTCGAACATCGCCTGCCTCCTTTCGGGGTTTGAGGCGCATCAGCATCCGCCCAGAAAGCGCGCCACCAGCGGCATGATGGCCGCCGTCAGCGCCATCCCCACCACCGTCTCCCCGGCGGCCAGCATCGCCCGGCCCAGGGAGGCGGGTCCGCCGGCCGCCGCCGCCGCCAGGCCCTCCAGGACGGCGACGATCATCCGGAGGCTCCCGATGGCCCCCACCAGGACCGCCGCGGCCGCCGCCATGTCCGCGAAGGGGCCGCAGGCGGGGGAGGCCATCGCCGCCCGGGCGGCCCGGGCGATCTCCGGGACCCCTGCCAGCCCGAAGAGGGCGATGGCGAAGATCCCGGCCATCCCCGCCAGGCCCGCCGCCACCCCGGCGCTTCCCCCGACCGCCGTCGCCGCCATGGCGCCCAGCAGCCGATACATCAGCCCCAGCCCGGCCAGGAGCGCCCCGGCCAGGACCAGGGCGCGCCAGGCATCCTGGAGAGTCCCGAGAAGCGCTTCAATGGGCATCCCTTCCTCCGTGGATGATCCACTCCACCCGCACCAGGAAATCCTCCGGGCGCACATCCAGCTCCAGCTCTCGCAGGGCATCGGTTCGGTCCTTGAGGACCCGGGCCCGCTGGCCCTGGATCCAGATCACCCGGTCGGCCTCATATGCGATGCGCTCGTCGCCGAGCAGCTGCGCCAGATCCGGCTCCCCGGAGAAGGCCGCCGACCGCACCGCAGAGATGGCCAGGATGATCCACCCCCGCCGCCGGGCCAGGGCCCGCAGGGCGGCCGCCGCCTCCCCGCCGCGCCGGGCTTCGGGGACCGGCCCCTCCAGGCCGTAGACCGGCAGCCGCTGCAGGTAGTCCACGGCCAGGAAGGCGGTCCCATGGGCGGGAAAGCCCTCCTCGAGCAGCCGCTCCTCCAGGGCGCGCACGGTGTCCTCCCGGTCGTCCAGGGGGGCCAGCAGCAGCAGCCGCGCCCAGCGGGCAGGATCCTCCCCCATCGCTTCGGCCATCCGCCGCAGGCGGAAGGCCAGCTCCTCCGGGGTGTGCTCGAAGCACGCGAAGGCGGAGGGCATCCGGGCGGCGGCTTCGGCGGCCATCCGCAGGGCCCAGGAGGTCTTGAGGGCCCCGGGCGGGCCGGCCAGCAGCGTCAGGCCGCCGGGCCAGAAGGAAAGGTCCCCAAAAACCCCGGCCGGGCGGTAGGGAGAGCGCTCGGAAAGGGTTCCGAAGCGGACGGCGGCGAGCGGGAGGAAGAGGGCCAGGAAGCTCATTTCCGGAGCAAGGGCCAGGGCGGCCCCGAAGGCGATGGCCGGCAGCGCGGGGATCTCCGGATCCGGGCTCCGGTTCAGCCGGCGCCACTCCAGGCTCAGCCGCATGGCCAGCCAGGCCAGGGCCAGGGCGGGCCAGGGGAAGGCCGCCCCCACCGCCGCCAGGGCTGCCAGATCGGCCATCCCCATCCGTCCCCGGGCGGCGGCCACGGCGGCCGGGAACAGCAGAAAGCCGGTCGGGTGCAGCAGAAGCGGCAGGCGCAGGATCCGGCCCGCTCCGGAAGGCGGCAGCAGGGAGAGGACGGCCAGCAGGCTCATGAAGGCCCGCGGCGGATCCTCCTGCAGGCCCGGAAGCAGTCCGGCGGCCAGCGCGACCCAGGCCAGCGGCGCCTGCCGGCTCCGCAGATCCTGGAGGGCGGCCAGGGCGAGCAGCGCCAGAACCGTTGCGCGCGGGACATCCATCATCCGCGTCCTCCGGCGGGGATCTCCTCCGCCGCCCGTTGACGGCCCAGCTCCCGGAAGGCCTCGCCTCCCACCAGATTTCCATCCCCATAGCGCCGCCAGGCTTCTCCAAAGGCCGCCCGAAGCCTGGCCTGCCACTCCCGGGCGGCCCCCTCGTCCGCCGGCGGGGCCAGGAGCCCGGCGCGCAGGGCCGGGGCGATGCCCTCGCGGTAGCCCTCCAGGAAGCGCCGGAAGGCCCAGCCCTCGGCGTCCTCCCGGGCCAGGGCCTCCCGGTAGAGCGGGGCTATCACCCGGGCCTCGAAGCGGGCGGGGGCCTCCGCGGCGGCCGCCTGCATCCACAGCCGGCCCACCTCCCGCTCCCAGGCGCCCGCGGCGGTCAGGGCGGGCAGATCCAGGGCCCGGCCCAGGGCTTCCTGGCGAAGGCCCTCGCGGATCATCCCGGCCCCGGCGGCCATCCCGGAAGCCCCGGCCAGAGCGGTCCCGGCGGCCGGCAGCAGGGCGCCGCCCCCGCCGGCCAGGACGGCCATCCCGATGATCCCCTTCGCCGCCCGCACCGTTCCCGCGGCGGCCTCCGCCGCGCCCGCAAAGGAGAAGCGGGCCGCCGCCCCGGCCATGGAGAATAGCAACCCCACCGCCCCGTAGAGGAACACCAGCCGCCCCAGGGCGGCGGCCAGGCCGGAGGAGAAGGCCAGGCCGGGGCTGGCCAGCGTCGCCGCCTTCATCACCGCCCCGGCGGCCACCGGCAGCAGCGCCGCCAGGACCACGCCCTTGAGCCACAGGGAGGACAGCCACCGGAGATGCGGGACCGCCCGGGCCACCCCGGCGATGGGGCCCAGGACGGCCAGCAGGTAGAGGAGCGCGTATCCCGCCGCCAAGGCCCACAGGAGCGCCGCGATCCCCGCGATGTAGCCCAGCCCCACCAGGAGGTTGAGCAGCGGCCCCAGCATCAGCATGCCGGCGAGAGCGGGGAGGGAGGGGGGCTGGAAAGCGCCCGCCGCGGACAGGGGGTCTCCGAAGACCCGGGCGGCGATCTCGAAGCCCAGGGCGGCCACCTTCCCGGTGAGGAACGGGGAGGCGGCCGCCCAGAAGAGGGCGACGATCCAGTCGGAGGCCACCCGGAGGGGAGCGTCCGCGTCGCCGACCAGCCGGGCCCAGTGGAAGATGGCCAGCCGCAGCAGGAACAGCGGCACGGCCAGGGCGGCGGCGAAGGGGAAGACGGAGCGGCCGACGGCGCTCAGGTCTCCTTCGACGCCGACCCGCAGGGCGGCCAGGGCGGCCCCCGTGGCCCCCGCGGCGCGGCCCAGGGAGGCGTTCAGGGCCTCCGTCTCCCCCCGCATGGAGGCCCGCAGCGCCCCGTCCAGGGCGCTGGAGACGGTGTCGGCGGAAAGGAAGATCTGGTGGCTGTGATAGTGGTAGTTGCGGGTCTCATGAATGACGCGGGTCTCCCCGCCCGGAGATCCCCCGGGAGATCCCCCGGGCGGGGCGGAAAGGCCCGGACAGCCCGCCTTGCCGACGATGGTGCATGGGTCCGTCGCGGGCTTCTCCGGCGTCGGCAAGGGCCGGACCTCGATGGGCGCCGTCTTCGTACCGGCTGGCGGCGCCGGCGTGGAGACGACGGTGTCCGGACCCTGGCCCTGCGCCCGGACGGCCGGGGCCAGGGCGAGCAGGAGCAGGAGAAACAGAATGAAACCGAAGGCTCGCGTTCGCATCGGGATCCGCTCCTTCAGCGGGGGACCGCCGCGGCCGATCCCCGGAAGGCGGGGAGACACAGCGTTCTCTCTGGGAAGCACAGGCCGCGGAAGCCGCAGCGCGAACAGACCCGGCCGCCCTCCAGGGCCCGTAGGGGCGGCCAGGGGCCCTCCCGGGCCGCCCGGGCCAGATCCGCCACCAGGCCGGGCAGGTCCTCGTCGGCGATCCAGGGCTGGTAGGGCCGGGCTTCCCCGTCCGGGGAAAGCCCCCAGACTTCCGGCCGCCCCCGCCAGCGGCCGTCGGCCCGGTCCGCCCGGGTCGCCAGGGGGAACCGGAGATCCTGGGCGCCGTCCGCCGTGAGCAGCCCGATGACCTCCCGGGGCCCCTCCGTGAACACGAGGGCCGGAAGATAGGCCGGCCGCCGGATCCCCGGAAGCGAGATCGCCAGCTCCGCCGTCTCCACGGCAGGCTCCCGGAAGCCCGCCCCCCGGGCCCAGTCGTCGACCAGAAACGCGAAGGCCCTCAGATACTCGTAGAAGCCGTCCCAGCCGCCCAGGGGCCGGACGGCCTCCGTCAGGCCAAAGCGTTTGCTCAGGGGCAGCCGGTCGTAGGCCTCGGCGAAGAACGCCGAGGCCTCGGGGGCCCGGATCCCGGGATGGGCCCGGCGGAAGGCCTCCACGGCCCGCACGTAGCGAGGGACCTCCTCCAGGATCGCCTCGAACCCCCGGTCCTTCAGGGCTTGTCGGAGGTTCTTCCCCGCCGCCAGGTCCCGGAGAGCCTCCCGGACCGGATCCGGCCCCGGCTCCGGGACCGCTCCCGCCATCCACCATCCCGCCGCCGCCGGGCAGAAGGCATAAAGCAGGGCGGCCAGGATCGGGTGGCCGCGCGGGTTCTTCGGATGCTGCAGGGCCTCCCAGAGATCCGTCACCGTTCTGCCCCCTAAAAGCTAAAAGATCGGCGCCCCCAGGGCCAGCCAGGCCGCGTAGGGAAGGGCCTGCCAGGCCCCCGGCCGCCGGATCCCCAGGACGTCCTCCAGGGCCGGCCGACGACGAACCAGGTTCCGGCCGATCAGGACCGCCAGGGCCAGCAGCCC
>Ga0197144_100648_pt1 | contig 13504 bp, 7 predicted proteins | sample GBS85_MetaG_FD_148670 | JGI IMG/M metagenome (GOLD analysis project Ga0197144, IMG submission 148670) | Sediment microbial communities from Great Boiling Springs, Gerlach, Nevada, United States - GBS 85_MetaG | ecosystem: Environmental > Aquatic > Thermal springs > Hot (42-90C) > Sediment | place...
ATAGTTTGTTTTTGCGGTTTTTACTTAACTTTATGCCTGGAAAAGAGAAAATAATTTTTTTTGATTTTAGTTTTTCAAACACAATTTCTGTTGCAATAGGTAATGAAAAAAATGAGATTGAGGTTCAAAATTCAGTATCATCAGAGAAGCTTTATGGAACAAAGTTTATAGCAGAAGTTGTAAATTCAGCCATGAAGATTTCTGGAACAGCATTTGAAGATTTAGGAAAGATTGTATTAGCTCGTGGTCCCGGTTCTTTTACAGCTTTGAGGGCTTTGATTGCATATTCGCAGGGAATAAGCTTTGCTTTAAGAATACCCATCTACACCACTCTAACATTCAGATGGATAGCACTTTTTTTAGAAAAATTATTTGACATGAAGACAATAAGGTTCCACCTTTTCAGTGGTAAAAAAAACATTTTCTATTGTGCAGAATATGAATTTTTATATGAAAAAGAAGAAAAAATAGAAGAAAAAAATAAAAAAGGAGACAAAGACTGGAATAGTAGCAGTAGCAATAAAAAAAATAAAAATAAAAAAAGAAAAATCATTAAGATTTCAAAGGAAAGGATATTTTTATCTGAAGGGTATGATTTAGCTTTTAGTTTAGACGTTGAGAGGGCAATTCCACCAGAAGTAGGAGCAAAACATATTGCAGAACTTTATTTTACACAACCCGAGATGTTTGACTTTTTTCCTCCCCAAAAGATTCATAAAATTAAACCTGAATATATAATTAAACCTGAATATATGATGTAGATTTTTTTATTTTTTTTTATTTTTATTTTTGCACATATTTCAATCAGAGGGGAACTTGGCACAGATTTTCAGACTCGGTTTGTATTAACTCGTATTTTATTGTTCAGGATTTTGGTGGTCTTTGTATGATTCTTAGCCAGAAAACCCCACACAGAAAAAGGAAAATTGATAATACCTGCCACAAAGTTATTCCCCGCAATTCAAAAATTTCAAACTTTATTATGAATTCATTTATATCTCCCCTCAAATTATCTATCAAAAGTCGCATCAAAGACAACATAAAAAGGAAAAATAAGGTTTTATCTCCACCTTCTTTAAATCTGATTTTCTCAAGCAAAAAGAAAGTAAGTCCCATAAAAATTCCCTCATAAATCTGGGTAGGATGGATGGGTTTTGAACCGAAATAAAGATAAGCAGGAGAACCTTCTGCAAATTTTATCCCGAGTTTGAATGGCCTACCAAAACAGCAACCCTCGGGGAAACATACAAAAATTCTATGTAGAGCCAGCGATAAAGCTATAACTGGTACGATGGAGTCAAAAAATTCAGGGATTTTTTTCTTCCTCAAAAGCAGATAAATAAGCGTAAAAACCATCGGCCCCATTATTCCCAATATCATGGAGTGTCCTCCTTGCCAAACATAAATAAGCTTTGAAAAAGGAACTTTTCCTACAAGATATAAACGTGAAAATAATGCCCAGGAGAGAAAAATCAAAAGCATAATTTCCCCTATCTGGTCATCCCTATATCCTATTTTCTTCAATCTCTTCCAGCCAAAAACAACGAAAATCAAAGATACCAAGGGCAATGTAAAAAATGAAGTGTAGAACCTAAAATCTCCAACCTGAAACAAAATAGGAAACACTATTATTTAAAAAAAATATTAATTAATTTTTTTATTTTTTTTTAATTTTTATTTTTAATTTCATTTTTTCTATTTATTTTTTTCAGTATGTATTTTACTGTTACGGTTAAGATAAGTAGGAAAGCGGACGAAATCTGATAAAATGAGATTTTTATTCCGCCAAAACTGAAAAAAAGATCTATATCTCCTCTTACATATTCAAATATTCTTGATATAAAAAGGCATAAAAGGAAGACTGATGTTTTATCTTTTGAATTTCTCACTATAAAGAAAGAAATTATCCACCATAGCCCCTCAAAAAGCTGAACGGGAAAAAGTTTTGTGTATCCCACGTGCTTGAACGCAAGGGACCAAGGATGAGGGAAAAATCCAAAAGAGCTTGGAATCCCCCAACAGCAACCCGCCAAAAAACATCCAAAAATTCTATGTACTGCAAGTCCTATTGGGGCGTACCTTGAGCAAAGGTCAAAAAAATATAAAAAATCTTTTCTTCTTATCAAGAGAAAAATAAGGGTAGGAAAAAATGATATGGTCACCCCCATCATAAGGGAGTATCCACTCTCCCAAAGTTTGAATATATCCTTTCCTAAAAAAATTCTCGAAGATAAAATGAAAGATGTTATGAAAAACAAAAGCTCCCCCGCAAATCTATCATCTTCTTTCAGAACAAGGTAAGCTACCAAAGCTATTGAAATTCCGGTCGCAATTGGATAAACAGGAATATAAACACCATAACCTATATGTATAAGTGGAAACATAAAAAATCAAATTAAAAAAATTAAAACAAAACAAACAAAAAAAAATCAAAAGATGTGAATAGCTCCTGCAGGGAGCATATTTTTTGCATCATAAAAGTATAAAATAATGAAGATAAATAAAAATAAAGAGAGAACAAGAGGGGGGGGAACTGAACTACTATTTTTCCTCATAAAAAAAAGAGATAAGACCACAAAAACAGATAAAGCTATAACAGGTAAAGAAGAATGAAAAATTGGAAAAAGCAAAATATTAGGGAAAACAAAGAAAAAGTTTTTGATCGAAAGGGAGAAAAAGAAACCAAAAAATAAAACTAAAATAGCATAATAGATTGAATCGTACATCGCAAAAGAAAATGGGTTTGCAACAGAGTAAAATCCCAAAAAATAGAAAATTGTGAAAATAACAGGTTTGATCAAAAAAGGGATCTTTCTTCCAAATTCAAAAGGTGAGAACATCTCAATTGAGAAAATGTAAAGTGCAACGAGAGAAATAAGGAAAACCTTAGGAGACATCAGTGAAAGAAAAAGCAGTAAAAAAGATGTAGGTATAGAAAAAAGTCTTAACTTATTTTGGGAGAAAAAATATCTTGTGATGACCAAAAGAAATGATATAATCAGCACAAAAACATAATTCCGTAACCCCAAAAATTTAAACCTTGTGGAAACAAGTCCAAAAACTGAAAGTAAAACACATATCAAGGATTCATAAACAATAAAGGTTGCACCCATAACCAAAACCAAAAAATGTATTTTCTACCCTTTTATAGTTTAAAATTATTTTTGATAATGTATCTTTTCTTCCTTATTAAACTAAATTTTCTTATGAAAGTAAAATTTATTTTAAATTCATCAAATCAAAAACCTCAAGCTCAATTTACATCTTTAATTTCCTTTATAATCTTTATAATCTCTGCTACCATGTCTATTAATTTCTGCGGAAGAAAGGAAAATTATTTTACACTACAAGGAGTTGTTTTATATGGCAATGAGCCTGTAATTTCTGCGGAGGTAGGAATAGTCGGAAGTCCCCCACAAAAAACCGATATTTATGGAAGATATAAATTCAGGTTAGGAAAAGGTAGATATCTTATTTACGCAAAGAAAGAAAACTTGGCTTTTTCAGGTGAAGTCGAAATAAAAAAAGGAGATAAAGTATTTGATATAAAGATAACCGAAGGAGCAAAAGTGTGGGGAAGAGCATTTTTTCGCGGACATCCAAAACTTGTAGGTGTTGCTTTTCTACCTTTTTTTGCCCCTGTTAAGGAGGATGGCGGATATACCCTTTACGCCCCTTATGGAAAACATAAAATAATTTTTTCTGAATTAATCCGCCCAGGAATCATAATAAATTTTGTAGATGTTGTAATAACAGGAGAGACGGTTTTGAATGAACCATTCTCTCAAAAATATGAAGCTATAATATGCCCATCTGATGAATTCTTGTGGGGAAATCAGTTCGCATCTTTCAGGTTTGTAACACAAAACTGGTTTATCTTTAACTTCCCATGTTCAATTTCTTCTGAATTCAAATATGACATTCCTTTCAATCCAGATGATTTAGACCTTGACACAATTCAGAACGAGAAAGATTTTGATGCAGATGGAGACTCCTACGATAACGATTTTGAGGTAAAAAGAGGAACAGATCCCCTCTCTGCCATTTCCTTTCCAACAGCTACCATAAGAATAAAAGCAATCTCGGAGGACGGCACCGGAGGAGTAATAATTTACGCCGGAGATGATATTTTCGTTGTATCAGAAGAATCTGGTTTAGCCAACTTGATCGTTCCTTTATATAAACCCATAAATATATATGCGATGAAACCGGGCTTTTTTTCAGAACACATAACAGATTTTGTTCCTTCTGATGAGAACTCCCCATTGGAAATTGTACTGATGCAAGGAGTGATGATTTTAGGTAAAGTTTTTGATACGCGTGGTAATCCATTACCGGGAGCGAAAGTGATTGTTGGAGAAAAAGAACAAATAACAGATGATAAAGGCGAATTTATGGTCGTTGCTAAAAAGTATCCTTATGGGATAACTCTTGAGGTACAAAAAGAAGGTTTTTTTCCTTTTTTCGACCTAATCAATACGGATAATGTGAATTTGAATTTGAAAGTGTTTTTATGCCGTGAAAATGAAAAGGACTGTATATTATCTTACATGCTGAGTTCACTGAAAAAGGATTTAAGCATAAGTATAAAATATCTTGATGAGTTTGAAAAGAGATTTGGAAGACAACCTGAATCTAACATAATAGGTATAATAATTGATGTAAAAAGCATTTTTGGTGGTATAAATCTTGGGCTTGATTTTATTGAAATTTTGCATTCAAAACTTTCTGATATATACGAGAGAGCTCAGGATGCATCGTGGACAACCACAGAAAAAATAGATTTAATTATCGCATCCGGCTATTTTGGGCAAGCAGAAGCAAATTTTATATCCGCAATTACGCGACTTATTTACCTTGCAACAAAATATATCACAAGCCACAATCTTGACTTCAAGGAAAAATTAAGAGAGATTTTCAAAACAGTTCCTGAACCTGAACAAGCAGTAAAAATTATACCTTCGGCATTCTCCGATAAATCACTCCTTTTCAAAGATAGTAACCAACAAGATGAGATTTTAAGTTTTTTGAGGGAAAATTTTGAGAAAGCAAAAATAGAACTTCAAAACTCATACCATAATTCACCAGAATGTCCATCTGAGCGTTTCGTATGCAAAGATGCAGAAAACAAAAAAATTTATTTTGCTCAAATACCATTTGACTACGAAAAAACAATTGATTTTTTCGAGAGAGCAAAATCAGAATTTATAGATGTGGCAGAAATTATGAATTTTTTACCTATACCAGAATTTGTACTCCCTTTAACGTTCATAAAAATAAATTTATCAATTTTCATAACAAAACCGTTACGTGAGTATTTACCCGAAGTGGTAACTCTTCCGACCGATGAAGGTCCTATTCCGGCATTTCAAGTAGATTTTGAAAAAGAAGATGAGGATTCAGAGCACTTTGGAATACTCAAAAAGGATGGAATAACAGGGGGAATTTATGTAAAATTCAAAGATCCGACATTCTCAGGTTCACTGATTTTAGAAAAATGCATAGCACTAAATTTTGCTCTCAAAGAAAAAATTCACAACGAAATACAAGCGGAGTGTGGATGGAAAAATCCAACCCTACAAGATCTGAACGATGTTTTAGCTATAATTCAAAAAGCTCTAAAAAAAGAAAGAAACTTAAATCTCTTAAACTTTATTACTCTATTCCTGATGGGTAATAATAATAAATAAAAAAATAAAGGAGATTTCCCGATTGAAGGAGGTAGTAGATGTCATGTTTTCTCTTTTTTTAAACCTTTCAGATCCCAAGTTCTTAATTTAAAGCAGGGAAAATATGAAAAAACATGAAAATATGAAAAAACATGAAAATATGATATAATAATAGAGGGAAGAGAAAAGATGGGCATTGAAATAGCTTTAACCGTAATAGGATTTGGTGTAACAGCTATGGCTGGCGCCGTCACTTACCTTGCTTGGAAAAATGGAAAAGTTACAAGAGAAAATACTGAAAAAATCATAAGAGAATTGAGAGAAAATACTGAAACAATTTTAAAAGCTTCAAGAGAAAATACTGAAAATATTTTGAAGGCTTTGAAAGAAAGCAATGAAAGTATCCTAAATACCTTAACAGCAATGAGGGAAGATTTTAAAACATTAGGAGAAAAAACTGAAAGTATATTAACAGCAATTAAAACATTAGGAGAAAAAATGGATGAGGGTTTTAGGTTAATTGCATTGCTTATCCTTTCTGAAACTCCCGAAGAAAAAAGGAGAATCGCTGAAAAAATTATATCTAAATCTTAATTTAATTTAAGTCTCAAATCGTTCTCCTTATTTAAAATTCTTGTTTTATCCTCAAATCTTCAAAGCGGTGGATTTCAAGTTTATCCAAACCAAAAATTTTTCAGAATAAAGTAAATTAAAGATGAGGAGATAAAGATGGTATATTTCCACAGGCTCCCAGATAAAACACAAATTGTATATCCCAAAAAAGCGGAAAAGATAAATTCTGGTTCACCCGAAATCAAAAAAGGTATAAAACCAACAAAAGAAAGATAAACGTTATTCAAAAGTAAAGCCAAAGATAAAAAGAAAACAACAAAAACCCAATCTACAATAAAAAAGATATATAATTTTCCGCAGGCAAATCCTACAAAAAATAAAATGACAAAACGCAGATCCCAAAGTCGCTCACCTACACCTAACCTCTCCAATTCTTTAAAAAACTCTTTGGCATAATAGAGCAAAATAAAGATAAGAAAAGAAATGAGGATATAGTGTGAAAACAAAGCTATACAGAGAACAGGGAAAAAAACTTTCCACTTCTCTTTTTCTTCTTTAACTTTGAAGATCTCAAAAAATGGAATTGAGATTCCCACATAAAAAATTACAGGTAGTTTCCAGATGTCAAATCCAGAAAATATATATCCACACAAAAAAGGTATGAGATAACTTGGTCTAAATCCGAACCTTTCAAAAAATTCTTTCAGTTTCGGCTTTTTTAATTTGTCCTTTGTTGAAAAGAAAATCATCAAAAAAAGCAGGACTGAAAAGAAAAAGCCGTGAACGGAGTTATAAAAAGGAATAGCTGTTGAGGTAAGAAGGGGTACCACGGGGAAAATCAAAGGTAAAAATCCTCCAACTGCATAAAAAGATGATGCTGTATAAAGGGAGATAAAACATAAAAGAGCTCTTATGAACGCCTTCAAAAAAGCTCTCCCAAAAGAATGATTTAAAACCTCGGACCTCAGAACGACAAAAAAAGTGTAAAGAAAAACAAAAAAGTGAATGAAAAGAACGTTCAGAACCAAAGCTTTGCCTACCCTTTCTGTTCCTAAAAAAAAAGAAAAAAAATGTTTAATAATATCTTCTGGTCTTTCGTAGTAGTAAGCCTGCGTTCTTCCGAAAACAAACCTATCTATAATCGGCGGTAAAATAATTATAAAAAAAAACTTTGAAATAAATCTCATAATATCTTCCAAAGACCTTTTAGTAAAAAAACTTATGATAAACGATGCGGTGTAAAAAACTACAAAATACCAAATGCACCAAAAAGACAAAAAAGGAAGAACCTCATAAATCTGCCTTATCTTGGTCAAAAGGAATATCTCCAAAATTCCTCTTATGAAGCTTGCAGAAAAAACTAAAACTGAGATCCAAAAATTAATCACCTTAGATTAATCACCCTTTTAATAATCAGCACTTTTTTTGTTAAATTAATTATTCTTTCCTTCCCTCTTTTTCCTGCTTTTACTTATCATAAAAACTATAACAAAAACTGGAAGGAAGAAGATAACAAAAGAAATTCCCCGCCATACGACCTCTTGAATTTCAACCTCACTCATTGACGAACATCCGAAAACTCCCTCCTTCGCAAAATAGAAAGGCTGAGAAATTGAAGTTTCATTTCCCCATCTATCTTTTACTTTCAAATATAAAATATGCATTCCTTTTTCTACATCTAATCTTATTCTTCCGACACCGCTTCCATTACTATCAGGAGACCCTTTGAACCACTCCGACCACTCCCCCTCACCTACTTTGTAGGACCACCAAACCTCCCCACTCATATCATAAAATTCAAGAACAAAAACAGGAATCCCTGAAAAATACATAACACCTGTTTCAAGTTCTCTTCCACCTTTTAATCTGACATATGGAGGTTGCGTATCCATATACACAGCTAAAATAAATGGTTCGTCCTCATAGAAATATCCATCGTCTAAAATCGGAGCTATCTCTATTATGTTTGGACCATCCAACAGAACACCTATATCAAGTTTATTTTCCGAAACAGAGTAAGGAATCTTCCACATACTCCCATTCTTCCTCCATGAGTATTTTATAACTCCACCAGAAAATCTCAAACCGATCTCGTTTGGTCCAAGTGTTGAGAAATATTTTTTAGCAACATCAGGAGTAAGAACACATTTTACACCGGAACACTCCGGAATATCAATAGAGATAAGTTCAGCTTGCAGTGGCTTGCGATAAGGTGAAGGAGGAGCAAAAGACAATCCCCCTCTCATTAAACTCAAAATATCTATGTTCCCTAAAAACTTATCAATATAAATTGCCCAATAATCCGGAGCGGTATTTGAAGCGGGATACGAAGGTTGCCACGGGAAAAAGTTAGTCTCATCAGTAGTAACATCTGGTCCCTCAGGTTTGATTTTCTTGAAACGAAAATGTATAGGTGCATCTATATCAAAAGGTAAATTAAATCTCGTTTTTAGTAGACCTTGTAGCCAGCCTGATAATATATCTCCTAAAATATCAGCTATTCCTCCTACAAGCTGGCTCGGTGAAATAACAGAGGATTGAATTTGCTTCAAATTCGGTTTAACATCTAAAAATATAACCAACTCACTTGACGATGTTGTGTATTCCAAATCAGCGCTCGCAAACCAATCTGAAGTCATACCCAGAACATATGTTGGTGGACCTGTTATCCCATCTTTTATCCACGCAAAACTTGCAAGATTGTTCCTATGACACCATATCTCCGCTTTGAAATTTGGGAAAGCAAAAACAACATCCGCACATCTTGAATACCCCCACTCTGTGCAAGCTTGGGGAGTTGAAGAGAATGGAAAACCCGCACCTCCAATTAAAGCAGATGGGAGTTCTAACCCAGTTCTCGCGCTTGCTTGGGTTAAACCCGACGGTTTCATCCTTAACTCGACCTGACCGTCAGGATCACAATAATTTGTTATAAATGGAAAAAGTACTCTTGCAGAATCAGCAGATGATAAGTTAAATGGTAGCACTGCGGTAAATATATCGTAGTATTTGTTAACATCTGCTGTATTGACACCTCCTATATTTGCAGAAAAGCACATAAGGCCGGTGTATAGCATGTTCGCGGCATCCGTCAGAAGATCCTGCGATATTCCTACCCCTATCCAATATGTCCAGTGACCACGCCATCTCATAACTACTCCGTTTCCATCAGGTGGTATGTAAGCATAAGCACCTATGTCACCTGAAGAGTTCTCAACCCCAGGGCTTCTATTAAAATCTGCTAACCTTGCCATCTGTTGCCTTTGAGCTGGCGGTAATCCCGCAATTGGAACCTCAAACCTTTCCATAAAAAATACTATATCATAGTTTGAAGAAGCACCTGCACCATCTCCCGTGTAATGATTCATAATTCTCGCCTCCATAGTTATGCATATCCCTTGACCCCTGACATGAACATTTTCCCATCTTACCCTAACGCAATCTGCAGTTCCTGAACCATCTGTTCTTGTGCAACTCCCAGAGCCGTATATTACTCTCCCCGTTCCACATGCTGTGTTCGCATAACCTATTGGGAAAATTCTATAAGATGTATTCGGCTTTATGTCTAATATGACGTAAGTCGATGAATCTCGTTTCAAAAACATACGAGCAGGTGGCGTAGTTCCATTACAGCTCCCAGCAGTATCTGTAAATTTTTTCACATTTATATCAATAGTACCGTCTTGCCACAGAACAACCTGAAACGTGTTCTTATTTGAGGTCTGCTGCTTGTAAGTCGCCCACTCATTTGTTATTCCACCACCTGTTCCGTTTTGACACCCTGAAATACAGCATCGGCATATTCTCCTGCAGTTGTTATCATCTGTTGCATTGCACCCACCGTATGATCCACAATCTGGGTTACAGTCACAATCGTAAAGGTTGCTGCCAGAACGAACATCGCACCAATCCCTTCCAGCAGCATAGTTCGTGCAATCTGCGTTTGAATCTCCATTATCACTGCAGCTATCAGCATTATTTGGCTGAACATTAAAATCTACTACCTCATACCAGGTTATAACCAATGCTGAACAAGTGCCACTACCTGTCGGACATGGGCCTGATGTGTAATGTTTGTAGACAGAACCAAATCCCTGAAACTCCCCCCTGTGCCGGTCATGGCCACTACATAAAAACGAGCAACTCCCACATCCCGAGCAATCCTCATCTGAGGCCATTGTGAGTGGGTCGAGGTCTTTCCACACAACCGCTATTGAGTTATCAGGACCAGAAGTTGAGGGATGACCTGGGGTGCGTAGAACACCTGCCGGGCAAGAACTATCGTTCCTGAAATATATTATCCCGTTAGAGCTTATGCAAACATTTGAGAAATTAGAACCATAAAATGGAAAGCTCCATCCTATGGACTGGTTATATGTACAATCGTTATATGTTGTGTATGCGGGTTCAGAGTGTTCATCGTGGCAAAGAGCACTAACGCCACAGATATTTGACCCAGCACACGTAGAACTTACGTTTCCTACCAATGTATCGTCTGCTGGATCATCTGGATTTGCTCCAACCTCCATAGCTCCCATAATTCTGCAACTGTAAGCATTTAGCCAAGTTGGGGGAACGACTTGTGAAACAAAGTAAAGATATTCATTTACTATGCTCAGGTCCGCCCACATAGGTCCCGCCCATTGATTAGGAGTGCTTGTGAAGGGAATAGGGTCCGGAGTTGCATCTCCACAACTTGCATCCGCTCCCCCGAACCTAACAAAACCGTTAGTAGAAATACACATAGATGAGTAGGAGCTACCATAAAACCAGAAAGTAAAGGGAAGAATAACAGAACAATATCCATTATCATCATTTACCCCATCTCCCTGAATATTACAGTTTGTATTTGCTGATGGAACTGACTGTGCGATGTTGAGAGGGTCTGGGGCGTAATTATTAGCATTAAATGCAGATCTCACAACAAAACCAGATGTTCCTGAAAATGTAGGAGATGCGGGGTAGCCGGCGAAGCTAAGTTCAGAGCAAGATTCAGATAAGTCTTTTGGTCTTATTGCCGCATCTATTTGAGCAGAACAACCTGTCCCGGTTAAAATAGGAGGTTTTGACATATAGCAACCGGTATCATATATCCCTTTACCGCAACTCATAGTCCCGTAGTATGGCAAAGGGTTGTAAGGGGGAGGTGGTGGTGGATTGGTCGCCCCTGAGTGCCCGGGGTAGCATTTAAGAGGGTCAAGGTGGGCTGCCTCTTCTCCCGCATAGTGAATAGGTCTTCCACAATACTGAGTGACAGAAAAACTTCTACCACTCAAAAGCTCATTCAAATCAATGGGAAAAATTCCGTGACTGCAACCAGCACCAGGAGGTGAAACTGTGCAAGCACAACTCATACTACCATCCGGTCCAAAAGTACAACCTATTGACGGAGCGCACGGACCTTGAAAGCCCCAACCCGTAAAAGTAGGTCTTGGACACAAAGATAGATTTCTATCCCCCGGACAGTCCCCATGAAGGAAGGAGTCAATTCCGGGAGCAATAGAAGCTCCAAGTGTTTTCTCTAATTCTTCATCTGAAAGCGAAGCAGAACCAAGTGGTGGGCTCTCTGGGTTGACATCACAGAAACAGCCAGCAACACAACCTTCTAAATACACATGAGAGTTTATGATGTCAAGCTCGGAATCTTTTACACAAACATCAACTAAGTTATCTTGAACAACTAAGTAGAGAGAAAACTTTATAGCTATAGTATCTGCATAGAATGCCCCGCCTCCGGTTGAGTCCCCACAGAGCCGCAGCTCAACGCAAACATCACTTGATGGATTTGTATTACCATTGCTCAGATTTCCTGGGGGAATAGCTTGAGGGTCACCCGCAATGCCCCCCTCTGACCATAAAAGTAAAATAACATCAATTGTTCCTTTTCCGGGATTTGGAAAAACTTCAACAAAAGTTTTGTTATAGTAGACAACCCACTCGTCAATACCTTTCCCAGGTGACCAACATCTTTCTCTATTGTTGCCATTATTGGTAGGGTCTTGATTTACTGAGATGCAAAGGTGGTCAAGGGGCCATGGGGTATCTGAACAAGACCCTTTTCCGCAGAGAGCATTATTTACAAGTTTTCTTATATCTTGATGAACAAGAGCTTCTTTTAGCCTTTCAGCTACGTACTGAAAAAGCCCTTCAAATTCTCCGGTCATATCCCCTATTCTTTCCCTATATCCGCAATCAGGAGCGGCCGGGTCATCGCAACCGGGAGCGTTAGTGTTGCAAGTATAATTTCTGTCAGGGTCAACACATGCGGAAGGAGCTGGCCAATCTCTATCGTCGCACCAACCAGCATCATCGTTAGGGCAACCCACATTCAGCACATCGTAGGCCCACCTTGTTTGGAATGAAGTTCCCCATGTTGAAGCTGGGCCTATAATATTTCCTGTTGATATTCCACAGCCTATTCCATCTATCGCAAGCGTTGCAGTTCTTGGGACAACTTTTGGAATAATTCTACCTCTGAAAATTTCATCGGCAAGCCCTATATACATTCTTGATACCTTTCCAGTTTCTCTTCTTGTTTTTTCAAGAGATAGTATGGGCAAGAGTTCAAGTTCCCGAATTATCTTTTCTTCACTCTGGTGGTCTTGGTAATTGTCTGGTGAGCCATTATGTTCTGGTATTTGCTCACCTTTTATTATTAGCGGTAAGAAAAGGAGGAAGAAAGAATTCAGCAAAATTGCTCCAATTTTTTTTCTGTTCATATCTTTTCCTACTTTTATTTTTTATCAAATGCAAGAATAAATTTAGCTTATCATATAAAAAGTATAGCAAAATAATAGCAAATAGAAAAAAACAAATATAAAAAAAATATAATCATTTTGTTAAAGAAAAAACGGAGAATTTGGATTTTTATTATTGTCAAAGATACTAAAATCACTATTAAAAGTTTGTTCTGGCTTTATTAATCCCATAGGGAAAAATTGACATACCATTTAAGGACTTGTTTTTTAAATTTTTAGAAGATAGAAATGAAAAGAGGATTAAAATTTCTTGACACAGCATTTAAAGTATTGATAAATATGGAAATATGAAAAAATATGAAAATAAATTAAAATAGAGGAGGAGAAAGGATGGGGATTGAATTAGCTTTAACCGTAATAGGATTTGGTGTGACAGCTATGGCTGGTGCCGTCACTTATCTCGCTTGGAAAAATGGAAAAGTTACAAGAGAAAATACTGAAAAAATCATAAGAGAATTGAGAGAAAATACTGAAACAATTTTAAAAGCTTCAAGAGAAAATACT
>Ga0197144_100649_pt1 | contig 13483 bp, 10 predicted proteins | sample GBS85_MetaG_FD_148670 | JGI IMG/M metagenome (GOLD analysis project Ga0197144, IMG submission 148670) | Sediment microbial communities from Great Boiling Springs, Gerlach, Nevada, United States - GBS 85_MetaG | ecosystem: Environmental > Aquatic > Thermal springs > Hot (42-90C) > Sediment...
TCCTTTGCGTTGAGCGGGATGAAAGGCGACCAAACTTCAAGTTCCACATTCACGGGCAAATCGGTTTCGTAACGGACACGCAAAATCGGGAAGCGGTTTTGAGCCTTCAAACTTTTTGTGGTTGGCAAATTTGCCACAGAAACGGTTTGCAGCAGTGTTGCTTTTGAGGTTCGCCCTTGTTTCGCCCATGCAGCGAAGAAAGTCAGCGGAACGATAGCGCCATCAACTCCGTGAGCGCCTGAGTTGAAGTTGTTGACGATTTGCCATGCAACCAATTGTCCCGTTCCCGAAAAACTCAAGTTGCCACTACCCACACCACCTAACGGACACGCAAAAACTTTCAACCTCTCACCTTCAAACTCCATCGCCATCGCCTCCGCTCAAAACTTGTTCGCCACTGTAAAATATGAAGCGTGTAAGCCTCAGGCGAAAGTTGCGGGGTGATTGGGATGAAGGTCATTGATGTCCAAGCCTTCAATTTGGCGAACCGAACGGTGTTGGTGAAGATAACGACGGATGATGGGATTGTGGGTTGGGGTGAATGTTCGCCGATGCAACCGCCAGTCATCGTCGCCCACATTGAGCACACCCTCAAGCGCTTCGTCGTCGGCGAAGACCCGTTTGATCTGGAGCGGTTGGTGGAACGGATGTTCGTTACGCCCTACAAAATTGCAGGTCAAGCCCTTGCTATTGCTATCAGCGGGATTGAGATTGCGTTGTGGGACATCATCGGCAAGGCGCTTGGCGTGCCTGTCTACAAGTTGCTCGGCGGCGCATATCGGACGAAAATCCCTGTCTACGCGTCCAGCATGCGCCGTGACATTTCACCCCAAGAGGAAGCAAAACGGTTGGCGGAGTTGGTGGAGAAGTTTGGCTTTCGTGCCGTCAAGGTTCGGGTTGGCGCTCGGTTCGGCGCTGACGCAGATGTTTACCCCGGTCGGTCAATAGAGGTCGTTCGGGAAGTTCGCAAAGTTTTGGGCGACGATATCGCCATCATGGTTGACGCCAATTCCGCTTTCACACCCTCCCGCGCCATTGAACTTGGTCGTCGCTTGGAAGAGTTCGGCATTTTTCATTTTGAAGAGCCTTGCCCTTACACCGACTTGGACGCCAATGCGAAAGTGGCGGCGGCTTTGGATGTGCCAGTCGCGTTGGGTGAACAGGAATGGGATTTGGTGCGGTTTCGGGAGATGTTGGTCAAGGGGGCTTGCGATATTGTGCAACCCGATGTCATCAAAGTTGGCGGATTTTTGCGTTGCAAAAAGGTGGCGGCGATGGCGGAAGCCTTCAATGTTCCCGTCACCCTGCACAACACTCAACCGACCATCGGAACAATCGCCACTTTGCATTTCGCTGCCAGCACACCAAGTTGCCGTTACCCGCAAGAGTTCAACATTGAACCTCACCCGTTTGCCCATCGTTTGGTGAAGGAACTTCCGAAAGTTGAGGATGGCTACATCTCTGTCCCTGATGCGCCTGGTTTGAGCGTTGAAGTGAACGAAGAAGCCGTCGCCGAATTGAGCCAGAGGTAGTGGCTCAAGATGTTTTGATGCGTTAGCCTTCAATGAGCCGAGCGCTTCAACAAAATGGGTGTTAAAAACCACTGAAAGACGAGGTGAGAGAACGGATGCGGTTTCTGGAGGCTGGGCAAGTTGATGACGCACAAATCGTCATCGTTGGCGCTCCCTTTGAGGAAGCGTCAAGTTACCGAAAGGGGAGTTCCCTTGCGCCAGCAGCAATTCGCCGTGCATCTCAAAGCATTGAAAGTTACAGCGCAATATTTCGCGCCGATTTGAGGGATGTGAGTTTGGGCGATGCTGGTGATTTGACACTCAGCAACCGAATTGAGGAGGCATTGAGCCAAATCGCTGATGCCGTTGAATCGTTTTTGCGAGATGGGAAGCGCATCGTGCTCTTGGGAGGCGACCACAGCATCTCCATCGGCGTTATCGCAGGGGCGAGGCGAGTTGTCCCTAACTTGCAAGTTGCCGTCTTGGATGCTCACTCCGATTGGCGTGACAGTTATAACGGCAGCAGATACTCCCATGCCTGCACGGTCAGGCGAATTTGGGAGTTGGTGGAAGGAAGGGTTTGGGTTGCGGGAACGAGGTCTTTCGTCGGGAACGAAGATTGGAGCAGGTATGTGTCCATTGAAGAACTGCCTGAAAAACTTGACCCATCACGACCGACTTACCTGAGCATTGACATTGATGCCCTTGACCCAAGTCTGTGTCCAGGCGTGGGCAACCCAGAACCCGGCGGCTTGAGATACGAGCAGGTGATTTCGCTCTTCAAAGCGTTGAGTGAATTCAGCCTCATCGGGATGGACATCGTTGAAGTTCACCCACTCTATGACCCAGCAGAAATCACAGCAGTCACGGCAGCAAAGTTAGTGCAGGAAGGGATTTTGGCGTTCTGGGGCAAATGACGCTGAGGCAACGAAATTTTGAGGGGGCGAGAGCGATGTTGAAGTTGCCTGCGTTGTCGGGTCGTGGTGTCGTCGTCGCTGAGCATCCACTCGCTGCTTTAGCAGGCAGGGATGTTTTGAGGCAGGGCGGAAATTTCGCTGATGCCGTCGTCGCAATTGGTGCGATGCTTTCCGTCGTCACCCCTCACCTTTGCGGGCTCGGTGGCGATTTCTTCGGGCTCTTTTGGCTCGCTTGGGAGAAGCGAGCAATTTCCCTCAACGGCAGCGGTTGTACACCCCAAAGGTTGGACGCTTCAAACTTGCGCCGAAGATTTCGCGGGAACTTGCCCGTTTATTCGCCCTTGACAGTAACCGTCCCAGGGTTGGTTGATGCTTTGTGGCAACTTCACTCAAAATTCGGTCGCTTGCCTTGGCGAAACCTCTGGCAACCTGCTGTGGAAGTTGCCCGAGAGGGTTTCCCCGTTTCCCACAAACTCGCCGCTGCGATTGCAGCGAACGCTAAAAGGCTGGTGAAAGACGAAGGTGCGCGAAAGGTTTTCTTCTGCAACGGAAAACCCTTAGGAGTCGGTCAAACGCTAAAGCAACCTGAACTTGCCCAGACATTAGAGCAAATCGCTGACGGTGGACGGGATGGCTTTTACTCAAGCGAATTGACCGAAGCGATGGTCAAATGCTTGCAGCGGAAGGGCAACCCCGTGACGGTTGAAGATTTCGCCGCTCAAATGAGTTTGTGGGGCGAACCGATTTCGTGGCGTGATGGCAAGTTGACGGTTTTGGAAATTCCACCCAACTCGTTGGGCATTGCTACTCTCCAAAGCCTCGCGCTCCTTAAAACTTTTCCCGTTGAGAAATTGGGCTTGACAGAACTGGCAGGTTTGGTCGGAGCAATCGCACGCGTCGTCGCTCAGGAACGAGACTCTTACCTTGCTGACCCTCATCACCTCCCCTACCCTACCGAAATCCTTTTAAGCCGAGACAGGTTAATGATGCTCAGGCAAAGGTTGACGACCGATAGCCCACCAGTGAGATTGAACTCGTCGGGTGACACAACTTACTTTGCCGTCGTGGACTTTGATGGCAACGCTGCTTCAGCCATCCAGAGCATCTTCCACAATTTCGGTTCAGGCATCCTTGACCCGAAGACCGGGGTTCTGTTTCACAATCGCGGCGCTAATTTCACGCTGAGAGCAAATCACCCTAACGAGTTGAAGGGAGGCAAAAGACCACGACACACCCTTTCGGCAGTGATGGTTTTTGAGGGTCAAAACCTCAAGGGCGTTTTGGGGACGAGCGGCGGCGATTACCGCCCAACCATTCACGCCTGGCTTATGCTTCACTGGCTATATCGCAACAAAAGTTTGCAGGAAGCCATTGAGATGCCGAGAGTTTTGTGGCAAGGGGAGAACCGATTGCTGATTGAGCAAGGGGCTGGCGATGCTTCGGCTTTGGAGCGAATGGGTTGGCAAGTTCAAGTCGCAAAACATCCATCGCCTTTTGGTTTCGGCGTTTCACACGGAATTGAGAAAATCGGCGAAAGTTGGTGCGGTTGCGCTGATGTCAGGGGTGAAGGCATCGCCTTGCCGATTTGATTTTTCAGCGACCGGCGAAAACGGGGGAAGTTGCGTTGACAGCGATGCGCCAAAGTTGCTTGGTTGGGACATGGGCGAGCCAAAGTTGGGGTTGGTCGGAAGTTTTCGCTCGGTAGGTGTAAGCGAGCCATTGACCGTCCCTTGAAAGTGTCAAGTCGCTAAACTCGCCCTTTCGGTCGTCAAGCACCGAGAGTTGCAGTTCCTGCCCTTTCAAAGTCCCCGTTTGCAAAACTCCGTCCTTAACGAGGGCGACATTTTCGCCGCTGACCGCAAAAGCGCTGACCGAAGAAGCAATTGGACGCCATGTGACGAACTCTTGCCCGATTTCACCTTGCTTCAAAGTCGTTCCCGTCAGCACGAAAATTTCCCTCTCATTGGCTGCAGTCTGAGACGGCTGAGTTTTGTCGTTCATTGAAACGAACCTGAAAGTGTCGCCGTGGCGCCATATAGCCAAGGTCGGTTCACCGAACCTTTCGACAAAGACGAGAAGTTTGTCATCGTGCGTCCACTGAACGGCGAGGACTTCGCCCAAGGGAGTCCTGTCTTGGAGGGGCAACTCTTTTCCCTTCCCGTCAAAGACCTTCAGGAGAGTTCTCCCGCTTTCCTTAGCCAAAACCGCAAGCCACCGTCCGTTGGGTGAGCGTTGGAAGTCAAGTATCTCGTCGGCATAAAAAGCGATGGGGAATTCGGTCTTTCGGTTTCCTTCCTTCCAAATTGCCAGTTGCACCAACTCTGAGCCTTTGCGTCGGACCAACATCCACAAGGTCTTCCCGTCACTGGAGACTTGAAACTTTTCCACCCGTTGGTTTTCCAATTGCCAGACCTTTTGCGGTTGTGAGGAGTCGGAAGGTAGTCGGAAAACTGCGTTTTCGGAGAGGTAAAACAGCGTCGCTGACCTTTTGGGAAGTGCACCACTTTTTGCGCCTTGAGGCAGCGGTTGCAAGGTCTCAGGGTCAACGCCGAGCATATCGGCAATTCGCTGAACGCGTGAAGGAATGTCGGGGTGAGTTCCGAACCATCGGACAAGCCCCCTGTATCTCTCCATGCCCAACTTCTTGAGCGCCGTGATTGCTGCCACTGGGTTGTAGCCCGCAGCCTTCATGTATCTGACCCCGCGAGTGTCTGCATCTCGTTCGTGTTGGCGGCTGTAGCCGCTTTGGTAAAGCGAAAACATGATGTCAGCACCTATCCGAACCAATTGGCTTGAGCCGCCTGTCAGAATGTCAAGCAGGATTGAACCTGCTATTGCTTGGCTCAATTGCTTTCGTATGTGGTCGCCAGCGACATGCCCGATTTCGTGACCGAGCACGAATGCAATTTCGTCGTCGCTCTCCAACGCTTCCAGAAGTGCCCTCGTGATGTAAATGAAGCCACCGGGCGCCGCCATAGCGTTGAGTTCCTTCCGTTCGTTCAGGATTTTGAAGGTGTAAGGCATGTCCTTTCGTTCGCAGACAGCCACGAGGCTTTTGCCTATCCGTTCAATTCTCCGAGTTTGTTCTGGGTCATCCCAAACACCGTATTGCTTTTCCAGCGCTGCAGCGACTTCTTTGCCGATTTCAATCTCTTGGTTGCGGCTGATCAGGATAAGTTGCGGGAAAGCGGGGGCAAGTGCAAAAAGCGTGAGCAAAGAAAGAATCGCCATTCGGTGTGCCATCGTTGCTCACCTCTCAAAACTTGAGCCTTTACCCAAACTTAAAGACGCAGAAGGTTTCAAGCCGTTTCACTTCGGGACGGGGTTGGTGGGTGAAGGGACACATCCAAAGTTTGGTTTTGTTTGGAACGGCGGCGATGTCTCCAGATGCCGAAAGTGATTGCTGAAATGACACCTGCTGCCACCATAGTCGCATAACGGTTATACTTCCAGCCCAAATGAAAAAGCCCAGCAATTAGGAGGGCAGCAATTGTCCCGCTCAAAAATCGGAAGGGACTTTTGTGGGCTTTTTGCTCGTTACTCAAGGAAGTTGAAGGGATGTGGGAAGCCTCAAGTTCGTCCAAGAGATTTTTGGCAATTTGGCGCAGCCTTTCTCGCGGGTGACTTTGGGCGATTTGCTTCAATGTCTCCAAAGCCTGAGAGAAGGGATGGCGGGCAATGAACCGAACCATCAATTCCTGCAAGGCTTCATCTCGTTCATCCTGTATTGCTTCCGCCAAAGCGACAATTGCTTCCTTAGTCCCAATTTGCCCCAAGGCTTGAACGACTGACCTTCTCACGCCTCTGTTCTCGTCCTTCAAGAGGACTTTCAAAGCGGGGACAGCCTCGGAAGCCTTCAACTCGCCCAGCGCCTGAGCCGCAGCAGCCCGAACAGTCATTGGGTCACCTGTCAAAGGGTCTGGACCAATTGGCGGCATTTCATCAAACAGGGCGTAGATCAAAGGCTTGATAGCGCGCTTGTCTTTGAGTTTCCCCAAAGCGAGGGCTGCATGGTAGCGGACAAGTTTGTCGTGGTCTTTGAGTGCATGAATGAGAGGCTCAACAGCCCTTCGGTCTCCGATTTGCCCTAAAGTTGAAGCAACCAATGGGCGGGCGGGGTAGTTGGGGTTTTGCAGGGTTTCAATGAGTGGACGAACTGCCGCTGAACCCATTTGGATGAGAAACTCACCCGCTTGGACTCTCACCACTTCGTCTTCTGATGCCAGTTGCTCAATCAACCGGGCGATAATGTCCATGCAGTTCACCTCTGGTGCATTTATCATGATAGCCCATGCCATGTTGGATTGCAAGGGTGACAATCCCTTACAACGCTATCCTGATCGTGCGGCAAAATTTTGCCGATGGTGATGGGGAATGGGTGACGACAGTCAAAGGACGGATTTAGCGGTCAGCGACCGATGGCAATACTGGAGGCGAAATTTTTGGCTGGGTGTCATAAACGGCATCCTCTTCAAAGTCGGCATCACTTTTTCCCATCCTTCCACTGTTCTGGCTGTTTTCCTGACGAAACTCACAGGCAGCGAACTTTATGCTGGAATCCTGACGGCTGTTGCTGGGCTCGGTTGGTTTCTGCCGCCGATGTTCGTCGCTGGTTGGGTTGAATCTCTACCGCGAAAATTGCCCCTTTACGCTCACATGGCTCTCGGAAGAGCCCTCGGTTGGTTGTGGATGATTGCCGTTGTGGTTTTCGTTGCACCCCAATTTCCCGTTTACGCCGCACTCCTTTTCCTACTCGGCTACGCCGTTTATACCGTCACTGGCGGCATTTCTTCTTTGGCTTTCATGGACATCTTCGCTCGCACCGTCCCGTTCCGACGAAGGGGCGCTTTTTGGGGGCTGAGGATGTTTTGGGGCAGCGTGCTCGGGATAGGTGTCGGTGTGGTTGTCCGGCATGTCCTGAAGGGAGACTGGGGCTTTGATTTCCCCTACAACTACGCCCTCCTTTTGTCGTTCGCTTTCGTCACTTACGCTTTTGCGTGGTTCACCTTCTTCCTGATTCATGAGCCGCCCGTTGAATGGACACCGCCACCTAAGTCTTGGCGTGAGCAATTCCGAACCATGGTCGAACTTTGGAAGCAAAGGTCAGATTTCCGGCAACTCATAAAAGTCAGGTTGCTGATGGACATTGGGCTCATCGCTTCGCCCTTTTACAGCACCTATGCTGTAGTGAAACTTGGTGCGAAGCCATCTTTGTTAGGGGCTTTCATCATAGCCGAGACGATAGGCAGTTTGTTGGCGAACATCCTTTGGAGCATACTTGCTGACCGAAGGAGCAATTTGTTCGTCCTGAAGTGCTCAATTGCGTGCGCTGCTGTGCCTTCAGGTTGGGTTCTGTCGTTGACATTCCTGCACTATGTTTGGGGCTTCAATGTTTTGCCTTTGTATCCGCTGACTTACTTTTTCTTGGCTTTCGCTGGCACGGGCATTGCTATTGCCTTCACCAACTATGTCTTGGAACTCGCCGATGAGGCTCATCGTCCAACTTATTTGGCTCTCAGCAACGCAACGGAAAGCGGGATGATGTTGCTTCCCGTTCTCGGCGGGATCTTGCTCAATTATGTCTCCCACAGTGTCCTCTTCTCCATTGCCTTTGCGGGTGTCGTCTTGGCTGTCTGGGAGAGCCGGAAGTTGAGACCTGCTTTCGTCTATGAACCTTCACGCACTGAGACTCTGAAGGTGGGTTGAAAGCGGGAAACTTTTGTCAAATTTGAAACCAATCGCCCCTCAGCCTCGGACAGTTATGCCTTTTTCCCTGAAGGCGGACAAGATTGAGCGGTAAAGGTCGCTTTGAACTTGCCGAGCGCCGTCAAGGGGGTCGGAAACCCAAACCAAAAGTTCAAGCCCAATGGTGTCGCCAATTTTCGTCAACCAAACTTGAGGCTCAGGTTCGGGAAGGACTTGGGGCTGCGAGCGAGCGACTTGAAGAAGTGTCTTTTCAACGAGTCCAAGGTCAGAATCGCCGCTGACTGTGATGGGCACATGAACCCTCATGCTTTTGCCTGAAAGCGTCCAGTTAGTTACGGCTGAGTTGATGAACTGGGAGTTAGGGATTGCGATGACCGAGCCGCGAGGCGTTTCAATCAAGGTGGCGCGAGCGCCTATGTGAACGACTTTCCCAATTTCACCCGCAACACTAACGACATCACCCACCTTCATCGTCCGTTCCATGAGGAGGATAAGCCCGCTGATGAAGTTGTTGACAATTGTTTGTAGCCCGAAGCCAATCCCAACGCCCAACGCTCCAGCAAAGAAGGCGAAGGAACTGAACTTGATGCCCAGAAAATCAGCGATGAGGAACAAACCCAAAGCCCAAATCCCGACCTTGACCCATCGGGCAATTAAAGTGGCTGCGTAATCTGTGACGGTGACCCTGGATTGAAGCCACCTTTGGACGATTCGCCCAAGCCACTTTGCGACAAAGTGTAGGCAGAAAACTAAGACTAAGCCTTTCAGCAAACTCGCGACCGAAAGGGATGCACCGCCAAGCGTCACAACAGGTGTTGACAGCCACTGAACCAAATCCTTAGCCCACATCAATTCACCACCAAGCATGCATTGTAGCATCTCAAAAGCGGTGTGCTATGGTTTGGCTTACGGTGGTGGCGACTATGTTCGTCCCGAGAATTGTGCCCGTTCAATCGCTCGTTTTGAGGACATCACCTTGGCGCGAAAAGGACAGATTGTTGGTCTTGTTGACGAGAGAACGGGGCAAAATTTCGGTTCTGGCTCAAGGTGCTCAAATCCCGCAAAACCGATTAGCGCCAGCAACACAAATCGGCGTCTTCGCGACTTTCTGGTTGGCGAAAGCGCGTGAATTTGACAGAGTGACCGACTACAGGATTGAAAGGCTACCAACCAGAATTCGCAACGATGTTTTAGTGTTAACCGCCTTCAGCATTGTCACTGAGTTGCTTGAACTTGCTGCACCAACGGAAGTGCCCGACGAAGAGTTGTTCAGCGAAGCCCTTTGGTTCTTTGAGGAACTTGAAAGGGGGCTATCGCCGACCAAATGGCTTGTCGCCGCTCAAATAAGGCTGCTTTGGAGGATGGGTTGGATGCCGCATTTGCTTTCGTGTTCTCTGTGCGGCGAAAGCGTTGAGAGCGGACAAGTCGCTTTTGCGCCTTCGGTTGGCGGCGCAGTGTGCGAGAAATGCCAGATCTCAAAAGCCCCTTCAGACGCTCAACTTTACCCGAACGCTGTGCTTCAAGCAATTTACGCCCTTTGGCAACAGCCGAGGTTGATGGAGACCCTTCACCTTCGCCCAATGTTTTGGCAACAAGCCCTGAACCTTTTGCGAGCCCATTGGCGCTATCACTTGGAAATGGAAAGTAGGGCTTGGAGAGTTTGGCAACAAATCACCTTGAAACTGTCCTTTGCCCGACGGCTCTGATTGGGTGCTAAAAAGCCAATGCTTTTATTCGCCACCACTGTAGCGCCTCCGTTGAAGCAGCGTCATAATGCTAAACCGAAAGTTTGTTCGCTTTTCAAGTGCCATTGCAACTGCCTGAAAGGAGGCAAGTGCCATGACCAAGAATAGCGTCAACATCAAACTCGGCGGTGAGGCTGGACAGGGAGTTGAATCTTCAGGGATGGGATTTGCGAGAGCAATAGCCCGTGCGGGTTTACATATCTTCGGCGTTCAGGATTACATGTCGCGAATTCGCGGCGGGCACAACTGGTATCAAGTCCGCGTCTCTGAGCGTCCTATCTTCGCCCACGAACCCAAAATCCAACTTCTCCTCGCTTTTGATGAGCGGACAGTTCATGAACACCTTGACGAAGTTGTTGAAGGTGGAGCAGTGATTTACGACGAAGGGCTGAAGGTGGACGAGGAGGAAATCAAGTCTAAGGGCGTCATCCCGATGCCGATGCCACTTTTGAAACTCGCTGAGGAACTTGGTGGCAGCAAGTTGATGCTCAACACTGCTGCTGTCGCAGCAGCGGCGGGAATCTTGGAGTTTGACCTAAGTTACCCTGAGAGTGTCATACGAGACAATTTCGGTCGCCGAAAAGGCTCAGAGATTGCCGACCGAAACATACGGGTCGCTAACGCCGCTTACGAGGAAGCACGAAGACGATACGCCCACTTGTTTGAATGGAAACTTGAAGCCATACCTAATGCTCCCAAGAGGATGGTTCTCAACGGCAACCAAGCCCTTGGGCTCGGCGCTATCGCTGCAGGTTGCAAGTTCTGCAGCGGTTACCCAATGACGCCCGCTTCCAGTTTGCTTGAGTTCATGTTCGCTCAAGCGAGAAGGTTTAACCTTGTCGTCCGACAGATAGAGGACGAAATAGGCGCTTTGTTGCACGCTATCGGTGCAGCCCACGCAGGTGTCAGGGCAATGACCTGCACCTCAGGAGGCGGTTTCAGCCTTATGGTTGAGGCATTGAGCCTTGCCGGGTCAACTGAAACACCAGTGGTTGTTGTGTTAGCCCAAAGACCAGGTCCAGCAACAGGAATGCCAACCAGAACGGAACAAGGTGAATTGCTCTTTGCGCTTTTTGCAGGTCACGGTGAGTTCCCGCGAGCCGTTTTAGCACCAGGCTCGGTTGAGCAGTGCGTTTACGAAATGGCGAGGGCATTCAACATAGCCGAAAAGTATCAGATGCCCGTCATCGTCTTGACGGATGGTTTCCTTGCCAACTCCCTTCGCTCCGTTGACATGGATGCCATTGACTTCCGCAAAATCACCGAGAACATAGACCGTGGCAAACTGATTTTGCCTCACGAACACGAAAAGATTGATGAAGCCCTCAAGGACGGTTATCGCCGCTATGAGTTCACCGAGGACGGCATTTCGTTGCGCATCCCACCAGGGCATCCCAAAGCCGTTTACTCTATTGCGGGTGAAGAGCACATACCCGAAGGTTTCATTGACTGGGAAGAACGAGCGGACAACCGAATTAGGATGATGCGAAAGCGAATGAAGAAACTTGAGGTTGCTGCCAGCGAAATGAAGTTGCCGCAACTTTACGGTCCGCAAGACGCTGAATTGACGCTCGTTTGTTGGGGCTCATCTTTTGGTCCGACCCTTGAGGCGATGGAGCGATTGAACGATAACGGGGTGAAGACGAACCTGCTCCAGTTCATAGACATCCACCCTTTGGATTGGGATAGCGTTGCCGACATACTAACGAACTGCAAGCATTGGGTTTCCGTTGAAAGTAACTACAGCGCTCAACTTTCAAGGTGGATTCGCATGAACACGGGCTTGAAGCCTGCAGGGACAGTGACTCGTTACGATGGTCGTCCCCTTAACCCCGTCTACATCGTTGAACAACTTCAAAGTTTGCTTGTCAAAGTGTGAAATCGGTAGGAGGTGTCAAGGATGGTAGCGCAAGTAACGATGAAAGACTTGCAAAGCCCTGTTGAGCCGACATGGTGCCCTGGTTGTGGCGACTACGGGATTTTAAACGCTATCAAAAGGGCGTTGGTTCAACTGGGCATTCTACCTCACCAAGTAGTCTTTTTCAGCGGCATAGGTTGTGGGAGCAAACTCCCCGATTACATAAGGGCAAACGGCTTCAACAGCCTTCACGGTCGCCCTGTCCCCATCGCGCAAGGTTTCAAGTTAGCCCACCACGACATGATTGTGATAGTTGTTGACGGTGATGGCGATAACTACGGGATTGGTGGAAACCACTGGCTCCATGTGATGCGCCGAAACATCAACATCACCCACATTGTCCAGAACAACATGGTCTATGGTTTGACGAAGGGGCAATATGCCCCGACAAGCGCGAAAGGCTATGTCAGCACAACTTCTCCCGAAGGGACGATTGAGTGGCCCATTAACCCCATAGCCATCGCCCTCGCCGCAGGTGCCACTTTCGTAGCCCGAGGCTTTTCAGGCGACCCTAAGCACCTTGCCGATCTCATCGTCAAAGGCATCCAGCACAAAGGTTATGCTTTAATTGATGTCTTCCAGCCCTGCGTCATTTTCAACCGCATCAACACCTACGATTGGTTCCGCGAGCGGATTTACAAGTTGGACGATGACCCCAACTATGACCCACACGACAAACGGATGGCGTGGGAGAAGGCTCACGAGTGGGGCGACCGAATACCCATCGGCATCTTTTACATCAACGAAGACCTACCGACCCTTGAAGAGCAAATCCCTGCGTTAGCGGAGAAGCCGCTTTATCAACACGAAATCCCACCCAAACTTGAAGACTTGGAAGCGCTCAAACTTATGTTCGTGTGACGAATCTCGGGTTTGGCATATTGAACGAAGCAGCAGAAAGGCAGCGGCTGGAACAGAGTTCGTCCTAAAGGGCGGTTCTTTTCATCATCACCCTTAGGGTGTGGCTCTCCAGAGGTCTTTAGCACGACTGACCAATTTCCGCTCTCACTTCACAGACGGCGGGTTAGCGAACCCAGCCCACATTTCGTTCAATTCTTCAGGGGTTGGGTGGTATGAGAACAGGATGATGCGATACCTGAAGGTGAGTTTTTCGCCCTTAGCAAGCCTACCGACATCTTCTGGAGGTAAGCCAAAGTCCTTCCGACCGAACGGACCGTTAGCGAAAAGACCATAGTCGCGGACATGCCAAGGGTTTGGGAAACTTCGGTTCTCTTTGTGGTCAAAGAAGGCAATGGCAACGGGTTCGCCACCAACCGTTCCATAGTAAAGACACCAACTTGCCCGCTTGCCCCAAGCATCTCTGTCTCGGTGACCCGTTGAAAGTAAGATGCGTCCTGTCCCCCTTGACAAAGTTAACTCGTCGGGGATGCGAATTGCCACAAACCCTTCCTTCGTATCGCCAAAATTGACATCGCCTTCGGTGGCAACGAAAGTTTGGATCAGGTCCAAAATCCGCAAGTTGGGCAGAGCAGTAAACCGAAGTTCCTGGATTGCCTCGCAGAGTTTCTCGCCATCTACACCGAGCCAATCGTGACGAACCCTGAGTAGCCCGAACAAAGGTCCACTTTCCAACGCTTCAAAATTGCGGTGGACAATTTTTCCCCTTTCGCTCCAAAGGTCATGCCCGTTGACATCACCGTGAGCGACCCAAAAGCCTTTGTGGTG
>Ga0197144_100650_pt1 | contig 13407 bp, 16 predicted proteins | sample GBS85_MetaG_FD_148670 | JGI IMG/M metagenome (GOLD analysis project Ga0197144, IMG submission 148670) | Sediment microbial communities from Great Boiling Springs, Gerlach, Nevada, United States - GBS 85_MetaG | ecosystem: Environmental > Aquatic > Thermal springs > Hot (42-90C) > Sediment...
TTTTACAGTGCTGCTGAAGTCTTCGCTTTCCCATCTCGCTACGAAGGGTTTGGGCTTCCCGTTTTGGAAGCAATGGCGTGCGGAACACCTGTGGTGGCAGGAGACGCACCTGCGGTCAACGAAATTGCTGGTGGTGCCGCCCTCTTGGTGCCACCAAACGATTGGCGAGCGCTGGCGGATGCGATAGAGCAAATGTTGACCTGTGTCTCCTTAGCGGAGAGGTTGCACCAGAAGGGGTTACACCTCGCCGCTTCCTTTTCATGGTCGCGTACCGCCATCTTGACCTACCGAGTTTACCAAGTCGCTCTCCGTCGGCTATAATCCCTAACGCACTCGCAAGGAGAGGAGGGTTGACCGTGATTCGGGTGCAAGCCATCCGCGTCACTAAAGACCAGTTTGGTAATCCCGTCGTCGTCTTGGGTGACCCAGAGACGGGGATGGAATTGCCCATTTGGATTGGAGAGGCGGAAGCCAACGCCATCAAGTGGGAACTGGAGGGCGAGCAGTTGCCTCGCCCGATGACCCATGATTTGCTCCGCAACATTTTGCTGGAATTGGGGATTGAGTTGGTGCGGGTGGAAATCAACGACCTGCACGACAACACTTATTACGCCACTTTGGTGCTCCGTTTCAACGGGCGCTATCATGCCATTGATTGTCGTCCCTCCGATGGCATCGCTTTGGCGGTGCGGATGAATGCGCCTGTCTATGTGGACGAAGAAGTCGCCCGCACGGCAGGTCACTTCCCCCGACCCAGCCGTCGGGAGATTGAACGGTTCTTGCGCCTCATCAAAGATGTGGAGTCGCCTGAAACCTAACTTTGCATGGAGGTGCGCTGAGATGGCATCCGTCCCAGCGGTTGACAGCATCAACTTCAAGCGGGAAGTCCTTGAGAGCGACATCCCTGTCATGGTGGATTTTTGGGCGGAATGGTGTGTGCCGTGCCGAATGATTGCGCCCATCGTGGAACGGCTTGCCCAACGCTATGCGGGGCGCTTGAAGGTCGTCAAGTTGGATGTGGACAAAAACCAAGACTTGGCGATTCAGTATCAGGTCATGAGCATCCCGACGCTCCTGTTTTTCAAAAACGGGCAACCCGTAGACCGCATCATCGGTGCCGTCGGTGAACAAGCCATCGTCCAGAAAATTGAGGAACTCTTGCAGGGTTGAAAAGGCATGACACCTTCTGACCGCGTCCTGACGGTGAGCGATTTAAACGCTGTCGGGGTCGTCGCAGCCTTAGTCGGCTTTGTCGGTTTCACTGTCGGCTTATGGATGTTCGTCTGGCAGGGGTTTGACCGAACGGGTCGGATCAAACCTGCCCTTTGGGGTTGGGTGCTCGTGTCGGTCGTTAGTTACTTGCTGATGCTTTGGGGCTTGACAAAAGCGTAAGCCGTTTTTTGCTGACGAAAGAGCCGACCGCTTCTGGGGGAAGGTGGATGGGCGTGGTGAACCGAACAGGGGTTTCCTCACCTTTCATCGCACGGGCATGGCTGATGGGGCTGACGGTCGTCGGGGTCGTGATGGGTTGGGTTTTTTTGTTCAGTGCCAGTTATCCCATCTCCGCTGCCCAATGGGGTGATGCCTTTACGGTCGCGGGTCGCCAACTCCGTTTCCTTGCGGGTGCCGTTCTCTTGTTCGCTTTGGCGGTGTTTATTCCCCTTCGTCGGCTTGGGTGGGGGGCGTTGCTCGTCCATCTCTTTGTCCTGCTGCTCCTCATCTTGACCTTGCGGTTTGGCGTTTCCGTCGGTGGGGTTGTCCGATGGCTGACCATTGGGGATTTTCGGTGGCAGCCATCGGAGTTTGCGAAAGTGACTTTGGTGCTCGCTTTAGCCTTTGTCATGGGGCGATGGTGGACATCCCATCGTTGGTCGCAGAAGGGGCTTTGGTGGCTTTTGGGTGTCGGGATGTGGCTCAGCACCGTCGCTTTGGTGTTACTCCAACCGCATTTGAGTGGCGGCATCATCTTGGCGGGCATCGGGGCGGCGACCCTTTTGTTTGCCCGAATACCTTTGCCTCTTTGGCTGGCTACACTGATAGGTGTCGGGGCGATAGGTTATGGCACGCGTTACGCCATCCTGCATCCTTATCAGCAAAGACGATGGCAAACTGCCCACGCCTTCTCTTGGGGGGGCGAACGACGATGGCACTATCAATCTCGCCAAGCCACCTTGGCATTGGGGGTGGGCGGTTGGTTTGGGCGGGGGCTTTTTCAGGGTCGGCAAAAATTTTTGTTTTTGCCCTCTGCCCACAACGATTTTGTCTTCGCTGTCATCGGCGAAGAGTGGGGCTTTTTGGGGAGCGTCGGAGTCCTCGCCTTTTTCACCCTGCTGATTTACTGGGCGTTGCGGGTGGCTGCCAGTTGCCCCGACCCGTTCCTTTCGGGCATCGCTGGCGGATTGGGCTTTTATCTCTGGTTTCAAGCGATGTTGCACATTGCCGTCAATGTCGGTTTGCTTCCGCCGACGGGCATCCCGTTGCCCTTTGTCAGTGCGGGCGGTTCATCGCTTTGGAGCACCCTTTTGGCGATGGGGTTGTTGGTCAATGTCGCCCGACAATCGGCGCCCGAAGGGCGGGGGAGGGCGATGGACGATGCTGTGGGTGATGGCAGGGGGCGGGACGGGGGGACACATCTATCCCGCTATCGCCCTCGCCACCGCCGCCCGACGGAAAGTGCCTGACCTTCAAGTGCACTTCATCGGCAGTGCCCGCCGCCTTGACCAAGACCTTTTCGTTCGCTACGGCTACCCTTTTCACGCCCTTCCTGCCCGTCCTTTCCCTGTTAAATTGCTGTCACCCCAAAGTTTTTTGGCGGTGGGGAGTTGGCTTTGGGGACTAAGCGTTGCCTTAAGGCTTTTTCGCCGATGGCGACCGACCGTTGTCATTGGCACGGGCGGTTATGCGTCCCTTTGCGCCCTCTTAGCGGGTCGGCTCGTCAACGCCAAAGGCGTCCTTTTTGAAGCCAACGCTATCCCAGGACGCACCAACAAAATCCTCGCCCGTTTCGCCGACCTCATCGCGACAGGTTTTCCCGAAGCCCTCGCCCATTTCCCGCCCCAAAAAGCCTTCTTTTCTGGCGTGCCCATCCGCCCCGATTTCCTGAAGGTTGACAGGGAAAGCGCCCGAAGGAAGTTGGGATTGAGGGATGGAGAGCATTTGTTGCTCGTTGTCGGGGGAAGTCAGGGGGCGAAGCGATTGAACGAAGCCCTTTGGGATGCCTTGCCTTTGCTGCTGCCTCAACGGGAAAACTTGCGCATCGTCCACCTTTGCGGGACGCGGTGGGAAGCGACCGCACAGCAAATCTGTCAAGCCCTCCCAGCCCATTGGCATGACCGCTATCAACCCTTTGGCTATCGCGACGACATCGCCCTTTTCCTCTCCGCCGCCGACTTGGCGGTGTCGCGGGCGGGCGCCAACGCCATCGCCGAATTGCTGGTGGCCGGTGTCCCTGCCATCCTCGTGCCTTACCCTTTTGCCATCCACGACCACCAACGCTTCAATGCGCTGAGCGTTGTCAAGCGGGGGGCGGCGGAAATGGTGTTGGACGCTGAATTGACAGGCGAGCGATTGGCAAAGGAGGTGCTTTCGCTGCTGAACGACGAGCCACGCAGGGCGCAAATGCGCATGGCTGCCCGCCAACTCGCCCGTCCTTCCGCCGCCGACGAAATCGTGGAACGAACCTTGCGGCTGATAGGCAGCAATGGACAATGAGCCAATGGTCAATGCCAGCGAAGGGGTGTGCTGAGACGATGGGTTTCCCTTACCGAAAAGTCCACATGGTCGGCATCGGTGGGGCGGGGATGAGCGCCATCGCCGAAGCCTTGCTCGCTGAAGGTGTGACGGTGACGGGTTCGGACTTGGAAGTTTCCTCTTACACCGAGCGGCTTCGGCAAAAAGGGGCGACCATTTTTATCGGGCACGAGGCGATGCATCTGGGCGCAACTCAAGCCCTTATCGTCAGCAGCGCCATTTCCCTTGACAACCCCGAAGTGGCGGAAGCGCGCCGACGAAATTTGCCTATCCTGCATCGTGCCGACGCCTTAGCCCTTTTGCTTGAGGGCAAAACTTCTATCGCCGTCGCGGGCACGCACGGCAAGAGCACGACGACGGCGATGATCGGTCACATCCTTGCCCAATTGGGTTACGACCCGACGGTGCTGGTAGGGGCGGAAGTTTTAGATTTTGGGGGCAACTGTCGGGTGGGACGGAGCGAATGGATGGTCGTGGAAGCCGATGAGTCGGATGGCTCGTTTTTGAAACTTTCGCCGACCCACATCGTCGTCACCAACATTGAACTTGACCATCCCGACCATTACGCCGATGACGAAGCGGTGATGATGGCTTTCACTGCCTTCGCCGAACGGCTCGGCAAAGATGGGTTGCTGGTCGTGAACGCCGATTGCCCACGAGCGAGCCGATTGCCCTTCCGCCTTTCCCGTCCCGTTTGGTGGATGAGTTTCGGCATCCAGAAGGAAGCCGACTACTACGCCCATTCGTTGCGCCAAAGGGGTAGCCAGTGGCAATTCGTCGTTCGGCGTCGGGCGAAAGAGTTGGGGGAAGTGAGCCTGAAAGTTTTTGGCGAGCACAATGTCGCCAATGCCTTAGGGGCGATTTGCGCTTGCTTGGAATTAACGGGCGCTCCCTTCTTCGCCATCGCCGAAGCCCTCGCCCAATTTCAGGGGTTGCGACGGCGCTTTGAAATCGTCGGGCAAGTTCGTGGCATCACCGTCGTGAGCGATTACGCCCATCACCCGACAGAAGTTCAGGCATTGCTGCGGACGGCTCGGCAAGTTTTCAAGGGACGCTTGTGGGTCGTCTTCCAGCCCCACCGCTACAGCCGAACCCAGCGGTTCTGGCAGGCTTTTGGCGAAGCCTTTGAAGAAGCCGATGGGGTTTGGGTGACGGAGATTTATGCCGCCGCCGAATTGCCCATCCCTGGCGTCACAGGGTCGCTGATCGCCGAAGCGATCAAAGCCTGCTATCCCCAAAAACCCGTCAAGTTCTCTGCCGACTGGGACGAAATCTTGTCGGAAGTGAGCCAAGTCGCCCGCCAAGACGATGCGGTTTTACTGGTGGGGGCGGGCGACCTTTACAAAACAGCACCAAAATTGTTGACGGCTCTGTCTAACGCCGCAGGCTCAAAGGTGACGGGGGACGAGGGTGTCGGGCGTTGAAGCCGCCCTGCACCAGCGATGGAGGTTGACGAAGATTTATGACCCGAAAAGCAAAGAGCCAACTTGCCCGATGGGTCAGCACGCCGCCTGCCTTCAATGTGCCCATGTCGCAGCACACCACCCTTCGGGTCGGTGGGCTTGCCGATGCCCTCGTGCATGTCAAGACCTTGAGGGAGTTGCGTTCCCTCGTCCAATTCTGTCAGGAGCGAGACATTCCCTTGTTCATCTTGGGTGAGGGGAGCAACCTGATTGTTCGGGACGGGGGCATTCGGGGCGTCGTCCTGCGACTGGGCGGGGAATTGGAGCAAGTCAACTTCAACACGACCAAAGTGACCGTCGGCGGGGGCGTTTACTTGCCCCACTTGATCGTTCAGGCTGCCCGCAAAGGGTTGAGCGGATTGGAGCGTTGCACGGGCGTCCCTGGCACCGTCGGGGGTGCCCTCATCTCCAATGCGGGCACTGCCGACGAGTTCATCGGCGACCTCGTTCAAAGCGTCACTGTCTTGACGGAAGAAGGGGAAATGCGAGAGTTAAGCCGCGACGAACTTCGTTTCGGTTACCGATGGAGCAACCTGAGGGAGAAAGGGCTCATCGTCGTGGGCGCCATTTTGAACTTGCAGCCCGACGAACCTTCCGCCATCATGGAACGCATCCATCACCGTTGGAGCTATCGTCGCCAAACCCAGCCTGTCACTCAACCCTGTGCGGGCTGCATCTTCAAAAACCCGCCAGGGGAACGGGCGGGGCGATTGCTGGAAGCCGCTGGCTTAAAGGGCGTCCGCATCGGTGATGCCCAAGTCTCGCCCCTCCACGCTAACTTCATCGTCAACTTGGGCAAGGCGACGGCGAACGATGTCCTAACCCTTGCCGAGCATATGCGCCAAACCGTCCACGAACGCTTCGGCATCCTGCTGGAATACGAGGTGCAAATCGTCGGCGAGGATTGACACCTTCCCTCAGGGAATGACGGGCATGGAGATCACGCCCGTGATGATGGAGCGGATAGAGCGGGAGTTGGAAGGGCTCAAAGGAGAGGTCAATGCCCTAAAGATGGCTGTGCAGGAGGAGCGGGTCGGTCGGGAGCAAATGGTCGCCCGCCTGAACGCTTTGGAGCAACGCCTCGCCCGTCTGGAGGGGCAGGTGGCAGCCTTGAGGCAGGAACTGCAAGGGCAAATCGCTGCTTTGGAGCAAGAATTGCGAAGGGAAGTGGAACGGCTTTGGCAAGAGTTGACGGCATTGCGGACAGAACTGACCGCTTTCAAGGCTGCCATTGAGGAGCGCTTCAAAGCCGTTGAGGAACGCTTCAGAGCCATTGAGGAACGCTTCAAAGCCGTTGAGGAACGGTTACGGGCGATAGAGGGGTGGCTGCGGACGCTCGTTTTGCTCATCTTGACGACTTGGCTTTCCACGCTGGCAGCCATCATCACCTTGTTCTTTCGTGGCGGTTAAAAGAGGCAGGTGACAGGAAGCATGGCGGTCGTTTTGGTGCTGATGGGCGGCGATGCACCCGAACGGGAAGTTTCCCTGCGGTCGGGCAGGGCGGTGGCGATGGCGCTAAAGCGGGGTGGGCATCAAGTCATCGCTGCCGATTTGTCCTACCGCTACGAAGGCAATTTGCCCCAACCGCCTTTGCTTCCCGCCGAAATAGATGCCCCCTTCTGCTTTTCTCCGAAGGAGTTGCCTTACTGGCTGGAAGCCTTTCGCCCCGATGTCGTCTTTCCCGTTTTGCATGGCGGTTACGGGGAAGATGGGACGCTCCAAGCGATGCTGGAACTTCTGCGCATCCCTTATGCCTTTTCGCCCCCGATGGCTTGCTTTCTGGCGATGAACAAGGTGCACTTCAAGCGGCTGCTGATCGCCGAAGGCATCCCCACTCCTGACCATGTCGTCGTCGCCCGCCATCAATTTGAGGGCGACCCGCAAGGGACGATGGACACCATTGAAGGGCGCATCGGTTACCCTTGTGTCGTCAAGCCGTCCTCGCAAGGTTCCACCATCGGCGCCAGCGTCGTGGACGAGCCTGACCGAAGGGCGCTGCAGGCTGCCTTGACGGAAGCGCTGCATTATGACGACGAAGCGTTGGTGGAGCGGAAAATTGTCGGCAAGGAAATCACGGTCGCCGTCTTGGGACGGGGCGAAAAGGCTTTAGCCCTGCCCGTCATTGAAATCGTCCCCAAGACCCACTTCTTTGATTACGCCACCAAATACACGCCAGGCATGGCAGAGCATCGCATCCCCCCATCCCTTCCCGAAGAAGTTTTGCGGCAAGCCCAAGCCCTCGCCTTGCGCCTCCATCGGTTGCTAAGTTGTCGGGGCGTGACAAGGACGGACATGATGGTGAATGAGCGAGGCGAGGTGTTCGTCTTGGAACTGAACGCTATCCCAGGGATGACGGAAGTAAGCCTCGTCCCTGACGCCGCCAAAATAGCGGGCATCTCCTTTGAAGCCCTCACGCAAATCCTTTTGGAAGACGCCCTTGACTGTTTTGCGGGCAAGGAAACAGGAGTGCGGGTGTGAAGGATGGCGAGGCGAAGGAGAAGTGTCCTTTGGGCATTGACGCACTGGACATTGAGGCGTCGGTGGAAAGGCATCGTCGGAGCGGCGATAGCGATCGCCCTTTTGCAGGGCACGCTTATCCGCCAGGTGCGATGGGAAGGCGATGCGCCCATCGGTTGGGAAACCGTCGCCGAAGTCAACAAGCGTTTGCGTTGGCGTCCCCTTTGGTGGGCGACGCCTAAGCGCCTTCAAGGATGGCTGAAAGGGGAATTGGTCGGACAAGTTCAAGTGCGATGGCAATTTCCCAACACGGTGATCGTCCTCGCCCAACCGCCCCGTTTGGTCGGTGTCTTGCCGAAAGGCGAAAAGGGTGTGTTGGTGGACGCGCAGGGACGCCGTTGGCAAACCGTCCCCTTGACAACAACGCACTATCCCTTGCTTTGGCTGCCAGAGAAAGTGTCCCTGCGAAGTTGCCTTGCGGCGGTACGCCAAACCCTTAGGATATGTGCCCAACAAAAGGTGGCGGTTAGGGCGATTTCGGTCAGCCCCTTCGGCGAGGTTGCCCTTTGCCTGCCCGATGGCGACTGGCTAAAGTTGGGCAATCCCTTCGCTTTGCCTGCCAAGATGCGATTGGGTTTGGCGGCGCGAAGGCAGTTTGCCCCGCAAAGCCCGTCCGTCCTTGACTTAAGTGGGATGGCAGTAATCGGGGTTCAGCAGCGACCGTCCCGATAGAGAAAACGCCATACTTTTGTCCTGCGAGAAGGTGAGCGAGTGATGCGCCAACATGCCCGATGGGAGCAACCCTTTGCTATCGTCGTCATTTGCTTCACTTTGGGCTTTCTGATCGCCGTGCAGGTGCGCGCCCTGAATTCGTCGCAGGTGGCGCCAACCCATCGCATCACCATTCTCCTTGACCGACTGGCAAACGCCCAGGAAGAAATTCGCCACCTGCGGGAGGAAGTAGACCGATTGCGGACGCAACTGAGCGGTTACGAAAAAGCGATGGCAGAAGGCAAGACAGCGACGGAACGACTGACGGCGGAGTTGCATCGGCTGCGGGTTTTGGCGGGATTGACGAAAGTGCGCGGTCCTGGCATCATCGTCCGCGTCACTGATGCCCCTAACCCACCCGCTGGCGCCCCTTCGGAAGGCATCGTTCATGACAACGACCTGCTGATGATTGTCAACGAATTGCGCAACGCAGGGGCGGAAGCCATCGCCATCAATGACCAACGGGTCGTGGCGACGACCGCCATCCGATGCGTCGGGACGCTGATCACGGTCAACGGGGCGCGCATCAGTCCGCCTTATGAAATCGTCGCTATCGGCGACCCCGACAAACTGACGAAAGCCCTGACGATGCCTGGCGGGATTGTGGACGGGCTGAAGCAATTCGGCGTCGTGGTCAACATCGCCCGCTATCCCGATGTCATCGTCCCATCTTTGGGCGTGACACCGCCGTTGCAATTTGCCCGCCCGACGGAATAGGGAGGCGCAGGACGATGTGGCTGATCTGGCTGGGCTCGGCGGCTTTGCTCGTCGGATTACTGGTCGGTTTCCTGTTTTCGCCCATCCATTGGCTTCCGCTCGCTTTTCAAACCCGATTGCCCGCCTACTTGGGCTTAGCGTTGCTGGCGGCGCTGGATGCCACCTTAGGGGCATGGCGGGCACGGCTGGAAGGCACTTACGACGGGGGCGTTTTCTTGTCGGGCTTCTTCGTCAACATGATTGCCGCCGCTTCTTTGGCGTATGTCGGCGATTGGCTGAATGTGGATTTCGCCTTAGCGGCGTCCGTCGCTTTCGGCACCCGCATCTTCAACAACTTAGCCATCCTTCGGCGCATCCTGCTGCAGCGGTGGCGGCAGCGGGTGACTCAACTGGGGTGACGGTAGCGTGCTTTGGGGCACTCCCGCCACTTATGTCGTCGGCTTGGATGTCGGCACGACGAAAGTTTGCACCCTCATCGCCCGCCTTTTGCCCGACGGCTGGGATGCGGTCAGTTTTGCCTCGGTGCGCTCGCGGGGCGTGCAACGGGCGACGGTCGTGGACTTGGAAGAAGCCGCCACCGCCGTCGCCGAAAGTTTAGACCGCGCCGAGCAAACAGGGGGCGTGGAAATTCAATCGGTCTGGGTCGGCATCACAGGACACCACATCAAAGCCCATCCCGTCACCGCCACCTTGACCTTTCCCGACGAAGAGACCCACATCACGACGGAGCACCTTAACGAATTGCAGCGACGCGCCCAACAGCCTCACCTTCGGGATGACCAACTCATCCTCCACCTTTTGCCCCGCCAATTTATCATCAACGGCGTCGGAGGTATTCGGCGCCCGCTGGGTTTAGCGGCGCGGGAAATTCGCTTGCAAGGGCTTGTCATCACCGCCGATGCCTCCTTCGCCCGCAGCCTGACGGCTTGCGTGCGCAAAGCAGGCGTAGAAGTCGCAGGCATGGTCTTGGAGCCTTTAGCAGCGGGGGAAGCCGTCTTGACAGAAAGTGAAAAGGAGTTGGGCACCGCCGTCATGGACATCGGGGGCGGGACGACCGATGTCGCCGTCTTTTTGGACAGGGCACTCGTGGACACTTTCGCCTTACCCGTCGGCGGCAACCATGTCACCCGTGACCTCGCCATCGGCTTGCGCACCCCGTTAGAAGAAGCGGAACGGTTGAAGGTCAATCACGGCTCAGCCCTCCCGCAAAAGGTCGGCGATGAGACGGTGGAAGTTTTGGAGTTGGGGCAAGGCAAACCCCGTCCTGTCGCCAAACGCGCTTTGGCAGAAATCATTGAAGCCCGCATGCGGGAGTTGTTTGAGTTGGCTGCCGAGCGGTTGGAACGAGGCGGTTGGCATTCTTTGCTGGCGGGCGGCATCGTGTTGACGGGCGGCGGTTCTTTGCTAAATGGGGTGACAGAGTTGGCGCAGGAAGTTTTTGGTTTGCCCGTGCGCATCGGCGAGCCGATGACAGCGCCAGGTTCGCCCCATGAGTTGCGTAACCCGATGTATGCGACCTTAGTCGGGCTTGTTTTGCACGCTTTGCAGCATCACCGAATGACTGCCGAACCGACGCCTTCGTGGCGCCGCTGGTGGCATCGTTTGTTGCAACGCGTTAAAAACCTTTGGCGTTAATCTCGCAAAGGAGGGACAGTCATGCGGTTGGTCACTTACGGCGAGCGCGGCGAAGAACGCTTGGGTGTCCTCGTGGACGCTGGCAAGCATATCCTTGACCTGAACATCGCTTCGCGAGGTTCCATCCCAACCGACCCTATCGCTTTTTTGGACGGCGATTATTGGGCAATGGCGCACAAGGTTTTGGAGCAACCCGTCACCGAATTGCGAACGGCAGCGTTGGTGGAAGCCGACGGCGTGCGATGGGGTGCGCCCATCCCCGAACCCCGCACCATCATCGCCTTAGGCTTAAACTACCGCGACCACGCCGAAGAAGGTAAGCAAGAACCGCCCCCCAATCCCTTGCTTTTCGCCAAAGCCCCCGCTTGCACCATCGGTCCGTTTGACAACATCGTCTATCCGCCGCAAGTGACGCAATTGGACTACGAGGTGGAACTCGCCATCGTCATCGGTCGGCGGGCGAAGAACTTGACGCCTGAAAAAGCGTGGGGCGTCATCGCTGGCTACACCGCCTTTAACGATATCAGCGCCCGCGACATTCAATTCCGTGAGAGCCAATGGTTTCGGGCGAAAAGTTTTGACACCTTCGCCCCGATGGGACCGTGCTTGGTGACGCCCGACGAAATCGGCGACCCACAAAACTTGCGGATTTGGTGCGCCATCAACGGCGAACGGTTGCAGGACAGCACGACCGCCAACATGATTTTCAAAATCCCTGAAATCGTCGCTTTCATCTCTCAAGTCTTCACCTTGCGCCCCGGCGATGTGATTGCGACGGGCACGCCTGCTGGGGTTGGTGTCTTCCGCAAACCACCAAGGCTCTTGCAAGTCGGCGACATCGTTGAAACGGGCATTGAAAAAATCGGCATCCTCCGCAACCAAGTCATCACCCCGTAAGGGTTGGGCTCGGAAGGAGTCATTGAAACTTCGCAATGGTGCAGTCGGGATGGCACAGCCACACTGGGCTTGGTCTTGACATGAGGGCGTTCGGAAAGTCATGGGACAGGTTGTGTGCGTCATGGCTAATAGCCATTTTGGTCGTGGCTGATGGTCACTTCGTCGTGGCTAATAGCTGCTCCAATTTTTTCTTTTCTTTGTCCGTAGGACATTCGTAGGACAACTGTTGGACACTGGACTTTTGTGGTTTATCGTGGACGGTGTAAGGATGAGTTGGCAAGATAAGGAAGGCTTTCCATATAGGGAATCCCAAAGTGAGGGAGTAGGCCTTTAGAGCCAGCCAGTTGCCTTAGGACAAACGGAAAGTTACCCTATCTTTTGCTGCCTCGTTAGAGTTGTGTTGGGGGATACTGATGTGGAAGCAGGAGAAGAGGGCGAGACGGATTAACTGTGATGCATTTGTTCCCTTTTCCTTTGCAATTGACCTAATGGTTTCTTTGACATAAGAGGGGATGCGCAACCGAACAGGGATTGAACTTCCCCTTGTCGGCTTCCCGCTTCTTGACTTCTCCCAACTTGTTGTGTTAAAATTCACCAAAGAAAAAAGCATAAAGTTTTTCCTCCTTTCAAGGGGCGGTGGTGGCTGGGGCTGGTTTGGAAAGTGGTGAGTCACCACCTTCCAATCCTTCCCCAGCCCCTGCCACCGCTCCTTTTTGTTGGGGGTTTGTGTGTAATCAGTATAACTTGAGAGCAACTGTTGAAGTGCTGGGAAAGAGTCAAGTTGGTGGTTGTTTTGGGGATTGTCAGTAACTTCATCTCCTTTGGTTTCAGTCAACACGCTTTTTCTCCCTCTACCTTCCCCAACATCGTCTCAGGTTTGATGGCTGAGGGGAAGTTGAAAGAATCCGAAAATCTCCTTCAAAGGTTGTCCCAAAACCCTAACCCTCTCACTTCTTTCAAGGCAAAAAGGGTTCTCGCTGATTTGTTGAGGCAATGGGAATCACCGATGAAGGGAACTTGCTCTTGGAAAACACTTTCCTTAACGCTGGTGGTGTTTTACTGCCTTTGACTTTGAAAGTTTACCTTTCAAGCCAAGACACTGCCCCTTACTTTTACGGTGCGTTCCAGAAAAGTCTGAAGACCAACTATCACCAGAAGATAATTGGAGCAAAAAGCGCTTACAACACTCAAGGCGGGACGACGACAGCAGTTTGGATTGATGAGGACGGAAGGAGGGTAGTTTTCACTCAAGCAGCAGATGGTAGTTGGGTTCCTCAAGCAGGTCATCACGAGAAGTTGCAACCTATCATTGAATCGGCTCGAGGTTATCCCCCTTTCCCTATTTTCAAGGGATGGTTGTTGACCAAGAAAGACGGGACGAAATTGAGGTTTGAGTATATTGGTGGTGGTTCAGGGAATTACCAAAACAGGCTCATATACATAGAAGACCAGAACGGAAACAAAATCACGATTTCTTATGATCCCAACGATGTCTGGAAAATCCTTTCCGTTACCGACCCCAATGGTCGTTCTTTGACTTTCTCTTATCCTTCAAGCAATGTCGTTCAGATTTCCGATTGGACTGGTAGGGTAGTGACTTTGGACAGTTCCACGAACCCGTTGACAATCACTGATAGTGCAGGAAACCAAATCAAAATTTACACCCGAACCCTCTTTTACACTGACCCTGATGGCAATCCTGTTTACCCGAAAGCGG
>Ga0197144_100652_pt1 | contig 13326 bp, 11 predicted proteins | sample GBS85_MetaG_FD_148670 | JGI IMG/M metagenome (GOLD analysis project Ga0197144, IMG submission 148670) | Sediment microbial communities from Great Boiling Springs, Gerlach, Nevada, United States - GBS 85_MetaG | ecosystem: Environmental > Aquatic > Thermal springs > Hot (42-90C) > Sediment...
CTTTCAATTCCGTTGAATGGATTCCCTGACTGGTAGGTCTATGTACACTGTGGAAACCTGCTCATTTCCATTATTTGGGTTCTCTTCCATTGACCCCTCCGGCTGGGGGTCTCATGTATACTGTGGGGTTCGGGTTTAATATGTTTTTCGGTGCCTCCTCCCCGGTTCTTTCCACGTTACCTATGGGAATTTCAATTGCCACCTCTATCCTACCATTTCATGGATTGGGTGTCCGGGGTAAGTGTTTAAGCTCTGGTTTATGTGGGGTTTTAAAGCTTCCCGTGTTCTACGTGGGTCTGGCGTGGTGAATCTAAGTAGGTATCTCTTCATAGCTTTATAGTTGGCTTCTACTACATCCCCGTCTATGCCTAGCTGCCTGCGCCTATACCTTATCTCAGCTTGCCAGGCTCCGCTGTCTAGGGATCCAATGCACCAGCTGTAGCTTGCCGTAAGCGTTTTGGCAAGCCTTGCTCCCGCTCCGAACAGGTGCAATTTAACGTTGTCTACGCACAGCTTTGATAGAAGTTTGCTAAGCCACTTCTTGCTCCTCTTCGGCCCGTCTAGCCCTCCTATGCCTAAGTAGCCGTCTATGAATCCAAGGTTTATGAGCTCCCTGTAGCACCATATGTACTCGCTTACTTCGCTTCCCTGTATTACTGCTAGTATTGGGTTTCCGTAGGCTTTATAGAACTCTCTCGTCCTGCTAATGGTGGCTCTAGCATCTCCTGGCCTGTCGGGGGCTACTATAATGTCGAAGAGCTTAACGTGTCTTGAGGCGAAGTGGGCGTAGTCCCGGATGTCTATGTTGAGTTTGAGTTTGGCCATGTGGTATGCTCCGCTGTCTAGCATTACTTTGACGTTTGCATGTTTTCTGAGCTCTTCTAGCCTCTCTAGGGTTGATGGTTTAAATTTGAAGGTTGTGTATGATACGAGTATTGATACTGCCCGCTCTCTGGAGAGCTTCTTTAGGGCTTCTACCTTGGCCCTTGATAGGTCTGGCATGACTAGGTAGATTTCAACGTCCACTGAAGGCCTCCTCGGGGGTTCTTGGCGGGAGGGGGTTTTTAGCTTGCACTCTTTAAAGGGTTTTTACTTTATGAGTTTTTGGAGTGTGATCTTCCCGCCTTTCCTGTGGTGTCCTCTCTTTAGTACTGTGTACGCTGTTGCTCTGGCTAGCTCCATGCAGAGCCCTACCCCCCATTTTAGTGGTTTAGCTTTACCTCCTACTACTTCGAATAGGTACGCTGTATCCATTCTATGTTTCACCTCTACGTCCTCTAGTAGCTCTGCTTCAATGTACTCTCTCACCTCCCCCCCTACCATCCTGGATAGTGCGTGGAGGAAGAACTCGTGTAGTACTAGTGCTGCTGAGACGCACTGGCCTGGTAGCGTTACTACCGGTTTCCCGTCTACTACCGCTACGGCCCCCCTCTTCAGGATGCTTGCTGAGACGCCTGGGAATAGTAGGTTGCCTATGCTAGCTAGCACCATCTTAACGTTATCAGCGCCTCCAACTGAGGCTCCTCCAATGGTTAGGAGCGCGTCTAACCTCTCCAGGCTCTCCTCTACAGCTTTTCTAACCTCTCCAGGCTCATCCGCTACTACGCCCAGGTAGGTGGGCTCAGCGAATCTCAGGAGCCCTATCACCATGGGCGCTATGCTGTCCACCACAGGCTTCCCGGAGGGGCTGTCGTAGCGGTCTATCTCATCACCTACACTTAGGACGCCAACCCTCACCCTGTATACTGGAACCTCCCTGAACCCTAGCATCACGAGCACTGAGACCTTGTACGGTGATATAATCTCTCCAACGCTGACAACCGTAGACCCCTCGCCTACAACCTCCCCAACACCGATTATATCCTTACCCGGCTTCAAAGGCTCAAGAGGCTTAACGAAGCCACCCTCAACCCTGGTAGCCTCAACCCTGGATATAGCATCAGCCCCCACAGGCACGGGAGCCCCCATGTGCACGTAGTAAGACTCGTTAGGCCCCAGCTCGGGAGGCTCATCCCCAGGTTTAACCTCGCCAGCCAACCTCAACCTCTCACAGGATTTAAGATCACCCAGCCTAACAGCGTAGCCGTCCATAGCCGCTAAAGGCCTATCAGGTATACTCCTCATAGCAACTAAGTTGGAAGCAGAAATCCTCCAGTAAGCCCTGTAAACCGGGGTAACCTCAACAGGCGGCCTCGCTAGGGCTGAAGACTCTATAAGCTCGTGAGCCTTCTCAAGGGTAACAAGCTTATGTAAAGCCATAAGACACCCCTTGTATCAAGCTTTTGGGAAAGCTATTCAACTTTAATCCTAACAACCCACTACACGCTACCAACTGCATGTAGTGGTATCCGTAGACGCAGATTCTTAGCCCCCTCCCGCCGGAGGCCTCCCAGCCCGAGGCTCTCTGGAGTCTGGAGACACCTGTAGGCATGTTGAGGGTTTAGATGCTCAGCAGGCTAGAACACGCTAGCACTAAGGTACAGGTGTTTACAAACCTCCTCAAACCCGCAGCTTTGTAGAACTTAGCTGAGCTGTAATACTCTAAGACTTTAACATTCTAACCCTCCCGCCCACGGCTAAGAATCTGTCTATACTGTGGAGCGCGTTGATAAGCTCCAGTCTAAACGAGGCCGGGTTCCTCCCAGCCGCGGCTTCCGCCACCTCACCAGCTCTCTTGAATACTAGCGAAGCCTCCCCTGAGGCTTTTAGAAAGTCCTTGTTAACAGCCATGAATGAGGCTACAACGGATCCCAGCATGCACCCAGTACCAGTAGTGTATTTGAAGAGCTCCGACCCTCCCTCAACAGCTATAAGCCTTACACCGTCGGATACGTAGTCCACCCTCCCTGTGGCCATTGCAACCACGTTGTATTGAACTGCTATCCTCTCAAGAGGTTCGAATGCCTCCTCAGCTAGAGAGTCTACGCCTTTAACGAGCCCCTCGTAACCCGCTAATGCTAGCATTTCACCAGCATTACCTTTAACGACTGAAATAGACCCGGTTTCAAGTAAGCTTCTAGCAACTTTACTCCTAAGCTTAGATGCACCGGCCCCCACAGGGTCTAGGAGGAGGGGCTTGCTGTAGCTACCAGCTATTCTAGCAAGCTTCATCATGGATTCTATCCAGAAGCTATCGAGGGTCCCAATGTTTATGTATATAACGTCGGCCATCGATGCTATATCCTCTAGCTCCTCCACAGCATGAGCCATTATAGGTGATGCACCTATAGCTAGCGTAGCGTTAGCTGAGTCCGTCATAACAACGAAGTTCATTATATGGTGTATTAAAGGTCTCCTCCCCCTAATCCTAGCTATATCCTCTAAGATGTCAGCCTCAGATATCATGTACACCGCCGGGGGTAAGGGGGTTAGGTGAGGTTATAAGCATTGCTAAAACTGGATTATAAGGGGTCCACTGTTTAAACACTAAGATATATAAACCTTCACGGTATACTGGTGTGTGGTGGTGTTAAACTGGTTCCAGGGGTAAAAGCTGGAGCTCCTAGTTTAACGCTACTAACACGTTATAGCCGTGCGGGGATTAGCGGAGCCCGTGGTTACCCGCTTCCACTGAAAGCTACTAGCGGGGTGTGGTGTTAGGATGAGTTTAGTAGACGCATACGCTAGTCTCGTTAAGTATCGCGGGCTCAGCGTGGATGTAGCTATGGCTGTTCATAGCGTGTTGCTGAGAGCTCACGATACCATGGGATCCTCTTGTATGGGATTCATGCCTTTAAGTACTCCAAGTCTCCCAGCACCCGATGATGTTGTAGCGGTAAGACGTGCTAGGAGCTACGCTATGGATGTTGCCCGGTATCTTAGGGCTTTGGAGAGATGCTCTAAGCTGTATGAGAGTTTATCTAGGCTAGGTAGTGAGGCTTGGGACTCCTTCTACCTCTACCACCTTGCTGACATAGCCTCCACGAGGCTCTCCGGAGCGTATGTCGTGGGGGTTAAGTTTGATCAGAGGTTGCTAGATACTATAACACTGGATTTAAAGGAGGTCGAGCTGTCCATATACAACATCGTGGCTAAAGCGAGGTGGGCTTTAAACCCGCTCATAGCCGCCTACGAGTACTCACCAGCTTACAGGGCTATAGTTGATGCTCTTAGAAGTGAAGGTTACTTAATAGAGGATACTCTAAATGCGATAGCCTTAGTTGAGATACCAAGGTTGAACGAAGAGCTCCTCAAATGGGTTAAAAGTGAAGGCCGCATACTACAGGTGGTCCTAAGACCGCTAGTTAAAAGGAAAGCTATAGGGAGAGCTCTTAGAGCTAAAGCCGACCCAGAAGCGGCAGGAGGCAGGGTGCTCAAAAGGCTTGAAAGAATCCTAGGTCCAAGGCTTCTAAGCAGGCTGCCTGCAATCCTAGCATCTGAAAAGGCGAGCACCACGAAAAACATGATACTCTGTATCATCGCTAAGGAGGCCGCAGACTGCTCAAGCCTATACCCATACCTTCTAGCATCTCCAAAACCACTAAGCCTCATAAAATCGCTGTGGAGACCGCCAAAATGCCCGTACCCGGGCTTCACATGGCCCCTCGAACGGGTATTTAGAGAGCACATAGCAGGCAACACAATAGAAGGTATAGCAGATGCTATAAAACCAGTGGTTGAAACAGCCTCCGGAGGTAGAATAGAGATACCCGACAGCGTAATTAACAAGTACACATCAATAGTAACAACCATAGCATTAAACCTACTAAAACCGGGACACCGAAATAAGACCCTTTAGAAACCAGGAAAATCGAACCTCCAGCCCCGCTTAACCCTTTATGCGAGCAAAGATGGGGAGCGGAAGGGGGTAGCATTATTTCCCGGCACTTATCTCCCTCCTTCTCCCCGTCCTCCTAGCCGCTATGTGACCCACCTTCCTTCCGGGCGGAGTTCCCCTGCTTACAGTTGATGGTTTACTCCTCCTCTTATGCCTCCCCCCGCCGAAGGGGTGGTTGGCCGCTATCATGGCTACCCCTCTGGTTCTAGGCCACTTTCTAGCTTTAACCTTCCACTTGTGGTACGCGTTTCCAGCTTTGAGGATCGGCTTCTCTACCCTTCCAGCCCCTGCAGGTATACCTATTGTCGCTCTACACTGTGCTGGGAGCTCCTTACCCTCTCCGCTTGGCAGGGTTACTATCACCTTATCCCCCGACCTACCTACTACCACAGCGTAGCTTCCAGCCTGCCTAGCTAGCTTACCGCCATCTCCAGGCCTCAATTCTATGTTGAATACCATCGTACCCTCCGGGATGTTGCCTAGAAGCGTTATATTTCCGGCTTCAGGCTTAGCTTGAGGGCCCACCTCTATGATCTGGCCTACGTAAACACCCTCAGGTGCAACGGTTAAAAACTCCTCCCCCCTTTCCGTCACTATACGTGCAAGCGGGACATATCTACCCGGGTCGTGGATTAACTCTACAACCTTACCTCTATAAGTTTCACTAGAGAGAGGCGGGTACCTAGCCGGCCCCGGATGTATGTGACTAGGGCTCCTAAAAGTAGAGCTACCCTTACCCGCCCTCTGCTGCCTTAAACTCTTACCCATACCATAACCCCCCTTTAAACCAGCAGCTTCAAGCCTTTTAAGACTATAACGCTCCCTGCTATAACTTCAACCACTAAGCTCAAACGCTCCCCCAAGCTTAGAGAGTCCCGCGAACTCGTTTATACATATTGAAGCAACCTCAGGCGGGTCTAGGCGTTGGATGGAAGCCTTTATAGTATTAAGCTCGAAGGGAAGCCCTTCGCATCTGTTTCGGGTTTCATATAGGTTTATAAGGGTTGTGTGGGAACCGTTTTACTGGAGGAGTGAGGCCCAAGATGCGGGGGTTCCCCCACGCCAATGGCCCTGACAGCCCGGAGGAGGGGGTTGTGGGTTGGGGTCGCCCTAAGCGGGCGAGCCCGTCGAAGGCGCCTCGATGAAATGGGGTGCTGGGGGCTGTGAACCTAAGGGCATGAGGGAGGTTTACATAAAACAGTGTAAACCTCCATAAAGCCTGAACCCCTACAGCTACCTGTCTACACTAGTGAGAGTATTGTGTTTTTCCCTGAGAGTTAATAGGATTTAAGGTTTGCCTCGATAAGCTTCTGAAGGTGCTTGGTTTGAGTGGTAGCTTGGAGGTTAGCTCTGAGCATGCTCTACTCTTTGGTAGGTGGAGCTATGTAGGGGTTGAGGTGAGGGATCCTAGTCTTAAGAAGTATATTAGCTTGAAACCCGTTATACTACCTCATACTGGTGGGAGGCATGAGAGGAGGAGGTTTGGTAAGGCGGAGGTCCCTATTGTTGAGAGGCTTATGAATAAGCTTATGAGGCCTGGGCGTAGCGGGGGTAGGAAGCATCTGGCCTACAATATTGTTAAAATGGCGTTTGAGATAGTACATGTTGAGACTGGGGAGAACCCGCTACAGGTTCTCGTTAGAGCTATAGAGAATGCTGCCCCGAGGGAGGAGACTACTAGGATCATGTACGGTGGCATCACATACCACGTGTCCGTAGATGTATCACCTCAAAGGAGGGTTGACCTAGCGTTAAGGTTTATAGCAGATGGGGCTAGGAACTGTGCTTTTAACAATCCTAAACCTGTGGAGGAGTGCTTAGCTGAGGAGATTATAAGAGCCTCTAGAGGCGACCCTCAGAGCTATGCTATAAGGCAGAAGGAGGAGATTGAGAGAATAGCTTTAAGCTCCAGGTAGCTAGAGCTTTTAAATTCTGGAGTATAATGGGTTAACTGGGTTGGAGGTGGATACATGTGCCCGAGAAGCCTCACATGAATTTGGTGGTAATAGGGCATGTTGATCACGGTAAGAGCACGCTGGTAGGCCACCTACTCTACAGGCTAGGCTTTGTTGACGAGAAGAAGTTTAAGGAGATCGAGGAGCTAGCTAGGAGTAGGGGTAAGGAGGATAACAAGTTCGCCTGGATACTCGATAAGATGAAGGAGGAGAGGGAGAGAGGTATAACCATAGACCCCGCCTTCGTTAAATTCGAGACTAAAAACTACTACTTCACCATAATCGATGCTCCGGGCCATAGGGATTTCGTTAAGAACATGATAACGGGGGCCAGCCAAGCTGATGCAGCCCTAGTAACTGTATCAGCTAGGAAGGGCGAGTTTGAGGCTGGTATGAGCCCTGAAGGGCAGACTAGAGAGCACCTACTACTAGCTAAGACGCTTGGAATAGAGCAGCTCATCATAGCTATTAACAAGATGGACGCTCCGGATGTTAACTGGAGCGAGAAGAGATATAGTGAGATGGTTGCTATACTGAAGAAGTTCATGAAGGGCATAGGCTACAACCCTGAAGCCTACCCCTTCGTCCCTATAAGTGCGTGGCTTGGAGATAATTTAATTGAGAGAAGCCCCAACATGCCCTGGTATAACGGGCCGACAATAGTGGAGGCTTTAGACAAGCTTAAGGTCCCAACAAAGCCTATTGATAAACCTCTTAGAATCCCAATATCGGGCGTCTACTCAATACCGGGAGCTGGGACAGTCCCGGTGGGTAGGGTTGAAACAGGGGTCCTTAAGGTTGGGGATAAAGTGGCTGTAATGCCGCCGGGGGTTGTAGCTGAGGTTAGAAGCATCCAGATGCACTACCAAGACCTACCTAAAGCAGAGCCGGGTGATAACATCGGGTTCGCTCTAAGAGGTGTTTCAAGGGAGGATGTTAAGAGGGGAGATGTAGTAGGGCATACCGACAACGCACCCACAGTGGCCGACGAGTTCACAGCAAGGCTCTTCGTAGTATGGCATCCAAGCGCCATAGCCCCAGGCTACACCCCGGTAATCCACGTTCACACGGCTAGCGTGAGCTCGAGGATGACGGAGATCATAGCCAAGATTGACCCTAGAACGGGTAAGACGTTAGAGGAGAAACCTCAATTCCTAAAAGCAGGAGATGTAGGCTTAGTAAAGTTTAAACCCATAAAACCGCTAGTGATAGAGAAGTTCAGCGACTTCCCAGCACTAGGGAGGTTTGCACTAAGAGACATGAATAGAACCATAGGCATAGGCATAGTGACAGACGTTAAGCCAGCAAAGGTAGAGATTAAGACCAAGTAGACGGAATAACACCTAAAGGTGCCTTAGAGAAGATGGTTTTTAAAATAAGAATCTGGCTCTGGAGCACCAACGTTAAAAGCCTTGAAAGCGTAACATCGCAGATAAAGGATATAGCTGAGAAGACTGGGGTCAGAATAAGAGGGCCCATACCACTACCAACAAAAAGGCTTGAGGTACCTGTATTCAAGCTACCACACGGGGAAGGATCAAAATACTGGGAGCACTGGGAGCTAAGAGTACACAAGAGAATGATAGACTTAGAGGCGGACGAAAGAGTCCTAAGAAGGCTCATGAGAATACAGGTACCACACGACGTCTACATCGAAATAAAACAACTATAAACCTTCCATCTTAAACCTCTGCTAACGAAGATACGACCTCCACTTTCTCCAGATAATCAGCACCCCAGAGGATAGATAAAGCCCCTAGAGGGGCGTGGAGAGCTCTAACACAGCACCTAGCTTTCAGGTTAACCTAAACCCCTAACAATAAACTACACAACCCTTAAGGCAACCCTTTACAGCTGGGGAAGCCTCGCCTTTTAAGGTTGGGATGGAGAGAAGAGTTTATAAGGCGTTTCCAATGTTTTATCCCGTGCCGGGGGCTCCATGCCACCGCTAATGATGGGGTGCTAGCCCTAAGTGTGGCTGTAAGGGTTGTCCCGAGCCGGCTGGCTTAGAGCTCCTCAACCTATAGGATGGCCCTCAACTACGCCTTAAACAAGATACTAGGCTTGAATCTTAAGAACAATTAAGGATGTACATAGTGTGAAGCATGGTGTTCCAAGAGTAGCTGCTAGGGACACTTCAACAAAATGCCTGAAATACGATTACATGGGGTTAGGGGAGAACAGCTACAGTAGGCTAAAATGCCCGGAGTGCAGGTTTGAAGGTGATAGAGATGTTACAGCAAAGCTAAACATTAGGAGGAGGGCTCTTAAGATCTTAGAGTTACCCAGGGGAGCTCCGACCCCACCTACCCCAAAGGCAGATGTAGCCCCGAATAGATGGGGGCCTCCCAGCCCTAGAGGGGTCCTCGCCCTTCAAAGGGCGGGGAGGGGGTCAGCAGGGAGAGACGTAGTTTTAACCCTCTACTAAACTACTCTCTAGTAAGGGTGCCGGGGTGCCCGAGCGGTCTAAGGGGACGGGCTGGAGACCCGTTGTCCCATCGGGGACGCGCGGGTTCGAATCCCGCCCCCGGCGCCAGACTATATTAAATCCGACCCCCCACCCTTGAAGGGGGCGAGGGTTCCATCTAGGGCTGGAAGGTTTCCCTCATCTATCTGGGTTATCTGTAACTATGGGGGCGGGATGCCGACGGCTCTCTATTGCTATTCTCTCCGGTTCTCTGTCCTTGCGGGAGAGGTGTTGTGTTTCGGCCCTATTGCCGGGTCCCCTGGGTCTTGTAGCTTGTAGGCTTGCTTTCACCCGGTCGTGTGGCTGGCGTTCTCAGGGGGATGCCCTCTATGTTGTGCTCTGGTGTGTCTCTTCACGCTATGGGGTGAAGCTTTTACTAAAGGTGGGTTACTCGCATCCAATAACCTCTCTGTTATGTTTAACCAGCTTGGCTAGGGTTGTTGCTTTCTCTTCACTTACAGGGTTTTCTGCTCTACCTCCTATTTTAACGCTTGTTCCTACTATGAACCCGTCTGCTATGTTCCAGTATTTTGTTATATTTGCGTGGCTCACCCCGCTACCTATGTATAGCTGTACCCCTAGGTCTTTGACTACGGGTAGGACTTCCTCGACTTTATCGTATCCGGGTTCCTCGCCTGTTCTAGCCCCTGTTACTATTATTGAGTATAGTGGTATCCCGCATCTCTCAATACAATCTCTTACTAGATCCTGCAAGCTTAGAGTTGGAGTTATGGGGCTACTATGCTTTACATTAACATCGGCCATCACTAGTAACCTCCCAGAGTATAGATCCTCGTATGCTTCTAGCTCGCTTAAAGCCCTGGAGAGCCTCCTAGCCTCAGGCCTTAATATGCCCTCCTGTGACACCCTCAGCTCACATAGATCATTAACCCTTATGAACCTAGCCCCTGTAACGTAGGCTACATAGAAGGCCTCATAGCCGGAGTTTCTAAGCATGTTAACACCAACAGGTATAGACACGGATTTCACCACAGAACCCACGATATAAGCCATAGACGCAACCTGACCTACACCAGCCCTTAAAGAGTAAGGCTTATCACCATAATTCTCCACAATAACCCCATCAAAACCGGCAGACTCGTAAGACCTAGCCTGGCTCACAGCATACCCCACAACATCCCCAAAATCCCATGTATTACCACCAACATCCGGGAACCTAGCCCTCCTATAACCGGGAGAGCCTGGAAGAGGAGGTAAATGAACAACACCAATCAAAGGCTTACAAACACCAAACACCCCCAACCTAAACCCCCCACACCACTCTCCTAACCCAAAACCATTAAAAGAAGATAAAGTACTTATAGGAGCTCTACAATAGCAAAAAGCGAAGCATCTCACACAAAGCCTCCAGCTACGGTAGCGTAGGTGGTAGAAGCTCTGACCTCCTCCCCGCCCCTAGAGGTTTTGCCCCCTAGGGTGGCTCCTCGGCCCCCCCATCGATTCGGGTTTACACCTGTCATTTGGGGGGCAGTCGGGGGGGTCAGAGCTCCCCCACCACGCTATAAAAACACCGGGGCTTACAGGCGTCTCTTCCATCCCCGCCTAAAGGGCGAGGCTTTCGATTGTAAGAGCCCGTCAAAACAGGGTTACTCTGAAGCCTTTGAAACAATCAAGAGGGCTACCTTCAGAGCAGGAGCCCTTAGGGTAACCCCTACGAGGGCTTTGAAATAAGCTAGGCTGCAACTCCTACAACATAGAACCAAGAGGCTTAGAGCTCCTGCCGGAGGCTAGGAAGCGTTGAAGTAGCAGAGGTTGAGGTTGCGGTTGAAAGCCTCACCTTCAAGGGCAGGGAGGTTTATGGGCTACGCTCTCCTGAGGGTGTACCTGCGGGCCGGGTTTTCGGCCTAGCTATCCTTACCCCTTGTGGGCTCGGGGTTATGGTTTCTGTGCTTTTATCACGCCCCCCGGGAGGTGTGGGTATTCCGTGTTTCTAGTGTAGATGGTCTCCTTGCTGGAGGGCTAGCTCTTCGGGGTTCTTAAACACTATCCTTATTATTGCCTAGAGCTAAGGAGATCATATCTTTTAAAGGTTCGTCTCCGCACTTAAAGGGTTGAGGCTTTCAGTTGTAACTGTTTCCTTTCCTACCAGTAGTATTTGCCTTTGGCTTTCTGCATTCTATCAAGGTAGCTTCCTTCCTTGTTAACTCTGGGTCTTCCGCTTTCAGGGTCTCTCCTCATGGTGATGCCTAGGTTTGCTAGTAGGGAGTTCATCCCGTTCTTGACAGTGGTTGGGGTTGAAGCGAATCCGCTGAGCCCGGGTTCTCCCTGGAATACTATTATTGAGTCTGATATGAAATCTGCTATCATGATGTCATGTTCTACTACGAATACCACTACTTCCTGGGTTTCAGCGAGTCTTCTAACTATCCTAGCTACATTTAACCTCTCTTCGACGTCAAGGTATGCTGAGGGCTCGTCTAGTAGGTACACATCAGCCTTTCTCGCTAAAGCTGTGCAGAGGGCTAGCTTCTGTAGTTCACCTCCGCTAAGGCTTCTAGCACTTCTATCAAACAGCTTATCCATTTTAAGCTTCTTGGTGAGCTCCAGGTAAAGCCAGGATCCTGGTGTTACAGCTTCCGGGTTAACCTCTCTTAGGATATCCGCTACGCTAGCGTCTGGGAACATCTCGGGGCTTACGTACTGGGGTTTATAGCTAATGTTCACCTCCCCCCACTCGGCCATGTTAACTAGGCCCTCCACAGGTTTAATCTCGCCAGCTAGAACTCTAACGAAAGTAGTTTTACCAATACCGTTAGGCCCCACCACTCCTATAACCTGGCTGGACCAAACCTCCCCGTCTTCAACGTTGAGGGTGAAGTCGCCTAGGACTACCTTGAGGTTAGACCATGAAATAGCCCTTCTAACCCCCTCTTTAGCTCCACTCTCTCTAAGCTCACCGTGGATCCTAAATCTTATAGGCTCCTTCCAGAGCATTACATTCTCGGCCGGCAGGTAGCCGTCGAGGAAGTGGTTTATACCAGCCCTTGTGCTGTAAGGTGATGAGACTATACCGTAAGCTCCAGGCTCCCCGTATATTATGTGTACTACGTCGCTCACATAGTCTAGTATGGCGAGATCGTGCTCAACCACTAGGACGTACCTACCAGGCTTAGCCTCCCCTCTAATAAGCCTCGCCACTTTAACCCTCTCCCTCACGTCTAGGAAGCTACTTGGCTCGTCGAAAACATATACATTAGCATCTCTACTTAGAACGGCTGCAACCAGGAATTTCTGGAGCTCCCCACCACTAAGCTTGCTAACATCTCTATCCCAGATCTTTGTTAGCCCTAGATGCTCAGCTAGCTCTCTAGCCACACCCCTCTCATCAACCCTTGATAGGAGCTCCCCCACCGTGCCCTTAACCCTCTTAGGTACCAGGTCAACATGCTGTATCTTATGGACAACCCTCACCTTACCGTGGCTCACCAGCTTAAAGTAGCCCTGGAGCTCGCTACCCCTAAACCTTCTTATAACCTCATCCCAATCAGGCTCCCTGTCTAGCACGCCCAGGTTAGGCTTAATCTCCCCCGCTAGTATCCTAAGAGCTGTAGTCTTACCAGCACCATTCCTACCTATAATCCCTACTACCTGGCCCTCCTTAGGTATTGGGAGCCTGTACAGCTTAAACCTGTTGACCCCATACCTGTGTACAGCCTCCTCCTCAAGCTCTCCAGGCATGTTAACAATGTATAAGGCTTCAAAGGGGCACGCTTTAACACAAAGACCACAACCTATACAGGTATCCTCAAAAACCGTAGGCTGCCCTCTAGCCTGTTTATCAGCATCAATAGCTAAAACCCTACCACCCCTATTAACGGGGCAAACGCTTATACACTCATAGCTACACTTCTTAGGCTTACAGCTCGCATAATCAACTACAGCTAACCTAACCTTCAAACACAACCCCCAATACCATTACGTTAAAACCTCACCCTATAAGTTGGAGAGTTTAATGACACAGTCTAGGAGCAAGCCCTACACTCCTAGAATATGCTGTATTTACTTTCAACCGTCATCAACTCTCTTCACATGTTTCCAGCACGGTAGTCCTCGCAACTTAGTGTTAATTAATAGTGTAAACCTATAGGTGGGGGTCTTAGGTCTAC
>Ga0197144_100653_pt1 | contig 13302 bp, 11 predicted proteins | sample GBS85_MetaG_FD_148670 | JGI IMG/M metagenome (GOLD analysis project Ga0197144, IMG submission 148670) | Sediment microbial communities from Great Boiling Springs, Gerlach, Nevada, United States - GBS 85_MetaG | ecosystem: Environmental > Aquatic > Thermal springs > Hot (42-90C) > Sediment...
AAAATTAAAACATCAAATAACAAAATGAATGACATAGTTTTCGTCAAATCTTATCTCCCATCAGTGGTGAATAAAGTCTAATCAAACAAAAAGCAAACTTTTTATTTTATTGACTATATTTATTTTATTGGCTATCCATATTGAACAATAAGATTATGATGATAAATACAAATACTAAGATTATGATGACAAATACGATAAATCTACAATACAATATCAAAAAAAATTGTAATAAGCAAAAAGATGTATTGATGTAAATAAGCTTAAATCGTTAAAATAAATAATAGATAACTAAATAAATAATAGATAATAACCATCTTTTTTTATCTCACCTTATGGGGAGTGAAGATAATAACTTAAAAGGAAATAGAAATTTTCAGCAGAGAAAATGGCAAGGGATAATTCACGAATATGGAGATTTTATATCTGTTGAAGGCGAAAAGATAAATATAGAACCCGTAACATTGCTTGAAGGGAATACACCGCTTATAGAATCTGTTTGCCTTGCAAAGGAACTGAGGGATATGGGATTTTCCGGGAAAATATACTTCAAATATGAAGGGCTAAATCCGACTTCATCGTTCAAAGATAGAGGAATGACAGTAGCGATAACAAGAGCAAAACAGATAGGCGCACATGCGACAATATGTGCATCGACCGGGAACACATCGGCATCCGCTGCGGCTTACTCAGCAAGAGCTAATTTGCCGGTGTTTGTAGTTGTTCCAGAAAAAAATGTAGCAACCGGGAAAATCATTCAAGCAGTAGCCCATGGAGCAAGAATAATCAGAGTAAAAGGTAACTTTGATGATGCACTCTCGCTTGTCAGAAAAATATCAGATGATTTCGGTCTTTTTATAGTCAATTCGATAAATCCTTGGAGAATAGAAGGTCAGAAGACAGCCGCATTTGAAGTTTGCGACACATTAGGTTTTGCACCAGATTATCATTTTTTGCCCGTAGGAAACGCAGGGAACATATACGCATATTGGTTAGGATATAAACAATACAAAGCACTGGGTAAGATAAACGAAACTCCAAAAATGTTTGGGTTCCAGGCAGAAGGAGCTGCACCAATCGTAAGGGGACATCCCGTAGAAAATCCAGAAACAATCGCATCTGCTATAAGAATTGGGAATCCTGCAAACTGGAAAAAAGCGGAGCTGGCCGTAAAAGAATCAGACGGTCTAATAGATATGGTAAGTGATGAAGAAATAATATCCGTATATAGGTTCATGGGAGAAAAAGAGGGAATATTTTGCGAACTAGCTCCATGTGCAGGAATAGCAGGATTTATAAAAATGGTCAAAAACAAAAAAATCAAAATGAAAGATACAGTTGTTGTATGCACAATAACGGGTCATGGACTAAAAGACCCGGAAGCGACAATGAATCTCATAAAAACAAAGCAATTTTTCGTAGAACCAAAATTCAGCGAAATAAAAAAGGTAATAGAAGAAGAAATCAAAAAGTCAAAGGAAAAAGACTTGGAGATGGAACAACATAAGTTTTGAAAAAGATTTGTAAAATTTGATAAAGCATGTTAGCAGAGTTTATTTTATCTTCTCTTCTAATATCGTTTGGGTACCCGGAGCTTTTTGATGAACAAAAAGTAAAAGGCGAAATAGGACTAATTTCTTTTATATCTCAAAGAAAAATTTCAAACTACGAAAGAAATATCTTGATTGGCACATTTGGAGAATTCTCTTTCCTCAAAATCTTTGGATTAAGAGCTGATATACCGGCAGGTCTGACAGAAAAAGGGGACCTAAAATTATCAGATATATCCGGAACTTTCAAACTCTCTTTACTTGATTTATCTCCTATGCCAACTTTTTTGCTATCTTTTGAATTTCCAACAGGTTCTACCCCCTTTACTGAAAACAGGATAGTAATAAGTCCGATGGTATTTTTAAAATTTGGTATCTTAAATTTAAAACTTTCTGTACTCGGCGGAGCAAGATTTTCTCCCTCAAAAGATAAAAAAGAAATAAACATACTTTATCCCCATACAACTCAAAATGAAGTTTTCTTATTTTTAGGTGGAGGGACTTATTTCATTCCCAAAATTCTCCTTTTTGAGCTAAAACTTGGTGGAATATACGAGAACCTTAAAAAATTAGTGTTTCAACCTCAAATACATCTCGTTATCTCTATTCCGACTAAACCAATTGAGCCAAAAATCAGTGTATTTGGATTTGGAGCAATAGGGCAAAATGGTAATGCAAGACAAGGCTATGGTGCCGGAGCTTATGTTTCAGTTTCTTTTCAGTAAAATTTCAAGATTTCAAATTCAGATTTAAAGACCTTCAAATACAAAAACAACAGCACCATTTAGCATACCGTGTTCGGCTTGGGCAACTCCGATGTCGCATCTGCCTTTCTTTTGCCTGATACCAGCTTCCCCCCTCAACTGATGAACTACTTCACAAACTTCTATCAAAGGTGTAGCACCCGCCGGATGTCCGCATGCTACTCTACCCCCGGAAGGATCAACGTATAGCTCTGCATCAGGACCAACTCTCCCCTCCTTAAAAGCATACACCGCTTTCCCTTCATTAAAAAATCCCATATCTTCAAGTATAGTAAGTTCAGTAGTGGAGAAAACTCCATATATTTCTACTACATCAACATCTTTTTGAGTTATTTTTGCCTGCGAGAAAGCTTCACTAGTAGCTTTCCTCAGAGCTTCGGAATAGTAAGGTATGTACTCAAATTGGTTAGGTAGAAAAGATGTGGGAGTATGGAATTCACCGTATCCTCTTATCTGAATTTTTCTTTTTTTATTAGATGGATTTGCTTTCTCAAAATTTTCGGAAGTGAGGAGAACACCTGCTGCTCCTGATGCAAAAATAGAACAATCGTGAAGATAAAGAGGAGGACATATATCTTTTGAAGCAATAACATCTTCTGGGTTTATTCTTTGTCTCAAAAGAGCTTTTTCGTTCTTTTCAGCATGTTCTCTTAATCTTACTGCTACCCAGTTCAAATCATCTCTACTAACCCCTTTTTCAACCATATATCTTTGCCCAGCCATAGCATAATACGGAATAGGAGCTCCAATTCCATACATGGAGTCAAACGGACCATAAAGATTTATTTGAGTTAATGTTATATCATATATGAAATGAGGAAATTCCATTCCCTCTGGGATTCGGTCTCCTCTATCATCCATCCCGACCACAAAAACTGCATTACATCTTCCCGAAAGAATTTCAAGCATACCATATCTTAAAGCGAGAGCGGCCGTGCTTCCGCCGTTCTCAACCATAACTTCAACCTTGAATTTTTTCCCAAGATAGTGCCCCATATGATGGGCATGCATGAAGTGTTGCCTTACTCCGCCAAGAGAAGGAGGAGTGAAAACCACACCATCTACATCATCTGGTGAAACTTCGGCATCCTCCAATACTCTTTTGAAAACACGAAATAAAACCTCTCTATAAGTTTCTCCTTGCCTTTCTTTTACAACAGGGTCATAATATGCTCCCCTTACAAACACTTTCATAAAAGAAACACCTCCTTTTTTTCTCGTTTGTTTAATTTTTATTTTCTAATCACTGCTTCTTGACAAAATTTTTGCTTATCTCTATAATTTTTGCAGTTAGGATGAAAATTAGCTAATTTCAATAATTTGACCGTTTGTTCAAATTTTTTCTCAAAAAAAATTTAGATGCACTCAAAAAAAACAAAAGGCAAACAAAATAATTAAGGTTAATGTGTATGATGAGGAGAAAAAAGTTGAGAATTAAATCATTTATGTCGGTCAAAATAACTCTCTTAACCATATCAATAGCTCTGTGCTTATATCAAGAGTCTCTTGGTTTGACGATAAAAATAGGAACCCTCGCTCCTGCTGATTCAGACTGGATCAAAATAATAAATGATATAATAATTGATACAACAAAAAATTCAGAAGTTAAGTTCGTATTATACACGGGAGGAACTATGGGAGACGAGGATGAAATGATAAGAAAAATAAGGATTGGACAGCTTCACGGTGGAGGTTTTACAACGGTGGGTATAAAAAAAACAGCGCACGAACTCGGCGTACTTGATATTCCTATGCTTTTTAGAAACTACGATGAACTTGACATAGTAATGAATAAGTTTCTTTCCGAGTTTGAAAAGATTTATGAAAAAAGAGGTTTTAAATTGCTACTTCTCACAGAACAAGGTTTCTCATATTTTTTCACAACAAGAAAAGATATAAATGGTCTAAAAGATTTAGGTAAAACACGCTTTTGGGGCTGGAAAGAAGAAAGAGTCATACAAAATGTTGCAAAAATATTCGGAACGAGTCCAATCTTCGTTTTAGTTCCAGATGTTCTTGCCGGCCTTGAAACCGGAATGGTGGAAACATTTGATGTAAGCCCCATGGGTTGTATAGCGTTACAATGGTGTAAAATCGCAAAAACTGTAATAGATCTTCCTTACAGATTTGAAGCGGGAGCTCTAATAATAAACCTAAAAACCTGGGAAAGTATTCCAGAAAATGTGAGAAATGAACTTGAAAGAAAATTCAAAGAAAACAGAAAATTAATAAGCCAAAAAATAAGGGAAGGAAATAATTCTGCTCTCAAAAAAATTAGAGATATGGGTATAAAATTTGTTAAACCTTCTCAATCTGAAATTGATTGGTTTGAAAACCAAGTCAAAGATAGAATCTGGTTCTCCAAAGACTCCGAATACCCTCACGAACTCCTCAGAAAATTATTAGATGAACTTGAAAAAATCAGAAAAGGTAGTTGAAAAATAAAATAGGAAAAAGCTTCAAAAAACTTCAAAAGAAAATCCTATTATTATACCACCAGCAACATCAGAAAGCCAGTGATCATTTACAAGAATTCTTCCCGCACCTACTATGAATGGAAGCGAATAAAACACAGAAGAACATAATTTACTCTCACAGACATTTTCGGCTATGGTGAAATATACAGCTGAGCTTGCCTGGGAGTGTCCTGATGGAAAAGACCTCCATCTATTCCTAAATCTCAAAGGGGAAAAAGAATATTGGTATTCTGTCCAGGATGGTCTTTCCCTGCCTAAAAATTTTAGAGATTGAACTAAAAAGGTCGTAAAAGCCAAATTATAAATAGCCCTCATAAATCCTAATCTTATTTTTTCGTTATCTGAAACGAAACCAAAAATATAACCCGCAACAGAAAAAGGAATAAGGAAAGTTCCTTCACCTAAAAAACTCATAATTTCTCCTAAATCTTTCGTTTTGTTATAAGAAGATAAAACAAAGTCTCTTACATACTGATCAGCAAGAGATAATGGTATAGAAATAGTTAGGGCTACTGCGGTTCCAACGATTATTTTTGGGAACTCCTCACTTTTCCTTTGTGCCTCAAATGATATGTCAGAAATCAGGATTTGCGATACGGATTTTTTTTTGTCAGCAAATGAAAGTCGGGAAGATAATAAAACAGAACAAGAAAGAAGCAATAAGATTAAAGACAAAAAGAAATGCCGAAAAAAAAAAGTAGCGACTTTACTATTACTACATACCCCCATATTTTTTACTCCATGCCTTCCTCTTTTCTCATCTTTATATCATCCTGTATTTTCTTTGACTTTATCTCTTCCATTTCAGCTGTTGACCAAATTATTTTTGGGGTTATGAAAATGAGAAGATTTGATTTTTGTGTTCTCCTTTGAGAAGATCTGAAAAGTACTCCAAAGACAGGTATATCTCCTAAAATTGGGACTTTTGCTCTTGAGAGAGAAGTTCTTGTTCTCATAAGGCCCCCAATAACTGCGGTTTGACCATCTTCTACAAAAATAGAAGTTGAAGAAGTTCTCTTTATTGTAGCTATACCGAGTTGCTGAACAGCAAGCCCAGGAGGCGGTTCCTCTGCAACGTCAGAGATCTCAATTGATATATCAAGAGAGAGCTTCTTTTCTTCTGGTATTACATGCGGGGTAATTTTAAGTATTATCCCTATATCTTGTCGTTGTATTGTTATTGTTGGGACTGCTGCTCCACCTGGACCGGCGGCAGTTATTATTTGACCTGTTGGGAAAGGAACATTTGTAGCAACTCTTATTTCTGCTTCTTTATTATCAGTAGTGAGTATATGAGGAGTTGAGAGAATATCAACGTGCGTATCTGTTGCGAGTGCGTTTAAAATAGCAGCAAGAGGAGGTAAAGATATAGTTTGCCCACCAACCTCAACACTCGCAGGAGGTAGAGAAAATCCAAATAGAAGCCCGGATATATTAGCTATATTTGTAGGATCTACTATCTGAAAAGGCAGAGGAGCTCCAACAGATTCTCCTAAAACCGCTATACCTTTTCCCGTGGTTCCCTCCATCCTGACTGATATGTCTTTGCCACCGAGAAAAGATAGACCATATTGAGCGAGCCTTGAAGAAGAGATCTCCATAATAACAGCAGAAACAAACACCTGTCTCCTTTCTATATCTATCCTACTTATTATATCTTTTATTTTCTCAAAATCTGGCGGAGAAGCTATGATTATGAGAGAATTTGTAGATTTATCTGCTGCTATTCTTACAGGAGCTTGAACTACCTGCGGACCACCAGGCTGTCTTAAACCTTGACCAATTATGGTCTGCAATACGGAGGAAACCTCTTCTGCTTTTGCATATCTGAGATAGACTACATTGACCTCTCCTCTTTCTTCTTGAACATCTACCTTTTCTATAACTTCTTTGAGATAATTTATATCATCTGGTTGAGCAACAATTATTACGGAGTTGGTTCGCGGTTCAGCTATAACTTTGGGTTGCTGCTGAGGTGATGGCCCACGAGGAATAGATGGTATAACTTGGGTTAAAATACTTACCACATCTTGTGCAACAGAATATTTGAGCTTTACAATTTCTGTCATAAGAGGTGGTGGTACATCTATTTCATCTAATATTTGCTTTAATCTTTCTATATTTGCTTTTGTTTCTATGAGTATTATTGTGTTCGTTGGCATATAAGTTTGTAAAAATGCATTACGAGATAAGAGATTTCTTAGAACACCTGCAACTTGGTCAGCATTTGCAAAACGAGGGGTTAAAACGAACGTCACGTACTCCTCCGATGGTAGTAGTTTTTTCTCTTTTACTACGATTTTTATTGGGCTTTGACGAGCCTCAGCAGCAGGAACTATTTTTACGATATTCCCAACTTCAACCTGCGCAAGGTCATTAGCATAAAGTATTGAATTAAATATCTCAAGAGCTTCCCTTTTTGTAACAGGTCTTGGAGAAATTATTGTAACTTTACCCCTTATTCTTTGGTCAAGAAGATAATTTTTTCCAGACCATTCTGAAATAAGTCTAACAAGGTCTAATATGTCAATATCCTTGAAGTTCATAGAAACTCTTTCCTGTGCAATTGATAAACGAGATGGTAGAACACAAATAGAAAAAGAGAATATCAAACATAAATATAAATATGTAATTTTCATAGTTGAAAGAAATCTCCTTTTCCTTCTATAAAAAAATAATAATGGCATGTATATATATAAACTAAAATCGGCTTGCAGTAAGCTTTTATTTTACTATATTTTGACAAAAGTCGCTCTTAAAATATTGGGTATTTTCCTTATTCCTTCAATAATATCATCGGAAGGAACAGAATCTACGTTAACAAGAGCAACGGCTTTTCCGCCTGGTTTTTCTCTACCAAGGTGTATCGAAGCAATATTCACTCGGTTTTCCCCAAGATAAGTGCCTATCTTTCCAACAACTCCCGGTTTATCCTCATTTTCAAAGAATATTATATTCCCTGATGCAGGGGCTTCCACACGCATTGAGTTAAGCTCTATAATCCTATGTTCCCCCTGAAAGACAATACCGCCGATTGAGAAAACCCCTTGTGATGTAGAAATTTCAACTTTGATTTGAAATTGAGCTTCCCTATCTTTTAACACAGTTTCTCCAAATAAAATTCCCTTTGATTTTATAATGTTTTCGGAATTAAGTGGAGTTGCTAATTCCTCACCGAACATATTTTTGGCAAAACCCCAAGAAACACCGGCTCTCACAATATATGTTTCATCAATCGTAGTTGATATTTTTATCTCTTTTATAGGGAATGGATAAGCCTGAGCCAAAAAAGATGCGAGTTTTACCCCAAGCTCAAAAAACTGTACCTTATCTTCCGGTATTGGGAAGAAATTAACTGCGTCTTGAATTATACCATACTTTAAAAATTTGACAATCTTTTGAGCAATCTCAACTGATACATTTCTTTGACCTTCTATCGTTGAAGCTCCAAGATGGGGGGTGACGACGACATTATCCAGATGTAAAAGAGGATTATCAGGGTCCGGAGGCTCTTTTTCAAAAACATCTATTCCAGCTCCCCAAACTTTTCCTTCTTTTACATATTTTGCGAGTGCATGCTCATCTATTATCCCTCCCCTTGCACAATTTACAATTATAACACCTTCCTTCATTTTCTGAAACTCCCTTTCACCTATCATACCTTTTGTTTTATCGCTTAGCGGGACATGAACGGTTATTATATCTGATTGTCTCAAAAGCTCATCAAGATCAACCTTTTTGAACCTTTGGTCATCAACGTAAGGGTCATAAAAGATAACATTCATTCCGATAGCCTTCGAAATTTCCCCTACTTTCTTTCCTATGTTTCCAAGTCCGATAATTCCTATTGTCTTTCCTGAAAGCTCACGTCCAACAAACTTATTTTTCTCCCACTTTCCTTCCTTTAAAGATTTGTGAGCCTGCGGGATCCTTCTTGCAGTAGAAAAAATCAAAGCAATTGTATGTTCAGCTGTCGTTATAGCAGCACCCAAGGTGTTCATTACTATTATTCCTTTTTCCGTCGCAGTCTTTACATCAATATTATCTACACCTATCCCTGCCCTACCTACAACTTTGAGATTTTTTGCGTTATCTAAAACTTTCTTAGAAACCTTCGTAGCAGACCTCACGATTAATGCAGAATACTCACCAGATGATAGGAGCTCTATTAATTCATCTTCTTCAACTTTCTTTTTTTCATCAACTTCAAAATGTTCCCTCATTAAATCTATTCCTGCTTTATCTATACCATCACAAGCAAGTATCTTTTGTTTTCCCGTATGAGCATTACTCCCGTTCATCTTCCTAATTACCTCCCTTCAACTTTCTAATTTTGAAAAGGGACAATAAAAAACGAAATTTTCAAAAGTTATTTTCCAAATTTATGAAAGATTTTTTACCAAAGTCTTAAACTAAATCTTAAAATAAAAATAAAAGGTGAAAGACTATGGACGGAGGATTCAAGGATATATATATAAAGTTTGAGCAAATAAAAAGAAACCTTTTAACACCAGATGATATTGAAATTATAGAAGGAGAAGAATTAATAAGGATTTCAGGATGGGGAAAAATCAAATCTGCACTTGGTCTTTCAAATGAAATAAAATTATCAGAAAGAATAGAGACTGGGAATAACGGCAGTAAGAAGGTATTGTGGAGATATATAATAAAAGTTTCAACCCAGGACGGTATTTTTTCAGAGGGAGAGGGAGTATGCTCGTCAGATGAATTTGAAGGTAAGCACGAAAACTTTATATCATATATTGCACAAGCCAGAGCTTTGAGCAGAGCTTTATCATTCCTTTTAGGTGTAATAAAGATGTCCGCAGATGAAATATTACCTTATCCGACAAAAAAGGAAAAAAGAAAGGAAGGATCAGCTATTCCAGAAGAGATAGCAGAAGAATGGCACAAAAAAGAAAAGACCCTTGAAAAAGAAATGAGAATATACTCAGATGTTCTCTACACACCAGAAGAAAAAAGAAATCCATATGAAACAAATAAGCCAAGAATTGAAGAACCAGAAGAAGAGGTAAAAGTTGAGAAAAAGAAATTAACTTCAATACAAAGGCGGGAGATTTTTTCACAAATAGGTGAGTTATTAAACAAGTTAGGCACTAAAACTCCTGAGGAAAAAAGAGAGTACGTTTCAAAAATTTTGAAAAAGCAAATTATTAAATCTTCCGAACTCCAAGATGAAGAACTTCTACTACTTTATGAAACTCTAAAAAAAGAGGTTGAAAAGAAACTAACAAGGTGAAAAACCAAATTAACAAACAATAAACAAACAAACAAAAAACAAACAAACAAAAAAAATAAGAAAATAAATAATAAATAAAGATCAAAATCAAGATAACAAAGAGTCAGAGACAATAATGAATGAAAAATTAGACTTAAAATATATAGAATTAAAGGATGTGAAATTAGTTTCAAGGGAAAGAGCTCGAGAGCTTGACCTGATAGCAGAAAAAGAATATAGCATTCCAACTTTACTCCTTATGGAAAATGCAGGAAGAATGATCGCAGAAAACGTATTGAAGGTTGCATCAGAAAGAGGATTTGAAAATATTGTGATCGTTGCGGGGAAAGGGAATAACGGCGGAGATGGGTTCTGTGCGGCAAAACATATAAAAAATCAAAGAAAAAAAATAAACCTGAAAATCGTATTATTGGAAGATGAAAAAAAATTAAAAGGCGATGCACTCATTAATTTCCAAATAGCAAAAAAAATGGGAATATCAATAATTCAAATAAGAGATGTCAATGAACTGAAAAATCTTCTACCCAAAGAAGGAATAGTAATAGACGCAATTTTTGGCACTGGTTTAGCAAAAGATATAGAAGACAAATTTATTTTAGATGTAATAGATGAAATAAACCTTTGGAAAGAAGTCGCAGAAAATAAAAAAAGATTTGTTGTAGCAGTTGATATACCATCCGGGCTCGATTCAAATCAAGGAATACCTCGCCCCAAATCAGTAAAAGCTGATATAACAATAACATTTGCACCAGCAAAAGTTGGATTGTTCGTCGGTGAAGCCACAAAATACACTGGAAAAGTAATCATAGAAGACATAGGAATACCAACAGAACTTTGGGAAAACTCTGAATTTAATCTTACATCAAAAGAAATAGTAAGAGGGATTCTGAAACAAAGAGAAGATTTATCACATAAAGGAACTTACGGACATCTTTTATGTATAGTAGGAGGACTTGGAAGAGCGGGAGCTGCTGTTCTCTCTGGCAAAGGAGCACTTCATATTGGCACAGGACTTGTCACAATCATAACCCCTGACTTAGTGTATAATCCAGTCGCATCAGGAGCAAGAGAATTCATGGTAATTCCTGCTCCATCTTACAACAAAACCTTTTCAGAAAAAGCTTGCGAAATCATAGACGAACACATTGAAGGTAAAACGGCAATTCTTATAGGACCTGGAATTTGGGATGAAGAAGGTAGCAAAAAAGTTCTAATACACACTATAAATAAAGCAAAGGAGAAGAAAATTCCTATCATACTTGATGCAGACGCAATAAACATACTGTCTCACATAGATTTGGGGATTCTTGATGGTGTATCTGGTGTTATAACTCCACACCCGGGTGAAGCCGGCCGTCTTCTCAAAAAAACAACAGCTGAAATACAAAAAGATAGAATACAAAGTGCAAAAGAAATAAGCCTAAAAACAAAATCTGTCACAGTTCTGAAAGGATTTAGAACTATCATAACAGATGGAGAAAATTTTTACATAAACACAACAGGAGGAGCAGAACTTGCAACAGGGGGAACTGGTGATGTTCTTGCAGGAGTAATAGGTGGTCTTTTAGCACAAGGATACTCTCCATTGCACTCAGCTGTTTCCGGGGTTTTTATTCACGGACTTGCAGGAGAGATTGTAGCAAAAGAGAAAAGATTTAAACTCTCCCTTGCAGAAGAAGTTGCTGAAAATTTGGAGAAAGCTTTGGCCGAAATTTTATCTACTTGACAATAATTGGAGACTGAACAAATTTTTTTCTATTCCCCTCAAAATTAAGAAACCATCCCATAAAATCGCCTCTTTTCCCTTTAATTATTGACATTATGAGGTAAAATAGTCCATCAACAGCTGCTTCAAGGTCATACTGCGATGCGATGGGAGGATGATCTGGATGAGTATGATATATTCCCACTATTTCCAGTTTTCTCTTATCTGCTTCATCCTGAATACGCATGAAATCAAGGGGATCAAGGACAAATCTTATGGGATTATCGCTCAAATTTTTAGCTTCCCTTATTTCTGAACCTATAAAGGTTATTTCTTCATCTTCTTCCTCTATCTGCCCCAAGATAATACCACAAGCTTCATGAGGATATTGCTTTTTTCCATGCTCAGCTATACTTTCGAGTAAATCCTCACTTATGATAAGTTTTGCTTTGTTCTTTTTTGCGACTTGCGAGCTCATATATTATATTTATTTTTATCCCACAATTATTTGTTTTCCAAAATAAATTATGTAGAAAAACAAAAAAATTATAATATCGGTCAGTTTAAATAAAACGGACAGTTTAAATGAAGTAAAGATTTGTTTATTTTCAGTGAATCTTATTATTTTGAGAAACAAGAAAAGAGGATGCAAAAGATATCTGCATATCTCCCACTTGAAAATACTCCCCATATTGTTTTACCTTCATATTCCGGGAAAAACTCAATTATATCTGAAAGCTTTGCCAAAAATTCATCAACATAATGAGGGGTTGCTGTCGTTTTTACCTCTGCTATAAATACTTCTTTTTTCCCATCTTTTTCTGCTTCTACTATAATGTCAAATTCTGCTTCTTTGCCAGTCTTTGTTCTACTCTTGCAATCCCTCAATACCTTCCTTATCTCATATCCTTCATCTTCAAGAAATTTTATTATACCTTTTTCTGAAAGTGATTCCCAGAACAACCCTTGTGCATCTGTGAGTTTTCCGATACGTTTTTCTATTCTCTCGTCAGTCAGCCTCATCTGTTCAAATGTTTCCATTCTGAGTTTCTCTGCTTCCATTTTGAGTTTCTCTAATCTCTCATCTGTTAGTCTCATCTGTTTATCTGTTTTCTTCTGAGCCTCCCTAAGTTCAGCTATACTTTTTCTAAGTTCAACTATACTTCCCCTAACTTCGGTCATACTTTTTAAGAAGTCTTTGAGCATTCTCTCTATTTTGTCTAATCCTGTCTCCCTTTTTCTCAAATTTCTTTCTGTCTTTTTCTCCTTCACTTTTCTTTTTTTGTTTATAGATATGTTCGTAGATAGACATATATATTTTACATCAAAATTGAATTTTCAACTTGAATTTTTGTTTTAATATTGAATTTTTGTTTTAATCTTCTTTATTTTATAGGAAACTGCTCGGTTGAGAGAAGAAATACTACTTATTACTTTTGAGTTTGAATTTTCGCAAAGCAAACAAAATAAAAACTGGAAAAATCAGATAAATAAAGTAATAGGCAAAATTTGCACTTGAACATCCAAACTTCACTTGCTCTCTTAT
>Ga0197144_100655_pt1 | contig 13258 bp, 8 predicted proteins | sample GBS85_MetaG_FD_148670 | JGI IMG/M metagenome (GOLD analysis project Ga0197144, IMG submission 148670) | Sediment microbial communities from Great Boiling Springs, Gerlach, Nevada, United States - GBS 85_MetaG | ecosystem: Environmental > Aquatic > Thermal springs > Hot (42-90C) > Sediment | place...
TCCTTTACGACCTGTATGTTACCGCTGAAAACGCTCATCGCTTCATGGAACTCATTGGTTTCGCAGAGCGGCGCAAAAACGAAGAGGCATGGCAACTCCTTCGTAAGACGCGGTTAATGCGAGCACCACTTGGTGGCGTCGTCCCTGTCAATGGGCGAGTCGTCGGTGCTTTGCGGGAAGCGATGAAGCGGGTGCGTAGTTTCCGCCTCTACGAACAAATTCACTCCCTCACCCAACACATGCGAACTCGCAAGGTCATTGAGCGGGATAACTTGCTTTATGCCTTGGAAGTCACGCAAACAGTGGCGACAGTGCCACCTTTCATCCTTGACCCCACCTACACCTTTAAGCGAGTGAAGTCAGTCGTGCAGTTACCCGAACCGCAGGAAACTTTTGACCTCTCAGTGCCTGATGGGCATCATTACATCGCTAATGGCATCGTCAGTCACAATACTGTCAACTTGCCCCACGACATCACGACACAGGAAGTGGAGCGGATTTACTTCTTGGCTTGGAAGTTGGGTTGCAAAGGAATCACCGTTTATCGTGAAGGAAGCCGCGAAGGTGTCCTAATCACCGAAGAGTTCGCTCAACAAAAACGGGGTCGGTTGATGCCCAAACCGCGACCGATGGTCATGGTCGGAAAAACTTACAAACTGCGAACGGAGATGGGCAATGTCTATGTGACTGTCAATGCTGATGAAGAAGGACCGCAGGAAGTTTTCGTTAGGTTGGGCAAATCGGGTTCGTCGGCGATGGCGTTCACGGAAGCAATCGGTCGGCTGATTTCGTTGGCACTGCGAGCGGGTGTTTCGCCTGATGCCATCATTGACCAACTTTCTGGCATCAAAAGCAGTTCTGCAACGAGACAAGAGAATGGGACTATCATCTTCTCCGTTCCCGATGCTGTCGCCAAAGCGTTGGAGATGTATTTGAAGGGCGAAAATCCGCCGAAAGGTTCGGCGTTGGCAGAGGTGCTGTTGCGGTCGTTATCGGAAGACAATGCGAGCGAGGTAGGGATGTCGTCCATCCGAGAGGAACTGCCCCAAATTTTGAGAGCCAATGGGGCGAAATACACGGGCGACCTTTGTCCCAACTGTGGTGAGCCCCTCATCCACACGGGCGGTTGTGACCTTTGCCTGTTTTGCGGTTACTCACGATGTCAATGACGGAAGGGTGACGCTGCCATCGCCAGTCGGGCAAAGGTGAAGAGCAAATGAAGCGGATGTTATGGCTTGCCCCCTTGCAAATCCTTTGGCTCATGCTTTCCGTCGTTGAAGCGATGGCGGCGCCCCTTATCGCTCCCGATTGGCGAGGGCGTGAGCCCAATTTTGAGCCGGGTTCGCTTTTTTGGCGCACCCGCGAATTTCCGACTTGCCCCGTCGTTTATCGCACCGTCATCCGTCTGCCCGACAAGCCGATAGAGTTTGCGGCTTTACAACTTCGTTCCCGCCGTTACGCTTACCTGTTCGTCACCCGCTTTGATCGTTTCTCCGACCTTGACCCACTCGGCGAGCCCATCGCTTCAGCGGAAGCGCCCAAGGAAAATCCCGACGGAGAAGTCACTTTGTTCGCCGACTTGACGACACACCTTCGCAAGGCGGCGGACATCTTTCCGTCCGAAAAGTGCGCTGTCGTTTTGCTCGTTAGCGCGCCCGCTGACGGTTTCTCACTGGAAGGCGTCATCGCTTTTGAGGATGGTTCAACGCAGTGGCTCGTCAGCGACCCGAATCGCTGGCGGGTGCAGAAGTTACCGCCCTTGACCGTTTTGGAATTTGAGCCTTCCTTTCGCCCCGACTTTGATGACCGAACTTGGTTTCCCGTGAAAGTCGTCGCTGGCGCTTTTGAAACAGCGCCCAGCCAACAACTCGCCAAATTGCGTGCCTTCGCCCAGCAAGCACAAAAGGAGCGCTTAAAGCGACGATGGGAAGAGGCACGATGGCGACTGACCTTGCTGCGCGATAAAGGCATCGTTCTCGTGGACGACGAAGCCTTCGGGTTTGGCGGGGCGGGACGATTGCGGGAGTGGGGCGAGGGACGAGGGTCGGGGGACGGGAAATGGGTGTTGACAGCAGCCGACAGGTTGTTGCGGGAGACGGCAATGAGGGAGGCAATTGTGTTGGCGACGGATGCCCTCCCGTTGTTCGTTTGGGCAAGAGATGAGATGACCAACCTTGCCCTGCACGCTGATTTGTGGCAAGCGTTGCGACAGTCGGAGCGCTCCCAACGATGTGCCGAGCGGTTCAAGGCGCTCGCCCCGATGCTGCAAAAGGCGGAAGTGCTGCTGAAACTCATCGTCGCCGATCTCGGTTCGCCCCAAACGCTTCAACGGCTTTCGGAAGCGCTGGCGCTCTTGACTTCTTTGCGACAAAAGTTGCTAACCCTGAGGGGTGGGGATGTGACGGAGGCATTGGTCATCAACGATTTCAACAGTGGTCTGGAGAACAAGTTTGGCTGGTTTGACACGACAGCGCTTTTGGACAACGACATCACCCGTTGGGGCTTGCGGGTTGCGATGCCCGCTTGGGTGTTCGCCAGTCCCCTTTCGCCCGCTGCACTGGTCACCGTTGAGGGACGAGAATTCACGCTGACGGGTTGGGACGAACTGAAGCCTTGGCGGGTTTACCAGAAGCCACCCAACCCAACGCCTGTTTGCCTTTGGGCGGTCATAGACGGCAAGGTGCAAAATTTGCGCCCGTCCTCCGATGGCGTCGTTTACGAACGAGAGCGGCACGGGCGGTTAAGCGAAAATTGGCTGTTGCTGGTGTCAGACCTTTCACGGGGCGGCGGGTTGCCCGTCCAAATTGTCTGCTTGCAACCGCCCGTGCGGGTCACTTTCCGCCTGAGCGAGAAAGGCACGCAAGCCGTCACCCTTTCGTTTGACAAACCCAACGCCCAACTCTTTGTCCTCAAACCGATGAAGGAATGGCGGGGCTTGTTGCGGATGGCGCAAGTGATGACGCAAACGCCGCTGGATGAACAAGCCATCGCCCCTTACCTTGCTCAATGCCGCCTTTGGTCGCGGGCGGTGCTCTGCTATCCCGTCGGTTTCAGTGAAACTTTCGTGCCCGACCCGAACGACGCCAACGCTTTGATCGTTGCCAACGCTTACGCTTACCGTGAGTTTCGGGATGCGTGGGGCACAGAGCCGTTGAAACTGGCGCCGTTGCCACCGTTGGCAAGTTACGGTTTGCTCAAAGGTTACCCGAAGTTGCAAGTTCTCAGCGATGCGAAAGTGCTCGGTTCGTGGGGCGTTTGGGGTGACCACATTGCCGTCGTCAACAACGAGGTCATCGTTTACCGAGTGCCCATTCATCCCTTCAAGCGCTTCGGTGGCTTCACCGCATTTTGTTTTGGACCGACGGACATCGGCGTTCCGGGCAATTTGACGGAACTGGCACTCATTCAGCGGACGGGCGCTAACAGTTTCCGACCGCAACATAACCGAACCGATGAGGCAGCGATGCAACTTGTCCGTTGGTGTGCCGAGCGAGGTTTGCAGCATGTTTTCAATGTGGACGAAAAGTGGCTTTCGGATGTCGTGGAGCATTACCGAACTTTGGCGAAGTTGTGCAAAGACTTCCCACCCGACGCCGTTGCTTACGATTTGCTCAACGAGCCTGAAACCCGCGAGCCTCGCGCTTACAACGCCTTGCTTCGGCGCATCACCCAAGCCATCCGCGAGGTGGACAAGACGCATCTCATTTACGCCGAAGTCATCGCCCCTTGGGGACCGAACGCCCAACCTTACCCCGAAGCGGCGTTCGCCAACTTGGAGCCGACGGGCGACCCGTTGACCGTTTACAGTTTCCACGATTACGAGGTGCGGTTGATACCCCGCTATCCCAACGGGCAAGTGGACATCCGCACGCTGTTGGATCGTTGGCTGCCTGCCTTTCGCTTCAGCATTGACCATCGGGCGCCCATTCACTTGGGCGAATTCGGGGCGTTTGAGCAGACGAAGGAGGACATCTACGCCAACCGCTGCGCCATCACCTTGCTGTTGGACTATTTCCGCATCTTTGACCGCTTCGGTTGGCACTTTCACTACTACAGCAACCGAGGCATCGTTCGGGTTCGGCGGGATGGGAGCGTGCAAGAGAGCCTCATTCAGGAAGCCTTTCGGCGTTACTTCGGTCGGAAACGGTTGAATGCGGTGCGGAGAAGCCGATAGCGAGGCGAGTGGTGAAAATGGCAGCAATCAACCGATTGACCAGTCGCCATTCACCAGTCGCTATTCGCCGCCGTTTTGCCGAGGAAGCGTTTCGGGGGTCGGGCTGGGGGAGGGGGCGGGGCGAAAGATGCTTTTGGCGATGCTGTTGAGCCAAGCGAGGACGGAACGGAGGGCGTAGCCGCTGAGAAAGCCTAAGGCAAAGATGACTTTGGGCATTTGGTCGCCGACGGGACTTTGAAGGGTCAGCGTCCACGCCAATCCTGCGGCGAAGGCGTAAACGACGATTCCCAACACCCCACCCAAAAGCGGGCGTGTCAGGTAATCCACCCAGAAGCGGGGGCTGTAATCGCATTGGACGGCGATGTGGTCGGCGAGGGTGCGCAAGTTGTAAAGGCTTGCCCCCAAGATGCCCCCGCTGAAAGCATAAGAGAGGGCGCGCAAAGATAGGCTGGAAATGCCTTGCCAAGTGACGATCGCTATCGTCCCGCTGATGGCGATGGCGAACACCTGCCAAAGGGTTTGCGTCCAAATCGCCCAACGCACGGGCGGGATGGCAAAAGGGCTGAGGGCAAGGAGCAAACCGAGGCAGCGATTGGCATGGGCGCGCCATTCGGACGAGGTTTGCCGTCGTTCGGTCAGGGGCATTTCTGCCAACGCCGTCATCGCTTGATGCAAAGGGACACAAGACGGGGCGATGGATAGGGCAAATTTCACGGCGCTCATCGCCCGCTCGTAAAGCCAATGCCCCTGCGCTTCGTCCCGCTCTTGAAGGGCTTGCTTCAAGGCGAGGGTGGCTTGACTGAGGGCATCCCAAGCAAGGCTGCATGGGTCATCGGGGCGAACGCAAAAGAGGGAGAGGAGCAGGAAAGTCAGACCAAAGGTTGCTGCCAACAAAGTCGCACCTGTCAAGAGAGTTGCCGACGCCGCTAAGACGACGAGGGAAGCGACGACGCCCAGCGCAATGAGGGCGAGGGCGAAAGCGATGAGGACGGCAAGGAAGAGGCGGTCAGGGTGATGCGACATAGATGCTTGCCTCCGTGTCTTCAATGCCCACATACCAGACAAAAAGGGCGTCGGGGACTTGAAAGACGGTCGGAGGCGTCTCGCGGATAGCGTCGCCGTAGCGGCGGAAGTTGCTTTTCGCGCAATGGATGACTTTCGTGACTTTGCCGTTCCGCACAGCGGAGACGATGCCGACATGCCCGTAAGGGCGTTTCGGTCGTCGGGAGGGAAAGACCCAAAGGCAACCGACTTTGGGTTCGTCCAGCGGGAAGAACAGTCCTGTCGGCTGATTTGCGTCGTGGACGATGGCGTCGGTGTTGATCCAACCACCATTGAAGCGGACATAGAGGGGATGGTCGGTTTTGCGGGAGATGCCCAGACACCAACAGACAAAGCCGCTGCAATCGCAAGCGTTGTCAATGCTGGCGGGGGTCGGGGAATTCGGGTCAATGCCGCCTGCCCCCAGCCGATACCTGACTTTGTGCCCGATCGCCGACCGCGCCCGTTGCAACAATTCGGTGACGGTCATCGGTTTTCACTCCCTTTACGGCAGCGAATAGCGATCAGCGATTGGTCAAATTTGTTGTCGCGCCTTCTCTGCCGCGTTTTTAGGCGCCCCAACCTTTGCCACCCGCCCATTGCTATTTGCCGTCGCTTTCACCATTCGCCAGTGGCTAATCGCCAGTCGCTGCCGTTTCACACGGTGACCATCTCAGGGGTGGGTTGCAGTGCCAACTCCAAAACTTCGTCCATGTTTTCCACGAAGTGGAAGGTGAGGGCGTTGCGGATGTGTTCGGGGATTTCGGTCAGGTCTTTGCGGTTTTGGGCGGGCAAGATGATTTCATGGATGCCCGCTTCTTTTGCCGCCAGCACTTTCTCTTTGATGCCACCGACAGGCAACACGCGCCCCGTGAGGGTGATTTCGCCCGTCATCGCCAAGTCAGGGCGGACGGGGCGTCCCGTCGCCAAACTCGCCAGCGCTGTCGCCATCGTGATGCCTGCCGATGGTCCGTCTTTCGGGATGGCTCCCGCTGGCACATGGATGTGGAGGTCGTGCTTGGCGAAGAAGTCTTCGGGGATGCCCAGTTGCTCGGAGCGGGAACGCACATAACTGAGGGCGGCTTGGGCGGACTCCTTCATGATTTCGCCCAAGTGACCCGTCAAGATAAGGTTGCCCTTGCCGGGCATCTTCGTCGTCTCCACGACCAACACCGAACCGCCAAAAGGCGTCCACGCCAACCCGTTGGCGACACCGACGCGGGGTTGTCGCTCGGCGAAATCTTCCACGAACTTGGGCGGTCCCAAAAACTCCGCCAAGTTTTCGGGCGTGACGACGACTTTTTCGGAAATGCCTTCGGCAAGGCGTCGGGCAACCTTGCGGCAAATGTTGGCGATTTCTCGGTTCAAGTTCCGAACGCCCGCTTCCCGCGTGTATTGGCGGACGATGAGCGAAAGGGCATCGTCGGTAATTTCCAAGTGTTCGTCGGTCAAGCCGTGCTCGTTGAGGTTGCGGGGGATGAGGTATTTTCGGGCGATTTGCAACTTCTCCTCATGGCTGTAGCCGGGCAAACGGATGACCTCCATGCGATCCAGCAAAGCGGGCGGGATGGTGTCGGTGATGTTGGCGGTGCAGATGAAGAGGACTTGCGAAAGGTCAAAGGGCACATCCAAGTAGTGGTCAACGAAACTGTGGTTTTGTTCGGGGTCTAACACTTCCAGCAACGCCGCAGCGGGGTCGCCCCGAAAATCAAAGCCCAGTTTGTCCACTTCGTCCAGCATGAAGACAGGGTTTTTCGTTCCTGCTTGGCGGATGCCCTGAATGATGCGCCCAGGCAACGCGCCGACATAAGTGCGCCGATGACCCCGAATTTCCGCCTCGTCCCGCACGCCACCGAGGCTGATGCGGACGAATTTGCGCCCTAAGGCTTTTGCGATGCTTTGCCCCAAACTCGTCTTGCCGACGCCCGGAGGACCGACGAAGCACAAAATCGGTCCTTTGGTGTCTTGCTTGAGTTTGCGCACCGCCAAAAATTCCAGCAGCCGCTCCTTCACATCGTCAAGGTCGTAGTGGTCTTCGTCCAGCACTCGTTTCGCGTTGGCGATGTCCAAGTTGTCTTCGGTCACCTTGCTCCAAGGCAAACTGATGAGCCAGTCAAGGTAGGTTCGGCTGACGGTGTATTCGGCGGCGGCAGGGTGCATTTTGGAGAGGCGGTCTAACTCCCGCAGGGCAACTTCTTTCACTTCGTCGGGCATCCCCGCCCCTTCAATTTTTTGGCGCAACTCTTCCACTTCCGCTTCGGGCGTCTCGCCCAGTTCCTTTTGGATTTCCCGCAACTGCTGGCGCAAGATGAATTCCCGCTGGGCTTTGTCCAACTCTTGGCGGGCTCGCTCTTGGATTTTTTGCGTCAGTTCCAAAACTTGCACCTCGCGGGAAAGCAAGGGCAACAGGTCGCGCAAGCGTTGGACGGGGTCAAGGGTTTCCAAAAAGCGTTGGCGCTCTTGGGCGGAAAGGTTCAAGGCGTTCACGACAATATCCGCCAGTTGGGCAGGCGTTTCGGCGGTGGCAGCGACGGCGGAGGCTTCGTCGGGTAGGTGAGGGGAGAGTTGCACCATTTGCTGGAAAAGTTGCAAGACGCTTCCCATCAACGCCCGCACTTCAACGGTCATCTCCGTCGTCTCGTCTATGATGGTGTAGCGGGCTTTCAAGTAAGGGTCGGTTTGCGTCCATTCGTCAATGCGGACGCGGGCAAGCCCCCGCAAAAGCAACTGAATTCGCCCATCAGACGCCCGCAGCATCCGAACTATGGTGACGAGCGTGCCGATGGTGTAAAGGTCATCAGGCGGCTTGGGGTCTTGGATGTCCTTGTCCTTTTGCATGACGGTCAAAAACATCCGCAAATCGGCGGCGACGGCATCTACGGCACGAACACTTTTTGGTCGCCCGACATCAAGAGGCGTGACCATGAAGGGAAAGACGACGAAATCTCGCAGCGCCACGACAGGCAGTTCGGGCGGGAGACTTCGGCGCACTTCCTCAGGCAACAACATCGTCCCTCACCTCGTCAGCGATTTCAAAGTCGGAGTTGAAGGGAGCGGGCGGAAGAAGTTTTGGGAAGGCGGATGTGTAGCATCCCTGCCCTGTAAGACGCCTCAATGCCGTCGGGATTGATGTTGCGCGGCAGCGGGATGCGCCGCTCAAAAGCGCCATAAGCGATTTCCAAGAGGAGACAGGAAACGCCACCGCAGAGCAACGGGCGACGCACCCCGCGAACGACTAACACACCGTCGGGTTGATAAGTGACCTCCAAATCCTGCTCGCTCACGCCAGCGATGTCCATGATGACATGATAGGCTTCGTCGTCCTCGCAAAAATCAATGGCAGGCTCCCAATGGGTGCTGGCAGCGGAAAGAAAAAGCCGTCTCGCCCAATTCAATTCCATCATCGCTTGCCGCCTCCTAACGCTATCGTTGCGACCGCCAGTTATTTTGGCACTTTCGGGTGTCAAAATTGCAGCGTGGAGGTGGGAGCGCGTTGACCGACGCTTTTGGCGTTTGCGTCGTCGGTTACGGCATGGGGCGATGGCATTGTCAAGCCATCCGACAAGTGGACGGGTTGCGCCTTGTGGCTGTTTGCGACTTGGACGAAACTCGCCGCCAACGCGCCATCACCGAGCAGGGCGTGAAAGGATACGCCACTTTGGATGACGCCCTCAACGATGATGCCGTTCAAGTCATCGTCTTGGCGACGCCCCACGACACCCATGCGCCCCTCGCCATCCAAGCGATGGAAGCGGGCAAGCATGTCGTCGTGGAGAAGGTAATGGCGCCGACGGTGAAAGACGCCGATGAAATGATTGCAGCCCGCGACAAAAACGGGGTGCTGCTGACAGTCTTCCACAACCGCCGCTTTGACAGCGACTTTCTGACGGTGAAGGCAGTGATGGAAGCGGGGTGGTTGGGCGACATCGTGGAAGTGCAATCCAGCGTCGGGCACTATGGTAAGCCCCGCGGTTGGCGGGCGTGGCGACGGCACGGCGGCGGGATGATTTACGACTGGGGCGCTCACTTATTTGACCAACTGCTGCAACTTTTCGGCACGCCGTCTTGGGTCTTTTGTCGGATGGCTTACGGCGGTTTTGACGGCGACGATTACGATGTGGAAACCCATTCGCACACCCTCGTCGGCTTCCCCTCGGGGGTTGTCGGTGTCGTGGAACTGTCGCATTTTTGGCGGCTTCCCCGACCCCGCTGGCGCGTCATCGGCACGAAAGGCACACTCGTCAAGCAAACTTTTGACCCCAACGAACGGGCAAAAATCGTCACGAACTTTGGTGGGTTGGCGGCGGAGATGGAAGTGGCGACGGTGCAAGGGGATTGGCTGGATTTTTATCGCCGATTAGTCGCTGCCCTCAGGGGTGAAGGCGAACCGCCCGTCAAGCCCGAAGAAGCCCGCCAAGTCGTGCGGGTGATTTGTGCGGCGTTGCAATCGGCGGAAAAAGGGTCTGCCGTTCCGTTCTAAAATGCCGCATCAGGGAACTGGCAAGGAGGTGAAGGGGCATTTCCCCGCCCGCTCAATCATGCGGACATGGAGCGTTTTGACAACAGAGCGACCGATGGTGGCAGTGGAGCGGGTGACTTGGAAAGCCATCGCCATCGGGTTGGCGCTGGTCATCGGCATCACGGTGGCGGGTTGCTTTTCAGCGTTTTTGCGCTACGACCTGATTGGCACGGGGCATTTGCCCCGATGCGCCCTTTTCCCAGTGATGGTGCTGGCAGCCCTCAACGGCGTTAGCAAATGGCTCTTCAGCAAGCCCCTGTTCACGCGGGCGGAGTTGCTGGGCATTTACTGCACCATCCTCATCATGACAGGCATCCCAGGGCAGCAATATGCCGACTACCTTTACCTCGGCTTGATCGCCCCCATTTACTTCGCCACCCCCCGCAACCTGCCGGCGTTGTTGCAATACGACATCAATTGGCTACCTTACATTCCCGATTGGCTCGTCCCGTCCAAAGACCCGCGCAGCGGCGTGATTGCGTGGGTGATGGAAGGGATGCCCGAAGGGGCGCGCATTCCTTGGCAAGCGTGGGTAATGCCGTTGGCGATTTGGACGGTGTTTTTCGTCGCCTTGTTTACTGCTCACCTCGTCATTGCGGCGATTTTGCGAAGGCAATGGGCGGACAACGAAAAACTCACCTTCCCACTGGCGCAAATCCCTGTGGAAGTCGCTGACGAACGGCGGTTGGTGGCGGTCGCCCGCAACCCCCTCTTTTGGTTCGGCTTCCTCATCCCGACGGTCATTTACATCCTTCGGGCGCTGCACCTTTACTACCCGACCTTCCCGAATGTCAACATCTACCCCAACTGGGGCGCCCTCTTCCAAAATCGCCCGTGGGATGTCCTGAACTACATGCCCTTCAACCTCTACTTTGACATGATCGGCATCACCTACTTCGTCGCCACCGATGTCGGGTTTAGTTTTTGGTTTTTCTGGGTCGTCCGCCGCTTGCAGATGGTCGTTCGGTCGGCGATGGGGTTGAGTGACCACCAGCCACCGATGGAGCAACAAAGCATCGGCGGCTTGTTCGCCCTCTTTCTGATGCATGCCTACATCGCCCGCCACTACTTCCGCGATTTCTTCCGACGAGCCCTCAAAGGCGAGCGAGGCGAAACCGATGGAGAACCGTTGCCGCCCCGCGCCTTAACGCTCCTTTTGCTGCTCACCGTCGGCGGCGTCATCGTTTGGAGCGTGGTGGCGGCGCGATTGGCATTGCTTTGGGCGGTGTTGCTGTTTGCCGTCCATTTCATCTGGCGCATCATGCTGACGCGGATGGTCGCCGAAGCGGGCTTGTTCGTCTTCTGGACGCCCATCCCCATCACCAACTTCTTCATGCGCGCCTTCGGGCGCGATTTGATCGGGACGCCCAACATCGTGGCGATGAACATGGTTGGCTCCAAAATCAGCGACTCGGCGACGGATGTGACGGCGCAAGCGTTGCAGGGATTGAAAATCGCCCAATTGGGCGGGTTGAGTCAACGGCAAATCTTCGGGTTGATGTGGACTTCGTTGCTTATTTCCATCTTGACCTGCCACCCGACTTGTCTGCACATCATCTACACGACGGCGGTGCCCAAGATGGGTTGGTGGACGCGAAACTACCCGCGTGGCATGGCGACGACGATGCTGACGCAACTGGCGCAAGACTTGCGGATGCCGACGGCTTACTACATCCACTTGCTGGCGGGAGCGTTGGTGACGATGGCGCTGACTTGGCTGCGTTGGCAGTTTTTGTGGTTTCCGTTTCATCCCCTCGGTTACGCCGCCAGCAACGCTGTCTCGTGGTTCGGCGACCGTTACGGCTTCAGCATCTTTTTAGGTTGGCTGGCGAAGGGGCTGGTGATGTGGTTTGGTGGCATCCGCCTTTGGCACTTCTTCAAACCCTTCATGCTGGGCATGGTGCTGGGCAACACGGCTGTCCTGTTCGTCCTGCTCCTTGTCCACTTCTTCTTTCCGACCAACGAAGTCGTCGTCATTGAGTGAGGCATCGTTCGGCGAGAAGCCGTCCCTCGTCGTGGCTGATAACCACTCCGACAAGTTGTCGGCTTGAAAGGTGCAAGGAGGCATGAAAGTCGCCGAGGCATTGGTTTGGGCGATAGACCGATTGGGCTCGGCAGGAGTGCCTGAGCCGCAAACGGATGCGGAATGGTTGTTGGCACATGTTTTGGGCACGACGCGAACGATGCTTCGGATGGATGCCCAACGAACTTTGAGCGATGCCGAAGGGGAACGCTTCGCAGCGTTGGTGGCGGAGCGGGTGAAGCGAGTGCCCCTCGCTTACTTGCTGGGCACGCAGCCCTTTTGCGGTTTGGAACTGACGGTGGATCGGCGGGTGATGATTCCCCGCCCTGAGACGGAACAACTGGTGGACATCGTGACGGAGCGGTTGAAGAAGTTGGGACGGGAGCGGTTGATGATTGCCGACATCGGGACGGGTTCGGGGGCGATTGCTTTGGCGTTGGCGCATCGTTTCCCTGAGGCGACGGTGTATGGCGTGGACATTTCGGCGGAAGCGTTGGAAGTGGCAGAGGAAAATGCTCAACGGTTGGGGTTACAAAAGCGGGTCGTGTTTTTGCGGGGCGACTTGACGGAGCCGTTGGAAGCCATCTTTCCGCCTCACACTTTTGACGCCCTCGTCGCCAACTTGCCTTATGTCACTGACGCCGAATGGGAACGGTTGTCGCCTGAGGTGCGTTGTTATGAACCGCCCATCGCCCTTCGGGGCGGGGCGGACGGGTTGGCGGTCGTGAAGCGGCTGATGCGACGACCGTTACAGCGATTGCTTAGTCCTTGTGGCATCGTGGCATTGGAGTTGGGGATGGGTCAACCGCCCATCGTGGCAAAATGGCTTCAGGGATGGCAGGTGACAGTGTTGGCGGATTGGGAAAAGCGGGAACGCTTTTTGATTGCCCAAAAGCGGTCGTAACGATCGGAGGGACGCAGCGGATGAGCCGATGGATTGCCCTTGCCACCTTTACCCTCGTCGCCCTTTTGCTTCTGGCGCTGTCGCATTGGCGGTTAGACGAGTTATCGTGGCGTTGGTGGCAAAAGGTGCGCAGCCACTTTTCCCTTCCTCAAATGCGCCAGCAATGGCGGAGTGTGTTTTTCCTTCAGCGGGCACAGGAAGCCCTCAGTCGGCAAGATTGGGGGCAAGCGGAGCAAGCCCTTCGGGAGGCGCTGCAAAATGACCCCCAAAATCAAGAGGCGTGGCAGTTGCTGATGATGGTGCTGATGCGTCAAGGTCGGATGAAGGAGGCGGAGGCAACCGCCCAGAAAATCGCCGACCCGAAAGGGCGCGCCCAAGCCTTGTTGGTGATCGCTGATGCCCTTTACATGCGGGGGGACTTTGAGCAGGCGGAGCGAATTTACCGAAAGGTGCTGGCGTTAGACCCCGACAATGCGATCGCTTTGAACAATTACGGCTACTTGTTGGCGGAGCGAGGGGTTCGGCTGGATGAAGCGGAGCGGATGATTCGCAAGGCGTTGCGGTTGCGCCCCAACGAGCCAGCCTTCCTTGACAGTT
>Ga0197144_100661_pt1 | contig 13178 bp, 16 predicted proteins | sample GBS85_MetaG_FD_148670 | JGI IMG/M metagenome (GOLD analysis project Ga0197144, IMG submission 148670) | Sediment microbial communities from Great Boiling Springs, Gerlach, Nevada, United States - GBS 85_MetaG | ecosystem: Environmental > Aquatic > Thermal springs > Hot (42-90C) > Sediment...
TAATATAATCGAATATAAACCTATACTTCGATTCAGTCATTACAAGCTTTCAATAAGAATGTTATTAAGAGCAATTAATGAAGATTGTTCAATTATTCATGTTCATGGATACAGAAATTTTCAAACAGATGCTGGTGTTTTAGCTTCTTTTTTGAATAAAACTCCTTTGGTTATAACTACTCATGGAACAGTTAAAGGATACGAATTTTTAAATTTGCGCTTAAGCTCAAAGCTCCCTAACATAGTATATGATTCATTAACGATGAAATCAGCATTAAAATTTGCAGATAGGATTGTTGCTACTTCAAAAAAAGAATATCTCGAATTATTAAGTTTTGGAATACCTTCAAATAAAATTAGAATAATACCAAATGGAATAGAATTTCCTAAAATAAATGTTAAGAGAGAGAATAAAGGTACGATAAATTTGTTAACAGTTTCACGCTTAACTTTTAAAAATAATCTAGAAATGGCAATAAAAGGATTCTATGAAGCTTATAAAAAAAATAATAAACTAAGATATATAATAGTGGGGGATGAAAAGCCTAGCAGATATGGATCTGAAGAAAGTAATTATAAAAATAAATTACTAAAGCTTTGCAAGGATCTAGGCATCGAAGATAAGGTCTTATTCAAAGGATGGTTAACTGGAGAAGAGCTATGGAAAGCTTATATTAATTCTGATATTTTCATCTGGACTTCAAGATATGATAATTTTGCACATGCTTTAGTTGAAGCTGCATATTTCAAGCTACCTATAATAAGCACACCTGTAGGTATAGCTGAAGAAATAATTGAAGATAAAGGAGGCTTTATAGTTGACCATGAAAATTACAAGCTGTTGAGTGAAAAGATCTTAGAAATTTGCGAAAATCAAAAAATACTAAAGGAAATGGGAGAACATAACTACCAAAGGTCTTTGAATTTTAATGTAGATAGAATGGTTAATGATTACATCAAATTATATGAAGAATTAGTATGAGATATCTTTAACAATTAACATATTACTCCAAAACTTTTGTTAACATGAGTAAAGAAGAGAAGGAAATTTTAATAAAAAGAGGAAAAGAATTCCAAATACTTGCAGAAAGAATGTTTAATGAAGGAAATTATAACCTCGCTGCTTTCTTTATTGAACAATCTTTACAATTCTACCTAAAATATATACTTTTCAATACATTAGGTTATTTTCCAAGAACACATTCAATTTCAAGATTATTTAGTGAATTAATGAGAATGGATGACGAGTTCAAGAATTTCTTTGATGAAAACGAAATTATAATTAAATCGATAGAAGATGCATACATTCTTTCAAGATATTATCCAAGAGAATATAGCAAAAAAGAAGCTGAAGAGGTGATGAAACTTTTGTTGAAATTCATAGATAAATTCAAAAAATGGATATCATAGAAATACTGATTGAAGAAAGGAAATTAAGAGAAAAAGTATTCAAAGATTATATTAATTACGCAAAAAAATAAAAGAAATTGTTAGCAAAGAAATTAAAGATTTTAAGTTATACGTTTTCGGAAGTGTAGTGAGAGGTGAATTTCATGTTATGTTATCAGATATTGATATAGCAATAGTTACTGATGAGAAATTTGATGATTCTAAACTTAAAGTAAAAATTGAAAAAGAATTAGGATTGATTGGAATATTTCAAATACATATAATAAGTAAAAAAATCTGGAATAATTGGTATTTAAAACTCATTGATAAATATATTGAAATTTGATAGAGAAATAATAAAAATACCAATGGCGAGTCAGAATAAAGGGGCAGATTTTCAATCTTTTGTAAAAAAAAAGAATACGTAATTATCTAGACACTTTGAAATATATAATTACACCTTAGTGGAGGTAAATTGCTTTAATTATCAATTTAAGTATAACTAAATAAATAAAAGTCGTAACGAAGAAATTATAATAAAAATGGTGATTATGGGATGCTAAGTGAAAAATATTTGAGATTGTATGTAATAAAGAAAACGCTTAAAATTATACGAAATATCGTAATCGTTTAAAATGAAAGGATTAATTACAAAAACATTAGAAAAAATCAATGATAAAAATATTAAATATTTCCTACTTCTGTTGGTAACACTTTCAGTAATTTTAATCATCTATAACTTATTCAACTTAACTGCAATAGGTCTGTTCTTTTTAATGAATATCTTAGCACTTACTTTGGGAATATTTACTTATTTAAAAACAAAGCCAATTAGAAATAAAGATGATCCTAATTTTTATAGCCATAAAATCCTTTACATTACCATAGTAATTTATTCTGTTTTACTAGCATTTTCAACAATTATTTCTTATTTCAGTATAACTTACAGAGACTTAGCATACTTTATACTAGTTTCATTGGCATTTTCAATTATAGGATTTCAAATTTTATATTTAAATTATGAGAAAAAATTTGTTAAAATAATTTTAATAGAAATAATAACTATAATAATATTTAATAAAATTTCAATTTATTTCATTAATAAAGAATTACCTTTCTGGGATACCTTTTTCCATTCTACAGTTATCTATAGCATATTTAACACAAATCAGCTCCCTCCAAGTGAAACAAACTGGGGAGCCTTCGGTCTTTTCCATACTTTTAATACAATGATTTTAAAAATATTATTTAATGAAACAAATATTAATTATATTTATATTGATATTTTAATAGTTGTTCCATTTATTATATTCTCTTATTATATAATATATAAAATATTTAACAATTTTAAATACGGTTTATTTTCTTCATTATTAGCTTCAATTATAATACCTGACCAACATTTTACACCACATCCATTTAGCTTTATGCTATATTTAGTTGTTATTTATTTACTTTTTAATGTTTTATTTAATTTAAAAATATCAAGAAAAACATTTATAATTCTTGTTTTAATTTCATTTTCTTCATTTCTTTACCATCCATCTTCAGGATTATTTTTAAGTATAATATTTTTATCAATAAATTTAATTTTATTCTCGTTTAAAAATCTTAATAAAATATTCCCTTATCTTTATTTAATAATAACAATCTCTTATTTATTATATGTAACAGGTCCTTTCTTTGATTTCGTAATAAAAAGTCTTACATTACCTACACCTAATCCTGGCTACTATGAATATTTAGCGGGAGGAAGAAACTTTAATGAATTTGTTGATTATTACGTATTTTCCCATATATATTACCCAGTAATAATTTACTTTTCAGCATTAGCTATTCCTTATTTTATTTTAAATAAAAATTTCAAAAGTTACTATTTGCCCATAATAGCGATGATTACCTTTTTATTTCCATTTTTAATTCTTGTATCATATAGAACTTCAGAACAAGTTATAGGAACTTGGTTAATTACATATTCTGCTGCTTTAATAGGAGGAGCTTCAATTAACGTTTTATCCAACAGTTCAAAGAAAAAAATTATTAGTGTATTTTTAATATTTTTAACTTTGGCTTTCTTTACTTTTATATTAAATACAGATGATAATCCCTATTTTGATAAATACAAGAATCCCTTCGCAAGAGCAAGCTTTGCAACAGACTCAATGATAAAAGCTAGGGAAATCTTTGAATTAATGCCAAAGGATAAAAATGTAACAGGTGAGCATACGATAATGTCATGGGTAATTCATAAATATTATTTTTTAATAAATGAGCAATGGATTGGAGTAGAAAGATTATACAATACATTAAACAATACTTCATGGAAGGGTGTTTGGAGTTTTAGCAAATTTGGAATTGAAAGAAACGGTTTTTACGATAAAAATAAAGTAATGGAAACGATAAAGGAATTTACAAATAAAGAAAATTTTAACATTATATTAAATTCTGATAATGTTATTATATTCTACAATTCCTAAAATATGCAGAGAAATAAAGAAGGAGGTAAAAGTTGCTTTGACAGGAGAAGCAAGAGATGAAATGTGTTCTGGAATACCCTTGGATAAATATACTAATAGGTTGTTTTCCATTGTATTGTTATTGAACTGGGTATAGACTAGCATTTGAGCATTAAAGTAGCGTTTATAGGGCATAGCTTTTCTCAAAGAAGACAAAGTTATTTATTGAATGAGCTTGCTAAATACTACCTCGTATATGCCCTTGTTCCTAATTGGAGTGAGAAATTGAAATATAAAGGAACACCTAAAGAAATGCTGATCAACGAAAAAGAGGTAAAATTTAACGTTATTTGGCATAGAGGAATATTTAACGATAAACCACTGATACGATTTTATCCCTTAGTATTGTTTAGCATTTCAAAAATAAAACCTAAAGTAGTGGTACTTAATTTATATCATTCACTAATGGGTATATTGGTCGGTATATATTGTAGAATTACAAGAAAAAGATTTATAGTAATTTCTGCATTAAATCCTACAATAAAATATAAAAGAATTGAAAGGCTTATACTTAGAATTTTATATTTGATTCCAGATTTTGTTGTAGTCTTAACTAATAAAATGAAAATAAAATTAATTGAAGAATTAAAAGTAAATGAAAATAAGATTTTTATAATTCCTGAAAGTGGTTATTATATTAAGAATAATATAAAAAAAAATGACACGATAACTTTTTTATATGCAGGAAGACACGTTTATGAAAAAGGATTATTCCATCTCATAGTTGCTTTTAAAAAATTGATCGATAAAGGATATAAAGTAAAATTAATTTTATGCGGTGAAGGTAAAATAACTAATTCTTTAAAAAAATTCTCTGAAGAAAATGGTTTAAAAAAATTCGTTGATTTCAAGGGTTATGTCAAGGAAGAAGAGTTAAAGAAGTATTTTGAAATTAGCGACGTAATAGTATATCCTTCGATAAAGATAAAAAATTGGGAAGAACAGTTTGGTTATAGCGTTTTGGAAGGAATGAGTAATGGCTTAGCTGCGATAGTTACCGATTGTGGTTCGCTACCTGAACTAGTAGGTAATGCAGGGATCATAGTTCCTCAAAAAGATGTCGAGAAATTAGCTGAAGCTATGGAATATCTCGTAAGAGATAGAGAGAAACTAAATGAATATAAGAAAATGAGCTTAGAAAGAGCAAAAAAATTCTCTTTAGAAAATGTTGCTGAAAAATGGAGAAATTTAATAGAACTGGCTTCGAGAAGATAGAAGTAATTTTTGTTCTACCTAGTATAAGCGACTACAAGCCATTAAGATTTGGGGGAACTCAAGCTAATACCTTAAATGTCGCGAGAAAATTATCTGAAATCTTTAAAGTGACATTAATTTCTTCTTTCAGATACAAATATAATAAATACATATATATAAATAAAAATTTAAAAATAAATCAAGTTTACTTCCCTTGTTACGATTTTATTAAAATAAATAAATTTAATAAGATTTTTTCTATAATAGCTTCATTATTATTTTATACAATACAAGTCTCTTTAATTATAATAAAAAGTAAATCTAAAATAATTGTTTTTTATGATCGAATGGAATTAATAATTCCCGCGCTTATATCTAAAATTTTAAATAAAAAAATTATTTTTTACGAAGGGAATGAATATCCATGGAATATTTATAGAAATTATAAAGTTTCATCAATAAGTTGGAGTTATAATATTTTTACAGGAAAGGTAGCTTTAAAATTAGCTGATAGGATTGTAGCTCAAAATGTACGAATAAAAAGAGGCATGTTGAGATATACAAATAAAGAAATAGAAGTGATTCCAGTAGCAGTTGATACCGAATTCTTTAAACCTGTATTCAAAAAAAATGAAAATATTGTTGGTTTTTTAGGTAGACTAGAAAAAGAAAAAGGTGTTGATTTGTTGCTTGAAATAGTTGATCTTGCTATGAAAAAATATCCTGAATTAAAGTTCATGATAATCGGTGACGGTTCATATAGGAATAAATTTGTTGATAAGAAAAATGTAGTTTTTTTATCTTGGGTCCCCAGAAATAAGTTACCAGAATATATAAATAAAGCTGATGTTTTTGTATGTTGTCAAGAAGGGATCGGTTTGGGAGAGAGTGAAATATTAGCATGTGGGAGACCTTTAATTACATTAAATTCCTTAGTTAATCAAGAAATAATTAAACCTAATTTCAATGGATTTTTATGCAAGCCTGAGCCCGAAGACTTCCTAAATTCCATAAAAGTGATTTTAAATAACGAAAAGTTATTAAGAGAGATGCAAGTAAATGCAAGACGTAGCGCTGAATTTTTTCTTTCATCAAATTCTATAGCAAAGAAGTGGATTACTTTAATTTCTAATATAGCTTAAAAATAAAACTCAACAACGGTGCAAGAAGATCACAAATAACATTGTTAAGTTCTCTAAATTTTATCATGATACAATTCATATACAAGGATTAATACGAGAACGATATAATGAGATGAAAAGGATTTGTTAAAGATTCTATTTCTTCAAGATTTTCCAAGTATACATCTCTATCACATACCGTACCTTTTCTCATTGGGTAGAGAACTGAAGACTTTTGGTTTAGAGGTAATTTTTTCTGACTACAGAAGATTGGTATGGCTTAATAATAATGGTATCTCATTTTCAAAATTTTATATAGATTATAAAGGTAATAAAATAAATTTGAATACTATTTCAATCTTGACTCCTTTATTTTATAATAAATTTTTTATTAACCAAACTTACAAATTAGAAGAAAAAAATTTAGAAAAATTCATATTAAGGAATAAGATAGATATGATTTTTACACATAAATATTTTAAACCAATCATAAAAATATTAAAGAAATATAAAATTAAATTAATTTTATTTAGTGGTGACGAAGACTTCTCCAAAGAATGGTTCGATTTTGCTCGAGAAAGCGACTTTGTATTTTGTGCTTCAGAATACGGATTTAAAATTCATAAAGAGAAGGGCATAAAGGCTGAGATACTTAGATATGCAGTAGATGACAAAATCTTCAAGCCTATTAGAAAAAATAAGATATTAGACTTTGTATTTATAGGAAGAAATTTGTATGATAGAGAAAATAAAATCTCGAAAATGATATTCCCCTTGATAAAAAATTATGGTAAAAGAGTACATCTATTCGGTTTTGGTTGGGAAAAATTTAGAAATATATGTAGTGTTCATGAACCTGTGATTTGGTATTTACAACCTTTAATTTATTCATACTCAAAAATTTCTTTAAATGTTCATAGATCCTCGCTTTATGTTGTAAACCTTCGTACTTATGAAACCCTTGCATGTAAGACCTTTTTGCTAAGCGACTATGGAAATGAATTAGGAAAATTATTTGAAAATAAAAGAGATCTAGTTATGGTTGATGAAAAGGAAATTATTGAGGTTGCCCAGTATTATTTAGATAACGAAATTGAAAGAGATAAAATAGCAGCTAATGGTTATGAAAAAGTGATAAAGAATCATACCTTTAAACAAAGAGCTAAGCAAGTATATGACGTGATAAAATTATTATGAATTATTACAAAATTAGCACTAGAACGAAACTTTCTGTAGAACAATTAAAGTTAAATAATTCTAAAAAATTTTTGTTTAGCCCTTCTAAAAATAATTTGGTCGATTATAGATATTAGATTATGAAAAAACCATAATAAATGATGAAGATATCAATAGATTTATAGGAAAATTAATTATAAACAAAATAAAATGAACTAATTTGAATGTCTAACTTATGAAAATTAATTTAATAACCCCATGGTTACTTAACTATCCTCCCACCACAGGAGGTGAAGCACTGATTTGGAGTACTGCACATGCATTAACTGATCTAAATCATAATGTGCTTATATTTACTTATAATACCACAAGAGAATTTGAAGGAAATATTGAAGGAATACATGTTATAGCCATAAAAGCTAAACCAAACTTTAGTTTTATCCATAGACCATGGTTACTACCATTTTATTTTTCTAGCATGATAAAACAATTGCGTGGCATTTCAAATATTCTTATTAACCAATCCATTTATTATGATAGTCTCTTTAATAGTTATTTAGACAGATTAGATTGCGATGCGATCCAGCTAGAATTTGTAGGAATAATACCACCTTATAAACAAATCTTGCGTATTAAGAGAAAGAAAAATATTCCCGTAGTTGTGCACCTTCATGATATTTTTTCTTTATATATGATGGATGAAGGTTACAATACTTTGCTCGATAAGTTTGCGATAAGGCAATTATTCACATATGAATTAACTTACCTTAGAGAAGTAGATTTTGTAATAACAGTTTCTAGACGAGATGAAAGACTATTAAGAGCCTATGGATTAAGGAATGTAAATACGATTTTGCCCTCCGTTTCCCCTAAATTACTCAATTGCAAAAAATCTTGCGAATATGTTGAAAAATATGAACCGTTTATTTTAGTACCTGTAGCACATCGAGATAAACATAATGTTTTAAAATGCACGTAGGAGCTAGCTTTATTACTTCCCGAAATAAATTTCATTGTTACAGGAACGAATATGCGTGATTTAATAAATATTCTAGGTAATATCAAAATTCCTAGTAATCTAAAATTAATGGGTACTTTACCGTATTATTATCTAAACGATCTTTACTCAAGATGTTTAGCGGTATTTTGCCCTGCTATTTCTAGAACTGGGACTTTTATGCGTATAATCGAAGCTTCATTACATAAAAAGCTAGTAATAACTACAAGAAACGGAGCAAGTAGTGTGGAAGGACTAAATTATGAAGGTATCCTTATTGGCGAAAATATTTTTTTTCTTTTAAAAAATTAATTGAAAACATTACTCGTTATCATCACCAAATTAAAACAGACCCAGCTTTATTATATAATGAGATGGTTAAAGAAATGAATGAGTTATATAAGCGTTTACATGAGTTATTGAAGATTAGGGTATACTGTAATATACTTATATGCGACATGAAGTTCTTGAGGAAACCATACTGAGCTACTTCTAAAAATACGTTAAAGAAATAATATGAACAGTTGATGTCAGTAAGATATGGGATGAATTATCATTGAAATGAAAGTTTTGATCGAAATGCCTCTTTCACCTCATAGCGGTGCACCTGCAGCACAAATATTACGTTTTAAATACAAACCGAGAAATGTGAAATATTATCCGCTTTACATTGAAAAATTACCAACTTGTGGTAAAGGAATAATTAATCCTAAAATATTCTATGGTTTGACAAGAAGGAGTTTGGATTTGATTTTTCCAGATTGTTCAACACTCATTACAATGGGATTTGGAACATACATAAGAGCAGAAGGATACGATTTGGTACATGCAATGGATTTCAATTTCCACTTTTATAACAAACCAACTATTTATGAAAGAAGTGGACCTACGATATACATTTTAAAGCATTGGTACAATATCGATTATAAAAAGTTAAGATTTACATTTAGAATGGAAAAAGAAATCTTAAAAAGAAGCGCGGCAATAATTGCATGGACTAAATGGGCTAAAACACTTCTTTTAAAGTATTATCCAGATTTAGATTATGATAAAATACAAGTAATACCGCCACCAGCACCTTTACAATTTATCCACAAAGAACTAAATAAAGATCATGTAACCATTCTCTTTTTGGGTGATGACTTTTATCGTAAAGGAGGAATTATTGCATCAAGTGTATTTAAAAATTTAATTTTGAAATATAAAAATATAAAAATAATTATTAAAAGTAATAAAATACCATATCACTATAAAAGTTATTTTAATAAATTTAATAATGTTAAGATAATAGATTATTTTATTAATACACTCGAATTATATAAAGAAACGGATATATTCTTTTTGCCTACGCGTGCAGATACATACAGTATGTCGTTAATTGAAACAAACAGTTTAGGAATACCTGCAATTGTGAGTGACCTATTGCCTTTAAGAGAAATATCGCCATTCTCAATTTTTTGTAATGCAAACGATGAAAAAGCATTTTATGAAGCGTTATGTTTTTTGATAGAGAATGATAAAGAGAGAAAATTATTTGGTTTTAGATCAAGAAAATTTGTTGAGGAAAAGTTTGATCCGATAAGAATATCGATAGAAATGGAGAAGTTATACAGATTAGCAATATATAACTAATCTAAGATTATGCTAAATATTTACTTTCCAGGTCCTCCCTTAAATTGGAAACATGGTCTTGCGTCAGTTCGAAAATTAAGAATTTTATATAGACCTACTGAAGTAAGATATCATCTAAATGTCAAAAAGTTCGAAATCAGCTTTTCTTTTCTGATAGGCGTTAGATTGTCTAAAATGATACTGGAAAAAATTTCTCCGAGTCTGCCAATTTTATTTTATAGCGGATACGGAGGTAGAGAGATAATAACAGATAATAATATTGAAATTGTTCATGCAATAGTTCAGCATGTAGGAAAGCTGATAAAGTATAATAAACCTACTTTATACGAAGTGGATATTTCTCCGATCGAATTTTTTCATTTTTATGGAGGAATTCCTATACCAAAATTAATGAGTTTGTATAATTATTTTAGAAATATATTTAAAGATCAGCGTAACTTACTCGTTGCATGGAAACCTTCAAGCATATATCTATTAAGAAAATTGGGGTTTGAGAGTACAATAAATTATGTACCGCCTCCAATACCAGTCATTAAACGCAACAAAGAAATTAACAACGAAGAACCAACAATCCTATTCGTAGGATATGATTATTATCCAAAAGGCGGAGATATTGCGTTAAAAGCATTTGAATTAATAAATAAAGAAATACCTAAATCTAAATTGCTTTTCATATCCAAAAGTAAACCGCCATTTAAATTTAATAACGTCATTTACATTGGAACAATTGAGAATGAAATTTTAAAAAGAGAAGTATTACCTAATGTTGATATTTTTATAAGTCCTTTAGATTTAAACGCCCCTCTGGTATGAGTATTCTTGAAGCAATGTCTGCAGGTGTTCCTATCATATCAACGTATCATCCGCTATTAGAGGATTATATAATCGATGGGTTCAATGGTTATTCTGTAAAACAATATAACGCGGGAAATTTTGCAAAAAAATAATTGAATTATTACAAGATAATAATAAATTAAAAAATATGAGTAGAAATGCAATTAAATATATTATTGATAATTATTCACCAAAACACGTTGCATCAAAACTGCTAGGGTTGTATAAGCTACTGATTGAAAATAAATGAAAAGCAATTTATTAATTCTTACACGTGATTCAAATATGCCTTTAAGTGGCAATCATGCAATTCATTTTCCATATGCTTTATTGAATGCTTTTAAAAGCTTAGATATAAAAGCAAGTATGACAGGTTTAGAAGATTCCGCATACTTAAATTCTTATGGAATTAGTTATAGCTTAATAGAAGCAAATTTATTAAAATTATCAAGATTTATATTTTACATTAGAAAACTTAAAAAATTAAATTATTTTCTATATAAAAAAGGAATAAATAGAATTATTAAGAAGTTTAAACCTGATTTTGTTCTTGCGATTAATATTTATCCTTTAAAAGAAGTTTTCAAAGAAATAAAAAAATATTCAAATTTGATATTTTGGAGTGTAGATGATCCTAGATTCTTCAGTGATGAATGGTTTGAAGGTGCTAGCGAAGCTGATTTTGTTTTAACCCAATCGTTTGGTTCTATTAAAGATTATAAAGAAAGAGGCATAACGAAAATTGAATTTTTACCCTTGGCATATGATCCGAGATTCTTTTATCATATGAAAATTAAAAGAGATATAGACATTCTTTTCGTTGGAACATCAAAGGGAAGAAGCATAGGATTTAAAAATATTATAATACCTGCAATAAAAAAGTTTAAGAAAAGAGTTACTTTAGTAGGTTGGAATCTATCTAATCATGAACTCAGTGAAGCAACAATTTTGCCTCCTGTACCTTGGTTTAAGTTAAATGAACTATTCAATAGAGCAAAAATTGTAATAAATATCCACGTAGATGTAAACAGAAAAAGAGCCGGTACTTTTAATTATAGAGATTTTGAAACACCAGGCTCAGGTGCTTTTATAATTTCAGATCACGTTGAAAAAATGGAGCTTTGTTATAAACCAAAAGATGAAATAATTATGGTTGATAGCCCAGAAGAGACAATTGAAAGCCTGAATTACTATTTAAATAATGAAAATGAAAGGATTAAAATAGCAAATAAAGCATATTTAAGAGCTTCTAAAGAACATACTATTAATTCAAGAGCAAAATTTTTAAAAAACATTTTAAAATCAATTTAAAATGTTATACATTAGAAATATTAGTAGATATAAATTTCCGCAGATATCTATTATTTTTACTAATAATTTTAATGATCTAATTAAAATTAATATTGCTTTATTAATTTATTATACATATTTATTGTTAATAATAGTATTAAGAATTTTTTCTAAGAATATGATGTGGAAATTTTTAAATAAATTACCATTATCTTTAAATTTTATATTAAAAATTATGTCGGTCAAATTAATTGCAATTACTTTTATTGATTGGTTTAAACTAAATTTTATATTTAGAACATATGCATCGGACGAGTTTCTTGTATTTCTTGATTTGGAAAGGGATGCCATGCAATATATAAAAGAACTAAGAAAGGGTGACATTGTTGTAGATGTAGGAGCATATATTGGTAGCTATACTGTAAGATGTGCGAAAATAGTTGGAGAGAACGGTAAGGTGATAGCTATAGAACCGCTACCTGAAAATTTAATCCTTTTGAAAAACAACATTAAATTTAACAAATTAAATAACGTTTTAATTGAGGATAAAGCAATTTACAACAAAGAATGCAAGATAAAATTATCCTATAATAATTTTAGCCCTTGTACCGCTACGGCTTTTAAAAAAAAATGTACGATTTTCCAAACATTCATGAACGTATCATAACAGTAGAAACAACAACTTTAGATAGAATTATAGAAAAATATAAAATTAATAGAATAGATTTGTTGAAAGTTGATGTGGAGGGTGCAGAAGTATATGTGCTATCTGATAATGCATTAAGTATAACAAGGAGAATTATTATTGAAGTTTGGTCACCTAATCTTTCAAAAATACTTGAAAAACTAAATTCTCATGGTTTTAAAATTATTAATTTAGGATTACATCATGGCGGGATTGATTATTATTTATATTGTTATAAATAGATTGTTAAACTTAATTTTAATAGATTTCGAAAAAACTAATATTAAATTCAAAACCATAATTTTGTTCAGTTTAATCTTATAAGTTCTTGAAATAGAAATTTA
>Ga0197144_100662_pt1 | contig 13166 bp, 14 predicted proteins | sample GBS85_MetaG_FD_148670 | JGI IMG/M metagenome (GOLD analysis project Ga0197144, IMG submission 148670) | Sediment microbial communities from Great Boiling Springs, Gerlach, Nevada, United States - GBS 85_MetaG | ecosystem: Environmental > Aquatic > Thermal springs > Hot (42-90C) > Sediment...
GGAGGCAACGCGCTACAGCAAGTTGCAGAGGGAACTGTTGGCAAACGCCTTGACGCTGGCAGACGAGGTCATCTACGCCGTCTGTAGCATCTTGCCGCAAGAGGGAGAGGAGGTGGTTACCGCCGTGAAGGGGCGACCTCAGAGGCCCCACGCAGATCTAGCGCCCTCATATAGAGGCGACGTAGGCGGCAGAACCTTCCCACATCTACACAGAAGCGAAGCTTTTTTCATCTCTCGCATCACCCCTTCTTAAGCCTCTCCACGCCTGGAGGCGCCGTCCCGCCCCTAGAGACCAGCGGGATCCTTGAGTAACTAGAGGCGTCCACCACAGCTACGGAGCCGTAGAGGCCGCCTAGCTCATAGACATCCCCTGGCTTTGCGCCGGGAACGGGCACCAGCCTAACCCCCAGCGGCTTGTCTAGGTGAACCGCAAGCGCCATGACGTCTGCTATTAGCGCAGCGACGGCGTCTGGACTCGCGTCGCCGGGAATCCCCACCATGTCGATACCGGTGTTGCAGACGGACGCCATGGCCTTAAGCGTGTCGAAAGTAAGCGAGCCCTCTGCCGCTGCCCGTGCCATGACGGCGTCTTCGCTTACTGGTATAAAGGCCCCGCTGAGGCCGCCGATGGTGGAGGCCGCCATGGCGCCGCCTTTTTTAACCGCATCTGTGAAGAGAGCAAGCGCGAAGATCGTGCCAGGCGCGCCCACCCTCGGCAGGCCCATGGCCTCGAGGATCGCGGCTACTGAGTCCCCGACTTTAGGCGAGGGAGCTACGCTGAGATCCACCGAGCCAAAGGGAACCCCCAACTCCCTAGCCACCTCCCTCCCCACAAGCTCCCCCAGCCTAGTGATCTTGAAGGCGGCTCTCTTAACGGCGTCGTGGAGCGTCCTCACATCTGCCTCGGGGAGATTCCTAACGACGGCCTCGACAACGCCCGGGCCGCTCACGGCTATGTTCACCACGGCGTCGGGGAGGCCGAGGCCGTGGTAAGCCCCGGGCATGAAAGGGACGTCCTCCGGCAGGTTCGCGGTAACCGCGAAGCGGGCGGCCGCATGCGGCTTCATAGCCATCACAAGCTCGGCGGCTTTCTTAACGCTGTCTAGGTTGACCCCAGTCATCGTGGAGGCTACGTTTAGGAACCCCGCGACTCTCGCGGTGGAGTTTAACGCCTCTGGCAACGCATCCATCAATGCCCTATCTCCACGGGAGGCGCCCACGTGTACAAAGGCGGAGAACCCGCCCACCATATCTACGCCATATTTCTCAGCCAGCCCATCCATGTGCTTAGCGATTTCAACTGCGGCGTCGCGGTCGCCCAGCGGTTCAAGCAAAATGGAGACCGGAGACACCGCCAGCCTTACGGTAACAATGCGTACCCCGAGCCTAGTCGCCACCCGCTCCACGGCTGGTCTAAGCCTCTTGAGATACGGCGTTAAAACCTCCTCCAGCGCCGTCAGGAGATCCTCTATCCTAGGCCTAACTGCCGGGAGGGTGTTTACGCTTAGGGTCACAGCCCTGATGTCAAGCTCTCTAAACAGAAGCATCTCAAGCACCTCGCCGATCTCCTCCGGCTCAAACCTCATATCCTCTGCATATAGCGAAACACGTCGATGTGGTACACGCCTACTAGAACCCCCAGCCTCCGCCCCTCCTCCTCCAGCTCCCTCCTAAGCTGACCTATGTCCACATCGGCCTTCGAAATGTCCACCACCATTATCATGGAGAAGATATCCCGAACCACGGTCTGCGAGATGTCAACAATGTTTACGTTGTGACGCGCCAAGACGCCGGCGATGCCCGCCACTATGCCGACTCTATCTGCGCCGAGGACAGAAACCACCGCCAGCTCCACAGAGAGGCATTTAGCCACGTATTAAAACATGATTGACGAGCCACAGAGCCAGCCGCCCGGGAAAGACGCTGGGATCCGCGGCCTGCGGCGCCGCCGCCTGCACGTCGTATACAGCGGCGGGAGCCGCGGGACTTAACGTAGCTCAACACCCAGGACTGCGGCACGAGACAACATCATCACCACAGGTATCGGCAAACTACAGTTGTCGATTCACGGCGAGCTTCCTCGGATTTCGACAAATGTCGTACAGAAAAAAATAGGTGGAGTTCTTCTGTCTTATGGAAATGCAGTCTGTAAAAACTAGACTCGCGGCGCTCGGCGCCGGGTCTATGTTGGCGGTGGCTATGTTGTGGCTTGTCTACACCTGGCCTACCACGGTGCAGTACTTCCCCTCCTACGCCGTGACGTACAGCAAAGGCCTCGGCCAGTCTTTCGAGCTGGAGGTGGTCAACGAGACCGGGCACCCAGTCCATTTCTGCGCCACGCTCTACGGCTGGCTGCCAAACGGCTCTTTTATAGAAATTGGCAAGAAATGCGGAAGAGGCAGAGTGCGCCTCGACCCAGCCCCGCTTAGAAAATACGCCAAGGCGTGGGAAGGATTTAAAGGCGTAGAACCCGGCGTAGTAGTTCTTCTTACATACGTCAACGGCTCAGACGCCGCCGGAAAACCCAACCTGGCGAGAGCCGCCAAGAGCTTCACGATTCAGCATGAGAGAGTTCTACAGGGCGAAGACATAAAAGCCACGGTTAAGGTCAGAGGCAGACCGCCCAAAGAAGAGCCCAGACAACAAGACACCAAGCTCAGTCTCTCGTCTCAATGGCCGCCCCGTGACATAACTGAACAGTGCATCCACGACCCCAGTGTGCCTGCTTTTTATTGTTATGAGTGGCGGCTGGACACGGTTTATTACAGCGCCGTGGATACAAAAGTACCTGCCGTAGCGGCTAGAGTGGTCAATACGACTCATGCGTATTACATAAATTCAATCATCCTCAGGTTTTCAATAGACGCCACGACGTCTACGGCGGTGTACTTCAGCGGAAGCGCCGCCATATCTGGCCCCGGCTCCTCTGTAAGCCTTTCACAAGATATATATACATTAGTGTTAAGCAGAAGCACGATCATAAACAGTACGGATGCCTGGTCTCTGGGGGGTTTCTCTCCGCGAATAGAGGGGGTTGGGGTGTATGTGGTTGGGTTTTATGGAGACATCGCCGTGGCTAGGTATAAGGAGTATGCCGTCACGTATACTCCCTACGCGTATGAGTCAGAGACTGGATATGTGGCAGATATGTATCTACTGAGACCCAGCGCGGCTAGGATGCAGAGAGGCGTCTTGGCACTGTTTCAAGACAAAGACCCTGGACCCACCGATAACTACGGCTACAGCCAAATATTCAACACGCTCACCAACTATTGGAAATTTAATGATAGGCGCGGCGACTGGTGGGTAGGCGTATCATCTCCGTCGATGATCGACGAAATCGGCGGCGCCCCCACGCTTTCGATAGGCATACCTTTGTTAAGCAGTCTACCTGTGAATCCAAATCTCGAAGCATCAATAGGGTCGACGCTGTTATATGTATTTGCAACCGTAGATACGGCTCTCGTACTTGATTATGACAGCCATTTCGATATATATGCCAGGTATTATTATCCAGATGCTATGTTTGAGTATTATGGTAGACATTACCGTATACCATCTATCTTTGTAGACGTGTTTGTATTGCCGCAATAAATTCCTTTTTAATAATTTTATTTTTTGTTATGTATAACTTTGATCTGTTTTATCCATCGGAGGAAGTCGTTTGAAGCGTCGCGGCGCCGTCTTCGGCGGTGATGTAGCTGTAACTATTTGCGTGGGCGAGTCATCTATAGAGGCCGCGCCTGGCCGCGAGGGCTTCGGAGGTCAGATAGTTTATTGAAGAGTGGGTGTGCCGTGGCGAGAGGCCGCCAAGCGACACCGAGTTCAGGCATATACGCCCTCTAGAGGGCGAAGAGGGCGGGTGGTTTTATCTACGACGTTTCGAGGCAGTTAGGCGATACTTCTGCCTGAATCACGTCAGCGGTGTTCTTCGGCTCCGCCAGCGCGAAAGCCGCGGCGCGGCCCTGGTTCATATACCGTCCAGACCTCTTCCTATACAATAACATATATGGCCGCGGTGTGTCAAATAATTAATAGGTCTGTTTGGTAGTTGTATTAAGTTTATATGTATGGGTTTGCTGCATATTTTTATGTGGGATAGACAAGTAAGGATCTCAACATTGACCATGGATTATGCTGAACCTAGATACCCTCCCGCGGTGCTGGAGTTCGAAAGATTGTAGCCGACAGAGAGTTTATCGAAAGACGCTTGACGAGTAGTACTCTTGGAGGTGGGCGCAGAGGGGGAAGCACCGCGTGGCGTTTAAACTACAGGCAACGGCGCTTGGGGTCGTCAAGGAGTAGCTAGACGGGAGAGGCTTTGTGGAGGCGCTCCCGCCCATCACCTGTAAGCGATCCCGGCATCCGAGGCGCCAGACGGGCGGTGGTAGATTTCTACGGCCATGAGTACCGGTAATGTCCTCTGCAACCCTCTATAAGCAATACATGGCGTCCTCTCTTGGCAAGGTACGCTTCGTAAGTCCCAACGTGAGGCTGGAGCCCCCCGAAAGCGTATATACAGGCAGGCACCTCGCCGAGTTTTCCCAAGTAGGTCTAGAGATATACGGCGCGGGCATCACCAAGCCATGGAGGTGGGCGAGGGGCCCGTGACATATGTGGTACGCGTAGTCAAGGACGTCAACGGCAGAGAGCTGGAGGAGAAGCTACGCCGGTCTCTCCCAGATTTCAAGCCGCCGTTCAAAAGGCATAGCCACGGCGACGCGGTCAGATCGTCAACTCGTACTGTTGTGTCAACGACCCCCCGCTCCGAGCTGACATGGGAATGCGAGAAGCTCCTCTCCGGTCTCCACGCCCAGCTTTTCTTCATCTACGACTACCCCTAGGGCTCCCGCGGCTTCTACGACAGAGAAGACCTCGAGAGACCTGGCATCCTGCGGGATTTCGACATGTTGTACCCAGAGGGCTTCGGCGAAGCCATAAGGGAGCTGAGAGAGAATACGAGCCTGAACGCGTTGCGGAGAGGATTAAAGAGGGCGGGGAAGACCCGGCGCGGTACAGCTGGTTTCTGTAGATGCTGAAGGAGCTCTACCCGCTTAAGACGGCCGGCTTCGACATAGGCGTCGAGCGGCTGACGAGGTATCTCTGCGGGTTAAAGGCTGTGTGGGAGGCGCGGTCATATCCAAAAGTGGCTGGAATTGCGCCGACACAATAATTATAATTACATATGAGTTATAACTCTAAGTAATCAGAGTGTCGAGGCAATAAATTAATTTCCAAACTAACCACGTCGCATGTACTCCCCCGGGCTTGAGGGGATAGTTGTAAAAGAAAGCAAGATATGCCTAATAGACACCGAGAACTCTAAAATCTACTACAGAGGCTACGACCTAGAGGAGCTTGCCGAGAGATCTACCTTCGAGGAGACTGTGTACCTGCTCTGGTACGGCTCTCTGCCTCGGAGATCTGAGCTTGAAGAATTCAAAAGAACTCTCGCAAAACACCGCGTGCCCCCCCGCCACGTCGTAGATCTAGTGTTAAATGTGCCTAAAACCGCGGAGCCCATAGATGTGTTGAGGACTGCGGTGTCGGCTATGGCGTTTGGAGAAGACTTGAGAGATAAGTCTCTTGAGGCTGAGCTGGCCAGAGGCGTTAAAATAACTGGGGCTATGCCGTATATAGTGGCGGCGTTTGACAGGACGAGGAGGGGTTTGAGACCTGTGGAGCCTCTGGAGGCCGAAAGCCACGCCGAGTTCTTCCTCTGGGCTTTAAAAGGCGAGAGGCCAACGCCACGGGAGACGAAGGCGCTAGATGTAATGCTGGTGATATATGCAGAACACTCCATGAACAACAGCGCCTTCACCGCAGTCACCGTTGCGTCCACCTTGGCAGATATGTATGCCGCCGTCACCGCGGCAATAGCAAGCCTCAAGGGGTCGCTACACGGCGGGGCCAACGTCGATGCCTCACTTATGCTTGAGGAGGTGGGCGACGCGAAAAACGTAGAGAAGTGGGTAGAGGAGCAACTCGCCAAGGGACGCCGGATACCTGGCTTCGGCCACCGCATCTACAAGAAGGGGCCAGACCCAAGGCTCAAGGTGTTGAGGCGCTTGGCGAGAGACCTCGCCGCGGAGCGAGGCGACTATAAATGGGTCGAGCTGGCCGAGAGGCTTGAGGAATACGTAACTGCTAAGCTCTCGCAGAAGGGCATCTACCCAAATACAGATCTCTACGCGGCTGTCATCTTCCGCTACTTAGGGCTCCCCGTGGACATAAATCTGCCCGTCTTCGCCATATCTAGAGTGGCGGGGTGGATCGCGCACGTGGTTGAGTATAGACAAAACAACCGCCTGATACGTCCCACTGAGAAATACGTGGGGCCAGTGGGGCTGAAATATATTCCCTTAGAAGAGAGGGGTTAGACCTCTTACGTATTTTATTTGCTCCTATTGGCTACATCTATACTTATAAACGCCAATAATCGAAGTGCTATGAAGATAGCAGTGTTGATTAAGACAGCCCTAGACACGGGTCAGCTCAGGGTGAGAGACACAGTTGTCGTAGAGGAAACCCCTCTGAAGATCAGCGACATAGATAGAAACGCGATTGAGGAAGCCGTCAAGCTCAAGGGACAGGACAAGGCGTATGGCGTCACAGTGCTTAAATGGGGGCCCCTCCAGAAGAAGATACAGGAGGCCGAAAACGTGTTGAGGGAGGCGCTGGCCATGGGCCTAGACGAGGCCTACCTCGTGGCGGACGAGAAGCTGTTAAACGCGAGCCACCTCGCCACCGCCAAGGCGATTGCGGCGGTGGTCAAGAAGGTCGGCGCCGACCTGGTGCTCGCCGGCGAGGCGACGGTGGATAACTACACCGGTCAGATCCCGGCTAGGGTCGCCGCCGAGCTGGGCTGGCCCGCCGTCACCTACGTAAGGGAGCTGAAGGTTGAGGGCGGGAGGGTCGTGGCTAAGAGGGACCTGGAGGACCACGTGGAGGTTGTGGAGGCCCCCCTCCCAGCGGTGGTGTCGGTAACCAGGGAGATTAACCAGCCTAGGATACCCACGTTGCTGGCCATAAGAGCCGCCATGAAGAAGCCTATAAACAGACTAACGCTTGCCGACCTGGGCGTAGGCGTTGAGCCCAAGATCTCCGCGACCTACAAGCCGCTGGTGATCCAACGCAAGAGGGTCGTAGTTAAAGACGGCACGCCCGAGGAGAAGGCCGAGAAGCTTATACAGTACCTACGCCAGGAGGGGGTTATATGAAGACGCTGGTGGTCTTCCCCAACAAGGAGCTCCTATACGCCGCGTCTACGCTCAGTGGCGAGGTCGCCGCGTTGGTATTCAGTCAGAAAGAGGCCGAGGCCGCGTCCGGGAAAGCCCACAAAATCTTCATCGCCGAGGTTGATCCCAGGCTCCCAGACGCCGTGGCCGAGGCCGTGGCGAAGGCAGCGGCCGGCTACGACCTCGTGTTGATGCCGTCTACCAAAAACGCCAAGACGGTGGGAGGCATGGTTGCGCAGAAGCTCGGCGTGGAGTTTCTGACAGATGTCTTGTCTATTAAGGTAGAAGGCGGCATCCTCACCGCCGAGAGATACGTGTTTGGCAACAAGGCAGTAGCCGCTGTGCAGGTGCCATTGCCTGCCGTCGCCACGGTGGCGCCTGGGCGGTTCCAAGGGGAGCCCCCCGCCGTGCAAAGCGCCGTGGAGAAGCTGGCGCTGGCCCCAACGTCTAGGCTGAAGATAGTGGCTGTGGAGGAGAAGTCCAGAGGCGCCGTGCGGTTGGAGGAAGCCGAAATAATTGTGTCGGTGGGCAGAGGCTTCAAGAAGAAGGAGGATATACAGATGGCCTTCGAACTGGCCAAGGTGCTAGGCGGGCAGGTCGGCTGCTCGCGCCCAATAGCCGCCGACTTGAAATGGCTGCCCGAGGAGCACTGGGTGGGGCTGTCTGGGAAGAAGGTGAAGCCCAAGCTCTACCTCGCCATAGGGATCTCCGGCCAGCCTCAGCACATAGCGGGGATCCTAGACAGCAGGATAATCGCCGCCATAAACAACGACCCCTCAGCTCCCATATTCCAAAACGCGGACTACGGCGTAGTTGAGGACCTGTATAAAATAGTGCCGATATTGATCAACAAACTGTCGAAACTAAAAGGGCAGTAGGTTTTTCAGCAGAGGCCTCCTCCTCACAGTTCAGCGCGGCGGCTTTAGGTCATCACGTACATTTCCTAATCCTCAGCTCATCCCCCGGCCTCAAGCCGTAGGTCGCGGCGGCGTTTCCCATGACCATCGCGAGCTCCAGATAACCCTCGCTGTTGATAAGCAACACCGCCTCGCCGGGGGACGCCCTGCCATAGGTCTCCACATATCTAGCCCTCACGACGCCGCTGGGCGTCTCGACGCAGAGGAAATCCCCCACAGAGGCCAACCTGTTTACCTCCTCTCTCACGCCTGTGTAGACGTTGCCGAAGCGGTCCACGTAGACCACGCGCGAGTGGAGAGTCTCCCCCTCCAGCCGGGCCCCCGGGAGCTCCAGCCTCCTCCACGTTGACACGGAAACGCCGAGAAGCCGGGGCTCAATGCCTAGGGAGAGGTAGGCGGCTACCGGCGCGAAGACGTCGCGGCCGTGGAACGTCTTGGACACCTCCGGCAACCTCGCCGTTATGCGGTAGACCTCCTCCACGCCGTCCTCCTCGGCCGCAGGCATGAGGAGGCCGTTGTCGGGCCCCACGAAGAAGTAGCGCCTGGTCTTAACTATGAGAGGCGCCCGCTCCGTCCCCACCCCCGGGTCGACCACGGCTAGAAATATGGTTCCGGGCGGAAACCATCTATATGCGGCCTTCAAGACGAAGGCGCCGGTTGCCACGTCTTGCGGAGGCACCTCGTGTGTTATGTCCACTATCTGAGCCCGGGGGTTTATAGACAGTATAACCCCCTTCATAACCCCCACGAAGTAGTCCCTGGTCCCGAAGTCTGTGACGAGCGCGATCACCACGGTTTTTACAAGGTTTTTAAATATGTACACAGCTCCCGGCGTGGAGGTAATAGACAAGGCTAAACTTCCCTACATCTACTCCGCGGAGGAGCTGATCTCCATGTTTCTCACGGCCTACGGGAGGGAGGAGGCCAGGGGCTCCACGGCGGAGCCCGCCTTCGTGAAGCAGAAGAGGCTGGAGATAAGACGCGTGGTGGCCTCCGGCAAGACTCTCGCCTCTACCCTGAGGGAGATGGCGCTTAAGATGCCCTTCCTCGACAAGCTACACCCGTTCTACAGGGATCTAATAGACGTGTCCTTCGGCACGCAGATGTATAAACACGCCGTAGCTAAGGTGGGCAGGGCGCATCTCGCCGTTAAAGCCATAGCCAAAGAGACCATCACAGCGGTGAGGACCGCGCCCGACAAGAAGGCGCTTCTGGAGGCGAGGAGGATGTACAAGGCCAGAATCATGGACCTCATAAACGACCTCAAGCCCGAGCTGGAGAAGCTGAGGGAGATCGTGGTGTTCCTCAGGAGGTTGCCCTCCATAGACCCCACCCTCTTCACCATAGTCGTCGCCGGAGCCCCCAACGTGGGCAAGAGTAGCTTCGTCCGATGCGTCTCCACGGCGAAGCCCGAGGTGGCTGAGTATCCCTTCACCACCAAACAGATACACCTGGGCCACATAATCCTCAGGGGGGACAAGGTGCAGGTTATTGACACGCCGGGCCTTCTCGACAGGCCGCTCAGCGAGCGCAACGCCATAGAGAAGCAGGCGGTGCTTGCCCTCCGCCACCTCGCCGGCGTGATACTCTTCCTTGCGGACCCCACCCCCCACAGCGGGTTCAGCCTAGAGATGCAACACAACCTCCACAGGGAGATAACCTCAAGCTTCCAGGCCCCGGTAATTGCCGCGTTGAACAAGGTGGACATAGCCACGCAGGAGGAGCTGGAGCGCGCGCGTAAGCTCTTCTCTCCAGTAGCCGAAGTCTCAACCCTAGACTGCCGAGGCACGAAGGAGCTGGTTGACCACATCCTCCACAAATACTACGTCCCCGCCGCACTTGAAAAGCTACGCGCCACCCGCGCCAGCTAGCGGCTGTAGCCCACGCCCTCCACCTCTATCACGTGTCTCGGGCCGGCTCTTTCCACTTTGAACTTTACGGGGAGGAACTGCTCCACGATGTAGATGTTGGTCTGGAGGTGCAACGTGACCTCCGGCGTCGACAGCCTGCTACGGCCCTCCGCAAGCGCCATGTAGACCACCGCCATATCAGCCATGTGGGGGTCCAGCGACGCGCCGGACTTAAGCACCGCCGCTAGCCTCTCCGCGGCCTCGCGGCCCACCGCCTCCGCCGGCTTCCCCCGCTCGCCGAGGGAGTCACCGCCCACCACGTTGTCTCTGTCAGAAACCGCCCACACCACCACGCCGCTGCCAGGCCCCAACCCGTCGTTCCGCACCTCCACAGCTATGTCGGCGCCGTATCCTAGCTCCGCCAGCACCTCCCTAGCCGCCTTTGCCTGCCTCTCGGCGACGTGGCTGGGCAGGTTGACCGCATGGGAGATCCCGGCGATCTTCGCCACTTTGCCGAACTCCGGCGAGTCCACCGCGGTTAGCCGCTTGACGGGCTCAGCCCTAACCACAACCCTACCTCCCCCACGCGGGTAGTGGCCGCGTCTGATGAGCTCTATGGCGATTCTGCCGCCGAAGCGGGCCACGACAGGGGCAAACACATGTCGCATGTAGTCGATGGGGGGCGCCCAAGCCACATCCGTGCCGCCAGTTATGGTCAACGTGGTGGGACACGGCGTGAAGAGGAGCACGGGGGCCAAGGTCTGGATAACCAGCGATACGCTGCCGGCTGTTCCGATGTCTATGTTGAAGGAGCCGCACTTGAGGGCGCGGGGCTTGAAGAGGAGCCTGGTGGAGCCCTTAACCGCCCCCTCAGTTTCGGCGTCTGTAAGCGCGGCCGCCGCCAGCACGCCGGTTAGGTGCTGGGGCTGGAGGCCAGGGTTCGCCCTCTTGGCCCTTATGTTCACCACCTCCACCGGTTTGCCCAGAAGCGCGGACATGGCGATGGACGTGCGGAGTATCTGCCCGCCCCCCTCCCCGTATGAGCCGTCTATGCGCACGGCCATGGGGCGAACAATCTCACACATTTAAAAACCCGAGCTATGGCTCTGCCATGGGTGAGGAGGTTCACATAGGCGCGACCGCCGTAGGCATAAAGGTTGACGAAGGCGTCGTGCTGGCCGCGGAGAAGAGGGTGTCCTACGGCTTCTACACCCTTAGCAAAACCGGCAAAAAGGTGTTCATAATCGACGACAGACTCGCCATAGCCTCAGCCGGCATAATCGCAGACATGCAGACCCTCGCCAAGATTCTGAAGCTCAACGCGCGGGCCTACGAACTCGACATGAAAAGGAGACCAACCGTGAGGGCCATGGCCAAGCTACTGTCTGTGGTCATGTTCAGCCGCCGCTTCATGCCCTTCTTCGCAGAGGTGCTAGTCGGAGGCGTAGACGAGGAGGGATCCCACCTGATTGTTATGGACCCGCTGGGAAGCCTGATAGAGGACAACTACGCCGCGCTCGGCACCGGCGCGAAGGTGGCCATAGGCATACTGGACTCCTCCTACCGCCCAGACATGTCTCTACAAGACGCCAGGAAGCTGGCAGTGCAAGCAATAAAGGCGGCCATCGAGAGAGACCCCGTCTCGGGAGGTGGGATAGACATCGCGGTGGTGGATAAAACAGGGGCGAGAGAAGAGGAGGTGAAGATACAATACATACTCTAGTTCGCCCAAGACCCGAGCCTCCCCACAACTCGGCGTCGTGGGTCCCGCACATCCCTGAAGGCCCCGTTGGCCTCCTCACAGCTCAGAAAACCCCGCCCTCTTCACACAGTCTGTACGAAAACGTAGTACATAACTTAAAGGTTTTCGGCGTGAGGGCCCATATGTCAGAGAGGGGTGAGACCACCGTCAGAACCCCTAACCACCGTCATCCGGCTCGACGCGCCGGGAGGGATGTCTTCACATGTGGGTGGATCTATGTGCATGGAAACCTTCCCGTGCGAGAGGCCCTCTAAGGATCGGCAAAGAGCACGGCCTCTACTGAGGAAATCGGAGGCCACCGGCGTACGCGGAGTCTTCATCGAAGCCCACACGGGCCGCTCAACCCCATATTTGCTACAGAGTCGGTTTTTAAACCTTACAGAAGAGAAAAACTTATAAAGAGGTGATTCTTGTGAGTACGCCCCTAACCCGGCCATAGGCGCCGGTGCTACGCCCGGTCTCATCAGAACCCGGAAGCTAAGGCCGGCGCCGCGGACGGGAGTACTGGGGTCCGCGAGGCCCCGGGAAACCGCCGTGCTGGGAGGGGGCTTCTCTTTCTTAAAAACGAAAGGAAGGGAAAAAGGAGGTTTTTACGGGACTTGTACGTAGAGCGTTATATACCTCGTCACCGAGCCCGACGTCGCCCTTATCACCACAGGGTAGAGGCCGCTTCCGGCGCTGGACGGAACCGACACGGTAACTACGGCCGAGTACGGCGGGATGCCGCTGTTTGGCGATATGTTCACGGACCAGCCGCTTGGCGCGTTGTGGACATAGAGATAGACCCTGCGCGGCGCGCCGCTCAGAGTGGCGACGTACAGCTTGAAGTCTACTGAGGAGCCGGGTTTAGCCGTGGCGTTTACAGGCTCGGCCTTGACGGCGAAGTCCCACTGTGACGCGTTGACCCACAGCTGGTACCTATGGCATATCCTGATGTCGTTGTCACGAGGCGGCGAAACAGGCGAGACCTCTATCACCCCCACCACGCCGAAGATGCCGGGGCCGCTGGCGGTCACCGTAAAGGTTAGCGTCTGCGGCGGCGGGACGGGCGTCGGAATCATCTGTATCATCGGCGTTATTGTGAGCGATGGGTTGCCCAGCCAGCGCCACCTGGCCCACGGGTAGGTTATGACGCCGCCTATCTGTATCCGCACCTCGTAGGGAGCTCCGGGGTCGACTAGTATCGTGTTGGGACCCACTATGGTGGCGTTTCCGCCCACCAGCGCCACCTCCGGCTTGCACGCCAGCGGCTTCACCGGTCTCGTCTCGTTGTATCTGCACGTGGGAGCCGTGCCGGGAGTGCCGCCCATCGTTACAAATATAGATACTCTGTCTGTGGCTGAGGACGGCTGGACGTAGAAGGTAAATTGCCCAGAGAGCGCCCTGGCCGGGTCGGGCG
>Ga0197144_100663_pt1 | contig 13166 bp, 9 predicted proteins | sample GBS85_MetaG_FD_148670 | JGI IMG/M metagenome (GOLD analysis project Ga0197144, IMG submission 148670) | Sediment microbial communities from Great Boiling Springs, Gerlach, Nevada, United States - GBS 85_MetaG | ecosystem: Environmental > Aquatic > Thermal springs > Hot (42-90C) > Sediment | place...
GTTTATTTCGTTGAGATTGTGTCAAAGGAAATTAAGAGGGTTGAAAGGGTTGTAGTTAGGTAAAAGGCTTCAACTTTAAAATTTACGCTTATGGAAAAGGTTATTGGAATAGATTTGGGAACAACAAACTCGGTGGTGGCAACGGTTGAGGGGGGAGAACCTATTGTTATTCCAAATAGGCAAGGTGAAAGGTTAACTCCCTCTGTAGTGGCATTTCGGGAAAATGGAGAAATTTTGGTGGGATCTCCGGCAAAAAGGCAGGCAATAACAAATCCCACAAACACGGTCTTTTCAATAAAGAGATTTATGGGTAGAACCTACGCTGAGGCGAAACAAACGGGGGATGTTGATAGGGTACCCTATAAGGTTGTTCCGGGATCCAACGATAGGGTTGAGGTGGAAATACCCGCAATGAACAAACGGTTTACGCCCGAGCAAATATCCGCATTCATACTCTCAGAACTCAAAAAAGCAGCGGAAAACTTCCTGGGGACGGAAGTACATAGGGCGGTTATAACCGTACCCGCTTACTTTAACGATCCGCAGAGACAGGCAACTAAGGATGCGGGTTTGATAGCAGGTTTTAAGGAGATAATTAGGATCCTACCCGAACCCACAGCCGCAGCCTTAGCTTACGGATTAAACAAAACCGATAAAAAGCTCAAGGTGGCCGTGTACGACCTTGGAGGCGGAACCTTCGATATTTCCATTTTAACCCTAGTTGAGGGGGCTTTCATAGTTAAGGCAACGCATGGAGATACACACTTAGGTGGCGATGATATAGACCAAAAGATAATAGATTGGTTAATAGAGGAGTTTTATAAGGAGACTAAGATAGATTTATCGAAAGATCCAGCCGCATTGCAGAGGTTGAAGGAAGCGGCGGAAAAGGCGAAGAAGGAACTATCTTTCCAAAATGAAACCTTGATCAGTCTACCTTACATAGCTTTCGATCCGGAAGCCAAGGTTGGACTTAATCTTGAGAGGATCCTAACGAGGGCAAGGCTTGAGGCGATGGCTGAAAGCCTGATAAACAGGACGGTTGAGCTTATGAGGCAGGCCCTTGATGAGGCGAGGTTAGCTAGAGATGAAATAGACGAGGTTATTCTTGTTGGGGGACAAACCCGCATGCCCCTTGTCCAGAAGGTTGTTGAGGAGTTCTTCGGAAAGAAACCCCATGCCGGTATAAATCCAGACGAGGTTGTGGCAATAGGCGCTGCGATCCAGGCATCGATAGCCATAGGTGAGATGAAGGATAAGAAGGATATAGTCCTTGTTGATGTAGTTCCGCTATCCTTAGGAGTTGCAACCTTGGGAGATATATTCGATGTGGTGATCCCGAAAAATACACCAATACCCGTCAAAAGATCAAAGATATATACCACAGCTTATGATAACCAAACGGTGGTAACCGTGGAGGTTTATCAGGGTGAGAGGAAAATTGCATCCCAAAATAGGCTTTTGGGTAGGTTCGATCTTGCAGGTATTCCACCAGCACCCAGGGGAATCCCGCAAATTGAGGTAACTTTTGAACTTGACACCAACGGAATTTTGCACGTTTCCGCGGTTGAAAAATCGACGGGTAAGAAGGCGGATATAAGGATCCATGCCAGAACGGGGCTTACGGAGGAGGAAATAAGGAGAATGATAGAAGAGGCGGAAAGGTATAGGGAGGAGGACGAGAGGAGGGCAAGGATAGCCGAATTAAGGAACCAGATAGACGCTTACATTTACGAGGTTGAGAAGGCGACAAAGGAGTTCGAAGGTAAGCTTACGGAGGATGAAAAGAAGAGGATAAACGAGGGTATAAGCAAACTGAGGGAGGTTATGAATTCGAGCGATGAAGAGAGGATGAGGAGGGAATTTGAAGAATTCCAAAAGGTTTGGAACAGTATAATATCCAGGATATACCAAACCCAACCTAGGGACGAAGGGCCGACTATAGAGGCCTAAAAGCTACCGAGGAGGTTTAAACCGAAGTTCCAAGAGAACCCATCCTTCCGATTATAAAGGGAGTTTATGTATCCGTTAATTCTCAAGTTGTCGAGGTTTTTGGAAAGGGAGAATGTTCCCTGAATGGAAGGGCCTTTTGGTTTCAAAAGCTCTTCGTTTCCGGGCTCTTGAACGTAAAATCTGTAATATACGGAAATGGAAATGGGGGTTTTGATCCTGAAAAAAGGTGAGATTGCCCATGAAACGCCTTTTAAAACCTCAACTCCCAAAAACCTATAACCTGCAGAAAGGGAATTGTAGAAAATTTCCCTTCCGAAAACCCTTCTATAGCTCTCTCCTTCAAAAAACCAAATTTTGTATATGTACCCCCTCAAAATCCTCCCAAAACTTTCCCTATCCATCTCCAAATCCTTAAAAATTTCAAAACTTAGACCCACGCTGTCTTTATAATACCAGGCAGACAGGTTTATGTTTTTAAGGGCTTTAAGGTCTGTCCTCAGGGATAAATTTAAATAGCCAACCACTGAAAGGTTGAGATCGTAAGTTGGAGTATCCGTAGGGAAATATAGTACTTCCCTTTTGTAACTTCCGAAAGGTTTCGGATAAAAGTTTCCCGATGTATCCCTTTCGTAATCCCCCCAACCCTTTCCAACGTAAACGAACCTCTCATCCTTCTTAAATGAAACCGAGGAACTTAAACTTGCCCTCAAAATCCTCCAGATCAAATCAAGATTTAAGGATTTTCCCAGCTTAGCTTTACCGTAATGAAATTGTAAGTTTTCTCCCGCATATTCAAAGCTGTAAGATAAAAATCCATCTTCGTATCTTTTAAGATCCGTAGAAAAAACGCCGTATATCGCGGAAAATCCGTAAGATCGTCCGAAAGTATCCCCTGAAGCAATTCCAAAGATCGAGAAATGCGGGGTGAAAGTTCCAAGTTTGTAAATTTCCCAAACCTTAGAGTTAAAAAATTCTCCAGAAAAACCCTTCTCATTTCCAATCTTAACTTTTCCAGAACTTGAAAGTATCCCACCGGTAGAACCCAAGCTTAAATCCCCCGAAAATCCTTCATAATCCAACCCAAAACCAAAATTCAAATTTCCTCCATTTACCCCAACTTTGGTCATCGGTACGTGGGGAGTATAACCGTAATTTCCAAAGCTGAAAAAATAGAGGGATTTTCCAAATTTTAAGTTCCAACTTGAACCCAAATTCCTTCTTGAATTTGCAAAGATCTCAAGTAAGTTTTCACCCGAAGAATAACCTAAGGATCCTATTTTCTCATCCTCTGTTTGCCCCAAGGGCCTTATTGTATAACTTCCTCCGCTTCCCACAAAAACGAACCTATCCCCTAAGAAAACGTAATCTCCGTTTTCAACCCTCACGAAGTCGCACACCAGATCCCCATTTTTAACGTCTATGTAAAAGGTATCGTTGGAAAATCTGTAGTCCCCCTTACCCCTAAGGCAACCTCTAAAGTTCTCACCTTTGGTTGATATTTTGGAAAATCCCCTAACGAAAAATCCCCTTTCCCTCACCACACCCCCATAAAGAGAAATCCTTTCCCCGTTAGCTTCTTGATATTCAACCGTCAATATATCTCCATCCTCAAATTCCCATACGTAGATCGCCCCGTTTTTAATCTCGTATCCCCCTTCTAAAACCCTCCCGTTTAAATAAACCACCATGGATCCCTGCAAAACTTTCTCAGGCAGGACATAGGGTCCATTATAACCCCTTATTAGCCTAAAGCTAACCCTCTTTATATCCGATATTGTCCTCAAGACCTTTAATGTGTCATCCCGGTAAAATATTCCGGCTCCTTCACCCCTAAATCTACCTTTCGTAAAATCCTCCGTCAAAATACCCCCAAAAAAACCCAAATTTTCACGGAATATCTCCGCCTTAAACTCCTGCAATTCCTCCAACCTTTTCACCTCACCGCTTAAACCTCCAACATCCCTTATCAAAAGTGAAGTTTTCCAATCGCTTAAATTACCTTGAAGTTTTAAGTTTAATCCATCGGTACCAAAGGAATAATAGCCGGACCAAGCACTTGGAGTAAAATCTTGGGAGTAAGATTTCGAGCTTTCGGGTGAGAAGGGGGGTAGGAGAAATAGCCCGTAGGTCAATCAGAAGCTTTGAGAGAAAGTTAGGTTAAATGTAGGTGAGTTCGAGACAATAGGTGGGTGTTCAAAGTGTGAAAGGTAAATTACCCTTTTTGTGCTTATTACGAAGGATGGGATGCTGTCGGGTTTGTACGGATACTTGTATGGGTAATCATTCCTTCTTGGTGAGTAAGCGTAGGAAAATCCGAAATTTAATTCTTTGTCCTTAAAAACGTACCTTAATTCCAACTTGAAGGGAGTATAATTGGTGTTTAAGCTGTAAATCATGCTGTCAACGGATGGGATGCCGGTGAAAGGATAGCCAATCTTCGCGGTTTTCAGAGGGGTGAAGGAGTAGTATATTAATACGTTATCGGGTAGGGTTTTTGCAAGGATTCCTCCCATAATCCCCATGAATATGTCCCCTAAGCTTATGGGTGTAGTTCTTAAGATTTTTTCCTCAAAGAGCTCCCAAAATATGGAAGATACAAGGGGAAATATCAGCGCCCTTTCATCCTTAAAACCCAAAAACTTTACAGTCCAGTAATATAGGAACATATGAGGTGGATAGGATTGAAAGATCAAATCGCCCACATCCTTTGAGGGTGGTAAAACGAACACTCCAACGCCACCAACTTCCACCCTATAAGCCTCCATCCTCCTCCCAAAAACATCCACATAATCCGCCTTTTCAAAAAACGTCAGGATCCACATATTTTCTTCCAATATTCCTTCATCAACATTGCATCCCCTTCTATATTGGGGCTCTCCGAAACTATAAAACCATCGGCACCAAACTCGTAAAGGACTTCCAAAATTTCCCTCCACCTAAGATCGGATTCATCCAAATTTAGGTGATGTTTTTCCCCCTTCGAAGAGTAAGCTATTCCAGACATATGGATATGCATACTCTTTATACCTTTCTCCCCCAAGTACCCTTTAACTTTTTCAAGCACATATCTGAAATCCTCGACCGTGTTAAACTTTCCTCCGCTCCTCGCATGAAGGTGTGCAAAATCTATGCATGGCATAACGTTTTCTATTTCAGCGGATAGTTCCAATACCTCCTCTAAGGATCCGTATTGGGTAGGTTTTCCCGTAGTTTCCGGTCTTAAGATAACTTCTATTTTCTCCTCTCTCAGTCTATCAACAAGTTCCTTCAATATTCCCTTTACCCTTTTATGCACCTCTCTTGGTTCATCCCCCAAATAGTAAGCCGCGTGGAATGTTATATCCCTCGCCCCTGCAAGAAAACCCACCCTTGCGGATTCGTAAATTCTTTCGATGGATGCCTTAAGTTTATCTTTCTCCTTCGCGTTTAGGTTTATCCAGTATGGAGCATGAACCGAAAGGGATAGATCGTTCTCCTCCGCCAATTTCTTTACCTTCCTCGCCTTATCCTCCCTCATTTTAACTCCCCTAACAAACTCCAACTCCATCCCATCCAAACCCAGCTCCTTCACCCTCAACAATCCATCCTCCGTCGAGTTTCCACGTGTGGATAGGGGTATTCCGGCTGTGAAAAACTTCATCCTATAACCCGCCCCTCCTTTCCAAAGTCTTGAAAATAACGTATTCCTGTATCTCGTTCGTACCCTCAAAGATCCTGTTTATCCTCGCATCCCTGTACATCTTTTCAACCGGATAATCCTCAATATAACCTGCGCCTCCGTGTATCTGCAATGCGAGATCCACCGCCCTATCCAAAACCTCCGATGCAAAAACTTTAACTATCGAAGCTTCCCTTATTACATCGTACCCGTTATCCGCCATCCAAGCCGTTCTATAAAGGAGACTTTCAAGGGTGAATATGTCAATTACCATCCTCGATAAATAGTGTTGTATTATTTGGAAATTTTTTATGGGTTGTCCAAACTGTTTCCTTTCGTTTGCAAATTTCCATGCAACTTCGAATGCCTCCTTTGCCCCACCCAAGCAACCCGCACCCAAGGTTATCCTACCTATATCAAGGGTTTCCATAGCTATCTTGAAACCCTGACCCACCTGTCCCAAAACGTTTTCTTCCGGAACCTCGAGATCCTCCAAAACGACATATGCCGTACCCGAGGCCCTAATACCCATCTTTTTTTCCTTTTTCATAACCTTCCAACCTTTCCAGGAAGTTTCAACTATGAAGGCGGTTATCCCACCGTAAGCTCCCAAAGATCTATCGTTTGCCGCAAAAACTACGGCTATATCCGCTATATCCCCGTTTGATACGTAAAGTTTTGAACCGTTTAGGATCCATCTATCCCCCTTCTTTACCGCCGTGGTTTCTATGTGCTGGGCGTCGGAACCGGCGTTGGGCTCGGTCAAAGCAAAGCAACCTATGTATTCTCCAGTTGCTATCTTTGTCAAATATTTTTCCTTTTGTTCCTTGTTTCCGCCGATGTTTATTGCCCCACCGCACAAACCCGTGGATGCCCCAAGGAGAACCGCGACCGAAGCATCCCCTCTCGTGATCTCTTCCTGAAGCACAACGTTACCAAGCTCCCCAAGCCCCGCACCCCCGTATTCCTCGGGTAAAAGGATCCCAAAAAATCCTTGCTCCGCCATCTTCTTTATCAGCTCCTTGGGTATCTCCTCCCTCTTTTCCATTTCCCTCGATATGGGCCTTATTTCCCTGTTTACAAACTCCCTAACCATCGCCCTCAGATCCTCGAGAACTTCAACCTTTTCCTTGGGAAGATTCAGAAACTCCAACGGACTTTTCATAAGGATTAATATTTTAAGGATGGAAACAACTTTATAATACTCATCTCGGGCCGTTAGCTCAGGTGGTAGAGCACCGGATTTTTAATCCGGGGGTCGCAGGTTCGAATCCTGCACGGCCCATTGACAAAAATCCTCGTCAAGGGTGGAAGATCGTTGAAGGGTTCGGTTAGAATAAGCGGATCAAAGAACTCCGCTTTAGCATTAATCCCAGCAAGCATGGTGATAGATGGCTGGGTAAACCTCTTTGATGTTCCAAAAGTATCCGATGTGAAAACGATGCTTGAGCTTTTGGAATTTATGGGGGCAAGCTTTTCCTTCGATGGAAACACCCTAAGGATAGATTCAAGTAGTATAAAAGAACCCTTTGCGCCTTACGAGTTCGTCAGCAAAATGAGGGCATCAATTTACGTCTTGGGTCCCCTACTGGCTAGGTTTAAGAGGGCAAAGGTTGCCTTACCTGGAGGTTGCGATTTTGGTCCCAGGCCTATAAATTTTCATCTTGACGGTTTGAGGAAGATGGGGGCGGAAATAAGCTTTGAACACGGTTATATAGTGGCGAAAACGCGGGGTTTAAAGGGAACTTATATATCTTTTGAGAAAAAGTCCGTGGGAGCCACGATACACCTGATGACAACGGCTGTTTTGGCCGAAGGGGAAACCATCTTAGACAACTGTGCTATAGAACCCGAGGTTGTTGATGCCGCCAGATTTCTAAAATCATGCGGGGCAAGAATAGAGGGGGAGGGAACGGATACGATAAGGATCTTAGGATCCGAACCCCTTAAAGGTAACGTGGAATACAGGGTTATACCTGACAGGATAGAGGCTTCAACCTTTGTAATATCCGCACTTATAACCGACGGGGAGGTTAGGGTGGAGAATATCAGGCCAAAGGATATGTTTTCCGTTTTGGCAAAGCTTGAAGAATGTGGGGCAAAGCTGGAGGTAGGTGAGGATTACGTTTTTGTAAAACCTTCGGGTAGGTTGGAGGCTAAGGATGTTGAAACCGCCCCTTTTCCAGGTTTTCCCACGGATGTTCAACCCCAATACCTTTCCCTAATGTCCGTATCTAAGGGAAAGGCTATAATAAGGGAGGGTATATACCCAGACAGGTTCAAACATGCTTACGAGCTTATGAGGCTTGGGGCGAACATAAAGGTTGGGGAAGGTTTTGCCGTGGTTGAGGGTGTTGAAAGGTTGAGCGGGGCACCCGTGGTTGGCAAGGATCTTAGGGGAACCGCGGCGTTAGTTTTGGCGGGTTTGGTTGCTGAAGGTTTTACGGAAGTTGATGGATATGAGCATCTGATTAGGGGATATGAGAATTTTGAGGAAAAGATGGGGGGATTGGGAGCCGAAATCGAGGTTCTGAACGATCGTTCAAGGTTATAATACATAGCTATGATTCTTTTGGTAGCTTACGAGATAAGGGGGTTTGTGTATGGAGAGGGGGAAAAACCTTTGCCCTCCGCCACGGTTTTCCTAAGGAAACTTCCCGACAGCTCCAATGCGGGTGGAACTTATACGGATGAAAACGGATTTTTCAAGATAAAGGATGTAAAACCGGGCAGATATTTGCTCATAATAAAGTTCGTGGGGCATGAGGATCGCAAAACGGAAGTTGAAGTGAAGGATAAAGATGTAGATTTGGGAAGGATAGTTTTAAGAGAGAGTGCAATAAAGGTTGAAGAGATTGAGGTTGAGGCTCAACCTATTAAGATCACATACGAGAACGGAAGGAGGGTAATAAGGTTTGGAGAGGATGTAATTTCAAGGGGAAGTGCGAATACGTTGGAGGCTTTAAGGAACGTTCCTGGGGTCAAGGTGGATGATGAAGGGAACATAAGTGTAAGGGGTGAGGGAAACGTAACGATATACATAAACGGAAAGCCCACGGTACTTGAACCTGCGGATGCACTAAGACAGATACCAGCATCGGAGGTGGAAAGGATAGAGATAATTACGAATCCATCCGCAAGATACGAAGCTGAAGGAAGAATAATAATGAACGTGGTTTTGAAAGGTAGGGTAGGTAGGGGTATATCCGCGAACCTTAGCTTGAGGGCTGGAACCTTTGGAAACTATGGTTTAAACGGATCTTTGGGTATATCTACGGGAAAAACCAGGTTCGTATTTGGTGCAAACCACTTTTCGTTTGCAAATTATATGGAAAGCAGCGTAAAAGCGCTTGAACCCATATCTTACACTGCGGTGGGTGAAAGGTCCTTTCAAGGGAAACCATATGGGGCAAGGTTTAGCCTGGAACACAACTTAACAAAGAATGACGTTTTAAGCTTTGAGGGGGATATTGGATCTTGGAGGATGATCATGTCGAGTAATATGAAATACAGTTACTCAAGCGATACCACATCGGCCGAGACGAACATTGGAGGGTTGAGAGGGTCACTTTCAGCCGGATATAATAAGAATTTTGGAAGCCAAAAGCTCGAAGTATTAGCCTTCTACGGTTTTAGAAAGGGTAACGAGAATAGCGAGAGTAAAGTTGGGGATTCGGTAATATTTAGAAGGGATGGGAAGCCTAACTTCTTTAGAATTTCTCCACAGATTAACTATTCTATAGAATTGGGGGAGAGAAGGAAGTTGCAGATGGGATATCATCTTAACATCTGGAACGGTTCGGATACTTTAAACCTTTCAAATCCAGACACTTCCGGAACTTATAAATTTTCATCAACCGTAAATGGAGGTTATCTGACATATTCGAGCGCACTGGGAAAGTTTTCTTATGAGGTCGGTATAAGGGTAGAAGACTATAGGAGATACATTAAAGAAAGCGGGAAAGATTATCCCTTCAAATCAACGGATCTTTTTCCCAGCCTTTCCATATCCTTTAACCCGGACATTAAGAATTCTATTAACTTCTCATATTCAAGGAGGACAAACAGGCCCATGCAATGGATGTTGAACCCTTTCATAAGGAAAATTGATGATAAAAACTATCAAAAAGGTAACCCAAACTTAAAGCCTTGGTATAGCCACAATCTCGAAACGGGATATCAAAGGGTTTTTAACTTTGCAACCTTGATGATTGTAGGGTTTTATAGAAGACAGGAAAACGTAGTTCCCACGGATATGTTTGCCTCTTCTTATTACGATACTACCTTGAAGGCGATAGTAATAACGTGGGATAATCTGGGAACGCAAACATCAACCGGAGTTGAGGCAATATTAAACCTTCAACTCTTCAAGTTTTTGAGGTATGACATAACTCTTGATATTTACAAAAGTAACTGGTATTATGGGGCAAGAACTTCAAGTAGTCTAGTTTGGAGCCTTAAAGGGAATTTAAACCTTGGATATGGACCCATGGGACTTCAGCTTTCGGGGACGTACGAATCTCCCAAAACAACCGCAAGGGGTAACGTTTCATCATCATATTTCCTTGATCTCGGGGTAATGTTTCCCTTAACCCGCAACATATTCTTTGTCGGTAGGTTCGAGGACTTCCTAAAACTTAAGAAATACACATCAAAGATAGAAGAGAAAAACTACCATATGGAAACACTTTTTTCGAATAAATGGCCTCGGATTTCCTTTATGCTGATCTTTGATTACAACAATTTCAGAAGGTTCCAACAGAGAAAAAGGACGGTTACGGAAGAGGAAGAAATACCTATGTTCTAAAAGGAAACATCTACAACGCGCACCTTGTAGGTATTGCCCTTAGAGTCCGAAAATATTCCGTCCCTTAAAAGGTATTCACCGTACTTTTTGAAAAATCTGTATCCAATATCCAAATTTTTCCCTTCTACCCTTTCAATCCCAACCAAACCTTCAAACTCTCCCAACCTTATAGCGATCCTCCTGACGTAAACCTTCTCCCAAGAAAGAACTATCCTCTTTGGGAGAATTTCATTTGCACACTCCGCCCCCTGAATGCCATCAAAAACCTCCTTTATTTTTTCCGGAAAGTTTGGAGGACCGTAAATTTTTACAGTTTTCTTGAATCCACCGCTTTCATATTGAAAGGTATATATCGGTAGATCCGTACCTTGAACCACGAAATATTCGTTCGAAAGATCTTGCCAATACTCCCTCTCTGAAAACCTACCGAAAACCTTAACTTTACAAAAAGAAAAATCCTCATTTTTTAACTTTATCCCCGTTCCGTTTTTTATATGCGCGATTGGAACTTTTGATCCCCTATACTCCTCATAAACTTTGAGCACAAAATCCACCTTTGGAGACATGAAAATTATGAACATGTTGGAATTTTAAGCCGAGTTAATTTTTTATTATTGGAGGAGGGCCGGTGGGTTCGCAGCCGCTATTCAAGCTAATGAACTTGGTTTAAAAACTTTACTTATAAATTCGGGGTTGCCACTTGGAGGAACTTGCGTCAACGTTGGTTGTGTGCCTTCAAAGGCTTTGATCCATTACGCCAAAAACAAAAGCTTTGATTTTTCCCAAGCAATGGAAAAAGTGCTTGAGCTGGTTCAAGATTTAAGAAGGGAGAAGTGTTTGTATGTGAAAAGGAGATTGAAGTCAATGGAGGAAGGTTTCGGGCAGAGAAATTTATTATATCGGTTGGTTCCAGCCCAAATGTTCCTCCTATTGAAGGAATAAGGGAGGTTGGATATTATAGCTATAATTGGTGCCGGTCCGATTGGTTTGGAATTTTCCCAAATTTATTCCCGTTTTGGTTCTAAGGTAATCATTTTAGAAAAGGAAAAATCAGTTTTTCCCGCAGGGGAAGAAGAACTTACGGATAGATTAAAAGAGATTTTAGAAAGGGAGGGGATAGAGATTATATTAAATGTTGAAGTGGTATCAGTAAGAGAAGAAAATGGTAAAAAGATAGTTAAATTTTTAGTTGAAGGTAGGGAAGAAGAGGTTGAAGTCGATGAAATTTTGCTTGCCTCTGGAAAAATTCCGAATACCGAAGCTCTTGATTTGGAAAAAGCAAAAGTCAAAGTTAATGAAAAGAAGGCAATTATCACTAACGAATTTTTGCAAACAACCAATCCCGATATTTTTGCCGTAGGTGATGTCAACGATAAACCTTTAAGGCTTGAGACAACAGCCGCAAGGGAAGGAACGATTGCCGTTTTAAACGCTTTCACCAATGCAAATTTTCACCGATCCGGAGCTTTCGGGTATTGGTTTTACGGAAGAAAGGCAAATTAAAGAGTTGGGAGTTTGCGATTGTAGAATTTTAGAATTAAAGTTCGTGCCAAAAGAATTAATCCCAAAACAAAAGAGATAACGGGAATTCATATTTTGTCCCCTTTTGCCAGTGAAATTATTAATCAGGCAATTTGGATAATCAAGAACAAAAGCACTATTGATGATTTGATCAATTCAACGCCCATTTTTCCTACTCTATCCGAAGCTTTAAAAATTTGTGCTTTAAGTTTTTATAAAGATGTTTCAAAAATTAGTTGTTGCATTTGAAATCCTACTCAAATTACCAAAGTTCTGAAGAGCCTATATCAAATCCATCCACAAATAATTGGCTATAAGCTGTTTTTCTGTACTCTTTGAGAACTTAAGTTCCGAAAATCTCACTCATACTCCAACTTTCCCTCCTGGTAATTTTATAGCATGCAGTTTTATAACCCCTTCCTCGTTTCTTAGCCCATTAACAGTCTATAAATGTCAAGGGTATGAAATTAAAGGTTGGTTGCAAGACTTGACAGATGGATAAAATTTGGACATTATTAAATGGATAAAAGAAAAACAAAGTATGGTAAGGGATATTATCAAATGGGCTCCTCCAAGAGAACTTGAGGAGAGGGGGGTTCTAATATGAGAACTTTCAAGCTTAAATGTAAAATCGTAACTCCTCTATTTATGGGTGGAGCAAAGCAACAGGCAGAACTAAGGACTCAAAGTATAAATGGACTTTTGAGATGGTGGTTCAGGGTTGCTGGTGGCTCTATTGAAGATGAAAAGAGAATTTTTGGATGGGCAGGTGAAAATTCAAATCAGGGATCGGTGAGGATCCATTTAGAAGAACCATTTTTTAAACCACAAGGCTTTTCTCCAGGACAACCAGGGTATAATTATTTAGGTTTTTCTTTGAAAATGACAAACAGAGAAGCAGTTCCAGCAAATATAAGTTTTACTCTTAAAATATACTTCCATCCAAAATCAACCGAAGAAGATATTAAAAAGTTCTTTTGTGCTTTATGGCTTGCTTTTAATCTTGGAAATTTTGGAAGCAGGGCAAGAAGAGGTTTTGGTTCAATAAAAATTGAAAGAATTATAGAAAATGAAAAGGATATAACAAATGATTGCTTTGGTTTGAATTTTGTGCCAAGTGAAAATTTAAAAAATTGGGTAAAAACAAATTTGGATAGAATAAAAAATATTTTAAATCCCTCACCAAGATCCTATATTCCTTATGTTTTTGATAACTTTGAGATTTAT
>Ga0197144_100665_pt1 | contig 13148 bp, 14 predicted proteins | sample GBS85_MetaG_FD_148670 | JGI IMG/M metagenome (GOLD analysis project Ga0197144, IMG submission 148670) | Sediment microbial communities from Great Boiling Springs, Gerlach, Nevada, United States - GBS 85_MetaG | ecosystem: Environmental > Aquatic > Thermal springs > Hot (42-90C) > Sediment...
AAGCAAGCAGGTGGGATACAGAAGTCAGCATCTACAGGGGGCGCCTCCAGTGGAAAGAGATGATAAGCAGACTCATAGACCCCGAGGCGGCTTGGCGCGTCTACACACAATACGGCACGCCGAAGACAAACGCCTGCACCATGTGCGGCGGCTACTGCCCAATGATGTGGGTGAGAGAACAGGCGAAAAAGATTATTGATTAGGTTTTTTCGAGGGGAGTTGCGACCCCTCTATGGATTTTATAAATATAAGTAGCAAATTTTACATAATCTGGGTTGGACTCGGCCACGAGCACTGCGGCGCCTGTGGTTTTTACGTATTCCCGTATTACGATGGCCATATCATCTCTCATCTTGGGAGACATCCCCTCGAACACCTCGTCAAGGAGAACCGCTTTGATGCCTACAAGGAGCGCCCTGGCGAGAGCAACGAGTTTCTGCTGTCCGCCGGAGAGGGCGGCAGCCTTGCGGTTAAGAAGCGGTTTTATCTGGGGGAGTAGGCTGTAGACTATTTCGAGCCTCTCTTGGGGGAGACCCAGGGCGCTGGCGGCCACTTTTAGGTTCTCCTCCACGGTTAAGGAGGGGAAGAGACGTCTATCCTCTGGGCTGTAGCCGAGACCGAGGGCGGCCCTGGCGTGGGCTGGCAGGCTAGACACATCTCGTCCGGCTAAGTAGACGCGGCCGCCGTGGCGTATAAGCCCCATGATAGCCTTTAAGGTTGTGGTTTTCCCCGCGCCGTTGGGTCCCACGAGAGCGGTGGCCACGGCGGGAGGCGCCTCCACGGTGACTTCGCGTAGTATGACGGAGCCTCCTATAGAGGCCGAAAGTCTTTCAGTCTTTATCATATCTCCAACGTCTTCACGTCGGCGGGTTTTGCCGTAGCCACTACCTTGCCTGCCCGCATTACTACGACTCTCTCCGCGAATTTCTCCACCACGTCGAGGTCGTGCTCCACCATCACGATGGAGATGCCTCTGAGCTTCTCCAGTAGCCGCTCCATGAGCGACATCTTATCCTCCTCAGCCACGGAGCTTGTGGGCTCGTCGAGGAGTAGCACCTTAGGCCGTGACACGTAGGCGAGGGCCACGTCGAGGACCTTTTTCTCGCCCTCGGACAGAGAGACCGCCTTTACGGAGCGTTTATCCCAGAGGTCAAAGAGCTCGAGGATTGACTTGACTTCCTCGTGGGGCACCGCCCTCAGCGAGAAGCCACGGAGAGCTGCAAACGCCACGGCCACGTTTTCATACACAGTCAGCTCGGGGAAGAGCTGGGGGAGTTGGAAGGATCTGGCGATGCCCAGCCTCACCCTGACGTGCATCGGGGCCTTCGTCACGTCTCGCATCTGAAGGAATACACGGCCTTTGTCTGGCGGGTAGAGGCCGGAGAGGAGGTTTATCAACGTGGTTTTGCCAGAGCCGTTGGGCCCCACCACAGCTAGTCTTTCACCATCCCTCACCTCAATGGTTACGCCGTCTACCGCCTTGACGCCCCCGAAAGATTTATGTAAATCTACCGCCGATAATACCGCCATAGGCCCAGGGTGGCCAGCAGAGCTACTCCCACGAAGAGTTCGGGAGTTACGAACTGAAGCGAGAAGAGCCGCACTGCTTGATACGCCGCGGCGCCCGCCACGAAGCCCCACGGCTGAGGCAGAAAGTTGGATAACAATGCCGCCACTACGAGCTCGCCCGATGTGGACCAGTGGGCGTAGTGGGGCGAGACGTGGCTTGTGACGTAGGCAACGCCGAGGCCCCCTAGTCCAGCTGAGACCGAGGCGAGAGCCGAGGCTGCGGCTATCTGCCTGTTTATATGTGCCCCCAATGCAGAGACGCGGAGCTCGTTTATTCTTACGCCGTCGGCGAGCCGAGCCGCGGCGCTTTGAGAGTAGACCAGTCCCAGCGTCATCCACGCCGTTGCAAAGAAAAGGGCTAGGAGGTAGAGGCCGAGGTCCCCCAGCGACGCGTCAAAGAACCGGGGGAGGGGCACGTAAAGGCCGTCGCTTCCGCCCGTAGCCCAGTAGAACTTAAGCAGAATGCTGTACAACACCATGGAGAGAGCTAGGTTCAACAGTGCGTACTGGACGCCTCTGACCCGGGCCGACACAACGCCGCTGAGCAGACCCCAGAGACCTGCCGCGACCACGGCAGTTAATATATGCAACGTCACCTCCGCGATACCGAAGTGCCGGTACAGGAGACCTGCCGCGTAGCCGCCTACGGCGTAGGCGCCGCCTATGCCGAAGTTTACTAGGCCGTATCTCAGGAGGAGTTGCGCGCCCCACACCGCGAGGCTCCACATCATCACATAGGCGGCGACGAATTTAAGATAGTCACCGCCCGCGGCAAACACCACGGCGGCCACGCCAATAAACGCAACAACGCTAAGCCACCCGCGCATATCTCGTGAAGATGCCGCCAGGCCTTATCAATAACACCGCAATCACCGCGATGTATATCACAAGGAGTTCCAGCTCTGGGTAAAACATCACCACGGCGGTTCTCGCAACAGCCACCAGCGCCGAGGCGGCGGCGGTCCCCCAGATATTGCCGAGACCTCCTATGACCAAGGCGGCGAAGGCGTATATTAACACCTCTGCGGAGAGACCGAGGGTGTATGCCTGCCACGTGGCAGCCACCGCGCCGAGCAGAGCCGTGGCGAAAATGCCTAGAAAGATAGAGAGGTGTTGAACTAAAGGTGACCTCACGCCAAGCGCCGCCATCTCTCTGTCGTCTGACACAGCTCTCATGTAGAGCCCGAGACGGGTTTTATAAAGCAGGAGGTAAAACGTCGCCATGAGTCCGGCGACTGCAACTCCGGCGAGGAAGTAAGCGTATGGTACCCGTTGGCCCCCCACAGACGCCGCGCCGAGCCCCGCGGCGAGGTCAGCCAAGGTGTAATTGCCGTAGCCGAAGACGAGTTTAAACAACCCCTCCATAAGGAGGAGGAGGGCGTAGGTGGCGAAGAGTTGCTCCAACTCGTTGCGGGTAAGTCTGACGTAGAGGTAGAAGAGAGGGGGCAATGCGGCGAGAACGGCGGCTGTGGCCAACGCGCCGGGGACTGGGCCGAGACGGGTGATCAGCGCGGTAGCTAGGTATCCCCCCAGCACGAAAAAGGCGCCGTGGGCTAGGTTTAACACCCTGGCAACGCCGTAGATAAACGCCATGCCTATGGAGACTGCGAGTAAATTGAGAAAAAAGGCGTAAAAAGCAACCAAGGCGTTTATCATAAACGTCTAGAGCGACTTGACCCACTGGTCGCTTAGAACGCCCACCGGCGGGTTGACCTCAGCCGCGTGCATGTACTTAAGCGCAGTGAGCTTACCGCCTTTTGAGATGCCCACGACAGCCCCCCTCATGGCGTTGTGGTTAGGCGTCATGATTATGTAGTCGCCAGGCGTTGCGTATGCGAGGCGCTCAAAGATCTTAACTACGGCGGAGAGATCCGGCCACTCTACGTTCTCCACAGCGGCGGCGACTTCAAACGCGTACTTTACGCCGAGGATCGCGTTGGCCATATGATACGCCGGATAAGGCGGCGGGGAGCCGAAGCGGGAGATGTAGGCCTCTACGAAGTCGCGGTTTATGTAATACGCCTTGGGATCAGGGAAGCCGTGGTAGTGAGGACCTTCCACGATCTGGTCATCAGGCATCCCCTCGTAGAGGCCGAACTCGCCTCTCGCAAAGGCGACCCGCGTCTGTTGGAAGAGACCACGGGCGGTGGCTTGTTTTATAAAGTTCACAAGGTCTGGCCCCCAGAGAGAGGTGTGAACTAGATCTGGCCTTAAGTCCAGGATTTTGGATATTTGCGCCGAATAGTCCGTGGCGAAGAGCGGTGTGAATAACTCATCTAACACCTTGACGTCCGGCTTCATTGTCAAGAGGGCGTTTTTGAAGTCGGCCCACTCGTCGCGTCCATATGCGTAGTCCTGATTTAACCCCACCACAGTCTTTACGTCGGGCATCACCTCTAACACGTATCTAGCCAGCGCGACGCCGTCCGTGACGGTGGTGCCGCCAGTCCTAAATGTTACCTTCTTCATCATGCCCCTATCCACCAGCTGCTTTGTGGCGCAGTCGAAAAAGACCGTTAAGGTTGTCCCTATATCCTCGGCCACTGGCGCCACGGCGAGACAGTCCGCGCTTGAAATAAGGCCGACGTATGCGTCCACGCCGGCTTGTTGTGTTAACTCTCTATACACAGCTACCATCTTGTCGGGACCTCCACTTTCGTCTCTAACCACTAGCTCCACCTTGGCGCCCAGTATTTCCCCGGCCTGGTTGATCTGATCCACCAATAGTTGCGCCGCGTTTAGCGCAGGTATGCCGAATATGGAAGCTGCGCCTGTCTGGAAAGTCACAACGCCAAGCTTAAACACCTCCTTCCTTCTCGCCGGGGAGACTGTGGTGTACTTAGGTGTCTCTAACGTGGCTGTCCCAGTGGGAGTAAGTTGCGAAACTTGAGGACGCATTAAAGAGGTGAGACCAGCCCCCACGCCGAGACCCGCCACAAAGGCGATACCCATCTTAACAGATCTCTCCGTGACGCCATACGGTCACGTAATTTAGGTTATATAAACTTTTAGTATCATTTAGTATCATTATGATGCATTATAAAGAATTATAATAATACAACAAAATCCTGAAGAAGATTATTACAGTTAGCAATACGTCGAGTTACCACTGGAGAATTAGAAAAGACATAATGTCTTTTGAGGGCTTTTCCTCTTTACACGGCCCACGTGACACATAATACGGAGATATGGTCTGTATTACGGAATGACCTCTGTGGAGTCTAGCAGAGGGTCGTAGTCTAGGTTTTCCTTCTTGATTACGCCGGCGTTGAGTAGTTGTTTTAAGCGGGGCACTGCCTCCTCTAGCGTCTTAATGGTTTGTTTAGTCACGGCACATACGGCGTCGAACCCCTCTTCGCCCCAGTACTCCTCGTAGTGCGTATAGAGGCAACGACCCCCGCATACGTGCCTATACTCACATGTGAAGCACTTGTCCTTTAGCCTGGGCGTGCCGCCGTTGAGGCCGATTTTTATGTGCCCCGCCTCGGCCCACTTCTCCGCCGTGGCTATGGGGCAGCGCAGTATCCTTCCGTCGGTGTTTATGGCGAAGGCGTACTTCCCGGCGCCGCAGGGCACCCAGTCGTAGGGCCTCACGAGAAGCGCTCTGTAGATGCCTAGAAAGGGGATTATCCCCAGCACCCTCCCCCTCTCGGCTTCCTTTATGAAGTGATCTCTGAGCCTCGTCACGCCGGGGAGGTAGCTCTCCTCGGCCCACCGGAGGAACTCGCGGGGGCCCCACTCCTCGGTCCAGATGACGTTTAGTTGCCAGTGCACCGCGTCGAAGCCGAGGCCGAGTAGATGCGTCACGTCTCTGTATATGTCCGACCTCCTAGACACGGCCATCCGGGCGACCACCTTGCACCCGCACCCCACCTCCTCCTTCAGCCACCGCAAAGCATCAACTACCTTTCTATACACCCCGGGCCCCCGGTAGTAATCTGTGACCTCCGGCGGCCCGTCTATGGAGAGCAAGACGGTGGAGAAACGGCGCCACAGCTCCGGCGGGAGCCGCCGAATTAACGTCCCGTTTGTCTGGACGCCGAAGCGGGCTTGGGGCATCGTCTCCATGACCGCCTCTATGTACTGGGGGTTGAGGAGGGGCTCCCCGCCGTAGAAGAAAACGATGGGCCTCTCGTCCCTCTCGGCGATGAACTTAGCCACGTCGCCCGCGTCTACCTGCGGCCTCCAGGGGGAGTGAGCTGGCTTGAAGGAGCCTCCGCAGTATCTACACGCCAAGTTGCAGGCCCCCGTCGTCAAGAGGAACCAAAGCACCTCCATTCCGCGTCTCCTCTTTAAAAATAGTGATAGAGAACACACGTCAATCCGACGTCGGCCCCCCTCAGAGTCGCGGACGTTGTGCTACCCGCTTTTGGAGCGCTCGAGAGTCTGCGGCTTTGGCCTCGCCAAGCGGCGCGGACCAAGGACCTGCCATTTCTTGATACAGGAGAGGGGGCAGACGGCGGGGCTCTGATGCATCACTAGTCACCAGAGCTTTGCCAACTACGTGTCTGTCGTCTTGTTCATCGTCTCCGATGTCGGGCCTCCACATGCATGACCTCGGCTCGTACTGCCGCCGCGTGGAGAGCCGCGGCGTCTCGTCTCTCCGATGATCCTGTCGCGGCGTCTCTTGAGGCCGGGCGTTGCCCTAAGGCCGTAATTGAAGATCTTGATCTGCAAGATTAAAATACTGCAGATTATAATCTTCTATGTTTGTAGACAGAGAGGAGGAACTCGCCCTTCTCGAGAGACTTTACGAGTCTGAGAGGCCGCACCTCCTCTTGATATACGGCCGCAGGAGGGTGGGTAAGACTTGGCTGGTGAAGAAGTTTCTGGAGGGTAAAAAGGGGCTGTACTTCTACGCCCAGAGGAGGCCTTTGGAGGAGGAGCTCGTTAGACTCGCCGAGGCCCTCAGCGAGGTGTTAAGGCGCTACGTCAAGCCGCGGTGGGAGTCTATCTTCACCGCGTTGAGAGACGCCGGCCGCTTCGTCCTCGCCGTAGACGAGTTCGGCTACTGGCTAGACGAGGACCCCGGCGTGCTCTCGACGTTGCAGAGCGGGTGGGACGAGCACCTCAGCCGTAGCCAGATATTCCTCATAATGCTCACGTCGACACACGCCGTGGTCGAGAGGACGGTTTCATACGGCGGAGGTCTCTTCGGCAGAAAGACGGCGCAGATAAAGCTGGGCCCTCTTGCGCCGCAGTATACAAAGTATTTCCTGCCTAGATACAGCCCGACTGAGCTCGCAGTGGCATACGCGGTGTCCAGCGGCATCCCCCACTACCTCTCGCTATTCGACAAGAACAGAAGCCTCGAGGAGAACTTGGCGTTTCTCTTCTCGCGATGGGGCCCCCTCTATGAAGAGGCTGAAAACCTCCTACGGCACGAGGTGAGGGAGCCCCACGTATACCTCAACATAGTCCGCGCCATTGAAGAGGGGGCAACCACCTACTCAGAAATCGCAGACAAGGCTCGGATCAACGCCCAAACTCTCGCCAAATACCTCCACCTCCTTGAGAAGCTAGAGGTGGTGCGGCGGGAGGTTCCCGTGTTGGGGAAGGCTAGGCCTATATACGTCTTGTCGGATCTCTATATAAAGTTCTGGATCCAGTTCGTCTATGCCCAGAGGGAACGGATAGAGCTGGGGAATCCCCCGCAGATGGACATAGCAAAGTACATGGGCACGGCCTACGAGGAGGTTGTACGCCGGGCCCTTCCCCACCTCCACAGGTCGGGCCTGGTAAAGAGGCTGGGCCGATGCGGCAGGTACTGGCAAAAAGACGTGGAGATCGACATTGTCTGTCTTGACGACGGCTACGTCACCGCGGTGGAGGTCAAGTGGAGCGACTTAGACCAGGACGATGTGGAGGAGATAATCAAAGAGACTAAGAGGAAGCTAGGAGGACGTGAAGGAGACTACTACGTGGCGGTTAGAAAAGGGCCCCGCGACCCAAGAGTATTAACTGTAGACCACATCTTCGGCTAGGAAAAAGTTGGGGGATTATTCAGCCGTCGTCGGCCACCTAACGATGGTGTCTCTGGGTTGCTCCGGCTGGAGCACCACTGCCGACTTCACCGCGGCCGGAGGCGCCTGGGCTGCGGGAGGCGACGCCGCGTACCTCCTCCTGGTGAGAAACAGCGCAATCACGAAGAGCAACGCGACGCCGAGCGCCGTGGCCATGTTCACGGCCCATGTGAAGCCGGTGTTGAGCTCGGAGTAGCGGCTCTGGAGGAGTGCCTTCTCCTGTATCGTCTGTTGATATGCCTTGTTTAGCTCGTCGTAGCGGCCGCTGAGTTCGCTGTATTTCGCAGACAAGCTGAAGTAGTTCTCCCGGAGTTGTTGCTCAGCTTTTTGAAGCTCATCGTACCGTCTCTGAAGCTCGGAGAGCCTAGCTTGCAGATCGGCGATGGTTTTCTGAGCGTCTGTATATTGGCTGGACAACTTATTGTAGGAGGTCTTGAGCTCCTCCAGCTGTCTCCTCGCCTCGGCGAGTTGTGCCTCTACCGCCGCCTTGGCTTGGCTCACTGCGACAAGCTGGGACTGGAGCTGGTCAAGTTGCGTCTTCAAGGCGTCTCGCTCAGCCCTGACCTGCGCCAGAGCTGTGGATAGCTTGTCGTTGTCCAGCCTGGCGGCGGCGAGAAGCGCTGTCAAGTTCGCCACTTGCAACTCCCTGCTCCTGAGCTGTGCCTGGAGGTCGGCTATCTGTTTCTTCAGCTGGTCCACCTGCGCCGTCAAGTCTTTCACGCGTTGTTCCAACGCGGCGGCGTGCCGGGCCAAGTCCTCGTAGGTGGCGGGGAGCACCCGGCCTATGTAGTAGTTATACAACAGCGTGTTGTTGAGTAGGTAGATCTGTATCTCCAGAAGGATGAGGGGATCTATCTGTCTACGGGGACAGTAGTTAAACGACGCGGCTATTTGCTTAATTTCGCCTCTTTGTAGCGAGAAGCCGCCAAACGACCTCTGCTGAGCCTCAGGGTATAGGGTCCCCTCTTGGAAGAACTTAGCCGTAACCACCACCTTATTTACAGTCACTGGGTCCAGCGCCTTGATCTGAACCGTGACCCCGTAGTCTCTGCAGAAAAGCCACTGGTCAGTACGTATAACCAAGACCTCTATGGGGGGCGACGTGAAGTGGTCTGTCAAAGTCCCAGCGGCGGCGAACACAGCCGCCAGGACTAGCACCATCCATCTCATACACGTTTTTGTCTACAGCATATTTATTAATTTCGCGACGTCTACTCTCTGCGACGCGGCGCCGCTAATAAAAACGCCAACAAAACTAGGCCCAGAGCCGCGCTGGGCCAGAGCCAGGGAAGCGCGGTGTAGAGGAAATGCGACACAGCCGTGGAAATGGCGGCGACAGAGACTGAAAGAGGTATCTGCTCTGTCAGCCTGTGGCTGTACCTAGCGGCTATTGCGCCGGGTAAGACGAGGAGGATAGCCGGCATCAGCGAACCGGCCGCGTAGACGCTTGCAGCAGCCGCCAACGACATCGAGACTATGAAGAGCCTGTCTAGCGTTGACACCCTCACGCCTACTGCCCTGGCGAAGTTCTCATCTACGGAGGCGTAGAGATATTTAATTCCATATGCCGCGGGGAAGAGAGCGGCTAGGAGGAGAAGCGGGATCTGTGTTGACACATCTCTCCACGTAATCAAGACGTATTCGCCGGTAATTAACAACAGCGGGTCCACGGCGGCGGCGTAAAAATGTCTAATTACATATAGCAACGCCAAGATAATCACGTATTGAAGAGACATCACGACGCCTGTGGCCACATCTCTCCTAAGTCCAAGCATCTCCGCTACGGGGACCAACAGGTTCAGGAGGATCATGAAGACGAAGGTGAATAGGTAGAAAAGCGGCGACGCCAAGCTCCCCGCAAATATGGCTGTTGGCACAGCCGCGGCTAAGGCCGCGGTCAACACAGTGTGTCCCTGTGAGTGGGCCAAGAAGGTCATCCGTCTGCTTACCGCAAGCGGGCTGAGCGCCGCCACTACGGCGGCAGACATGGCCAACGACGCCAGAGGCCAAAACAGCAGTGGCGTGTAGAGATGCGCGTGTAGAAACGCGGCCGCCAGAGACGCCCCAGCGGCGGCTTCAAGGATGGTGACCGTAGTCCTCGGTGACGCAGACATAACCCACAGGTGTTTTGGCTATCCTGACGTATCTGTAAACCCTTGACAGAACCTCCTCTCTGAGAACCTCGTCAGGCGGGCCGTAAGCTATCAACCTCTTGTTCAAAAACAAAACCTTGTCCGCCAAGTCAGAAGGCATCGTCAGCTCGTGGGTCGTCATGAGTACCGTCCTCTCTCTCTTTATCTCCCGGAGTAGCGACAGAAGTTCGACGCGGCCTTGCGGATCCACGTTTGCTAAAGGCTCGTCAAGGAGGAGGAGGTCGCCGTCGAGGGCCAACGCCCTGGCTATGGCGGCTCTCTGCAACTGGCCGCCGGACAGCGCAGCCAGTGGCTTATCCCTCAAAGCGTAGAGGTCCACTGTTTTAAGAGCCTCTTCCGCCGCTTTTCTTGCGTCTCTTATTTTCCTAAACTTGGCGGGTAGGTAGACATATTCCCACACCGTGGCGTTAATCTCCGTCTTTATTTGCTGAGGTACGTAGCCGATCCGCGCCGCCCGATCCCCTCCGCAAAGCCCCCCTACACACACCTCGCCGCTGTGCGGCAAAAGACCTAAAATAGCAAGGAAAAGGGTGGTTTTTCCCGCCCCGTTGGGGCCGGCGACTAAGACAAACTCCCGGCTTGCGGAGAACGACACATCTTCAATCACCACCTTCCCCCCGCGTAGCACCCATAGGTTCTTCACGACAAGAGACACGTCAAGTCAAAGCCCGGTATTTAAATGCACACAGCGGCGACAGATACATAAGTTCAACGTCGACGACGTGCACAGTTTTTAAACTTGTCCCAACCCTCGGCTGTGGAAGAGCTGGAGAAGGAGTGGGTAAGGGGCGCCACATGGTATCTCGAAAAGGCCTTAAAGCTGGTGGCCTCCTCTGCGGATCCGCTCTCAGTAGCTGAAAGAATTAGACAGGTGAGACCCGGCATGGCTTCTCTGGAGTTCCTCTACCTAGCGATTAAAGAGGCTGTGGCCAGAGGCTCCGACGTTGTGAAAGCGGTCAGTAGGATTTCAACATATGTAGAAGAGGTCAAGAGGAGACTTGACATAGTTTTAGCCGGAGTTGAGTGCCCCCGTCGTGTAGCCACCATAAGCTTCAGCAGGGCGGTGACCCGTTTCTTGGAACTACACAGAGGCTGCGTCGAGAGGGTATACCTAGCCGAGAGCAGACCCGGCGTAGAGCTCTCCCAAGCCTACGCTGTCTATTCACAACTAGCCGAGGTGGTGCCTATCCCCGACTCTGCAGTAGGCGCTTTTGAATACGACTGGGCCATAGTGGGGCTTGACGGCCACTATCTGGACTATGTAGTAAACAAGGTGGGGACCTTGCCCCTCCTCGCAACGGCGAAAGTCATGGGAGCGAGGACAGCCGCCGTGTTTGAGAGCTATAAGGTCGTGCCCCTCTTGGCTTCTAAACCTCCAACCATTAAGGCGGAAATAGCTGGACAGACAGTGGATGTTCCGCTTTTCGACAGAGTACCGCCTAGGCTCATCGACTTATTTATCACAGACCTGGGAGTTGTACAGGCGGTGGAGCCGGAGGCTATTTTCCGCGACGTTTTAGAAAAAGTATTTATCTAGAGTCGCCGACAATGTCGTGTTCTGTAAAGATGTTGTTAAAGGCGCCGTATATAGACTCGACGAGGAGGTATATTTACACAGCGTGGAGAGACGCGGCGCCTGGCTTGTGGCGATCGCCTATGTCAGGTCCCAGAGAGAGAAGGAGGTCTGCTACCAGGTGGTGCTGAAGCTGAAGCCCGGCACCAGGTACTTCGTCGGCCACTGCGAGTGTCCCGACTACAAATATAGAGGCGGTCCCTGTAAACACATCGTAAGGGCTAAGGTGGCGTTGCGGGAATATTTAAAGATGGCAAAACAAGCCAGGCAGTGAGACTCTTCACAGTTAGGGAGGCCAACGAGATAATCAAGGAGCTGAGGCCGTTGCTCCGCCCCGTGGTGGAGGCGGCCCGGCGCTGGGACTCCTTAACGCCAGAGGAGATGCAGGAGATGGAGAGACAGGCGGACTGGCTCCTCCGCGCCGCGGCGGAAAACGGCTTCATAATCCGCGACTTTGTAAACGGAATCGTGGACTTCCCAGCACGTACAAAAGACGGCGAGGTGGTGTTCCTCTGCTGGAAAATAGACGAGCCCGAGGTGATGTTCTACCACGGCCCCGAAGGCTTCAGAGGAAGAAGAAGAATAACCCCAGACCTGTTCCCAGAGTAGCGCCACTAGCCACACCTTCTCCCCGGCCGTAGCTGTCCTCATCGGTGCAAGCGGCACCGTTCGGTACTTTGTGTGGTCGGCGCGGGGAGATTTCAGGCGGGTTGGAAGACCCAGTAGGGAAATACTGGATATGGCTACCTCTTGGCGAGCTCCAGAATGAGCTTGGCGATTTCCGCAGCTACGTTGATCCCAGTGACTCTCTGGACGTTTTTGAATTCCGGCACCCCGTTGACCTCTATGACCACATATCCTCTGTCTGACTCCGCCACGTCTACCCCCGAGTAGTGGGTTCCCACCGCCCTGCTGGCCTTTACGGCGACCTCCTCCAGCTCGGGGTCTATCTTCACGGGCTCGGCCCTCCCGCCGCGGGCCGTGTTGGTCCTCCAGTCGCCGGGGCTTATGCGGTATATGGCCGCTACCGCCCTGTCCCCCACCACTGTGACGCGGATGTCGCGGCTCGGCTTGTTTATGTACTCCTGGACGAGGTAGATGTGCATGTCGCTCTCCATGGCCTGTCTGTGGGCAATAAGGGTCTCCAGATCCTCCGGCGACTTGACAAGGCTGACGAACCTGCCCCAGGAGCCGTCCGTCGGCTTCACGATGACGGGGTACGACAGCTTCTCCGCAACGGCCCTAGCCGCCTCCAGGCCGAAGACTAGGAAGGACCGGGGAGTCGGGACGCCGGCCTCCCTCAGCTTTAGGTAGGTGAGGTACTTGTCGTGGCTCAGCACCAGCGACTGGGCGCTGTTTATCGACAAGCCGCCGTTGGCCTCGTAGGTATATGCCGCCGGTATTACGCGGGACCTCGCCGCCAGCCTTATGACGCCGACGCGGCCGAGGCCGTCCGGGGCGACGAGCTCCTCTGCGTTTACCAGACGGACGGAAGCCCCCAGCTCCCTAAGTGCGTTTAAGAGGAGCCTCTCGTCAAGCCTGGCGACGTCGTAGACGAAGTCGATTTCCCCATCGCCACACGGAACTGCCCTCTTTATAAATTTAATTCCTAATACCTAAATACTGCCCACAGCCTTTATATATACGGCACGTGATCACCACATGAAGACAGGTCTTATCCTAGTCCTCAGCTTTCTGGCGCTGGCCCTAGGCGGCCTCTTCCTCATCTCCGCACTCAGCAACCCGTCGCTAGACGCGTGGATACTGGCCAGGGACCTCGGCCTCTCGTTGGCGGCTGTCTCCACCGGCGTGGCTGCGCCCCTCCTCCAC
>Ga0197144_100666_pt1 | contig 13134 bp, 21 predicted proteins | sample GBS85_MetaG_FD_148670 | JGI IMG/M metagenome (GOLD analysis project Ga0197144, IMG submission 148670) | Sediment microbial communities from Great Boiling Springs, Gerlach, Nevada, United States - GBS 85_MetaG | ecosystem: Environmental > Aquatic > Thermal springs > Hot (42-90C) > Sediment...
TCTTCAGAAGTTCCGGTAGTGCACTGGAAGAATACGTATTCGGCATCAAGGTAGCGAGCTATAAGGTATGTTAATTGTGTTTTCCCAACTCCGGCAGGCCCTCTAAGCAGGAATGCTTTCCTTTTGCCCGACTCCACTACAGTTTCTACTAGTTTTGCTAGCTCCCTCTCAACGAAAAACTCGCTCTTCACAAGAAAATCAAACAAGCCTGACCCGCCTGAACCTTTGGAACCGGGGAAACCGGGGTTCAACCGGTTCCACCATTCTAGAACTGTGGAACCGGGGGTATAAAAGCTTCAACGAAAAGTCTAAAGTGGGACAACTGTGGGGTAGGAAACTGGAAGCTCGGTGAAGAGCCCCTAGGCGAGAAAAAGAGAGGAAAAAGTGAGTGTGGGGTGGTGGTTACAGGAGCTTCATGTACGCCTCGAAGGCTCGCTTGTAGTGTTCTATTGCGTCCTGTATGTTCTCGACGTAGTGCTTCACCTGTATTGACGGTATTCTCCCTTGTAGTGCGTCCCGCCAGGCTTCGTCCATGCCTGCCCGCATCGTTAGGGTTACCCATATCTTCCTGTACTTCTTTACCTGCACCTTATAGTAGCGGTACGTGTTGTTTACTATGAGCTGGCCCATTCTCCCGCCTGCTTCCACGAACCTGTCTATCATCTCGGCTAGCTTGGCCGGCATTATTGTTATGTACGCTTTCTTCGGGCCCCGGTCGTAGGCTAGCTCCACGACTACTACATCGCCAGCCTGCTCCTTCGGTAGCCTGCGCCAGTTGTTAACCATGTAGATTATCTCTGTGCCGCGTAGCCCAGTGAAGAAGGCTGTGGCTACGAAGAGCTTCCGCGCGGACGGCCCGTACTCCTTCATGTCCTTCACCGCGCTCATGGCAACGTTTGTGTACGCGTCCACGTCGTCCCCCCTCAGCATGCTCAGCCACCTGGCTGACTGTGCTGGGGCCACCTGCTTCCTTGGAAGGAACTTCCTGAGCGACTTGGTGTCAATTTGCGGTACAGGGCGCCCGTACGCCTCGCAGAATTTCTTCACGACGCCCGCCACTTTTAGTACTGTTTCGGCGTAGCTCCTAGAGGGCATCTCTGCGAGCAACCCGGGCTTCTCGAGGACCTTCAGGAGCAGGGGCGCTTTCTTCCTGATGTGGTAGTAGTGCCCGCGGCTGTACGTCGTTTTAACCCATTTCCAGAAGAAGTCCGATGACAGTATGCTCTCCACGTAATCTGCAGTACTTTCTACTCGCGGAGTAGCTACCGCAACAACCCCACCTACCTTGCGCCTGTCATATGGCGGCATCGTGGGGGATGCCGGCTTTTGTCTCATTACTGTCTTATGGCTGGCATCGCCGGAATACCGTTCTCCTAAGCCGGCGGTCGGGGGTTCAAATCCCCCCGGGCCCGCCACACGGCTGAACTCCCTGCACTCAGGCGGTGTGACGCTGTGCTTCTCGATTATCTTCAGGCAGAGCCGCGCCACGAGCTCCCGCGAGGGGCGCCTGTCAGCGTTTTTAAGCTTGTTCTTGTAGCCCGGGGTTATTTTGAGCTCGCTTGGGGTCACCCCGAACCTCTCCATCAGCTCCACGAACTGGGGGCCTAGCATGTCAGGCATAGGCTCCACCCTTCTCTACTTATATAGTTGGAGCGTCGTCGTATTTAAGCTTTTAGACGGCGTTCCATGATAGCTTTCATATGACAGGCATGATACGATAAGCTTTTATTCTACTTACTCAGTAGCTAGAGGGCGGCCAGAGAGGTGGCCTGATATGGGCTCGGATGAGCCGGCCGATCGGAAGGCGCCCGGGTTTTTAACCGGGGCGGGAGCCCCGGCCGGGGCCGTGTTTGAGGTCGCCCTAGCGGGGTGGGGCGACCTCGACGTCCTAAGAGAGAGCGTTAAGAGAGCAGTGGAAGAGCTAGCAGTGGAAGAGCTGGTAGGCAGGGCTGGAAGGCTTTCCGCCGTAAGCGACATATGCTTCGCGACGAAGCGTGCGTCCGTGAATCTCGTAGCGTGGCCATACTACGAGATCGTAACCAACGAAGCGGTGGACGGGGTCAAGCTATCTGTTGTGAAGACTGTAGACGCGAGGAAGGCAACAGTAGTCAAGGCAACGCTCTACTACGTCGGGGACAACGGCGAGTATGTGCTAGCGAAGGCGGTGATGGTGAGAGATAGGGGAACATGCTACGTGGACGCGTGGGCTGAGAGAGGCTACGAAGAGCTAGCAAAAGACATGCTGAAGACGCTGGAAGAGGTGAAGGCAGAGTGATACTGACAAGGAAGGCTACGGAGCTGTACGAGGAGATGCTAAGGTCTCTCCTGGAGAGCTACCTGGAGCCGAGGCACGTCCGGGGCGGGCCGAGGAGCAGGCCGTACACTTCCGCAATGCTACAGGCACTCCTAGAGAACAAGATGGTGGCGGTAGCCGAGATGCCGTGCGCCCACGCGCCCTGGGTGCTGTGCCACTACTACTACCTGACGGACGGGGGGTGCGAGCTGGCTAGGACGCTGGGGCTCGAGCCGAGAGTGTGCGGGCAGGAAGGGTTCATCAACTGGTACACAGGAGAGTGGCGGGAGCACAACGGGGTGGGAGAGGCTTGAACCTCAAGGAGAAGTACGCTAGAGAGTGGGCTCTAAGCGTTAAGCGCGAGCAGCTAACAGCAACACTACTACAAGCGTACCTGCCAGAGTACGATGTGAAGCTGACAGGGCTCGGGGCTGGCGTGGACAGGGCCGTAGAGGGGAGATACAGTAGTGCTGAGAGCGCATTCGACATAACAGTGTACTGCCACGGGATACCAATAGCATACATTGATGTAACAGGTGTACGTGATAGCAGTGAGCTGAAGAAACGCATAGGATACTGCGTAGGCTCGTGGAAGGTGGCTAAGGCTAGGGAGTTCAACGTCGAGGACAGGGTCTGGTTCGCGTTCATAAGGTTGTCTGACGCCAGGGCCTACTTCGTCAAGCTAGGCAAGCTGGTCAAGGTCGGAGTAAAGGCTAGGCTAGTACAGGGAGAGAACGAGTACATATGCCTGAACAGGGCGAGGTGGCTCAGCATAACCGGCTTCACGAGATGGCTTAGAAGTACTGCCAGCTGCACGGCTGACGCAGACCCGCTGTGAGGTGAGAGGCTGTGAGAGCAGTAGTAGAGTCTGCTAGGCCCGTCACAGACACAAAGTGGCTCGTCATAGCTAACGTGGAGAGCGAAACACTGTACGGCATGGAGTACAGCGTAGCACTAGTAATCGAAGTAGTGGAGCTGAGGGAGCCGAGGAACTACAGCAGAATCGGGCTATCCTTCAAGCTCCTCAAAGCATCGTGCACCTGCAGAGCATCAGCGTACAGGAAGCCGTGCAAGCACGTGAACGCGGCCAGGGCGGCAGCCGTAGAGCACCTGAAGAAGCTGCTGGAGCAGGGGGAACCGTCTCGGGAGACCCAAGACGGTATATGAGGTGAAGCGGGCGTGGCAAAGCTTAAAGTAACGTCGTTCAAGATCGACCTAGAGCTCCTAAGGCTGGTTGACGAGATAGCGAGGAAACGCAGGGTGCCGCGCTCGGTTATCATAAGGCAGGCTCTGAAGCTGTACGTAGACGGCAACAGCAGGGGTAGCAGTTCCAAGCCCGTTGAGACCAGGCGGGTCAGGGTGTGGTAGCCGTGTGCGACGGGACTGTGGTGACGCCAGAGGGCCTCATAGTGTGCAGGGACACGGGAGAGGTTCTAGGGGTTGAGATGGAGCACGAGCCGAGAAGCGTGTGGGGCGAGAGCTCGCACGCCATGACCCTCGATAGGGCGACGCACTACTTCGTACAGCTGAAGAGGCCCAAAGGGGGAATCCTGGGGAAGCAGGCGCCGGACGCGGGGAGAGTTAGGCAGAGGCTGGAAGCGAGGGACGTGAAGATCGTGCACGTGCTCTCAGTGCTACACGAGATGGCAGAGAGGCTTGGCGCCCCGAGGTCTGTAGTTGAGGATGTAGCTACAGCTCTGAGGAAGCTGCTAGACTCTAACAGCGCTAAAGGCCTGGGCCTCGATGACGTGGAGTGCGAGGTAGCCACAGCACTAACTGTGGCACTAAGCAACAGGGGCATGTTCGTGCCGGACTGGCTTAGAGAGTACTGCGAGAGGGGCGAGACGCTGAGCAGAGCCATGAAGTACTCGCAGCTGATACCAAGAGTTACAGTGATGCCTGCTAGGAGAACTGTAGAGGCTACAGCCGAGAGCCTGAGCGCAGAGATCGGGCTGAAGGGCGTAACGCTCGCGAAGAAGCTTGCCACCGAGGCGTGGGATCTGAAGCTTAAGCTCGGGTTCAACAAGGGGGCTCCATCAGCGTACGCCAGGGTAGCAGTATACATAGTAGCCAAGCTCACCGGGGCAGCGCGAGACGGAGACCTAAAGCACCTCAAGTCCAGGCTGAAGGTCAACGGGTCAGTATACAGGTGGGTCAACAAGCACCTTGCGGTTAAGGTGAGGGCGTGATGGTGCTCATAGTCGTAGAGTGCAGAGAGTGCAAATACAGGGTTGGGGTTGAGAGGAGCGTGTACGCCGGGCCGCCAAGCCTAGACGACATAAAAACGGTAATCGAGCACATAGCCAGGTGCCCAAGGTGCGGGAGAGCGTACACCGATCCTATAACAGTAGACGACGTGAGCCTCAAAGGCCTGGAGTGCGACCTGAAGGTCACTGCAGACGCTAAGAGGTTCAACGTGATCGTAAGCCCCAAGCTGCAGCAGCTACAGCAGCTGGAGCTACGAGATCTCCTAGTCGAGGCTACGGAGAAGCTGAAGCTAACAGCGGAGAAGGTGGCCGAGATCAGAGAGCGCAGGAGAGCATACCAGGGGGCGGGAAGGGTGAAGGTAGCCGTGCCCAGGCACGTCTACGATAAGCTACTCTGGCTCGCTGTCAAGGTGAGGGTGCCGGTGGGCGTTATCGCAGGCCTCGTGCTCGAGGATCACCTAGCATCCGGGGGTGGGGGGCGTGAAGTGGCAGGTTAGGGTTGAAGTCGAGGATATGGCGGCTGCGTACGCAGACATGAAGGCTGTCAGGGCCCTGACCAAGGCTCACGCCACGCCAATGAGGCTACCGAGGGTTTACGAGCCGTTCGGGAAGGTCGAGGAGATAGTGAAGGAGAGCCTGAAAAACTACAAGAAGCTGAGGGACAGCATAATAGACGTGTGGGTCAAATACTGCAGGGAGAAGAGGCTGCTATGGTGCCTGTACCTGCTGAGCGTCCCCGGCTTCCCGAAGATGGCTGTACTACCGCTCATAGCCGTGCCCCCGCAGCTGGCCGTAGACGGGTACCTGAGGCCGTCGACATACATAAACGTGACGCTCGTCCCGGTAAAGCTGAAGAACGGGAAGATCTCGGCATCGCTGGCCGCTAAAACCTTCTACACAGCGCTCTACACGAGCTACGCCACGTACGGCTGGCGCCAGCTGAGAAACCTCATGGAGAAGGTGCCGTCAGTATACAGGATGTACGACAGGAACGCACAGAAATACGGAGAAGGCGCCAGAGCGCTGAAAAACACGCTACGAGACGTAGCAAGGCTCTTCGCAGGCCACGCACTACTCATAACAGCCTACTACGAAGGAAGAAGACTAAAACTCTACCCGGAAATGGCGAAACACATACTACAAAACCCAGTAAACCCGGAAGACCTAGCATCAAAATACGCTGACACAGAAATACTAGAAGCGATAAAGCTAGCAAAATGGCAGAACGTGGTGGAATACCCATGAACCGTCTCGGGGACCCCGAGACAGTCTCTGGGGGTGTGTTTTCTGTGGGATTCATGAGGGCATGTAGAAAACCCACTTTGACACCTCTTCGTAGCTACCTGTGCTATATGATCTATATGTTGAATATGTGTGAGGGTGGTGTCTTTTAAGGGTCTGGCAACGGTGGGGTTTGGTGGTGGTGGGTTTGTTGGTTGAGTTTAGGAGTAGGGATGATGTTGGGTTTGCTAGGGTTCTGGTAGCAAGGTATCACCGTCAGGGTGTCCCGAGGGGTGGTGGGGCTGCTAGGAAGCATAGGTGGTTTGCCTGGGTTGTAGACGGTTATGTCTGTGCTGTTGCCTGGCTTCACGATAACACTCCGTTCCGGTTCATTGCCGAGATGTTTAGGATAGGCTCTGAGAACAGCTACTTCGTGCGAAGGGTTTGCAAGACATGCCCCGGCGACCACCTAGTCGACTTCCTTGACGCGCTAGCGGAGCAGTTGAAAGGCGAGGGAAAAGAGTGTATATGGACGCTAGGCCTGGACGACCACAGCAACGCACTCTACAAGAAGGCCGGGTTCGTGAAGGTAGGGGAGACGCCGAGAGCCAGCCTACCTGTCTTCGTGAGGTGGCTGAGGTGAACACGCTCTGCTGCATATGCGGTAAGAGGGCTGGGTCTAGGCGGCTTAAGGTCAGCGAGAAGTTCGTCTCATTCCCAGAGCTCTTCTCAGGCTCCCTCATATGCGACCTGTGCTCCACCCTGCTAGACGGCAACTTCAGGCGGTCAAGCTGGGTCTTCACGGGAGACGGTGTCAGGCAGGTGCCCCGGGGAGAGCTACTCGAAGCCCTGAGGAACCCCCCGGTGGGTGGCTTCGTCTACGTTAAGAGCGGTGGCAGAAAGTACGGTTACCTAAGGTGCCTAAGGTACGGCTCCTCGTCCGCCCTTGCAGTGCTGTGCGGTGAGGATGAGGGCCCGGTCTTCGTTGGTAGGAATAGGCTGGCCGAGCTCGTGGAGCAGGCTGTGGAAGCATACAGGGTGCTCGGGCGTAAGCAGCCGCTACTTGAAGGCTGTAGTGCTGCAGACTGGGTTCACGAGGACGTGTGCAGGCTTGTGGAGAGCGTTAGGGGTGACCCTGCTTGGAAGATTGTAGTGAGAGCGTTGTAGAGGAGAGGTGGGTCAACGTACTAGCACACATCTGGATCCAGGTGAGGTGGAGAAAGATAAGGGGCAGAAGGCACATCGACGTGTTCGAGCACAGGCTCGAGTACGCCAAGTACGAGGCGGACGTGGCTAGCGCTCTCCAGAGGCTGGCCAACTCGCTGAGCATACAGGGCGTGGTGGCCCCGATAGACGACATACAGGGTTTGAGGCGGTGCAACGAAACATCGATGGACGTCCTGAGAAGGTGGACGAAGCTCCTCGCCTTAAAAGCGTCGCTGAGGGCGAGAGAGCTTAGAGGGGGTGGGGAAAGCTGATAGTCCACAGGATACAGGGGATCCTCACAGCCCTATCCCCCGTGTACCACGGGGGCTCCGAGAAGACCGGCAACGTGGTTCTACTCAACAGGCTCAAGTTCATAGTCGGCGGGAAGCCGACGGACGTCCCGATAGTGTCCGGCAACCAGGTTCGGGGCAGGCTCAGGCGACTCCTATCCCACGACTTCCTGGAGCTCTCAGGGTACAGCCTCGACCTTAGTTCCAAGAGGCATCAGAAGCTGTACCACACGCTCTTCGCCGGGGGTGTTCTGACAGCGGTGGAAGAGGGGGAGAGCGGCGTCGTGGATTTAAACCTGAAGTTCAGGATAGTCAGGTACATCCTGCCGATCAGGCTGCTAGGAGCCAGCTACGCCAACCAGATGGTCGAGGGCAGGGTCCTCGTAGGCCACATGCTACCAGTCTGCAGGGAGCTCAGGGAGTTCACCGGGGTAGACAGCGACGTAAGCTTCTACCAGCTCATAGCGAGGCTCTTCCAGACAAGGAGAGACGAGCTCAGAGCCTCGAGCGGAGAGGAAGATGAGGCCGTGCAGATGATGGTCGAGTACGAGTGCTTCGCCCCAGGCACCAGGTTCTACCACGAGATGGTCCTCGAGACGACGAGCGATGGGGAAGAGCTCGACCTGTCAACGCTGTTTAGGGCTGTAGAGCTGTGGAAGCAGAAGCCGCACATAGGCGGTAAGAGCTCGATAGGCTTCGGCAAGCTCAGCATAGAGTACAGCTGGCCGAAAGAGGGGCTCAGCTCCAGGCCCTACATGGACTTCATAGAGAGGAACAGGGACGCTATACGCAACGTCCTCGACGAGCTGGCAGAGGCCCTCTAGCCATGCAGCACCTAGAGGCGGTGTTCCATCTTAGGGCCCCGGTAGCCCTCGGGGCCCCCTGGATTTTCTTCGACTCGCTGCTGATGCACGCGAAGCTAAGAGAGGAGCTGGGGGAGAGGTACTTCAGTCTTCCCACGAAGCTGGCCCTCAAGCTGGGCGTTGACATACCGGTTAAACGGTGGAACGACGTTTACGTGGCGAGCGTCTCCATCTTCGAGCCTGAAAACGTGAACATGTACGTCTTCCAGTACTTCAAGAGGGGGGACTTCCCGTTCACCAAGGGCAAGATCAGCCGCGGTAGCGGGTTCTTCAAAGACTTCTACCTGAAGGTCGTCTACGCGCCCGCATTAAGGGTAAGGTTCTACGCCACCGGGGAGCTGGAAGAGGTCAGACGGCTCGCGTCGAGGATCTCAGCTCTGGGCAAGGAGAGGAACATAGGCTTCGGCCTGGTCAAAGAAGTTGTAGTTAGAGAGGTTGGGGGTGAGTGGGGGCTGGTCAAGGACGGGGTGGCTATGAGGCCCATACCAGTAAGATACCTCAAGAGCTACGAGGACGCAGCCGTGATAGCCTATAAGCCGCCGTACTGGGATAAAGGTAACATGGAGCTGTGCGCTGTGCCCTTCACGCGGGTGGAGCTGAAATGAACGTAGACTGGGGCTGGGTGGAGAGGTGGAGAGGCTACTTCAGGGACTGGTACGAAGTAGGCGGGGTCGAGGAGAAGGTCGCAGAGGCTTCCAGGCTCGCGTGCAGGCACCTCGACGACGGGATGATATCAGTAAGCGGCGGCAAGGACTCTATGGCGGTACTTCACATCATCGTCAACAGCTGCGGGAGAAAGGATGTCAACGTCTTCCACCTGGACTACGCCCACCTGATGCCGAGAGAGGTTGAGAGGGAAGTCTTGGAAAACATAAGGAGCGTTGCGCCCCAGGCGAACCTGATAGTCAAGAGGTACCAGCGCCCGCCAGGCGTCTACGCAGCCGAGCGGACAGAGGTTTACGCCGCTGTCAGCAGCCTAGGCTTCCTGTACCACCTGCTCGGGATAAGGGCTGACGAGAGCTCGAAGAGAAGGGCTAGAGGGCGGGTCGCAGACCGGGGCAGGTGGGTCGTGGTGCACCCCATATACGACTTCACGTGGAGAGACGTGTGGGCCTACGTATTCGAGCACAGGGTGCCCGTCCCCGAGACCTACTTCGCGTACGCCAAGCTCGTGGGCTGGGATAAGGTTAGGTTCGTGACGTTCTTCGACAAGAGGTTCGAGAGATACGGGTCCCCGCAACTGGACGGGGTCCTAGCTTGGCGTCTCAGGGAGCTCTGAGGCTGTGCGAGCTAGACTGGTTCAAGGGGCTCTACAGGGAGATCTACGAGGTGCTGAGAGTCGACAGCGCGCTCCCAGACCCGTGCGAAGTCAGAGTGCTACCGCCAAAACCGCCCCCAAAAGAGGCTGGGAGAGGCGTCGAAGCACTATGCTACAAGAGGCTGAAAACACTGTGGTTCAGGAGACAGCCCCCGCACCCACTGGTGTTCGCGCACGAGCTGATACACCTCATAGACAAGGAGCCCGAGCTCGAAGAAGTATACGCCTACACCCTAGCACCCCTAGCGAAAGCACTAGCAAGCAGGGGCAAGCGGCCCCCAACCAGCATAACCAAGCTCTACAACCTAGAAGCCCGCGAAGCCCTAGAAGCAGCCAGAAAAGCCCTAGACGAGAAACACCTGAAAAAGCTAGACAAAACAGTAACAGCACTAATACTAGTAGAACTCTCAAAAGCAGCCCAAGAAAACGAAAAAACAATAAAAACAATACTAGAACTACTCGAAACCGTTTCTCGGTAGGTGGCGGTTTGTGCCACCGTCTACCTCTCAACGGTCTCCCCAGGCCCCCTCACCGCAGTAGCTCAGCCCCTGCCGCCAGGGGCTTCCCGGCCTAAGACCTTCTCCCCGACCCCTAGAGGGGTTGCCTCTAGGGTGGTTCAGCGAGACGGAAACGAGGAATAGATGTAAGAGATACACGTTCACGAGGGGCTCGGGCACGTTCTGTGATGTTCACGAAGCATACGAGTCGCCCTCGCACAAAAACTGCCAGTTCACGAGGTGTTTTCGCATCACCTCTCAGCCGTTCTCGAGATAACACTGTAGCCGCGACTGCTGTTCTCGAGAGCTTGAGTGTAGCCGCGTCTCGGCTCCCGAGCTGTTCACGCCCCCTCTGCGACGTTCACGAGTTTCTAACGTACTGCAACCCAAGTTCGCGAGGTATGTTGCCTACCTTATCCCTCTCGTTCTCCAACAGGTATGAACGCGGCCAAGCCTTAAAAGGGGGCTGGGCTGGGGGACTGTCTCGGGGGACACGAGACGGTAGCCTCTCGCACATATTCAACATATAGAACATATGACACAGCAGGGTTAGGGTTCGCTGCACTTCAGCCACATGCTGTACATGATGAGCGTGTTTGCTAGGAGTGCTAGGGTTGCTGCTAGGGCCATGCCTGCGGCTGTGTTCTCAGATCCGGGCATCAGGCCTAGAGCCGGTAGGAAGGCTGAGGCTGCTACAACCAAGCCGGCCAAGCTAAGGGTTACAGCTAGAGCCCTAAACAGCCACTCGCACGAGCACCCGCTACTCAAATCAGCCCCTCTCTCCGCAACACGTACCTGTATGCTATTCTAATGTGCTCGCACACCGTCCTGCCGTGCTCCCGGCACTTGTAGTATGCTAGATTCCCGGTGTCCTCGAAGACGACGATCCTGACTTTGACTCCGTCTACGAAGCCCTCGAAGTCTATTGCTGGGCGCTTTCTCCAGCTCTTCCAGTGGATTACCACGAGCTCGCTGACCGCCACCTCTCCCTATCACCTCTCGTAGTCGTTGACCTCGGCTGTGTAGGGCTTCACTTTTTTCCTCTTCAGGTAGCCTATGAAGTCGTGTAGCGGCATCCCGGCTATTTTAGCTGCTAGCTCCACGGATACGAGGTGCTTCCTCAGCATGCTTAGTGCGAGCTCCTTACGCTTCTCCAGCAGCCTAGCCGTGACGTCTGACTCCCAGGTGTAGCCGTAGACAGCGTATACGTATAATAGCAGCTCGTCGCCGCTCATGCTACTCGAGAAATCCGCGACCTTCTTTAGAACTTCCCTATCCTTATCGCTCAGCCTCTTCCATACTGCCTCAGCCTCGGTAGCACCGCGATGTGTTAAAGCAACACCGCCTCTAGAAGCAACCAGTAATCCGCTATAAACAGCGTTCTCCATAGCATCGCCGACCTCTTCACTCCACGGCCCCATCCTGTAGGCTTTGAACTCTAAAACTTCCCTTAAACCATCTATATGCCTAGACGCTATAAACAAAGCTTTCTGGATATGTAGCTTAGAAGGAGCCCTTCCCCCAAACGCGTGGAGAACCGCGAGCACCCAATCAAAAGGCTCGATAACGTCTAGGTTCAGCAAACGGAGCCCCTCAACAACCCTCAACACATCCACCCGCACAACCCCACCTAGAGCTCCTAGAACAACTTTAAAAAGGAAACACGGTAGGGGCTGAGGTTAAGGCATGTACCGTCTCGGGTCCCCCGAGACGGTCTCTGGAAGCGTTGGGATTAGAGTGCTGGGCTGGAACTGTCTACCCTCAGAGTCTTAAATACTCTGGAAGGCAACTAATTTAAGCTGGTAGTGTCTACCCTGGGGGTGCTGTATGGAGATAGATTTGAGTAGTGAGGTTCTGGTGTTCACCCTGTCGAGGAGAGCCCGTAAGGGGTTATGGTACACTTATGGCAAGGTGTTCCTTTCGCTTATGCGTGGTTTCCCAGCTTTGGTTGTAACCCAGAAGTCTCATGGCAGGGTTAGCGGGAAGGTTGTCGCCTTCCTCAGACGTCACGAGCACATCTGGGCTAACATGCTTACATTGTTGGGCTGGGAAGTAACCGAGAGGTTTGAGATGCCGTTGCTAAAGTTCTATGACATGCTTGAGAGCGTGAGGCTAGAGGTATCGAGGCATTTTGAAACCTTGCCACAGTGGTTCGCCGAGTACTTCAGGCCAGCCGTGTCGTTCGGCTCCCTCTCATACAACGACATAACCAGGTTCCTAGAAGCCGTCAAGAGGAAGTTCAAGGAGTACATGGAAGCACCGCTAGCGGTCAAAGGACGTATAGAAGGGGAGACAGAGCTCCACAAGTTCCTCAGGACTTCGGATTTGGCTGTGCTGATATTGCGAGGCACGTACAAAGAGGGGATGCTAAAGTACATAAACAGCTACCTATATGAGCTCCTAAGCGACGGCGTCATCCCCATCGACTACTCCCACAAAACCATCATAGTTGCCAGGAAGACCTACAGGGACAAACGCTCCGAAAGATTCTGGAGATCCGTGCTCAACATGGATCCAATACGAGTGCTGAGAGGGCTCGAATCAACCTACCTACAAAACGTGTTCAAAGTTGAAGAACTCGAGTTTGAAAAGAGAGACGTCGGCTGGGGGCTAAATGTTAAAAGCGCAAGCTACCCACCACCGCCCACCTGATTCCGGGCATGAGCTTAGGGATCCGTCTCGGGACCCCCGAGACAGCCCCCCATCCGCCACCTCTCTAAGGGCTTAACAGCGCAAGCCCGCCGGCACCCCGCCCCTTAACATAAACATAGAGGCTCCGAGCCAGAACATAAAGATACCTAGCAACAAGCTTAAACGGAGAGTTAGCAACAACAGCAGCCCTACCAGCCAAACCCAAAACAACGGGAACAACCCTACCGACAAAAACACGCCTAGCCCCCAGAACACCAACCCCCTTAACAAACCCCCCAGCAGGACGCCACTCCAACCAATCACCACAAACCACACCAACCCCAGGAACACCCTTACAACCATAATACAACACAACCTGCCCCAAACCCTTCAAAAGACTAGTACCAAGGCTAACCGCAAACTCAGCATAACTAACACTATCAAAAAATATAAGATCAGCAAAACTCCTAACCCACCACGATCCCCACTCACATAACCACTACCAGTATAGCCACGAAGATTATCCAAAAACAAACCAACACCACAACCCCCACCACCACCCCGACCACCACCACCCGCAGGAACCCTCCTGCCATCAGTTTCCTTGG
>Ga0197144_100668_pt1 | contig 13099 bp, 10 predicted proteins | sample GBS85_MetaG_FD_148670 | JGI IMG/M metagenome (GOLD analysis project Ga0197144, IMG submission 148670) | Sediment microbial communities from Great Boiling Springs, Gerlach, Nevada, United States - GBS 85_MetaG | ecosystem: Environmental > Aquatic > Thermal springs > Hot (42-90C) > Sediment...
ATACACCCGGCGGCACTTAGAGTACGCCACGCGCTTCAAAGAGGTAAAGGAGGCGGCGGAGAGGTGGTTGCGAGAGGGGGAGGCACGGTAAATGAAGGCTTATAGGCGGTTTAAACGTTGCATAGGCCAGGGTAACCTCTGGCTGTATGTGGTGAGCATACTCAACAAGCGAGGCCCTCTACACGGCTACGCCATAATCCAGGAGATCAGGAAATTCGGCTTTAACATAAGCACAGTGTACGGATACGTGTTGCTGAAAAGAATGGTGGCAGACGGGGTTCTGGTTGAAGTAGTGGAGGGGGCAAGAAGCTCTACGCAACTAGCCCCAAAGAGGTTCACGGTCAACTACTCCGACCGCTCGTATAGATAACCCCCTCCTTTTTCTCCCAATGTCAAACATTTTGCTGGTACTCCTCTGGATAGGTCAAGACAAGGTAGACCAAGCCCTCCTTGATAAAGTCGCCTCTGTGGGTACCGTATACTCCGCCGACGCGGTTAACTTCGTGGTTAAAACGCTCTACGAGACCTACAACCACGTCGACACAGTCGTTGTATACGGCCCCGACCTAAACGGCGCAGGCGAGCTAATAGTAGAGGCCCTGCGGGGTGTATGTAACGACGCCCTGCGGATACCCTGTGAATATGTAAAAACGCTCAACGTAAACGTGGTTGATCTCAGGTGGCGGGGAGAGGAAGAGCTTAGAAAAGCCATAGCGACTCACTACAGGCCGGCCGCAGAGCCGGCGCGGCCCCGGCGGGAGGTGACGCCCGAGAGACCCAACAAGAGGCTACCATATGGAGGACTCCACGTAATCTACGACACAGACCTAGAAGCCCTCAAGGCCAAGGCCATAGACTACATACTGACCTACGGCCTGGAAAGCCACGACGTCGTTTACAGCCACCTAGCCCTACAGCGAGACCCCAGAGGCGGCTATCTCATGTCGCCTTGCGACATCGTGGAGGAGTGGCCCTGCGGCCTCGATAAGGCGGGCGTCCTAATAGCCACGCCTGCTTTTATCCAGAAGAGACGGCTCGAGACGGCGGCATCCGCCGTCAAGCCTGAGGTATACAGCCGCGACGTGTATGACCCCCACGGCAACTTCGTACTCGCCGACGCGTTGTACCACTACAGCCCCCGCGGCGTCTTACTACGACAGATGGAACTAGACGAAACAAGCGTGAAAAGAGAGGCGCATAAGCTCCTACCGGACCACGCCTTCTACCTCGGGCGGGAATACGCAGCCCGTAAGATACTGAAAGACAAGTACATGCAAGACAGATGGAAACAGGTTTCTTGGAGCTCAGAAGATCGGCAGGGCCGGGACGGAGTCAGCTCCGCTTTCTGAGCGATCGCCTCCCAAGCGCCCTCCTACGTGGCGCCAGCACTGTCGTCTCGACGGCTGTTTGCAGAACAGGTAAATTGGCGCCGGGGGTGGGATTTGAACCCACGCCCCCTTGACGGGGACGGGATCTCAACTCGGGGGCTTGCCTGTCCCGCGCCTTGGGCCGCTCGGCCACCCCGGCTGTGGTGCTGTGAACCTATGGTTATAAATTTTTGGGTCTATACTGCGAGACTTGCGCTAGGATTTCGCACACGTCTTTTTCTATACATCTTATCTCTACCTGCTCGTCGGGCGCGGCAAGCACCACGTCTGCGTCTGACGGGGGGTCAGGGCCTATGTGTATTTTGTAGCCCACCTTCCTGTCGCGCAAGCCCTCCACTATTACGTAGTCCGCGTCTATGTCGCCACAAGCAACGGCGCTGGTGTAAAGCACGTAGACTTCTCCGTTGTAGAACAAGACCCGATCTGCGCCGGCCTTCCTGAGGCGGCGTGTGTCTTTGGTAGGCGGCTCCGGGTCGTGGTGGCTCACCTTGATCGCGGAGACCATGTAGCCCCTTTCTTTTAGCTGTCGAATAATCCTCTCGGCCAGCGCCGTCTTGCCCACGTCTTTCCCGCCTGTGATCTGCACTATGCAGGTCATGCCACCAGCAGTTTCGCCAGGTTTTGCAACTCCTCCAGCGCCTTTCTAAAGTTTTCGCGGGCCGCGTCAGACGCCGTGTAGAGCTTCTTGCCTCCCTCCTCCACCTCAACCAGGACCCCGTCTCTCACCATTCTCTTGAGCAACACGTATCCGTAGACTGTGCTTATGTTGAACCCGTATTTCCTGAGTTCCTGGATAATTGCGTAGCCGTGTAGGGGGCCCCGCTTGTTAAGGATGCTCACCACGTAAAGCCAGAGGTTTCCCTGGCCTATGCAGCGCTTGAATCGTTGATATGCTCTCATCTATCGCGCTTCCCCTCGATGAACTCCAGCACCGCTCTGTAGGCCTCGTCGGGGCTCATGTGAACTGGCGGGTTTTTGAAGCCCCACGCGGAGGCGCTTATAAGCGGTCCGCCTATTCCTCTGTCGAGCGCGAGTTTCGCGAGTCTGATGGAGTCTGTGACCACGGCGGCGCTGTTCCACGCGTCGTGTACGTCGAGCGTCGCCTCTATCCTTATCGACAGGCCCCCAAATATCTCTGCCTCGATGAGCGTATGCGCTATCTTCCTGTCGCCCAGGAACTGTATATACGCCACGGGCGATATATAGGCGTCGAACTCCTGGCTCATGGCCATCATCTTGACGGCTGCTGTCTTCGTCTTCTCCTTATCGCCGCGTCTATACATCAAATTTACAAAGTCCGGCGTGCCCCCTACGTTTATCTGATACGTATGCTTAATCTTAACCCCCCTCAGAGCCAACAGCCTTATAAGCGTCTTGTGGAGAACAGTTGCCCCGATCTGGTTCTGGGTGTCGTCGCCGAGTAGCGGCAGTTCCTTCTCGGCGAATCTCCTCTGCCAGTACTCGCTTGTGGCGATGGGGGCTGGCATGGCGTTTACAAAAGCCGCGCCAGCCCTTAGGGCGGCCTCGGCGTAGGCCTCAGCGGCTTTCTTGGCACCGGTGGGGAGGTAGTTCACGAGAACCTCGGTATTTGTGGAGTTGAGCTCCTTCACCACCTCTTCAACGGTGCCCTCGACGACCTTCGGCACGAGCCCGCCCTCGGGCACTCCGTCGAGCACCGGGCCTGGGCGCACCGTCACGCCTAGCTTCGGCGGTTTGAAGACCGCAGTGGCGTTGTTCGGCGGCTGGAATATCGCCTCTGAGAGGTCCAGGCCCACTTTCCTCGCGTCGATTTCAAACGCAGACGCGAAGACTATGTCGCGCGGGGTATATCTCCCTATTTCTTCAAAGGCGACGATTGGTTCCAGCTCCGGGTTGTGTTTATACATCTCAATCCCCTGGACGAGGGCAGATGCGCAGTTGCCAACTCCAACGACGCCAACTCTGACGGCCATGTCTATCTAAACAGATGTGTTAATAAACAATTCGTTAAGTAGGCCGGTGGGAAAAAATGGGGGTTAGGCCAGTTTTTCCGCCACTACCTCTGCTATGTCCTTCACGGCCACTGCGCTCTCCTTAGTTCTCTTCGCATCGCTAAGCATGGCATTGCAGAAGGGACAGAGCGTCACTATGGTGGAGGCGCCGGTTGCGGTGAGCTCCTCGAAGCGTACGTGGCTGATACGTTTTTCCTCAGGTACGTCGTACCAGTAGTTAGCGCCGCCGGCGCCACAGCAGAACGTCTTCTCGCCACGTCTAGGCGGCTCCTTGACCTCGCCGAGTTTAATCAAGGTCTTTCTCTGGGGCTCCACCACTTTGTTGTAGCGGGCTAGGTAGCAGGGGTCGTGGATCGTCAAGGCTTCTTTTCCGTCTTTAACCGATATCTTGCCGTCTGCTATCAGCTTCTGTATTATCTGCGAGTGGTGATATACCTCAAGCTTGATGCCGAATTCAGGGTATTCATTCTTAAAAACGTTGTATCCATGAGGACATATCGTTATTATTTTTCTTATGTTGTATTTTTCGAATATCTGTTTGTTGTTTAGCGCTATTTCTTGGAATCTGCTCTCTTCGCCGAGACGCCTAGCGGGATCGCCACAACAAGTCTCCTCGTCTCCCAAAATCGCTACCTTGTCCAGCATACCGGCGCGTTGCAGAATTGTTACAAACGCCTTGATTATCTCCCTGGATCTGCTGTCGAAACTGCCCATGCAACCAACCCATAGGAGGTATTCGGCCTCTGGGTTCTCCGCTATGTGTGTCACGCCGAATTCTCTAAGCCAGTCGTGTCTGCCTGCGTTGGGCATAGACATCGTGTTGTTGTACTGAGACAGCGACATGAGGACGTCGGCTACCTTCTTGTCCACCTTGCTCTGGGCTACCAAGGCGCGTCTCACGCCGTAGATAACGTCGAGGTGGTTCACCTTTACCGGGCAGTTGTACACACACGCCCCACACGTTGTGCACGCCCACGCATGCTGTTCCAGCTTAACGGCTACTTCGAAATTCGGGTTGCTGGAGTTGAGAGCTATGGTACGCACGACGACTCTAGGCGACAGGAGACGGCCGGCGGCCACCGCTGGACAGTCAGCGTCACATGCGCCGATCTCGCCACACGACTGGCAGGAAAGCATGACGTCTTTGTCTACGTCTGTCATTTTCTCGTAGCCGAACTTAATCTCTTCAGGCTTCACCCTGCCCTCAAGGACGTCTTCTAATCTAAACGGAGCCCGGAAGCTCGACAGCCCCCGGGCGTGATTTGCAAACAGGTTCGCGGCGGGCTTTACGTAGAACATCGACAGCAATATATTCCTAGCAATCCCAACCGACAACGACAGCCAAGGGACAAATATCGAGAAGAGGACGTCTAGAAAAGTCATTACTATGATCAGGAGGAGGACCAGTTGCATCTTGTTAGACTCTTTAATAAATTTCCTGTCCTCCTTCAGCCTCTTGTGTATAAGCCCGCTTCTTATAAAGACACCTACACGATAAACCGCTGCCATGACTAGGCCGGCCATTACGGGCAGGCTAATAATCCACAGCGCCAGCACGAGAATCCGGAAGGGGCCCAAAACCGCTAGAAGCACCGATAGAACCACGCCGGCGGCTATTGAGAAGTGCATGTACCCCACTCCTCCCTTCAGCGCCTCTTTAAACTCGTGGAGTATCAACGAGCCAAGATCTATTCTTCTATTGTAAAGATGTATTCTCAACATTAAATTTATTGTAAATATAAAAAATGTAATTAAAAACAATAACAGTAGAATTTCTTCTACCATACGCTGGTCTATAGTGCAGATTTATAAATATTCCCTTCGACTCTTAAAGAACGTTTTTACAGATTGCCTTAAACACGCATCTTTCGCATTCTTTATTGATTTCTAGTCTATCCCCGCTTAGAATCCGTTTTATCTCCTCAAGAAGTTTAACCGCGTCGTCGTCCCGCTCAACCCGCTCTACCCTATTTCTATACACCAAGTAGCCGTGGCGGGCCTTCAACAAGTAGATGTATATCTGGAGCTGCTTCTTGTGAGCCTCCCTGGAGGCCAGCCCCGTCTTGACCTCCACCGGGATGTGATCCCGCCCCCTTCTAATCACGACGTCTACAACGCCCACCAGCTCGCCGATCTCCACCCTGTATTCAGTAACGACGTTGTCAAAAACGGAGACGGCCCTCTCGTACCGCTCGTGCAACAACCTCCCGCGGACCAGCGAAACGGCTGAGTTTTTGGTGAAGAGCTTAAGGCCGAGCTTGTGCTGCACCCACAGAAGCCTCGGGCAGTACTCGAAGTCGTTTATCACAGACGGCGAGACGCGCTTGAAGTCGTATCTATGCGCGTAGACGTCTGGAAGAAGCTCAAATACCTCCTGCTCTTTCCTCATCTCGGCCAACGCGCTCTCCACGTCGAGGTTCTCCAAGTCGTCGCAGTTGACCAGGCTACAGATAGGCTTAGGCAGAAGGAGCTCCATCCCCCACCTTGAGCACTCTGCCGAATATCCTCGTCGGGCCGTTTCTAAAGATGAACACCCCTCCGTCTATGTGCCAAGGCCTTGTCAGTTCTATCTTCGCCACCCCGCTGTCTCCCACCATGAGCTCTCCCCTGTCGATCTCCTTTATATACGCGTTGGCTCTAATGGCCTTGTAGTGGAACACGCCGGAGAACCCAGCCCTGATCACAGTTGGGTGTCTGAGCACCAACACGTCGGCCACCACCTCCCTAACCCCCGCGAGCGGCCGCCTAGACAAGGCCATGCCCTTCTCCACCTTCTCTATCTTGTCAAGCGCGATGGTGACGAAGTTGCCGGCCCTGGCTGTCTCCACCGGCGTTCTGTTTAGGTGGATGGACTTCACGACGGCGGAGACCCACTTCCCGTCGCCGTATGGCCCTACCCAGACTCTGTCGCCGACTCTCACGACGCCTCTCTCCACCAGCCCGCCGACAACTACGCCGACGCCCTTCACTAAGTAGATGTCGGAGATGTACATGAGGAAGTCGCCGCCGTAGTCCCACTTCCTCCTCCTAGGCAACAGAGAGAGGAATCTGAGCAACAGATCAAGCCCGTGGCCTGTCACGCTCGAGACGAAAAACACCGGGGCGATGCGGCTCGTGGAGATGGCTCTAGCCGCCAGAACCACGTCGCCCGCATCCCTCACGACATATGGTATCTTGCTGACCCCCGGCATCTTCAAAACCTTCACCACCTCGTCCACAGTCCTCTGAAACACCTCCTGAGGCGCAATATCGATCCTCGTGACCACGACGAAGACCGGTATGCCCAACGCCACTGCGATGCCCAGATGTTCCTTCGTCATCCTCTGAACCCCCGAGTTCGCCGCCACCACCAACATGACGTAGTCCGGCTGCGAGCTGAAAAGGCCTCTCAACGCCGTCCTTAAGTACCGCTCGTGACCCCCCACGTCGACGAGGAGCACCAGCTTGTCAGACCTCCTATACACCTCGGCCTCGTCAAGCGGGTCCACCAAGCCGTGGTTAACCACTGAGTCGCCGCTGAAGCCCAGAAGCCTCATCGAAACCGCCGAGGTGCGGCCCGTCAAAACCTCATGCTTGTACCGACACGCGTAAGACCTGGCAAGCCCCTTGCCGTCGTCTGGCCTCCCCGTGGTCAAAACCCCTACAAGCGTCGACTTGCCGGCGTCCACGTTACCCAACGCCGCCACGGTCACGGTAGGCGGAGGCTCCTCTTTGACGCTTATCCTCACCAAAACCTCCGCCACCTTTCCCCTGACCCCCTCAGACACCCTCAGGATATAAACCGCGGCACCCGCCCGCCTAGCCACCTCCCGAAGCACCCCCAACGCCTTTAACAACTCCTCGTCTGGAAGCCCCAGCGGTCTCCCGTCGTCTGCAACGCCTATTAAGTAGACCGCCTCCCCGCCGCCCTCCAAGAGGCGTCTCTTCATCTGGCCCGCCAATTTATCTATATCGCCCTCTCCCAAAGTAAGCTTATACTCGACATTACCGTCTTCGCTTTCTGGAGGCAAATTCACCGCAATTAAACTACGTTAAAAATAAAAATTATTTTTCTCCGTATTCAACACGGAAGTGCCGGAGTATAGCCTCTGCGGAGGTAGTAGCCGTATAGTCCGCACGCCTTGTGGAGGCTTTGCCGAACCAACAACAACAAACATCACCTCTCTAAAAAGACGCCTAGCCTCTTTAATTATTTCTATGTTTAATCTCTCGTCTTCCAGATCTGTGACTACTGTTAATGTGTAATCATGTAATCTCCGCGTCTTTGCATCATATAACGCCGCCTCTACGGCTCTAGATATGTTGGTGCCTCCGCTTGCAACCGTCCGCAGGAGAACGTCAATAAGTTTATTTACGTCTTCAATAGGTTCATAAACTTCAGCGTCGAAGAACCTAACTACGACCTTTTTACGGCTTCTTAAAACCGCGAGGGCATACGCTGTGGCAACCACAATCTTCTCCACGCCGTTGACCGCACTATACATAGATCCCGACTTGTCTATCAATATATAGACCCCGCTATCGCCAGCCACCTTCGCGGCGTTTAGAGGCAACTCGCCATGAAGAGACTTGTAGATAAACAACGAAGGAGCGCCAATCAAAAGAGACCAAGCATACCAGCTGAGTTTTGTCAATCGGCTCAACGAGCCAAACACGCGTTCACGCTCTATGCCTCTAAAAGACGGCATAGCCAGACCCACCCCCGCAGGCCTTCCCATCAGCCTATAAAACTCAAGCGCCTTAGCCAAAATCTTTGCAATTCTAACCCTCCGAGGATCTGTAGACACTGAAAGCGTTAAAGACGCCGGATCTCCTACTCTCCCCCTACCCAAGATCTCGCCGAGCTTTTTAAAAACGCCGTAAAGCATCTCGATATCTGAAGGATCTCCAAAATGCCGCCTTAACTGCCGCAAAGCCTCAACCCAAGCGTCTTGCCGCCCCCTCCCAAACCACGCCCTTCCAAAGCTCTCCAGAGATTCTAAATAATTACAAAAAGCTTTTAAGAGATTTACAGCGGCGCGGAAAGACGAGACGTGTCTAAGTCTGCAGAGAGGCGCCACCTGGCTGTAATACGGAGAAGTGACGTAAAAATGCACAAAACGCCCCCAGACCGGGCTAGAGGCCTTGCCTCCAAAAATAGGCGTACGGTAGTGTATATAGTAGGCATCCACCGCCTCCTCCTCCCCGACTAACCCGCCGCCTACAACTCGCAAAATTTTTCGCGCACGGGCCCGCGCCAGAGTGTCGTTATAATCCACATTCAATAGAAGACCCACAGCAAATCTACAGTTCTAAAATTTTATTTCGCGACAGAGATACCTCTAGTTATAAATATAAAACTCAACCTCTTAAAATCTTAGCAAAAGAACTTAAAGAAAAATATAATTTTAGATATATGGTTATAATAAGGGCAACAAGCCGAATGGATACATCCCAAGCGCGATATTTGTAAACACTATAGCATAGGCAAAGACCACAGACAAGGTGTTGAGCACCTTTATCAACGGGTTGAGCGAAGGCCCGCTTGTGTCCTTGAAGGGGTCGCCGACGGTGTCGCCGATAACTGCGGCTTTGTGCATCTCGGTCTTCTTGAGGCCTTGGAGCTCTATGTACTTCTTCGCGTTGTCCCAGGCGCCGCCTGCGTTTGCCATAAGCAACGCCCTGGGGACTCCGGCTACTATGGCGCCCATAATTAAACCGGCCAAGGCGTTCCAGCCCAGCAACAGACCTGTCAAGAGAGGTACTACTATCGCCGCGAGGCCGGGCACGAGGAACTCGCCGAGAGCCCTCCTAGTCGCTATGTCGACGACGCGGGCGTAGTCGGGTTGCTCCTTCCACTCCAGGATGCCTGGCTTCTCTCTGAACTGGCGACGAATCTCCTCGACGATTTCCATGGCGGTCCTGCCCACAGCCCCCAAGGTGCGGCTGGTGAAGAAGTAAACCAGCGAAACGCCGACAAAAGCACCGATTAACAAGCTTGGGTTAATTATCTGAAGGGCCTTGAGGCTTTCGTCTAATATCTTCACCACATCTAGACGCTGAATCGCGGCGGCTGCATGCACAATTTCGAAAATCAATGCGATAAAGAGGACCAACGCCGCTAACGCCGCACTCGCTATGGCGTAGCCCTTCGTAGTGGCCTTAGTGGTGTTGCCGACTGAGTCTAAGACGTCCGTCACCTCTCTGACGCTATCTGGCAAGCCGGCCATCTCAACCACGCCGTTAGCGTTGTCGGACACGGGGCCGTACGAGTCGGCGGTTATGATTATGCCGGCAACCACCAACAGCCCAACGCTAGCAATGGCGGTGCCGAAGATCCCGGCTAAATACTGAGAATACCCTCCAAACGCCGTTATGGGGACCGTGTAGTACCCTATCATGTAAGATATGCCAAGCACGGCGACTATCACGGCTACCACAGGTAGGGCGCTCATGAGACCTGCCCCGTAGCCTGTGATGATCACAGTAGCGGGGCTTATCTTTGCCTGCTCAGCAATTCTTCTTACCGGGCTGTAGTTGTAAGACGTGTAGTAGTCGGTTATCTTTACTATAAGCGGAGCCAGCAGGGCGCCGAAAGACGCGGCTGCCGCAAGAGCCAAAGCCCTCCAAGTCTCCAGACCCGACAAGAAAGACCCCGCAAAAAATAAGACCGCCGAGAGGGCAATAGTGGCGTAGATGGCCATGCTGATAGAAGAAAGCGGATGTTTGACGCTTGAGGTCTTCAACAAATTCACGCCGGCGAAGGTAGCCAGAAGGGCCAAAGTGGCAAATAGTATAATTACTTCTATATACTGCGCCGAAAGGCCGAGTATGGCGGCGAGAAATATCGCGGCTGTGACAGTCACTATGTAGGACTCGTAGACGTCTGCCGCCATGCCCGCCACATCGCCCACGTTGTCGCCTACGTTGTCGGCTATGACGCCGGGGTTTCTCGGGTCGTCTTCAGGAATGCCGGCCTCCACCTTGCCCACCAGATCTGCCCCGAGATCTGCAGCCTTCGTATAGATGCCGCCGCCAACTCTCATAAACAACGTAACGAGACTCGCGCCGAAGCCCAGCGCCACGAGGGGGACTGCCCACTCTTCCGTCACGGCCTTGAGTACTAGATAGAACCCTGAAATCAGGAGTAGGGCGATGCTGGCAAGAGAGAGGCCCATGACGGCGCCGGCGCGCCAAGAAACCATCAACGCCTTTCCCATGCCGCCTGTGGCGGCGGCTTGGGCGACGCGTGAGGCGGATCTCGTGGTGACGTACATGCCGAGGTAGCCGGCAAGCATCGAGCCAAGCGCACCTACAACAAAACCGATCATGGTTAGCCCGTAGGTGCCCCGCGGCATATCAATCGCTAGTAATATAAGTATCGCCAAAACAACTAGAAGTATTGCCAATGTCTTGTATTGCCTGAAGAGGTAGGCCCTAGCCCCGGTTGCTATGGCTTGTGAGATGAAGCGCATCTTCTCATTGCCGGGGTCTTGTCTCAGAACCCATCTGGCGAGGTAAATCGCGTATAAAATGCCTAGAGCCCCTATAACTACTCCGAATACTGCAGATCCTAACATGGAACCTTCTTTATTCTGGGTCTTTAAATATTATTCACTTGCATCAGCAAAGTTACCGATGTCTACGTAATGAATACGTATACACAATATTTTAAAGCATCGTAATTACTGCCTCTGTGCCTCTTGAACGTGTCGTGGAATTCAGGTTAGCGTCTCAGGCGGATTTGCTCCCTGAAGTGATATACTTCATCGGCAAGACAGGCGCCGCCATGTTTGAGGAGAGGCCTGAAAAGCTCCCGAGGCCGCGCGACCCGGCGGTGTTCCATAAGGCCAAGAAAATGGATGAGTTCCTGAACCAGCTACTGCTCTATGTGCAGCCACAACAGGTGGCGTTGCCGCTGACCGCTCTGGAATCTCAGATAGATTCGGTGTTGGAGAAGCTGGAGGCCCTCTACAAGGAGGTATCCTACTACGTCCGCTTAATAGACGAGTTGCGGACTAAGCTTTCGATTTCTAAAGAGGTTGCTTTAATCAAGGCGGCCCCGTTTCCTAAGACCGAGGCGCTGGAGGTCTTCGCGGCGTTGCCGGGGAGGGCGGCTAGGGAGAGCGTGGAGCTTGCCAAGTCTCACAACGCCACGGTGATGCAACAAGGTAGCGCCCTCGTGGTGGCTGTGGAGCGGAGAAACGCGTTGCAACTAAAAAACGCGCTTGAGAAGCTGGGGGTGCGGGTACTCTCTCTACAGGAGGTTGCCGATATGGAGCCTCCCAACGTCTTGGAGGAGAGGCTGAGGAGGGCTGAGGAGGAGCTGAAGGCGGCTGTGCAGAGGGAGAAGGACTTGGTTAACTACGCTTACACCCTTAGAAACGCAGTGGCCGCCGTCGCCGAGACCTTCAACAAATCCGCAATAGACGAGGGCACAGAGATGGGGCGGCTCTTCGAGTCATACAAGAAGGAAATAAGGAAGCTGGAAGAGCAACTAACCCACCTCTCCAAGATAAAGAAGGTGCTCGAGGCCTTCTCTGAAAAAGGAAGCTTGAGATTGCCGGAGGGGTACAAGTTGCTTGTTGATCCAGAGACCCCCATAGCCGCTCCGCATGTAATACAGGAGATCGACGGGGTTAAGGTGGCGTTAGTAAGAGGCGAAGCAAGGGGGGTGGAGGTTCCGCAGGAGTACCTCTCCGACATAAGGACCGGCAGAGAGCTTGTTGTAAACGCCGTAAAGTCCCTAGAGACGTCTCTCCAGAGGCTCAGGAGGGAGCTTGAGGCGCTTGAAAAGCTGTATCGCGAGTACTCCATATATGGCGACGGGAGGTGGGAGGAGCACAAAGACGCGGCATCGGTTATACTCTACGTGCTTGAGAAAGACGTGAAGAAGATAGACGACGCCCTTGCGGAGTTTGTGAAGCACAACCTTGGCAAACTGGACGTGGTCAAGAGGACGCGCTACAAATACTTTGACGCAGTGCCTGTGGAGAGAAGACCGACGCTGGAGAAATACCCAACGCCGATTAGGCAGTTCACAAAAATCGTCTACATGTACGGCGTGCCGAGGCCAAACGAGATAAGCCCCGTGCCGCTCGTGGCGCTTCTCTTCCCCGTCTTCTTCGGCTGGATGTACGGCGACTTGGGCCACGGCTTCCTCCTCTTCCTCCTGGGCGTACTCCTCCTGAAGAAGCTCTACGGAGGCAAATATAGAGATTGGGGAATTATCTGGGCTTTAACGGGTCTTGTCTCCATGTTCTTCGGCGCCTTCGTTTACCAAGAAGTCTTCGGCTTTGGATTTAAGGAACTTGGGATAGAAATGCCAGCGCCTATACTACACCTCTTCGGCGAGGGACACGAGATGGTGGTAACAGAGGGCGTCTTAGCTGCGATCAGGGCGGCGTTTATATTGGGCTTCTTCCTCATCCTGCTTGCCTTCCTCTCCAAGTTTATAAACACACTACTGAAGAGAGAGCCCGACATGGCGGTCGCGGTGGTGTTGCCGCAGGTGGTGCTCTTCTTCTCGCTGGGCATGGTGTTCTTCTCTCTTGTGAAGGACGCGTTACATCTAGAGTTCTTAGCGCCGCTTCTCCAGCTTCCCTGGATGTATATCTTCCTCGGGGCGTTTCTCTGGAGCGCGGCCGGGACCGTTGCGTTGAAGATCAGGTATAAACACCACGAGGAGGCGCCTCCAGTCACCGAGGAGTTTATAATGGGCTTCGTCGAGAGCTCTCTCGG
>Ga0197144_100669_pt1 | contig 13098 bp, 10 predicted proteins | sample GBS85_MetaG_FD_148670 | JGI IMG/M metagenome (GOLD analysis project Ga0197144, IMG submission 148670) | Sediment microbial communities from Great Boiling Springs, Gerlach, Nevada, United States - GBS 85_MetaG | ecosystem: Environmental > Aquatic > Thermal springs > Hot (42-90C) > Sediment...
CAAGTGGTACTCCCTTAGACAACAACTCTCTCTCTAACGCCTTTCCCACGCGGTTGCATTATTTGCTGTGTTGGTTGTGCTCCTCCTAGTGCTGGTGGGATTGGGGCTGCTGGCGACACCCCCACAGCTGCGGGTGGCGGTGGCCTCCCCTCCTCCTCAGGCACATAAGTGACCTTCGTACCTGGCACGGGCACAACAACTAGATATACGTCGAAGACCCCTGTATCCGCTACGCTTTTCTGTGCTGGTTCCTCGCTATAGACCTGCTGTGTTATATATGCCTGCCTCAGTGTCTGCGCAGGCTCTTCAACCTCGACTGTTTTTAACTTTATATCCTGTCTCGATGCTGTCTGTACTTGTTTCTCTATCTCCTCCTGCATGTATATAGCACTCCTAAGATGATCCCTCAGCACCATTGTCTCAGGCTCCTCAACCTCTACTACCCTCAACCTCACGGGTATCTGCACCACCCTTTGCACGGGCTTCTCAACACTTTCTTCCACAGTTGCTGTTGCTACTAGATAGTCTCTCGAAACTATTGTCTCTGGTTCTTCTATCACAACGACCCTCAGAGGCGTTGGTATGACAAGGCTCTGTGGCAAAGGCTTTGTGATCTCTTCAGCCCCGTAGATCGATGCTACAGCTAGATCCACAGATGTTATTATCTCAGGCTCCTCTATCACGGTTACTCTCAGCCCGATGGGTATCTCCACAGCTGTTTGTACTGGTTTCTCAACACTCTCTACATTATATATTGTTGCTGTTGCTATGTCCCTCGATACTATTGTTGTTGGCTCTTCTATGTATCTTGGCGCGAGCACCTGCAGTATTCTTGATGCTGTTTCTTTTCCGAGAGCGTTTTCTAATTCTGCAATGCTTATTGTGCCTTGCGATGCGAGCCTATCTATCTGTGATGCTATAGTCTCTGCATTAACTGTGGTTGAAACGGCTGCTGCTGGTATAAGCCCTATTTTTGTCCATGAGGGCCCTCCATAGATTATGATTGTTCCACTCGCATCTACGGCATGGAGTTTCAGGGCTTGCTGCTTCAGGTTTGTTAGTATCTGCACGGCTCTGGCGTCGCCTGCTGCTGATGCTCTTGTGATTGCTCTGTCTATCGATTCCATCAGCTCTCTCGTGTGTATCTGCACGGCTCTGGCGTCGCCTGCTGCTGATGCTCTTGTGATTGCTCTGTCTATCGATTCCATCAGCTCTCTCGTGTTTTTCACAGCCCCTAGGGGTACCCCATAGGTTCTCATAACCTCTATTGCCTGGTCTAGAGGTACCTGTAGCTCTATCTTGAAGATCCCCGCGCCTCTCCCCGTGGGTCTGAAGAAGCCTCCGGGTTTTGCTAGGTACTCAAGCAGTGTTGTTGCGTAGGCTGGGTCTTCTTCGAAGAGTTTAAGCGTTCCCTTCTGTGCTACGATACTGCCCCTGTTAAGCTTTGCGACCACCATGTCCTCTCCTATTGAGGACACTATATTATCCTGGAGGAATTTGCCTATGAAGTTAGCTATTGTTTTTACAGTGCCTGTGTTGGCATAGCTTTCGAGTATAGTTCTCAAGATCACGGGGTCGAACCCGGCCTCCTCCCCCTCGGCAAGCCTTAGAAGGGCTTTTGCAATGTCCTGCGTTGTTGTTGATATCACCTCCTCCCCCTTAACGATCTTTATCACGTCCCCGGCTCTCACAAGCTTTATCGGGGATGCTGCGTTGAAGTTCACATCTACAGGCTCTTTCCACGCAGCCGAGAGGATCTGCCTTGCGAAGGCCTCGAAATCGCCTGGGGATCCTAGTTCTCTCCATACCCTTGCGAGATCCCCTAGATCCTGGGCGAGCTCCGCCCCAGCCTCTCTAGCCCCCTTGGATCTCAGCTGGACTGTGAACTCCTTATCAGTTGTCGTGTCGAGTATCTTCACAAAAACCCTGTCCCTAGCTGCTGTGCTCGACAGGGCGACATATCTCCCTTCACCCGCAGCTGTGAGCTCCGTGTTGAATAGCCTCTGAAGCAATGGGTTGAGCTCTTCAGGCCTCACACCCCTGCCGGCGAAGTATTTTATAAACTCCAAAGCCCCTCCCAGACCTTTAGTATCGTCGAAGCTGAGCACAATGCTCCTCCTAAATATCGGGTCGTAGAGGGCTAGGTAGTTTCCACTATCAGCCTTAATGGCTTGGAGCCTTTCAAGGGGTATCCCTAGCTTCGATGCAAGGCTTCTGAGAGCATCGTCAGTTTCGCCTGTGGCGAACCATGATATCATCTTCACACCGGTGGCGTCGGCCCACGCGGCGAATCTCGCTAGCACCTCGCCCTCAGCCTTCTGCCCAAACGCGATCAGGTCTTTGAGCACGGCGGGGTTGGTTCTTATTGTTTTGGTTGCATCCTTTGTCGCTATGACTATTTCCCCGCTGGCCTCGTCTGCGAAGACAGCTACATCGCTCTGGATCTTCACAACCTGCGGAACCTTGGCTGTGGAGAAGAACTTTAGCATAGCATCGGCAAGCCACGGAGCCCTAGGAGCTATCGATCTCGCCACGGCGACGGCAGCTGCCCTCGATGCGTTGTTTATCAGCTGCCCCACCCCCAGCCTGCTTAGAACCGCCACGCCAGCAATACCGCCGAGAGCACCAACTACTGCTGAGGCTACTATTGACCATATGTCTTTCATTACGAGGTCTCTGAGCACTGGGTCTTGTAGATTGCCCACGGTCTGTGCTATCCCCGCCCCGAGTATTGCTGCTGCTAGGGCCCATCCGATTCCGGGGATGAATGCTAGTGGTGCTAGTGCTGCGCCCATTATTGCTGAGACTATTGCGTTTCTGAATGTTGGGTCTGTTATCTTGTCTGCTAGGAGCTTGTCCAGTTCTTGGGCTGGTGTTTTTAGGCTGAGCATGCTGAGGATCTGGTCTAGCGGGCCTGCTAGCGGGGGTCTTCTCTCTGGCTCTTCTCCTCTCGCTAGTTTCTCTAGATCCTGTGGGTCTGGTTGTTTGAGGCTCAGCACCCTCTCTATCACGTCTCTGTTTGCGGCTGCGAAGCCCACCAGAGTTTCGATCTCCTGTGCGGTGAGATCCTCTCCTCTCAGGGCTTTCAACACCAATCCTCTTATTGGCTCTGCGAGGGCGTTGAAGACCTCTGGTGCTGAGGTATACAGGGCTGCTAGATATTTCACTAGGGCGCTCTCACGCGGATTTATCGCTAGCAGCCCCACCTGTGTTCGTGCCCATGCTGTGTTGTCCGCAAGCCTCTCGATCTCCTGGTCGCTTAGGTTCATAAACGCAACGATTTCCTGGCTGCATTGCTGTGCCTGGCACAGCTTCTTCAGAAAGTCCCTCAGATCTTTCAACGCCTTCGCATATTCATCGACCTCTCTTCTATCAACCATACCCGCCATTACATTATAGAATGCTTTTTTGGATAGGTCTTCTATTCTTTGTAGTTGTGCTAGGTAGCCTTTTGTTGCCCTGAGGGCCTGGTCTGTGTTCCATGTTTCTACGGCGCTCCTCATTTCTCTGAGTATCTCCACGGCTGTGGGTGCCCATGCTTCTGGTCTGTTTGAGTAGGTGTTGATCAGTGTGTCTATTCTCAGGAGCATTGCTTTTTTCAATATGTCGAGGATCTGTGTTTCTGTTTTTGCGAGGTTCTCCAGGGCCTGTGCTATTTCACCCGCAGCTGTGGGTGGCGGGGGTATCTCCGGGATCTGCATGCCTAGGGGTGTTGCTACTTCTCTCGCTAGCTCTGCTAGTTTCTTTGCTCTCTCGCTTATCCTCCCATATATGTTTGTCAATGCCTTGGCTGTGTTCTCCGCCTCTGCCCCTGCGTCTTTTATGAAGCTGTCTATGTCTTTTCTCAGGTTCTCCACGTCCTCCTGTGATTTGCCTGTGGCTATGTCTTCGAGTCTTTTTCTCAGCTCTTCGTATCTCTTTCTCAGGTTCTCCAGCGCTTGTGAAGGGTCTTGCCCGAGCATCTCTCTATATCTCGCTGCTGTCTCTAGTATCTTTCTAGCTCTCTCCCACGCCTCCTCCAGCGCTTTTCTCAGGTTCTCAAGCGCCTGCGATGCTCTCTGTGTCAATAGCTTCTGCAGCTCTTCGACAGCCGATGCGAGGTCTTTCTCAACTGCCTCTACATCTTCTGGGGCTGATGCTGTTTTTAGCTTTGCAGCTGCCTCGAATATCCTCTTCCTTATATCCGCCAGCTGATCCCTTATCCCTCCTCTAGCCTCCTGCGGGATTGTTGCCTCTATCCTTGCTATGAGATCCTCGGCCTTCTTTCTGAGCTCCACAACCCTCCCATAGATCTCTCTGACCCTCTGCACCTCCTGCAACAGCTTTTCGAGATCCTCTGTGCCTAGCTTTTCAAGCCTCTCCACAACGCTCTTCACATATGCCTCCAGCTCTTCAAGCCCCTTCAAAGCCTCGGTGATCTTTCCTCTCAGCTCGTTGAGCTTCTTGGCAACCTCGACGCCCTTTGAGATTTCACCTATAGCATCTGCATATCTCCCAGAATCTATCAACGCCTGTACACTGCCCACGATATCCTTCGGCAGCTCAACACCCTCAAGGCTCCTCAGCGCACTATATAGGTTCTCCACCGCTCTCTTCAAAGACCAGGCTGCGAGTATCTCTGCACCGGAAGCTGCTGAGAGCACTGCCTGGGCAGCAGCCCTCAGATCCGATACTGGCTTTGACAGGTTGAACTGTGTTTTAAGAGCTGTGAGCGCCTCCGCAAGCCTCGATATCAGGTTCGCCACAAGGCTTCTAACGGCTTTCAGAGCCTCTAAACCCCTGCCAGAGGCCTCGACAACCTCTTTCGCAACACCCCTAACCTCATCAGCTGTCGTTGCCCTCGACAGCCTTGAGAACGCGTTCTCCACATTGCCAACGCTCTGTTCGATGATCCTCGACGCATCATCCACAGCAACACCAGCACCAACCAGCTCCTGTATAATCGCCCTCGCCCTCAGAAGATCCTCCCTAGCCTTCACAACACCCCTCACAGCTGAGAGGACATCCAGCACCTCCTGCAGGATCGCATCAGCATTCACCCCCCTCGCAAGCCTATCCCTCACAGAGGCAACATATGCAGGCACATATGGAGAGAGCTCCTGAAGAGCCTGATCAATATCAGAAGCCTCAGGAACAACCTCACTAACAACCTGAACACCAACCTCAGTGGGGGCCTCCTCAAACACCCTAACCTCAGAGACCTGCTTAACCTCTATGGTCTCCGGCACAAAATCCCCAACCCTTAAAGAGAAAGGATGATTATAAATCCGCTACCTATGCACAAGCCGATCTGCGTTACCAAATTTTGGTAACGCAGGTTCCCGCAGCTGTGGGTCTGTATTACTCCTAACCCCAAATACATAAATAATATTATAGGTAACACCGTATTATCATGTCGTGGATCGGTATTACTTCTGTTTTTTGCTTTTTATTGGGCTTTTGATTTATTTCTTTTTTGGTTTTCTGTTTCTTTTTTGTTTTGTTTTTATTTAATATCCTTTGTTTCTTTATATTTGTTGGAGGTGCTATGTTCGGGCTGGTTTTGTTTGTTGGTTTCCTTCTGCTTCCTTGGTTTCTAGCTGTTTTGTTCGATCCTGTTTTCCATAGGCTCTATGTTGTTTTTGTTGGTGCTGGTTTTGTTCTCTATGCTGTTTTGCTTCTGTTTTGGTTTGTGTGGCTTGTGTTTTGGAGGGGGTTTCCGGTTTTAGGTGCTTCCTCGCTTGTTCTTGGTAGGCTCCCTATGGGTGTGTTTGTTGTTTCTAGTTCTCTTGCTTCTTCGTTGGCTGCTGGTTTTGATATCTCTGTTGGTGGCTATGCTCTTGGTGTTGTGTCGGTTGGTTTCGCTCTTATGGCTCTTTCTGAGTATCTTTCTCTGGATCATGGTTATATTCATAGCTTGGTGGCTATGCTGGCAAGCTCTGTTGCGGCTGCGGTTGTTCTTCTTCTCCATGGCCAGCTGTGGGGTGCTGTGGTTTTCCTCTCTATCCCCGTTCTCTCTGTGTTTGTGTTCTATATCCTCAGGTCTCTGTCGAAAATCTGGGGGGCAGGTAGTGCCTCCGCAGCTGTGGGGTGATGGGGTTTGGTTCTCTTCTACGACCATGCAGTTGTGATCGGGGTTCTGGTTATAGGTGCGTCGCTTGCTGTGCCTCCTCTCCACCTCTATAGGTTTGCTAGGAGCCTGGCGAGGTTGAGGGCGGGGCTCGGCCCCATGATGTTCGAGGGCTTCATAGTCATGATATCCCTTGCAACGGCTTCCCTCCTCTACGCTGGTCTTGTCCAGCTCTATGCTGTGGATTTCGTGGAGGTTGTTCAGAGCAATGTGAATCTCACGGTTGGGGGTTATAGCTTTACAAACGCGACTGTTAAGTATGTTGTGCCTATCACAAGTCCTAACCCGCTTGCGAGGATCGCCCTGGCCACATCGATAATGCCCATAGCCGTTCTCCTCATGGAGGTATTGATATTTGTGGTGTTGCGTGTTGAGAGGTCGTTTAGGTTCTAGGTGGTTGGTATGAAGTTCCTGGCTGGCGCTATATTGACCTTTGTCCTTACCTTGATAGCTGTTATAGCGATATATGTTGCTGATCTTGTCTCGCAGACGTTGATCATTGCTAGGGATGCTGCATACAACGCCCTGGGGCTTGCGGCAACAACAACCACAGCTATTATATCCACAAATATCATCGGCGACCAAACGATAATCTCTACAACGATTGTAACAACAACCCTCTCAAGCTTCCCACCGAATGCTGTCTCGTCCAAGGCATCGCCCCTGATCCAGTTCCTCGTGATAGCCCTTGTAGCCGTGATCCTCCTCCCCCTGGTTGCATATGCCATCTGGCTGAGGAGGAGATAGCCATGTCGGGCGGGGGCACACTCGGCGTGATCAAGAGCCCTGTGGATCTTATACACATGATCCTCGGAATACTTCTATGCAGCGACACACCGCGAACCCTCGGAATCATCAACGGCAGCATGAGGAGGATAAGGGCTAGAACACTTGTGCGAACCCTAGTTGAGGAGCTCGGAGCCGCCAGAACCTACGACATCATGAGGACAATGGGGTGGAAGATAGAGAACCTCGAAGACATTGTTGTGATCTTCACAGCCCACATACCAATGCTGGAAAAGAAATACCCAGAAGTATCCATCCTGAGAAATACTGTCTTCCCAAAGATGGAAGCCATAAACATGTTCTGTGCACAGTACGTAGAGAGGATGGAAAAAGAGCTATGAAAAAAGGTTTTGTTTTGGAGATGGCTATGTAGATGTGGCGCCCCTTATAGCCTTGAGCAGCACAGCTATGATTAGTGCGGCACCAGCAGCTATGATCACTATGCTGAGGAACTGGAAGAGTGTCTGGGCAGCCCCGGTAAGCGTCGTCACGGGGACAAGGCTGGCGTCGGGGCTCATATTCTGGAACACACTTGTAGTCACCGCCGTTACACCAAAGGCAACGTTAACCATCAGCAGGCCGAAGGCTATCAGGGCTACAGATATCACTAGCTGCAGCACATCATTTGTATCGAGGAACCTGCTCGACATCCTGCTCCCTCACAGGCTATTACATTAAACAGCTTATAAAGCCGATCCCACTCTTAATAGACGTATTTAAAAATCCGCCCCTAGAGAGGCTACATGGATCTATTCACTCGGAATCGCGGGTCTTCCACAAGGATGGAGAGAAGATCGCCCCCACAGCTGTGGGTGTAGGCTCGGATTTTTAAATTCTTTCTCAGTATCTTGTTTGGGATTAGGTTGCCGCTAACAATCAGCCTTAGCAAGACACAGGTACAGCCAGGTGAGGAGATAATTGTATATATAAGTGGCGGTAGTCCATGGCACTTCGGCTTGGTGTATGTTGACGGCGATCTTAAGAAAAGCTATTTTGCTGATAAAAGTGGGAGAGCACAGGTAAGTATAAAGGCACCGAGCACACCTGGGGAACACACTATCAAAGTAGAGTCGGCTGGGGTGGCTACGGCGAAGTTCTATGTGGTCTCCACAGCTGTGGCAGCGCCTTCACCTGTACTTCAGCCTTCTATTCCGTCTTCCTCTCCTCCGCCGCAGCCATCTCCTCCTGCTATGCCTGCCCCTTCACTCGCACCGGCTCCCTCTTCCCAGCCTTTGCCTTCTCCACCTCCTCAGCCACCTCCACCTCCGTCTCCTCCTGCTATGCCTACCCCTGCGCCTTCGCCTGCGCCTCAGCCTTCTCCGTCCCCACAGCCTGTTATAGTAGTTACGTCGTCGCTGATCTCTATCTTCAACATAACAAGTAGCTTCAAAGTAGATGTGGTGACGAAGGTTGTGACAAGCGTTGTTGACAGACCCACAGGTGTGCTTAGGAGGTTGAAGAGTGTGCCGACGAGGCTTGTGATTAGCACGGCTTTCAACCCACCCCCGCTCACAGCTCTAAGCACGGTAATAGTTGTGGTGAAGAGCGAAACCCGGGTGATGCCATCTCCACAGCCTATGCCGGCACCTACGCCTCGGTCTACACAGACTTCCACAGAGACTGAGGATCTGGGGCTGCGTTATGCTCGTTTTGCTCCTGCCTAAGCTATGATGTCTGAACCATGGGCGGTTATTTTATATTTTCGCTAAAATGTTAATTGTTGGTGGTTGTTTGAGTTTCGAGGTTGCTGTTGCTGGTCTTGCGAGGAAAGGGATACCCCAGCCTGCCCAGCCTGGGTTCTCTGTTGCGTCGATGGTTCTCCCACCTCCTGAGCTTCCGCGGGATGAGGTTTCGGCTGTTTTGAAGGCTCTCCAGGACACTGGTGCTCCTGAGAATCTCTACAGGCCTTGCTTCGCTTCTAAGGAGAACCTTGCTTTCTGCAGCCACTTCCTAGGCCTCTCCCCACAGCCTCCTGGCAGGCCCGACATATCCCTCGCCCCTCTCTTCTACTATCTCCTGGAGAGGGGCAGGCTCTCCCAGGGTGCCGAGGCTCTGAAGAAGTTCTTCGAGGACGCCATAGCCTCTGCAGTTGCCTCTAGGGTTGAGGAGATGTTGAAGAGCTTCCTCAGCGACGCATCTAAGAAGCTCGCTGCTAGGAACATAGCGGCTGTTGCCTCGGATGCGGAGAAGCTTGTGGAGAGGATAGAGGGGGAGCTCAAGAGAGCAGCATCACTCGCCCCAGAGAACATTGTAAGATCGGCGTTGGCCCAGAAGATAGAGACAAGGCTGGCAGAGAACCTCCCAAGGGACATAGCCCAGTCAATTGCAAGGGCAACCGCTTCAAAGAACCCCGAGGAGATTGTAAGGGCAGTCACACAGCTACAGGCACCAGAACAGCTGGCACAGAGCATAGCAGCGGCTAGACAACAAACACAAACAGGGGCTGGGGAGTTCGAGAAAAAGATAGGAGCTATGCTCGGGAGAGCGGTGCAGACAGCAACCTAGCCTAGCACCCACAGCTGTGGGTTCTCCCTTCAATCTTTTTCACCCCCTTGTCTTTCAACCTCCAATTCATAGCCAAGTCTTCTAAGGAAATATAGTATTGCTAGGAGGGCGATAGCTATTATTGCTAGGACGACGCCAAAGTTTAGTTTCAATCTAGCTCCCCTCTAGCCGGCTAATCTCTATCTTCAGTGTTTCCACTGCTTTTCTTGTTCTGAGGGCTTGGAGTGTTGTTGCATATACTATGGATGTGGTGTTCTGATCGTGCTGTGTGTAGAGCATCCATCCTCTCTCGGCGACTATGTTTGGTTTCTCAGGCCCCTCCTTCTCTCTGGGTTTTAGCGCGTCTATGTCGATCTCCTCGCCCCCGGCTGTGAGCACATCGCCTGGGTCTCTGGCTGTGAAGTGTTTTTCGAGGAGTGCCCAGCCTGGGCACGGCTCCCCCCGATCCTTTAGCCAGGGTCTGTCGGGGCACTGGGCTGGGTCGGGGAACATAGAGCCTATATATCTCGTTGGGAGCTGCCCCCACAGCACGATTGAGCCAGGTGTTCTCCAGGCGTTAGAGAAGGCGGTGTCTATCACAGCTTTGAGGTTTGCTAGCTTCCTCTCGCTCACAGGTGCCTCGAACTCAAGCCTCGGGATCTGCTGCGGCTGTGGGGGAGAACCGACATAGAGAAGACCCCCCCTGCCGACGACGCCCCCGGGGAACTGTATCTCTGAGATGAATAGGTAGAGACCCCTCCCCGATATCTTCTCGAAGAAGCCCTCAGGCACACCGAGGTTATATGATGTGAAGCACCTGGCAACAACATACACAGCGAACTGGGGTATGTTCAAAGGCTTCTCAGAGACAGAGACCTTAGCACGCTTAACAATCCTAACAGGCTTGTTTCCGCCAAACCAAGGGCCCAAATACACACCCAGAGAATTTATGATCTCTGGAGCTATAAAAACAACAAGTGCTGATCCGCGTTACCAAATTTTGTAACGCAGATCGAGAACCCGCAGCTGTGGGTTTGCTAGCGCTAGCCGCGTGCGAATCTGACAGCCGCTCCTAGTGCTAGGCCTGTTAGGAGGAGGCCTAGGTATGCTGGGTTTCCGCTTATGATGTATAGGGTTATTGCTAGTGGTGGCATTCCTGCTGTTGCTATTAGTATGCCTTTTCCGATGCTTCCTGTTAGCTGTCTCCCGGCTATTATGAGTGCTGCTGCTAGGCCTAGGATCACTGGTATTGCTATTCCTGGGTCTGTTATTGTTGATATGCTTGGCATCGCGATCTGTGGTGCTGGTAGTGGGAGGAATTGCTGTGGATCCTTCGCCTCTCTAGCCACTACTGGGGGTGGGGATGCCTGTACAAGCGATATTGTCCTCGATGTTGGGTCTACGAAGACGAGGAGTGTTATGCCGAGGGGTATCGAGATTGTTTCGGAGGAGCCTGAGATCTGTATGTTGCTCACGGAGACGCCTGAGACGCTGTAGCTGAGTAGCCAGCCCCTCATATTCCTCAGAGTTATCCCCTGGCCAAGGGGGTTGGGGTATATGCTTAGGTTGACTGGGGGTTGGAACTCTATCACTAGGGGTCTGTCGACGAGGATATATCTCATGATTGTGCTGGGTGAGAAGGGGCCGCTTATGCTCAGCTGGAGCTCCCCCGAGGTTAGAAGCCTCTGGAAGTCGCCGAGTGTCCCGCCGACTCTGTCTAGGGAGATGCTCCCGCTATAGGCTCGGTAGTATATGTACATGCTTGCCGGGCAGCTCGGCACGTTGGTCGAGAGCGTGTCTACATAGTACTGTGTGTAGCCCGACAAGGTGTAGACTGCGTAGAGCCAGATTGTGAAGCTGTTGTTGGAGCATCTCCACATAAGCGATATAACGCTTGGAGGTGGTATCGACACTATTGACTTGTTATAGATAGACCCAGAGGCGTTTATGAAGAGATAGGCGTTGGAGATGTTGAAGAGAGCCCCAGCCCTGAAGCTGTAGCTTGCAAGGCTGTTTTCGTCTATGAACCCGAGCTCCCATGTGAGGGTCAGAGACGCCATATATGTCGATGAGGGGGGTATGTAGGGGGAGTCCACAAACAGGTCGACAACCGTGCTCGATACATAGACCCTGAGTATGTTTCCTGAAACGCTGTAGTTGCTCCACAGCCTCCCATCAACATAGACTATGAAGCCCCTCGAAGAGATGTTGGGGAGGTAGATATAGATGCTTGGAGAGCCTGTGAGGACAAGCCTGACCCTCCCAGGATAGGTTGACACCGATATCGATACGTTTGTCTCGGCAAGGGCTCTTAGGAAGACGCTCTGGTTGCTATAGCTTGTGAACGACACGTTATAGACATTATAGCTGAAGAACCTGGGGGGGAAGGCATAGCCCGAGAAGACAGGGGTTATGGAGACGTTGCGGTCGGAGTAATATGTGTATGAGAAGTTGTAGAGAGCATTGTCATAGACAGATCTGACAGTTACCGGGGCTATAGAGCCGTCGTCCTGGAGGGAGGATGAAGAGACATAGATATCATCCACAACGAAGGAAGCGGTTAGGAACTTTCTGAAAGTCGTGTTGAGAACATAGACATTATAGCTGAAGCTACACACACCAACCGAGGTATAACACGCGGGCCTCGAAGGGGCGAAGGCATAGAACGGGGCGGGAGAGCCGCTGCTAACATAGGATACCGAGATGTTGGCGTTGCTAGGAAGATATGTCGAGCCGTTATAGAAGACGCTGTAGACTGGGTACCTCGGCGAGAAAGACGCTGAGACATTGATATCATCCCAGTAGATCTGTGTGGCGATCATCATATTCGTGGGGGTTGCTCTGAGGATATGGGTGTAGTTCCCAGGCGCCGAGGGGGGGTTAACCACAACCACAGAGGAGTCCCAGAGGTAGAACGCCAGAGGTCTGCCCATCTGGGCACGCTGATATGGAAGAGCCAGGTAGAAGGTATAGTTACCAGCAGGGAGATTTATAGCCACATCCTCAACCATCCCAGCAGGATTAGCATTGTACCGAGAGAAGTCTATAAACCTGACAAGACCGCCAGATGAGTTGTAGATATATAGAACAGAGTTGTTCGGGAAAAACCTTAGATGAACAAGATTATCAGAAGAGAGATTCTTCACAAGATATATCCAAGTATTACTATCGGGGAATCTTCCGACATTGTTGACAGGAGTAGCATTATAACCTCTACCGCTAAGATCGATATAATGTGTGCCATTATAGAATGTGGCATCGAGAAAAACAACCATAGAGGTGGACGGGATAACCTTAGAGCTAAAGACCTGGTTGATCTCGCTGTCCGAGAGAGTACGAGAATAGATTAGGGTGCTACCGATATAGCCCGTAGTATAGTAATTATTTGGTTGTTCTTGCCCGATTCTAAGTAACCCTTGCTGTAAATTGTTTGCTGGTAGGGATAGAGCTTCTTTGTAGATATTTCCGCCTATTAATTTACCGACATAATATGATGCTCCGTCCCAATACGCAAACAGATAATTCCATGTGTACACATATATTGTTATTGATGAAAAAGCTATACCACTGCTGACATCTAAGCCAAGTCTTCCGCTACTATCGGTTACAAAACTAAAACTGTTGCCTTGTGAACCGCCGCCACTAGGCCCCATATAGATCATTCCGTTCCTGTGTAAACTAGGATTTAGCCATAGGACCACTGTTTTCGGGTTGCTACC
>Ga0197144_100670_pt1 | contig 13091 bp, 10 predicted proteins | sample GBS85_MetaG_FD_148670 | JGI IMG/M metagenome (GOLD analysis project Ga0197144, IMG submission 148670) | Sediment microbial communities from Great Boiling Springs, Gerlach, Nevada, United States - GBS 85_MetaG | ecosystem: Environmental > Aquatic > Thermal springs > Hot (42-90C) > Sediment...
AAAAGCAAAGGAAGTTTTTGAACAAGCCCTGAAAACAGCGGAAAGTATTGAGGATGCAGGGATGCGGGCATGGGCATTGAGAGGGATTGCGGTAGAGATGGCGAAGGCAGGGGAAGTGGAAGGGGCGGTTGGCATAGTAGAGCGAGAGACAGGGATGAGAACGAATATGTTGCCGTCAGTCCTTGAGGCGTTGGCAAAACGGACAAGGGAAGGGGATGGGAAGAGCAAGGAAGGTTTCCTTAGGTTGTTTCCTTTCTGCGGTTGGTCATTAGGTTTAGCCTACAGAACCTGTGGGTTGCTGGCTTGGTTGTATCCTGAGCAAGGGGAAGGAATTGCAAAGGTAGTAAGTGGCGAGTAGCGGAACGGCAGCGAATGGTGACTGGCGAATGGCGAATGGTGGAACGGCAGCGAATGGTGGGGGTAGACCTTTGTGTCTGCCATAAGGCTTGGCGAAGGGAGGTGAGAGGTTCGTGGCAACGGACAGTCATGACGAACGGGAGTCGTTGTCGGAAGTGCCTGAAGCGTTGCGGGAACGCATCAAGGACATCGTTGGCGATGAACCGATCGTCGGGGCACTCCGAGCGGATTTGTCGCTGGATGGGAAATTCGCCGAGCAATGGATTGTCGTGACACCCAAGCGGTTGCTTTGCCTTGCCCCCAACGACTCGGATGGTGGGCGGGCGTTGTCGTTGGACGGCGTGGATGAACTGCGGGTAGATGCTTTCGTCGGCAACGCTTACCTTGTCGCCCGCACTAATGGGCGACAAGAGGCATTGGCGCGGTTCACCCACTCGCGTCGGCAAGATTTTGAGCGGTTGGTCAGCGCCTTTCGTCGCTTCAAAGAAGGCGAAACGGCGGAGTTGCGGTTGGACGGAGGAGAGGAAGAACCGAGGCGTCGGTTGGGCTTTTTGCAGGGGCGGCGGGGTCGCTGTCCCAAGTGCCACCAACCCTTACCGCCTTGGAGCGATGTTTGTCCCTTCTGCTTGCAGAAGACGAAAGTCCTGCGACGGATGCTGGTCTTCGTCCGTCCCTACTGGCTGACGGCGGTGACGGGTTTCGTGTTGCTGCTGCTTATCCAATTGACTGACCTTGTGCAGCCCTTGCTGATGCGCTACACGGTGGACGAGGCGCTACTCAAAAAGAACTTCCAGCAACTCGTCTGGGTTGTCGGGGCGGTGTTGGGGTTGAACTTGGTCGGGGCGTTGCTGTCGGGCGTGCGCAGTTACATGATGGCGTGGTTGGGCGACCGCATCGTCATGGACATCCGACGACGCCTTTACGAGCACCTGCAATTGCTTTCCCTGCGCTTTTACGATCAGGAGCAAACGGGGCGGTTGGTCTCGCGCATCACCAACGATGCGGGCAACATCCAAGACTTCATGACGGAGGGGCTGCAAGACATCTTGCGGGACTTTTTCATGCTGGTGTTTGTCGGGGCGGTCATGTTTGCGATGAACTGGAAGTTGGCGTTGGCGACTTTGTTGCCCGTGCCCGTGCTGATGTTTTTGGCGGGGCGGTTTGCGCGGCGGGTGCAACGGCTGTGGCACATGGTTTGGCGGCGCTTTGCCCGCATCCATGCGATGTTGGCGGACACCATCCCTGGGACGCGGGTCGTGAAAGCCTTTGGTCGGGAAGATTACGAGGTGCGTCGGTTCAGCGATGCGCTGGAAAGCCACTTTCGCGCCAGTTTGCGGGCGGCAAAACTGTGGACAATCTTCTTCCCGTCCGTCGGCTTCACGACGAGCATCGGCTTTTTGGTTGTTTGGGGTTACGGCGGTTACCTTGTCATTCAGGGCGACTTGAGTTTGGGCAGCATGATGGCGTTTATCGGCTACCTTTGGCGCTTTTATGCGCCCATCCAAAACCTGACGAGGTTCACCCATCGGCTGCAGCGGGCGGCGACGGCAGCGGAGCGCATCTTTGAAATCTTGGACACACCCCCTGAAATTCAGGATGCGCCCGACGCCATTGACCTGAAGGAAGTGCGAGGGCACATCGTTTTTGAGGATGTGTCGTTCTCCTACGATGGCATCAACAAAGCCTTAAAAGGCGTCCGTTTTGAGGTGCAGCCGGGCGAGATGGTTGGGTTGGTTGGACCGTCGGGGGCAGGCAAAACGACGCTGATCAGTTTGCTGCTTCGCTTTTATGACCCGCAGGAAGGGCGCATCTTGATGGACGGGATAGACCTGCGGAAAATCAAGTTGGCGTCGCTGCGCCGCCACATCGGCGTCGTGCTGCAAGAGACTTACCTGTTCAACGGGACGATCGCTGAGAACATTGCTTACGGCGATCCCGAAGCGCCGTTGGAGGCGTTGATCGCAGCGGCGAAAATCGCCAACGCTCATGAGTTCATCCTGAAGCAACCCGACGCTTACGATACCTACATCGGCGAGCGGGGCAGTCGCCTTTCGGGGGGCGAACGGCAGCGGTTGGCGATTGCCCGCGCCATCTTGAAAGACCCTGCCGTGCTCATCTTTGACGAGGCGACTTCCAATGTGGACACGGAGACGGAGGCGAAAATTCGCGAGGCGATAGAAAATTTGGTGCGGGGTCGGACGACTATCGCCATCGCTCACCGTTTTTCCACCTTGCATAACGCCCGACGGCTCATCGTCTTGGACAAGGGCGAAATCGTGGAAGAGGGGACGCCCGATGAGTTAATGGAGCGGGACGGCTTGTTTGCGCGGCTGTGTCGGATGCAAGCGGAGTTGAGCAAAACTTGGGCGTGGTGATCGCCCGTCGGGAGGTGACGGACGATGCGGCAGGAACAAATCCGCGCTGCCCTTTCCCTTGTTGAGCCGCACCAAGTGCGTTTCTGGCACGACGAGGAGGGGCGCTTCTGCGCCGCCATTGAAGGCAAGGGCGAATTCGTCAATGTCAAGCCCGTCCGCAACTTTCCCATCCAAGCCCGCGACCAGTTCATCAGCCTGTTGGACGAAGGGGACAACGAAATCGCTATCTTGACGACGGTGCGGGGGTTAGAGCCGTCGTCCCGCGAGGCGTTGGAGCGGGAGTTGGAGAAACGCTACTTTGTGCCCGTCATCCAAGCCATCCACCACATTGAAGGGCGCTTTGGCATCACCCGCTGGTTCGTGACGACGGATCGGGGCGAGCGGGTCTTTGATGTGCGGGAGCGCAGCGATGTCCGCTACTACCCTGGTCGGCGGGTGATCATCCGTGATGCCGACGGCAACCTTTACGAAATCCCTGACTACGAGCGGTTGGATTGGCGCAGTCGCATCTTGCTGGAAGAGGCGACTTGATTGAGGGTGCGAGAAACGATGGCGGTCAAAATTTGGCGGGTCAATCCCGAAGCGCCCGAAAAAGATGCCATTGAGGAAGCGGCAGCCATCATCGTCGCAGGGGGATTGGTGGCGTTTCCGACGGAGACGGTTTACGGGCTGGGGGCAAACGCCTTCAACGAAGGGGCGGTGCGGAAAATTTTTGCCGCCAAAGAGCGACCCCCTTGGGACCCGCTCATCGTCCACATCAGCCGTCCCGACATGGTGACGGAACTTGCTGCCGTCGTGCCCGAAACTTTTTGGCGGTTGGCGGAGCGGTTGATGCCAGGACCATTGACGGTTGTTTTGCCCAAGCGCCCGAAAGTGCCCGACGCCGTGACGGCGGGTTTGCCGACGGTCGCCATCCGCATGCCGAAGCATCCCGTCGCCTTAGCGTTGATTGAAGTGGCGGGCGTGCCCATCGCTGCGCCCAGCGCCAACCGCTTCGGGCGACCCAGCCCGACGCGAGCGGAGCATGTCCTTGCTGATTTGGGCGACCGCATTGACGGCATCTTGGATGCGGGACGGACGAAGGTGGGCGTGGAGTCAACGGTCGTGGATTTGACCGCAACGCCGCCGACTATCTTGCGTCCTGGTGGGGTTAGTCGGGAAACTCTCGCCGAAATTTTGGGCGAAGTCGCTATCGCTGAAACGCCAAAGCGGGAAGGCGAGCCGATGCCATCGCCGGGAATGACGCATCGCCATTATGCGCCCGCCGTGCCGTTGCAGTTGACTGAACCATCACCGCAAGCCGTTCAAGATGCTTTGCTGCGTTTCCTTGCCGAACATCCGCAAGGCAAAGTCGGACTTTTGCTGCCGACGGATTGGCGGGAGTGGGTGACACCTTCAGAACGGGTCGTCATCTTTGATTGGGGCGAATGGAGCGATTGGGCGGCGATGGCGCAACGGTTGTTTGAGGGACTGCGTTGGCTGGAACGGCAGGGCGTTGCCGCCATCTTTGCACCGCTGCCGCCTCCTATCGGCTTGGGATTGGCTTTGCGTGATCGGCTCCTCAAAGCGTCGGGGAGCGACGAACTGGCGAGGTGACGAACGATGACCGAAGTGCGGGCGATGGAATGGACGGGCGATTGCTTGCGGTTGCTGGACCAACGGGTTTTGCCCCACCAAGTCGTTTGGCAGGAGTGTCGCACTGCCGAGGAAGTTGCCGAAGCGATCAAAGGGATGGTCGTTCGGGGCGCGCCCGCCATCGGGGCAGCAGCGGCGTTCGGGATGGTTTTAGCCGCACAAGAAGCGGTTCGGCGTCATGAACCGTTGCGACCAGCATTGATTAAAGCGGCACAAATTCTGGCAACATCTCGCCCGACGGCTGTCAACCTTTTTTGGGCACTGGAGCGGATGAAGCGAGTGGCGGAAGCGGCTGACGAAGCGTCCTTAGTGACGGCGTTGGAGCGAGAGGCGTTGGCAATCTTCCGCGAGGATTATGAGGCAAATCGGCGGATGGGCGAATGGGGCGCTTCGTTGCTTTCGGGAAAGGTGCGGGTGCTGACGCATTGCAACACGGGGAGTTTGGCGACGGCAGGTTGGGGGACGGCGTTGGGCGTCATCCGAACGGCGCATTGGCAGGGAAAAATCGCCCTCGTTTGGGTGGATGAGACCCGACCTTTTTTGCAAGGGGCGCGGTTAACGATGTGGGAGTTGAGGCAAGAAGGCATTCCCGCCAAACTCATCGTGGACGGCGCGGCGGCTTGGGTGATGCGCAACGGTTGGGTGGACGCCATTTTCGTCGGTGCCGACCGCATCGCCCGCAACGGCGATGTCGCCAACAAGATTGGGACTTACATGCTCGCCGTCGTCGCCCACCATCACGGCATCCCGTTTTATGTCGTCGCTCCGACTTCTTCCATTGACCTTGCCACGCCCGACGGCAACGCCATCCCGATTGAGGAACGCCATCCCGATGAGGTGCGAAGTTGGCGAGGCGTTTTGGTGGCGCCGGAGGGTTCGGAAGCGTTCAACCCTGCCTTTGATGTCACGCCCGCCCAATTGGTCACCGCCATCGTCACCGAGCAGGGAATTGCTTACCCGCCCTTTGAAGAAAGCCTTGCGGCGATGGTGGCAGATGCGGCACTGTCAGGGCGATGAAGGCGGACGCCAACGATGCCAGAGAGTGAGGCAAGCGACGGCGACGAGGTAACCCAAAGCGGCGCCCCCGACGACATCGTGCCACCAGTGGGCGTTGACGAGGATGCGACTGATGCCAACGAGAGTAGCAAAAATCACCCAAAGCCACCCCCAGCGAGGGAAAGCGGAAAGCAGGACAGTGGCGAAGGCGAAGGAGGCAGTGGCGTGACCGCTGGGGAAACTGTCAAAGAAGCGACCATCGGGGCGCATCTCGCCGACGAGGATTTTCAACGCCGACAAAATCAGTTGGGCTACCAACATGGTCAAGGGCAAGGGAACGAGAAGGGAACGGCGTCGCCAGATGGCTGCGATGCCTCCGACAAGCAAAACGAGCCAATATTTGTCACTCAGTTCGCCCGCAGCGATGCGAAGGAACGGAGGGATGTTGGGTGGCGGTTGAGGCGAGCGGGGTAGGAAGGCTAACGCTAAGCAAACGACCGAGACGAAAAGGGCGACGAGCAAGGGCGCAAGGTTTGGACGAGAGGCGAAAGGTTTTTCCGTTTGCTTCACGATGACCGTTCCCTCCCGAGAAGGAGAGGGGCTAACAGTTGCTCTGCGGCGGCAACCACTTCGTCCACGCCGATCAACCGCATGCAGGTGAACAAGCCACCACAAATGGGATGGCGCCCGCAAGGGCGACAAGGCAAGACATGCTCCAAAACGCAAACGCCCTTTTCGGTGCGGAAGCGAAAGGGGTCGTTGGGTCCGAACAAAGCGATGACAGGCGTGCCGACAGATAAGGCGGCGTGGATGGGAAAAGAGTCGGGTCCGACGAGAAGGGCGGCTTGTTCAATGAGGGCGACAGATTCTTTGAGCGACAGGTCGTCCATGAGGGGCAAGGGGACGGCGCTTTGGTGGGCGATGCGTGCCAATAAAGGGCGGTCGCTTTTGCTCGCTAAAAGCAGGGAGGGGAGACGCAGTTGATGCCAGAGTCGTTCTGCCAACTTCGCCCATCGCTCAGCGACCCAATGCTTTTGCGGTCGGGTCGTGGCGGGGGCGAGGATGGCGAAGTTTTTGGGCGTCAAGTTCAGGGTTGTCAAGCGATGAAGGGCGGTAGTGCGCTCTCGGTCGCTGAGGGGAAAGAGCATCCGATGGCGGGAAGGGTCGGCGGGGATGCCCAAAGCGGTCAAAAGTTGCAGGTTGCGTCCCGCAACGAAAGGGGCAGGGGGCGGTGGGGGAAGGGGATGGGTAAGCAATCGGGCGGCGCCTTCTCGCGCATCGGCGAACCCGACCCGAAGGGGGATGCGTGCCAGCCAAGGAATGAGGGCACTTTTGAGCAACCCTTGCACATCCAACGCCACCTCGTAACCTTCCCGCCGAATTTCTCGGACGACGCGAAAAAATCCCCGCACCGAACCGTCCCAAACATGCACCCGATCAAGGTAAGGGTTACCGTCCACGATGGGGGCGCAACGGCGATGAACGACCCAACCGAGGAAGGCTTCAGGGAAAGCCTCCCGCAGGGCTTGGGCGACGGGCGTGGACATGAGGGTGTCGCCGAGGGCGGAGAGGCGGACGATCAAACAACGCGGCGCCGTCCCGAAAAGGAACGGCGCCGCAGTTTCCTTTCGCTCCCTCATGACTCTTGACTGCTCAGGTCTTGGATGATGGTGATCAGGGGCAGGAACACGGAGATGAGGATGAACAGCACGATCACGCCCAAGATGACGATCATCACGGGCTCAATGGTGGAGGCGAGGGCGTGCAACGCTGCGTCTACTTCGCTCTCATAGAAGTCGGCAACTTTTTGGAGCATTTGGTCTAAAGCGCCCGTTTCTTCGCCGACGGAAATCATGTGGACGACCATCGGGGGGAAGAGTTTGCTGCGCTCTAAGGGGTCGGCGATGCGCTCGCCCTCGCGGATCGCCATCCGAGCGTCCATAATCGCCCGTGAGAGGATTTCGTTGTCAATAGCGCCTGCCGTCGTGTCCAAGGCTTGGAGGATGGGGACGCCGCTACCCATCAGCGTCCCGAAAGTGCGGGCAAAACGGGCTAAGACGATTTTGTGGTTGATGGGACCGAGGATGGGCACTTTCAGTTTGATCCAGTCGTAAACCTTCTTGCCAAATCGGGTGCGGACGAAAACGCTGAAGGCGATAAAGAAGGCGATGACCCCACCGAGGAGGAAATACCACTTGCTCAGAAGGAACTCGCTGAAGCGCTTCATCATGAGGGTAGGCAAGGGAAACTTTTCTTCCTTGACGCCCAATTCGGTGAACAGTTGCATGAACTTAGGGACGATCCAGACGCTCAGGAAGATCACGATGCCAGTGGCGAAGATGATGACGATGGTGGGGTAGGTCATGGCGGACTTCACTTTTCGGCGCAACTCCAAGTCCTTTTCCAAGAAGGTCGCCATCCGCTGCAAGGTTTCGTCTAAGACGCCGCCGACTTCTCCAGCCCGCACCATACCGATGAAGAGGTTAGAGAACTCGCGGGGGAATTTCGCCATCGCCCGAGACAGCAACATCCCGTCTTCCACATCGCGGGTCAGTTGGCGGATGATGTAACGCAAGCGGGCGTTTTGGGTTTGCCGCTCCAAGACGGCTAAGGCGCGCACCAACGAGACACCAGCGTTGATTAGGGTCGCTAATTGGCGGCAGAACAAAGCCATGTCTTTGAGTTTGACCCGTCCCCAAGCGGCGCCGAAAGACGCCCGCTGCCCCCCTTGGGCGGGGCGGGCAGCCTCTTGGCGGCGCAGGGAGGTGATGACTAAGCCTTGCTGACGGAGTTGTTGGAGGGCACTGCGCTCATCGGGGGCTTCAATGGTGCCCCGGCTGACTTGTCCTTGAGCCGTTCGGGCGACATAAGCAAAAGTTGGCATCTGCGTCACCCCCAAAGACATCGTTTGACCGACGGTCTGGCAAGGTTATGCCACGAAAGGTGCGCCCTTTAACGCCTGCTGGATGTCGGTTCCGTCGCCCCAGCGATGAGTTTCTTCAGTTCTTCGGGGTTGTGAGCGCGCTCCATCGCCGTCTCGTAGGTAATCAAGCCCCGCACATAAAGGTCGCGAAGGGCTTGATCCATCGTTTGCATCCCTTCCGCTGCCCCCGTTTGGATCATGGACGGGATTTGGTGGGTCTTGCCTTCGCGGATCAAGTTCCGAATGGCGGGGTTGGCGATCATGATTTCCACCGCAGCGATACGCCCACCCCCCAACGGGCTGCGGGGAGCACCAGGGGCTCGCGGCAGCAACTGCTGCGAAATAACGGCGACCAAGTTCATGGACAACTGGACGCGGATTTGGGGTTGCTGGTTGGGCGGGAAGACATCAATGATGCGGTCAATGGTTTCGGCGGCGCTGTTGGTGTGCAAGGTGGACAAAACAAGGTGACCCGTTTCGGCGGCGGTGATGGCGATGGCGATGGTTTCAGGGTCGCGCATCTCGCCGACCAAGATGACATCGGGGTCTTCCCGCAAAGCACTGCGCAGGGCGGCGGGGAAACTTTTAGTGTCTTCGCCCAACTCCCGTTGGTTGATGATGCATTTGTTGTGCTGGTGCAGATACTCAATGGGGTCTTCAATGGTGATGATGTGCAGGCTTTTCGTCGTGTTGAGGTGATTGATCATCGCCGCCAAAGTCGTAGACTTGCCGTGCCCCGTCGGACCCGTCACCAAGATCAACCCACGCGGGCGGGTGACGATTTCTTCCAATATGACGGGCAACTCCAACTCCCGAACCGTCGGGACGCGGCGGGGAATCAAGCGAAAGGCAGCAGCGATAGAGCCCCGTTCTTTGTAGACATTGACGCGGAAACGGGCGATGTCCTGCAGAGAGTAGGAGAAGTCCAACTCTAAAGTGTTTTCAAAGCGCTGAATTTGCTCGTCGGTCAAGATTTCGTAGATGAGCCGTTGGGTTTGCTTGGGCGTGGCGGGTTGAAAGTTAGTTCGGTAAAGTTGCCCGTCAATGCGCAGGACGGGTGGGACACCGACGCAAAGGTGCAAGTCGGAAGCGTTGCGTTGGACGACCAATCGGAGCAAATCGTCTATGTGCACATCGTCTAAGGACGGTAGTTCCCGAACGGCAGGGGCAACCGCAGCCCGTCCCCCTGGGGTGGTCGCCGTCCCCACACGAGGTTCGCTCATCGGCGTCAATTCCATCTCCATGCCCATCCCTCCATTTGCGTTATTTTGACGGCAATGCGACGCTTTAGTAACCGACAGTGGCGACGACGCGCAAGACTTCTTCAGGGGTCGTAATCCCTGCGACGATCTTACGCCACCCGTCTTGCAACATCGTCGTCATGCCCGAAGCGGTGGCTGCGTCTCGGATTTCCGAAATGGGCGCTCGCCGCAAGATCAGGTCGGCGATCTCGGTGTTCATCACGAACACCTCAAAGATGCCGATACGCCCCTTGTAGCCCGTGAAGCGGCATTGTTCACAGCCGCGCCCCCGATAAAGCGGTTTGCCATCCAGTTCGCTGGGGTCAATGCCAAAGCGTTGGGCGAGTTCTTCCAAGTCGTATTTGGCGACTTCCTTGCAATGAGGGCAAATGCGACGGGCTAAGCGTTGGGCGATAACGCCGATCAAGGATGCCGAGATCAGGAAGGGTTCCACGCCCATTTCAATCAACCGTGTCGCTGCCGTCGGGGCATCGTTGGTGTGCAAGGTGGAAAGGACTAAGTGTCCCGTCAAAGCCGCTTGGATAGCGATGTCGGCGGTCTCCAAGTCGCGGATTTCGCCGACGAGGATGATGTCGGGGTCTTGGCGAAGGAAGGAGCGCAACGCCGTCGCAAAGGTGACGCCTGCCTTGCGGTTGACATGGACTTGGTTGATGCCGGGGACTTCGTATTCCACGGGGTCTTCAATGGTGATGATGTTGACCTCGTTGGTGTTGAGGCGGTGCAGGATGGAATATTGGGTCGTCGTCTTGCCAGCGCCCGTCGGTCCCGTGCTCAAAATCATCCCATAGGGCTGCTTCATCAGGAACTCCACTTTTGCCAAGTCGTCCTCCCACAAGCCCAATTTCTCCAAGCCGATCATCGGGGAGGTCTGGTCCAGCAGCCGCAGGACCGCTTTTTCGCCATTGACCGTCGGGATGGTAGAGATGCGGACATCAAAGCGGCGCTTCTGCATCTCAATGCGCATGCGCCCATCTTGAGGGACGCGCTTTTCGGCGACATCCATATCGCCCAGGATTTTCACGCGGGCGACCAGCGGTGCCGCCAACCATTTAGGCAACCGCAAGACTTCGTGCAAGATGCCGTCAATGCGGAAGCGCACCCGCACATTGTTTTGCTGGGGCTCTATGTGGATGTCAGACGCCTCATTGCGGACGGCTTCGCGTAAAATGGTGTCTAACAGACGGATAACGGGGGCTTGGTCTGCCATCTCCGCTTCGTCCACGCGGGCGACTTGCCCTGCTAACGGTCCTTCCGTCGTCTCCCCACCATAGCGGCTGGCGTCAATCTGACCGACGATTTGAGAGACATCCATCGTCGGGCTGGGGCCCAACCTCGCCCCCATCATCGCTCCCGCCATCCCTGCCATCCCACCCCCTGCAGGCGCTTGCGTCGGCAATTCTTCTAAGGCAGCCTGAATTTGAGCGGGGCTGGCTAACAGGGGCTGAATGATGAGGTTCGTTCGCATCCGAAGTTCGTCTATCGTCGGGATGTCGAGAGGGTTCGCCATCGCCACCCAAAGGCGATTTTGCTCAATACGCACGGGAATGCATCGCTTCTCCCGAAGGTAAGCCGCAGGCACTTTGCTCAAGACGACGCTGATAGCGCTCTCGTCAGGACGGACTTTTTGCAAGTCCACATATTGCATATTGAGCAACCGCGCTTGGGCTGCTAACATGTCCGCCTCCGAAACGATGCCCAAGTCCACCAAGACTTGCTCTATCGGTTGCCCCGTCGCTTGCTGAGCCCGCAAGGCCTCTTGAAGTTGGGCGTCGGTCAATTTGCCCTGCTCCTTCAAAATGTCCACAACGGTTCGGCGCATCATCGGCGCTTGCATCGCCCGCACCTCCCAAGGGCTTGCCTAAGCCCCTTTTGGGTCTAACGCCTCATCGGATGCCGACCGTCATTTTAAGGCAACTTTGGGTGATTGGCAACAGGGGCGATGTCAAGGCAGCAAAGGCGTGCTATGATGACTGCCAGCCGGGCAGCCCTTTTGGGAGGTGGCGCCGATGCAAGTGACCTTGCGGGCGTTCGTCTGGGATTTTGAGCCAACGCAAGCCCTCGCCACCTTTACGCTCTTGCGACAGGAGTGGGGCTTGGATGGCATCAGTTTCGTCGCCATCAACCCTGCTGAAACCCTGTTGCTCCCCAACGCCGCCCGACGCCCTTGGGTGCGCTATGGCGAAGCGGGGGCAGTTTGTTTCCTGCCTGAACGCAGTTGGTATGCAGGGCTTCCTTTGACCCCGCCCGTCAGCCCACTGTGCGAAGGGCGCAACCTCCTCAGAGAGATAGCCGAAGCCGCCAGAGCCGCAGGGTTACAAGTGTCAGCGGTGTTACCTTGCTGCTTCAATCCTGCCATCGGACGACGCCATCCCGAATTAACCGTCCAAAATGCCCTCGGCGACCGACTCCTTCATGCCCTCTGCCCCTCCAACCCCGTCGTCCGCCAATTGTTGGTCAGCCTCGTCGGCGACTTGACGACCAACTACCCCCTTGATGCCATTGAACTGGAAGCCCTCGGCTTTATCACCCTCTCCAAAGCTCCCGACTTGCTCACCGATTTACGATTAACGCCCGCCGCCGATTTTTTGCTCTCTCGCTGCTATTGCGAGCATTGCTGCCGCATCGCCCAAGAGCAAGGCGTGGAAGTGGAGCGGGTTCGCTTCTTCACCCAAACCCAACTGGAAGCGTTTTCGGTCATGCCGACGGAACTAACACAAGCGCCGTTGGATTGGAAACTTTGGAGTAGTTTCGCCGATGGGCAAGCCCAAAAATTCATCCAAGTGCGCATGGACATCGTTTCATCCCTCCTCGCTGACCTCGTGGAAGAAGCCGCCCACAAACATGATAAGCGTGTCCATGTGGAAGGGCATCTTTCCCCTGCCACCCTTTGGCAGTATGGCTTAGACCGCCAACGGCTCGCCGAACTGGCGCACGCTGTGGAAGTGGACGCCAAAGATGTCCCCCCCGACCGCCTCGCCCCTTACTTGACCCTCAATCGGCAAGTCTTCGGCGAACAGGCGCAACTTTGGGTGCGTTTATATCCGTCCGAACGCTTCGTCGCCAGCAAAGAAGAATTCCTCGCTCAGGTGCGCGCCTGCCAGACGCAAAGCGTGGATGGCGTCGTCATCGTCGGCTACGGCAGTTTGCGCCGCCAAAATTGGGCATGGGTTAAGGAAGCCATCGCCATCCTGAAGGGGTAAGAACTGCCCTTTGTCTCTTTACCTGCCTCCCACTCCCTTGCTGCCTTTGCCCTCCCCTGTCAAAATGACTTTCGGCTTTGCACGCTCACCTTGACTATGGAGGTGGTCTTGATGCCGCTGGTAGACTTGCGCGACCAAACGACGCGCCGCACGCCCGAGGAGTTGGTCAAGCACCTGCAAACTTTCGTCTTAGAGCCCAAATTCAGCGCCGGCATCTGGTATTTCTCGCCCTTTGCCTCCCGCTTCCACGACTACTACAAGCCTACCTTGAACATTGAGCAACGCTTGGAGATTGCCGCCAAACTCAAGGACTACGGCTTGGCAGCGTTGGAAGCCCACTACC
>Ga0197144_100672_pt1 | contig 13050 bp, 14 predicted proteins | sample GBS85_MetaG_FD_148670 | JGI IMG/M metagenome (GOLD analysis project Ga0197144, IMG submission 148670) | Sediment microbial communities from Great Boiling Springs, Gerlach, Nevada, United States - GBS 85_MetaG | ecosystem: Environmental > Aquatic > Thermal springs > Hot (42-90C) > Sediment...
AGGATCATCTTAATTGTTTCCGGTATCTTGAAGGGCATTATGATGTATGGTGTTAGAATCTCCGGTTTTAAGATCTCTCCTGCTAGCTTGCTTTTCGGCATGTCTACTTCTCCCAGGTATTCTTTTAACAGCTCTGAGGGTAAGCTTATGTCTACCCCCATTAGCTGTGTGTACGCTATAACTGTTACCATATCCCAGGCTATCCTCCTGGGTGTAGCTTTTCTAGCTTGCTCTAAATCCACTAAAGCTATACCCTCCCTCGTTACTAGGAAGTTGCTTGGGTTAGCATCACCTAGGGTGTATCCTGTATTGTGTATTCTAGCTAGAGCTCTCCCAGCCTCCCTCCATGCTTTAGGGTCTCTAGCTTCTAGTACAGGCTTACCGGCTATGTACTCTTTAACAGCTACAACCCTCCCATCCTGGAGGTTTATTGACAGTACCCTAGGGGTTTTCACAACACTTCTAAGTATCCTGGAGTAAGCTAGCTCCGTTGTAGCTCTACTCTTAGCATCCCTTTGAAACCTAGATGCTGGGGTTGAAGCTAGGAATGCTGGGATCCATTTAAATGAGGATACTCCATAGTCTTTAACAACTACAACTCCTCGAGGCCCCCTACATAACGTTATAGAGTGTAGGATGCCCACCCTACTACACTCTACAGGCTCCCCCACGTGGGGGGAGGCTACTGCTTCGTAGCTTACACTGCCTAACCTTATGGAGCCTTCTAGGGTTCTAGCAAGGCTCCAGGGATCTTCGAGCATAGGAGCTTCCTCTAGCCTACACTCCTCCTCACTTCGCGGTTTTAACGCAACCCTAACTGGGGGGCTTCTAACCTCTCCTACCTCCAAGCTTCTAGCATATGAGAGGGCTTCTAAGTTTAAACGTTTAAGAGCCTCTACGTAGATGTTACAGTACACGTCTAGGAGCTTATTCATCCTAAGGAGGGGGTAGAGCTCTGGTTTTAAAACGGTAACCTTAGCTATAGGGCCTAATACTCTCCTAAGCCATGTATACTCTTCAGATAAAGCTCTCAACCTGTAGAGCTTCACTAAACGGGAGGCTCTAGAGCTCGCTCTAACCACGGGTGCTAGTAGTATACCTGCAATACTATCACCTAGTAAACCGTAGGTGGCATCTAGCTCAAGTAACCTCCAAGGCACTATGAGGTTTTCACCGTTAAAAACAGGTTTGAATAAACCACTTCTAGCAATAACCTTAAAGTTATAGCCTTCAACTACCTCCTCCAAACGATAGCCCCCTTCTCATCCCTAATCTCCACAACCCTATGGTACGGTATACTACTACCATCATCAAGCTCTAAAGCCCACCTACCAATACTCGTAATCCTCGAGAACTTAATGTAGACAACCCTCTCCCCAACGCCGCTCTCCCTATGCCTGACCCCTATCTCGTAGTTACCTAGCTCAGCTAGCTTAAACCTAACTATAATCTGTCTTATTAAACTCCTCCTCCTAGCCAGAGGGCCTTACCCCATGTTTAGTGGTTATGGTTAAGTTTTTATATGTAGCACGTTGTATGAGATGATATAGTGGGTGCTCTAAGTTGGAGTGCGTCTTCTGCAGGATTATTAGAGGCGAGGAGGAGAGCCACACCATCTACAAGGGTGAGGGGGTTCAGGTTATCTTGGATAAATACCCTGTTAGTAAGGGGCACCTACTCGTTCTAAGCGAGGAGCACTATGAGGGTGTTCATGAAGCCCCTCCTGAGGTGTTAATGAAAGTTTGGGTTGTGGCCTCAGCGCTTGCAAGGATATACAGGGTTAACCTGGGAGCTCCCGGTGTTAACATTGTAACTAATTCAGGTACCACAGCTGGTCAAATCATATTCCACTTCCACGTCCACGTTATACCTAGATGGTCTCAGGTTAGAGGATTCTGGTCTGGAAGGCGCGAGCTTGGAAGAGAGGAGGCTATGGAGGTCCTAGATATGGTTAAGCCTCATATAACGCTGATTGAAGAGTATCTAATCTCCTTAGGGCTTAGCGTTTCTTAAAACCTCCCACCATTATATTTTAGATTTATAAATAGCAATCTTTATATACGGTAACCTTGAGAACTATACGTGGGGGTCGGCTGTGAAGTTTCTTAGATGTCAAAGCATACCACCCCCTACGGGTAAGAGGGTAGCAATTATAGGTGCTGGCCCCGCAGGGCTTGGGGCAGCTGGCGTTCTAAGATGTCGAGGTCACGATGTTGTTGTATTTGATATGCTCCCCGAAGCTGGTGGTATGATGTTCTTCGGCATACCCGATGGTAGGATTAATAAGGAGAGGATTAGAGCCTCTATTAAGGAGCTCATGGACGCTGGTGTTAGGTTCGTTCTAAACACTAAGATAGGTAGGGATATACCCTTAGGGAAGATAATAGAGTCTTTCGATGCAACCCTTATAGCTACAGGTACTTGGAGGACTAGAAGGCTTGACGTGCCAGGGGAGGATCTACCATGGGTTTTACAGGCTGCAGAATGGCTTGTAGAGGTTCACATGGCCCGCTACGGCCACATACCATGGGGTGAAGTTGTTAAACCTAAGGGTAGGATCCTCGTTGTGGGTGCCGGGCTCACAGCGGCTGACGTAATAACAGTTCTCCTAGAGTACCCCGAGTTTAAAGATGGTGTTGAGGATGTTGTATTAAGCTATAGGAGGACCAGGGAGTTAGCCCCCATGAGGCTCTCCGAGTTCAATAGGCTTGAGAAGCTTGGAGCTAAGGTTTGGGAGTTAACGCAACCCATAGCATTCTATGAGAGAGACGGCATTAGGGTGACAAGGTTTATAAAGATGAAGCTTGAGAGGGTAGCGGGGGAGAAGAGGCCTAAACCACAACCAATACCTGGCTCAGAGTTCGAGGAGGCATTCGACTACGTGTTTAAAGCTATAGGAGAGGAGCCAACACCACCTTTCGAGCCCGGAGAGTACGGGGTGGAGTTAAACCCAGATGGAACCATTAAGACAAACGAGCACTTTATGACGACGAGAGAGAAGGTTTTCGCAGCAGGAGATGTAAGGCACGGGCCAAGCCTAATAGGGCCAGCGCTTAAATCAGGTCTAGACGCGGCACAGAAGGTGCACGAGTACCTAACAGGCCTTATATCGTGGAGGAAGTAGTACACCTCAATAGCATGTTTAACCAAGCAGTCTCTCCAAGCTTATAAAACAATCCCTAGAAACAAGGCCATCCTTAAACCTAACACCTTCAAGCTCTAAAAGCCTCCTCTTAAACCTAACTCCACCTAAACCACTATACCCACCTAAACCCCCATTAGACCTAACAACCCTATGACAAGGGGTTACCACAAAATCCCTATTAAGAGATAATATGAAGCCAACAAGCCTAGGGTTAACGCCAAGAAGCCTAGCTATATCACCATACGACACTACAAACCCTAACGGGATGACATTTAGGAGAACGTAAACAGCCTCCACATAATCCTGTAAACGAGCCCTCCTAACAAAACCACCATCCACCACTAAAAGCGCTAAGGGAAATCACCACGGATAGTGTAGCATCAGCAACTTAAATAAGACAAGGCTGACCTTCCCCCGCCCTAGAAGGGCGAGGCTTTCCAGTTGTAAACAGGTATCTGTTTGGAAGAGCCCCAGCCCCGGCTTAGAGGCCCTGCAGGGCCTCGCGGACCCTACGGAGCCTCTAACGCGGCCGGCTTAACTTCCGGGTTCGATACGAGTCCGGGTGTTGCCCGGCCGCTATGGCCGGGCTGGGGCATTTTATTCTAGTGTTAGCCGGGGCTTTTAAAGCTTATCTTGTCTAGGTTTTAGCTACTATCTTCCCTATTTTTATTATTTTCTCTGCGACCTCTGTTGCCGTTTTTCCGAAGATTTTTGTTATTGGTTCTTTTCCGTGAGCTCCGTAGTCGTGGATTACGTCTGGTACTCTACCGCCTGCTCTTTCTATTGCTGTTCTCACGCCCCAGGGTATTGTTGCCCCCTCTACCCTTCTAACTTCCTCTGGCTCCTCTCTTCTATCATAGTAGCTCCATGTTAGCCCCAGTTTTCCTATTGCCTCCTCTACGTCACTACCATATCTTATGTTTGCGGCCGCTCTGACCTCCGGGTCGTACTCCATTGCTGCTAGTATTGCTCTGGCCATGTGGCTTGATGCTCCGAACTCCGGTTTAGCCTTTATAACTATCCCGTCCTTAAACCTTCCAATTCTACCTGGTACTCCTGCTACGTCTAAGGGTGTCCTAGCGTATGGTTTGGGGAGTGCCATAACTATGTTTACTAGAACCTCTGGTATAAGCTCTGCAACGTACCTAGCGTTCTCCCTAAGGATGTCTAGTGCTTTCTCCAGCTCCGCGAGAACATTGTACCTCTCAGCCGCTATAGCAACCCAGGCTACAGGGTTAACGGGCCCGTGCCCCCCGCCTAGCTCTAGGCCGTAGTCTACAGCTAGTGTTATAAACTCCTTAGCTACACTAACAGCCTCAACAACACCCCTACCCTTGGCAAGCCCGGCGGCTATGGATGCTGAGAAGGCACATCCAGTCCCGTGATCTGTGGTCTTATTAATCCTCCTAGCTTTAAACTCGTAGAACTCACCCTTATAGTAGAGTACGTCTACGGAAAACTCCCCCTCAATATGACCTCCTTTAACGACAGCCGCTTCGGAGCCGAGCTCCTCCACTATAACCATGGCAGCCTCCCGGGCATCAGCTACACTGGATATCCTCAACCCTGTAAGCTTCTCAGCCTCCATTCTATTAGGTGTTATAACAGTAGCTCTGGGAACCAGCTCCTTGACAAGGGTTTCAACAGCCTCCTCCCTAAGTAGGGGTGCTCCACTCTTAGCAATCATAACAGGGTCTACAACAAGGGGGAACCCATACCTATCAACAGCCCTGGCAACAGCCCCTATGATACCACTATTACTAAGCATACCAGTCTTAGCGGCATCAACACCTAGATCGTCCACAACGGCCTCAATCTGAGCGAGAACCATCTCAGGCGGTAAATCAAAAATAGCCCTAACCTCCCTAGTATTCTGAGCTGTAATACTAGTAATAGCAGACATACCGTGAACCCCCATAACAGCAAAAGTCTTAAGATCAGCCTGGATACCAGCACCACCACCACTATCACTCCCAGCTATCGTAAGAGCTGTAGGCATAACCTTACGCCTAGAAACACTCACCCAACAACACCTCCAGGAGAGAGGAAACCCGAGAACAGGCTTATATACTAAAATAGAAACCGGTTATAGATCATAGCGTTCCCCACTAGGACACTTAACGGTATCCGTCATCTCGTTAACGAGAGCGCAACTGCGTCATAGCATATATGCCTTAACAACCACTATACTAAATAGGGGGCCTCGTGAAGCCTGGGAGTAACGTGTTGAACGGTAGTATGGAAATGCCCTTATGCGGGGTTAAATTCAGAGAGTTGCTCCTAGAGGAGGGTTTAGTAGTTATTAGGGGAGCTTGTAGGAGCGATAGGGACGGGCTACTTAGGTTCTTTGAATCCCTTGATGAGGAGTCTGTTTACGAGAGGTTTCACCATATAGTTAAGGATTTTAGTTCCTATGTCAACTCGATTATTGAAAGTAACTCGTTTGTGGTGGTAGCGGAGCTTAACGGAGTTATTGTGGGTGTTGCCGAGGCTGTAGCCTGTAGGGAGGGCTATGTTGAGGTTGCAGTTATTGTGAGTAAAGGCCTTAGGGGTAGAGGTTTGGGCTCATCGCTCTGCCTTAGCTTAGGTGATGCTTGTAGGAGGTTTGGAGTTAAGAGTTTTATAGCGTATGTTAGGAGATCTAACGTGCCCGCGTTAAGCATAGCTAGGAGGCTTGGAGCCTCGATTAAGCCTGGGCCCGAGCCCGGTTTGGTGGTTGTAGAAGCTTGTTTTGAAGGTTAAGGTTTAATAGGTGTAACCTGTAGGGTGAGGCTTGGTGTTAGGTTTTGACCAGGATTACGTCGAGGTACAAGTTTATAGTGGAGGCTTTAGGCTTGAAGCAGCTTGACGTATACAGGGTTGTGGAGAGGGGTAGGGAGGTTGACGTTCTTAGACTCTATGATCCATCTACACGTAAGGTTATCACCATTAACATAGGCACCTTAAGGGAGTCTCTGGATCAAAAGGATTTCCTAGATAGGATTTTGAAAAGCCTGGAGGAGGCGGGGGTTAGGGTTAGCGAGAAGAGGCTATCACGCTTCATAACATCAAAGTAGGCGAGCAGGCCCCCAGGGTGTTTGATAGTGGTTTCAGCTAAAACTCTAGGAGCGGCACTACTACTTCTCGGCCTCTTAGGTGGTGTCAGCTACGCGTACCTCGTACTCTACACAGGCCCGGAGACGGCTATCCTAGTATTAAGGGTTACAGCGGCTATAGCTGCTCTACTCCTCGGATCCCTAGTAGCGGGCGTAGGCTTAGCACTCATACTTGGATGGAGGGAGTTTGAAGAAGCTAAGACCAGGCTTAAAAGCCAGTAGCCGGAGACCCGCGAAGCTCCAGGCTTCCCATGCTCCGACCTCCTACCGCCTAGCAGGGGGACTTTCACCTTTTAGGGTGGGGAGGGGTCAGAGTGTTATCCGTAACTCTACACAATGATTAACTTTAAAGGCTCTTAGTTCTAGAACTAGTTCTGGTGATTCGGGTTGAGTGCTGAGGCGAGGCAGTATAGGCTTGTTTTAAGAGCTACAGCTAGAGGTCCGTTGCTACAGCTTAGGGTACAGCAGCCTGAAGCTAGGGAGGTTATCCTGGTTAAAATAGGGGGTAGGGGGGTTGAGGAGCTTTTCAACCACATGGTTGAGGTTTTAAGAAAACATGGTTACATTGAATCTGAAAATGTAACAGCCTCTATGAAAGCGTATAGGGTTAAACAAGAGATAGGCCCCGTACTAGGAGGTTACATAGTTTTAGTTAGGAGGACTAGAGATCCTTCAGCCTGGAAGCCGCTATTCGAGGACTTCCTATTGGAGAAGCACGTTGGGGCTAGAACGGTGCTAAGCCATGTGTTAAGCTTAAGTGAAGCTCTAAGCAAACTGAAACCACCACCTAGGAGGGTTAGAATGCAGTTAAACCCGAAGATACTAGATGGTGTAGGTGCAGGGGTTAAAGTGTTAGCTAAGAAACTATGGGGGTTAAAGAAGCTCTAGTAGAGGTTTAAACGCACCCTCTAACCCCTGAAACCTCTAGTTTCTAACCGGCCTCCTCCCCGCCCTTGAAGGGGGGCGAGGGTTCCCTTTAGAGCTGGGAGGTCCCTCCATCGATTCGGGTTTACATCTGCAACCAAGGAGGGTATCAATTACCATAGTTTTAACGTGTTGAATCTACGTTTGCAACGCGGTTTTAAGCTTTAAGTGTTATCTAGGTGTTACCCTCTGTTATTCCTCTAACCCTCTATTGCTCTGTATAGCACTCTCGGGGTTGAAGGGTTAGTGTCTGTGGGGGGTGTTGTGGTTGGTTATAAGTGTGTTTAGGAGGGTTGCATCGACCATAGCTGGCTCAAGGCCTGGTGTTGGGGATCAGCCTGTTGATTTCGACGAGGTTATTGCTAGGCTTCAGCTTGCTAAAATGGAGATTGATAGGCTTAAGGAGCAGCTTGTTAACGAGATTAGTGGTTACTATGATAGGATGGTTGAGGCTGTAAGAGCTGGTGATAGTGAGTCTCTTGAGCTTACCGCTACTGAGGTTGTTTTGAAGAAGAAGATCTTAACATCTGTTATAACCTATAGTAAGCTCCTAGCTCTAGCTATTCAAAGGCTTAGGGATGCCAGAGATGTTGAGACCATGGTTAAGGTTCTAGCTCCCCTAGAGTATGTTATGAAGGCCGCTGACGACTACCTGGCCTCTGTTAGCCCTGAGACTGTGATGAGGATTAATAGTGTCCTCGAGGCTACGGAGAGGGTTATTAGGAATACTCAGGTTACAGCATCACTACTACCAATGGCTAGGATCGAGTTCGACCCTGAGGTGAGGGAGGAGATAGCTAGAGCTGTAGCTGAGGCTAATAGTGAGAGTGATAGTATAGTGGCTAAGGTTAGAAGCCCTCGAGCCGATCTCGGGGAGGCTCTTTTAGAGTATATTAAGGCTAGTGGTGGCGTTATAAACATTGCTAAGGCCGCTAGAGATTTAAATGCCTCGCAGGAGGATGTTAGAAGGGCTCTTGAATCACTACAATCCAGGGGGCTCATAAGGGTTCATAGGAGGCAAGCTGAGGCTACAACAGCGTAGCCTCCCTTAAACGCCAACCTAAACCCATATTATTTCAGAGGGTTGAAACAGCTATGAGCAACCCCATAGTATACCTTGAGAGCTCTGCTAAAAGATACGCTCTAGCCGCTGTTAAAGCTGAGAGGGACGGTGATTACGAGCATGCTTACACCAACCTTAAGAGGGCTGTGGAGCTCCTAGAGGACATCGTTAAAAACTACCCAGACCACCCTCTAGCAGTCTTGTATAAAAGGCTAGTAGCCCAGTATAGGAGGAAGCTTGGGGAGCTCGAGGGTAAGCTTAAGAGGATACCTGTTACGGGGGGCGATGACGAGGAGTATATTGTTGAAACAAGGGGTGAAAGTAGCCTCGACGACCTTGAGAGGCTCCTACCACCCTCCATTGTAAGGGAGAAGCCTAGCATAACATTCAATGACATAGCCGGGCTTGATGAGGCTAAGAGGGCTATAGTAGAGGCTATAGTATACCCTGTTAGGAGACCCGATCTCTTCCCGCTGGGGTGGCATAGGGGGATACTACTCTTCGGCCCCCCAGGCACGGGTAAGACTATGCTAGCTACAGCTACTGCTAACGAGGTTGGGGGGGAGTTCCTCTACGTTGACGCAGCAAGCATAATGAGTAAATGGCTTGGGGAGGGGGAGAAGAATGTTAAAAGGCTCTTCTCGTACGCTCGCGAGAGAGCTAAGGGCGGTGTCCCAGTAGTTATACTCATTGACGAGGTTGACGCCCTACTAGGCGTTTACAGTGTTGAGGTTGGAGGTGAAGCTAGGGTTAGAAACCAGTTTCTAAAGGAGATGGACGGTGTTCTAGATAAGAACGTTAGATTACACCTTTTCGTGATAGGTGCTACTAATAAGCCTTGGAGGCTTGATGAAGCTTTCCTTAGGAGGTTTCAGAAGAGGATATATGTGCCACTACCTGATAAGAGTGCTAGGAGGCAACTTATAGCTATGCTGACTAAGAGTATAAAACTAAACCCAAGCGTTGACTTGGATAAACTAGCTGACATGCTTGAAGGGTATTCTGGTAGCGATATAAGGGATATAGTTCAGGACGCCTACATGATCTCTGTTAGAGAGGTTTTCGAGAAGGGAGGTGTTGGAGAGCCGAGACCCCTGACTATGGCGGACTTCCAGGAGATAATAGCTAGGAGGAAGCCTAGTGTGGATAAAGCTTTAATCTCTAAGTACGAGGAGTGGGCTTCAAAGTTTGGAGCTATCTAGCGGGCTTCGTGGCCGTAACGCCTGCTATAAGCTTACTGTAACCCTCCACTATGAAGCCTACCTCTTTAAGCTTTGATGAAACCCTTGATGGTATGTTAAACCCTCTAACCCTGCCAGGCTCCCCAGTGTAATGATATAACCTACCTCCCGGTTTTAGGACTCTGTAGAGCTCTCTATAGAACTCTAGGCTGTAAAGCTCCCCCGTGGATTTAGAGAGCCTAGGTGGGTCGTGGATTACGTAGTCGAAGTATTTATCCTCAAACTCCCTGATAACGCTAAAAGCATCCCCAAGTATAATCCAGACCCTCTTAGACTCTAGCCCCCTACTCCAAGGGTTGAAAGATGCTATGGATAGAACGTTCTCATCAACCTCAATACTGTACACCTCCCTAGCGCCTGATCTAAGCGAGTGTAGAGCAGTATAACCTAGACCGGTACATACATCTAAAACCCTAGAGCCCCTCCTAACACCTAAAGCCTTAACCTTAACCTTAGCGTCATCCCACGGGGTTACGCCTTCAACTCTATGCATGTGAATACCGTCAATCTCAAGCGTGGGAGCCCCAGACCCTAGGCTAACAAGCTTGTAAAACCTAGTAGATCTAACCTCCACCACCATAAAACCCAGATTCACATCGTAGAAGACTACATCTCTAACACTTAAAACCCCCTCTAAGCCCTTAAGATCCTCTAAAGCAATCTTAACACTAGAAACCCCAACGTTAACCTCGCAGAGATTACCCGAGAGGCTAGTAGAAGCTCTATCCAAGCCAAGATTAACACTGACGAAACCAGAACCAGAGCTACAAACCCTCACCAGACCTTCAAGCTCCTTCAAAGACAACGCAACCCCAGGCCTAGCTTTAAATTCGTAAAACTCAAGGTGCAGACCACTACACCACATGGAGAGAACTGGAGAGAGCCTTATAGCAGTTAAAAGGGGGAAACCTAAACAGATATATACCTCCGAGATTACAGGTTCAAAGTGAAAGCTAGAGGAGGTGTCTATGGTAGCTAGGAGAAGGTTCGAAGAGGAGGAAGAGGAGGAGGAGTTCTGGGAAGAAGAGGAGGAGGAGTTCGAAGAGGAGGGAGACGAGGAGGAATACGAAGAATCCTGGGAGGAGGAAGAGGAGGAGGAGTTCTGGGAAGAAGAGGAGGAAGAGGAGATTTAATGTTAGAACTGAGGGCACACTTCTAAAACGCACTATGTCTTTCTAATTCCGGTAAACTCCCGGTTGTTCGACTATTTCTAGAACCTCTCCTCTTAGGTCGAAGAACGTGTTATCCTTTATAGTAACTTTAACCTTTGACCCTAAGGGTACCCCGTTCATTGGTATGATTACTGGGATGTAGTTGTTAAGTCTACCTACTAAGCTTCCTTCTCTGAAGCCCTCCTCTGTTACTAAGGCTTCTAGGACCTTACCCTTATATCTTGCCATTATCTCGTATCCTATCTCTTCAGCTATCTTAGCTAGCCTACTACTTCTACTTTTCTTAATGCTATCTGATATCTGTGGCATCGCGGCTGCCTTGGTGTGTGGTCTCATGCTATACTGTGCTATGTGTATTTTCTCGAATTTAAGTTCTCTAACTAGTTTCACGGTGTTCTCGAAGGCTTCCTCGTCCTCTCCAGGATGCCCTACTATTATGTCTGTTGCTATCATAGCCTCCGGGTACAGCGTTTTTATCCTCCTATGTAGTTCTCTGTACTCGTCTACCGTGTATCTTCTATTCATGATCTTTAACACTCTATCATCTCCGCTTTGTACTGGTATGTGGAGGTACTTGTACACTCTCCTGTCTCTATATGCTTCTAGGAGATCATCTATAACCTTTATTGCTTGTTCCGGCGTCATCATACCTATTCTTAGCATGTAATCCCCCTCAACTCTATCTAGTATAGCGTTTACAAGATCAGCTATGCTAGGCTTCCCGGGGAGGTCTACTCCGTACGCTGCTGTATCAAGCCCTGTAAGTCTAACCTCCACAACCCCCATTGATACTAGTTTCTCTACAGCCTCAACGATAAGCCTTGGGGGGTAGCTTTTAACCTGCCTTCTAGCAACCTTGGTTATGCAGAAGCTACAATCCCCTAAGCACCCCTCCTGAACCATTATTGTAGCTGTCACACCATGCGGTTTTAGGGGTATCCAGCTAGTATCTCTAACACCATCTAATGCTATAAGCCTGGAGCCCTTCTCTAAAGCCTCCACAGCCTCTACAACCCTTTGAACGTTCTGCGGTGATAGCATGCTAGCTTCAGGGGCGACCCTAGCTATTAAGCCAGGCCTAGCTTTAACAAGACAGCCTGCCACCACAAACCTTTTACCAGGATACATGGATCTAAGCTCTGTAAGCCTCTCAACAATCCTCTGCTCTGTATCAAGCCTTACAGCACACGTGTTCACTATGATGAAGTCTGCTTCACCAATAGAAGAGGCTCTCCGGAAACCCCCTCTCTCAAGGGCTGACTCCATAATACAGCTATCAAACTCCGCTAGAGAGCAACCATAAGTCTCAATATAGTAGCTCCCACCAGGCAAACATAGACCCCAGGTGGTCTATAAGGCTTAAACGCTATTAAACCCTTATAGAGGGGGAACCTTAACCCTAATAAACCCCCACCTCTAGGATATTCAAGAGTGGTCTCTGTGAGCGGGTTTAAGGGTAGAGATGTAATATCAATACTAGACTTCACGAGAAGCGATTTAGAGGAGCTATTCGAACTAGCAGATTACATTAGAGTTAAGGGGGTTAAAGGAAAACCCCTAGAAGGTAGGATAGCAGCCCTAGCATTCTTCGAACCCTCAACAAGGACTAGGCTTAGCTTCGAATCAGCAATGAAGAGAGCCGGCGGGGATACAATAGGGTTCACAAGCGAAGAAGCTATAAGCATTGCTAAAGGTGAAAGCTACACCGACACAATAAGAATGCTCGACTCATACTCAGACGTAATAGTAGTAAGGCATAGATACGATGGAGCGGCAAAACTAGCAGCAGAAATAGCGGAAAACCCGGTAATAAACGCTGGAGACGGAAAACAACACCACCCAACACAAGCAATGCTAGACATATACACAATAAAAGTACTAGAAGGAGAAGTAGACGGGCTAACAATAGGAGTACTAGGAGACCTAAAATACGGAAGAGCAGCAACAAGCTTCATACTAGCACTAACACACTACAAACCAAAACAAGTATACCTAATATCACCACCACAACTAAGAACAAGAAAAGAGGTAATAGAAGAGGTTAAAAACAAAGGGCTAAAACACAAAGAAGTAGAAAACCTAGAAGACGTAATAGAAGAACTAGACATACTATACGTAACAAGAATACAGAAAGAAAGAATACCAGACCCAGAAGAATACGAAAAACTAAAAGGAAGCTACAGAGTAACACTAGAAATGATAGAAAGAAAAGCAAAGAAAAACCTAAAAATACTACACCCACTACCAAAAGTAGACGAAATAGACCCAAGAATAGATACAACACAACACGCAACATACTACACACAAGCAAAACTAGGAATACCACTAAGAACAGCACTACTAATCAAAATACTAACATAAAAACAACAATTCAAAAAGCAAGATAAAAAGCTGAATCAAAGATAATAAA
>Ga0197144_100674_pt1 | contig 13031 bp, 7 predicted proteins | sample GBS85_MetaG_FD_148670 | JGI IMG/M metagenome (GOLD analysis project Ga0197144, IMG submission 148670) | Sediment microbial communities from Great Boiling Springs, Gerlach, Nevada, United States - GBS 85_MetaG | ecosystem: Environmental > Aquatic > Thermal springs > Hot (42-90C) > Sediment | place...
TTCGAGAAGAAGGCATTAAATATCTTCGCCGGAAAACGAGCGGGATACATGTAGGTGTTATAGAGCTTCCCTAAAACCTCGTCTACATTCAATATTCAACAACCCGATTATAACTCTTAGACCTGCGCATAGCGTCAACTGTTATCTTCAAGAGGGAGAGTAGGGTTGAACATTTCTGTTTAACATGAGGGGCTCCCAACATGTTACTTAACTTTAAACACTCGACTACAACACTTATGTTTGAAGGGTTCCTCGAGAGCTTATCTTTAAACTCTTCAAGTAACCTTAAGATTTCAAAAGATAGGTCGAGGATGCCTTTTGAGTACACTATAACGTTAAGACTCCTCTCTAGCCTTAGTATTAGCTCGATTACGATAGGGTGTAGGTAGAATACTGTGTCATCGCTGACTCTATAGATGCCAGTACTGTTCACAACTAGCTTTAAGCTCTCATCATCCAGCATTTGAGCCCGGAGGCTATCAAAGGCTCTCTCATCTAAATAGGGTCTAGTACTACGTAAAGCCTCCCTCAACCTTGAAGGATTCCATTTGAAACATGTTAGGCAATCTGATCTAAGATACTCATCCCTTAACACCTCTAGTAACTCTAGTGGGAGCTCATACTCTCCAACACGTGGCCCCGTTATCCTCATTGTATCCAGGGGATGTATTGTGTATGTGTATCTCGACCCACCACGTTCTACTTCATCTTCTCTCATAACTATAGCATTGAAAACTCCACCTCTCCCCTCTATCACCTCTAAATCCTCATAGGGAACATCAAAGAGTAGCTTTTGGATTCTAAAATCTCTATCTACTAACTCTACAGGCACGCTACCAAAACCTTCCTTAAACTTACTCTCCCTAACTTCACCAGCAAGCTTGCATACACTCTTATAAATGCTATAGATTCTAACACTCTCATCCCCCGGGATTATGAATGTTGTATCACTAAAAGGTTCTAAACCCTTAGGCGAAGTGAACTTAGGAAACCTAATGGTATTAACTAGGTAAACGTCGAGAGGAGACCCTAAAACTCTCTTGAAACCTATATCCAGGAAGCTCTTAGCCCAAAGCATCTCGAGAAGCGAGACTTTAGGCTCCTTAGCCTCTAGAACCCTCCGCTCCCGTTTCATCAACACACTCTTATAAGAGCCCCAGCGTATTAGAGTTAATATAGAGTCTAGAGAGAAGACCATAACCGGGAGAGATAGGAATTCAGCTGAAATCTCAACACCCTCACTGGGCTTAATAATCCTTCTAATCAACTTAGCTGTAACATCGCTAGTCACATCTAGGGGTAGGATATAGGTTATGCTCCCAAGCTCAAACCTCCAAGTATCACTACTAAGATTCAACGCCCCTCTTAATGATGAAATCTTACGCTTTAAAACCGAGTATAGGAAATTGTTTCTAGACAGTAAACTCAAAATATGATTCTCAAGAATACGTCCTCCTCCTAAAGCCTTGTAGGACATCACAGAACCCCTCTACTAAGCTCACTTAGTATCAAACGTGCTACCGACTTGGAGACCACCCACTCACTAGAAAGGGGGTTACTGAGACACTGTCTCTCGACGAGAACACAGTTGTAACAGCCATCGAAACAGAAGGGAATTGTAGCTGTGTAGAGAGCATCGAGATAAGGTCTTAAGCTCTTCAACCGCTCTCCTTCCCAAAGACCTTCTATGAGAGCTCTAACATCAAGTAGAGGTAACGCTACCTTGCTACCACCCCCTAGCGGTATTAGATTCTCTAGGCTCCTCATGAAGTATGATATCTGACTATCATCATATAGTTTAAGACGTGCCCTCATTTTATTCGCTTCATCATTCCATAAACTTAAACACCTATCAGAACTTGGATCTTTACCTAGTATCTCGAAAGCGAAATTAATAAAGTCTCTTAGATTAAAAACTTTAGGGATAAGGGATTCCCATGATCTATGTGTAAACGGTTTATTACTGGTAATCATAATTACACCTTTAATGCCACTAGTCGGGGATGATAACCTATACCGGAAACCGTTTATAGCAACGTTCATGTAGTAGCTGGGAGGATTAACGAGATCCCAGTAATCTTCGCCTAGAGATAGAACTATAAGTTCTCTTAGCGAGCCCCTGTGCACCTTAAGAGCTTCATGGAGATATTTTAGAAGTAAATGAGATAAAGCGTGTAGGCCATACTCTAAAAGTAGTAACGCCATTCTATGAGCTAAAATGCAGGGTTCAATGCTAACTAGAAACGTCCTACCACCAATACGCATCTTTCTCTCCAAGATCTTTACTGCCTTATTATTGATGTCGGATAGAAAGGCGGCAAGCAATAGGCTAATATCATCGTAACCACTACTCCTAGAGCTTGAAATTCCATTTCTTAACTCCGGAATCTTTGAAAGAATGCTCTTTAAGAATCCAGTCCTCCTTCTAACCACATCATATGCTACGTAGATATGGTTGCTAGCTAAACCTAAACGGTAGAAACCTATATCGTGAAGTGATATAGGAACTTCTAGTCTAACAATCCTATGAGGTAACTTTATCTCCTGTCTAATTTCTTCTTTAAGTTCATCTTTAATTTTATAGAAATCTATTGTCCGCCCAGCCAGTATAAAGTTGTCAACTATTGTTTTAAGAATAGCCTCAACGCCTAAACTATCAATATGCTGATCCACATTTACTCCACAGTTTTTGAAATTAACTTGGATCACCAGCTTCTCACTCTCCTCCTCTAGTAAGCTATAAGCTTCTTTAAGTTTTGCTGCCAAATAGTCTGAAAGTTTTTCGAAGTGTTTACTAAGATCAACACTAACCATGATACCTCCTACCGATATATATGATACTGATGGAAGAGCTAAGAGATAGCTTCTAGTCGGAGGAGAAGTCTGATAAGTGAATTGGCGAGAATGGTACTGTTTATATTTATGGTGTAGCGACGATAGTAGTGGTGTTGGAATTAATAGTGGAAGTTGTTTTCCCTTCAACCCCTTCTCTATCATAATATTGCTTCCTAAAAGCGCTTCTAGTAAGAGGACTTCTGCTAACTTCAGAGTCTTGGAGTCTCCAGGTAGGTCCGTAATCTTAATAGTTTTGATATTCATAGGTACACGGACTATGAGTGGCCATGATGTCATACGCGTTATGAGAGCTCTATCCCTATATGTAATCCTCCCATTTATGGTTCTTTTAGTTTCACTTTCACTTATCCTTACTTCGCTATACTTATCACCTTGGTTTTGATATCTCTTACCTTGTACATATCGCTTATTTGATATGATGATTACATGGAGTTTATCATTGTGAATGTCGGTAGGACTAGCATGGAAATAGTTTAAGTGTAAGCGGTATATGTTTTCCTTAACACCTTCTTTACTGTCACCTTCCTCATACGCTATGATTATGTGTTGAACTTTAAAGTCTCCACGACCCGTACTCTTCTTTTTAGAAGGAGGCTGTACCACATAGTGTTGAACAATAATAGCATTTAATTCGCCATCTATTTTCCTACATTCTTTGATGAGTTCACCGAGAAATGATGTGGTTATGTCTGTAGGGCTTATCTCCGGCATGTAACGAATATTACCTTTGTGCTGAGCTCTATACATTTCAATCAACAACGTATTTCTTTCCTCTCTAATTTTCCCACAGTAGTAGCCCGCACCCTTTTCAAAGGCAAAGAAGGGGAAGTTTATCTCCAATATCCACCACCTCCTAAGTTCCAGTACGTAAAGGTCTTACATTCTTAAACGCATTCCAAGCTTCTAGTTTTTTAACTTCATTATTGCTTAGATGATATATGAAATGAGTAGCATACGTACTGCCGATTTCCTCTGTAGCTCCAGGAGGAATGTGGGACAAGATATGCTTTAATGCTTCTTTTTCAGAAATTCCAGCATTTAGCAGCTTGGTATAAACATGAGAGTTCAACTCGGATATTCTATTAATCATATCGTTGGCTAGATCCCATAAGTCATCTTTTATAGAAGTGTTACCTAGCTTTCTTATCATCTCATATAGTTTCCGTTCTAAAAACGCCAGTCTAATTATGAATGGTATGAGATTTAGCTGAAAGCCTTTCAAGTGCTTAACAGCCTCTAATACTATTTCACGATCTTTTTCAAGATCTTCTACCATTCTATCTAACTCTAATCTAAAATCCTCTACTCTATCTTCTAAATCCTGCTTTTCCAACTCTCTCAATATATCTTCTATGTGAAGCAAAGTACCTTTCACATAATTCAAGGTGGTTTCTAATACTTTATTTGAACTAATAGGTTGACCTTTTGATGGTTTTATTAATCCAATGTAATATCTCCATTTGTTAAAATTATCTATGTATTCACCTTTATAGCTTTCTTGTAACATTTTTAGAAACTCTTTTATCTTCTTCTCCACACTCTCATCACCTCCATGATTTACAGGTGTAGGTATGAGTATGGGTGTTAAGACCCTAATTACGGCATCCTCATCCTTTAGTATGTCGACGACATGGGGTATTCTAAAGTTGTATACGTACTCTACAGCGTCTTGATCTCTTATCAACCTTACGTCTTCGCCTGTATTTCTAAGGACAAGTATTAACGTTGATATGAGGAATGAGGATATGTGTCTTCCGCTTCTTCCAAATCTCTGCATTAGATCAGCTGATTGTGGGTAAGATGCATATTGGATTATTAGGGATATGCTTTCAACATCCACTCCTACCTCGAGTGTTGAGGTTGTTATTATGGCTAGAGGTGTGGGCTTCTTATCACCTTTCATATGAGCTTCTATTATGGCCCTTTCCCTAGCATTTAGATCACCGTAATGAACTAGGATCACGTCTTTCACACCTTCTCTTGTAATGCTTTCTAGCTTTTCAAGTAACTCTCCATAGCTACTCCAACCTTTTTCTACAAAGTTCTTCAGGAATTGCTCTGCGTATTCATTTAAAGATTTGAGAAACTGGATTAGCTCATTGTATAGCTTGAAGTTCTTGAGTATATTGATAAAGTCATTGTAGCTGGCTATGCTAGAGTTTAGCTTGTTTAAATCTTCAATAGAGGTGTATATGTGTAAGACGTGGAAGTTTCTTAGCACTTCATCGTGATATAGAACCTTCATTACATTTCCTCCTAACTTATCTATAGTTTTTTCAATTGCTTCAACGGCTTCACTTCTCACACTCTCGGCTTTCTCGCCTCCCTTACTTTCACTATCGCTACTCTCATTCAAGCTACCTTTTTTCTCATACAATTTCGTTAATAAAACTCTATCAACATGATCTCGAGCCTCTAAGATTTGTCGTTCGAGGAATAACTTGAATATGTTCTTCATAGACTCCTTTAAGTCATTGAATACTAGTGCTTGAGCGTTCTCCGATAACCCACGTAGCCTAATGGCATTAAGCCAATGTAATGTTGATACTAAAATCTCAGCTAAACTCGTCCACGACTTCCTCTGAGGATATGGATGGGCTACTAATGCTATTTTAATTTTGAATAGGCCTTTCCACCTATTACCACTCATGTACCTGGAGATTATGGAATCGTAGTCCTCGTATACAAGCTTATCCTTCTTAAATCTATAGTAGACGGGTTCTGAGAGCAGTATTTTAAGGAAGTTTTCGAGACTCCTTGGAATTCCATCAGCTTGACTTCTAGATTTTACCTTGAAGAAACCTATTATTGATTTAGAATCTAGTTTCTGATCTCCCCTTATTATCATGTTATGGTCTGTGAGTGTAGCACTTGAAACTATTATGTCCATATTCAAGCTCTCCGCTAGCTTCTCGAGATTCTGAGGGGGTCTATCTCTAAGTCTGGATCTGAGGTAGAATAGTTTAAGAAGAGTCGGTGCTAAAACCTCGAGCATTTCTTCATCTAGATACATGTGTGCCTCGTCAACTACTAGTATTTCCAAGTTTTTAAGGAAGTTGTTAAAGCTTGAGCCCTTATCCAACTTAAAGCTCTCATTTACTAGTTTCGTGAGCATAGAGTGGTTTGTTATCACTATGTCTGCTTTATTTAAAGTTCTCCTTCCATTATCCTTTAAATCCATTATCCAATCTATTTGAGTACGATCCCCACTCTTACAATCACCGTTCTTAGCCAGGAATACTTCGTAGTCGTCATCGACAAGACCGTGGCATAGCTTGTAACCGCTAATTTTTAAACCTCTAAGCTCTTGTATTTGAGAGGCATGTTTTTCCTTTATTTCCTCTAAACTGAGGCTATCTCCATCGCGTATTCCTATTTTTAGCTTTAACCCCTTATCTTTTAGCCTCTCGTTAACCTTGTTTAGGAGCTCGAGCATTTTACTAAGTTGATCTCTAGCTAGAGCTTTCCTAGGGTATAGTATTAGTGCTTTTGCCTGTCTGCCCGCTTGTTTAGCTGCAAGTAGCTTTGCTATTGTGTATGTGAAGAATATAAGTGTTTTTCCCGTTCCGGCAGGCGATGTTATTACTGTCAGGATTCCTCCTTTTTTCTCCGAGCATTTTCTAAGCATGTCTCGTAGATACTCGTACTGGAAATCTGTTAAAGGGCCATTTAATACTTCTCCTAGAGCTTCCCCTATAGCAGTCAAGATCTCTTTTTCTGTACACCCGCCAGCTTCCTCAGCTAGCTTTGAGAATTGCTGTTTTAAATCCGTCTTATCGTGCGTCTCTAGATGGAATGGTGCTGGTTCTATCATAAAGGGTAGTATGTTAGCCTCTAGAACTGCGGGGTGTAGGGGTAGTGAGGAGGCATGGCTGGCGTACTTAAATAGTATTCCGTGGAGTGTCTTAAAGCGAAGTGTGTTTACGTCTCCTTCATAGCTATCAAATAGTTTTCTAAACTTCTCATTGAATTTTTCAATGAGCTTATTTGGGTCCACTTCGAGTTTCTCGAAGAATTCTTTCAACCGGTAGTATAACTTGTAGGAGTAGAGTTCTCCTAGATCTCTTACTTCGATGGCCTGGTTTTGAGGATCAGGGTTTCGCGTGTAAGATGTATGTACTCGTAGTGGGCTTATCGTATCGTCTGCCGTATCATCGCTGGCCTTGAACATAACGTGTACTAGCCCGCATTCCATCATCCTCATAGCAGTTTTGGCTACTAATTCTTCCAAGCTATCTCTTTCTTCAGCGCTATACCGGCTTTCTCGTGTTCTAAGAGACTTCTTCATCCTCTCCACTATTTTAGCCTTGCACTCGCCTGTATCCTCGATGCTCATTGGGTTTAGTATGTTGTAGCCGCATTCAAGTCTTCTAAACCCGTTTATTATTGAGTATGCTAGTATCATGTAGTCTAATCCTCTATCAGCTTTCGGATTGTGTGTCGTGATGGTTGAGACATAGGCTACGGCTTCTCCTGTGTCTACACCTTCCTCCACTACAGCATTAGATCTCATTAAGGCTATCTCGTTGATAAGTATCTCGTGGTATACTGATACGAGATCTGGCATATCTTCAAGCCTACATTTCCCCAATATACCACCTCCATCACGTCATCTGCTTGAAGAAGCATCCATCGGTAATACAGAGTTTGCAGAGGGGGCTTAGAACCCTAGGTTTACTAGGATCTAAGCTCTCCCTCCCGCCAGTTAGCCTTCCATCTAAAGATCTCGCTATCTCACGTAGAGCGTCTTTCAAATCCCCTGTTATCTTGAAGAAAGCGGGCGTGTCACGGTAGCCTTTATAGGCTAGGACTAGCTCTAGACTCCTATAATCTTTCTTGTTACTTTCAGAGTAGGCGTAAGCGTATAAGGCGAGTTGGAGGAAGTCTTGCAGACCGAGATCAGTTAGCTTAGTGGATTTAACCTCGACTACCACAACCCTTGAATCTCCTTCGCAGAGCAAATCTATCTTCCCCCTTCTCTTACTAGCAGGCAATGTAACCTCGTATTCACTCTTACACTTAACCCCCTGGCTTTCAAGCAACTTCTTAATCTGATCTTTCAAGATCTCGTGTCTCGCTTTGGCATCGCTGAGAACGCTTTGGCTAGGTTTAAAGTATGGGCATAGAAATAGTTTTCCGGCAAGACTCTTGATACCCATAACTAGCACACACCCTAATTAACTTGCTTTCCTAGTAGTTTAAAACTTTATATGCCTAAAGCTACTCCGTTCTAAGTGTGTGAAAAGCTTGGAGAAAGTGTCAATTAGTGTTAAACAACGTATATGGGCTATCCTAGGCTCCGTAGATAAGTGTGGTTTTAAATTCCTAAGAGAACTCTGTAGTAGAGGAGTTAATGTTAGGCTTCTTGTCCCAGCTTATATCGAGTGGGGATTTTTAAGGGAGTTGCCGAAGTGCGTTAAGGTAAGATTCTATAAGAGTTTTCCCTATGAAAGAGCATTCTCCATTATAGATGGTAAGGCTTACAAGGGGGTTCTTAATATCACTTGCAATACTAACATAGGAATCTTAGAGGAGTCTAGTGTAGCTCAGGTAGATTATGCTATAAGGGAGTTTGAATCCATGTGGAGTAATGCTAGCTCAAGCTGGGAGAGGTACGTCATGCTAGGTAGACTCGATGTAAGCTCTTGGTACTCATTCATTAAATGGTATCTAGGGATAACGTTAGAACCACTCCTATCCCCTGTTAAGAACGTGCTTAAGAGGTCTATCTTTAACCTCAAGATAAGATTAATAAGGCTTGTGAAAGGTGACCGGTACCCATTCAACCTCCTAGAATCTCTAGAATCTTCTAATAAATCTAGGACTCAAAAATCTCAAGAATCTAATGAATCTAGTATTCGAAAGCTTCTGAATAAGTTTAAGTTTGAGAAGCCAACTCCGATACAGGTTCTAGCTATACCCAAGGTTCTCCGTGGGGAAAACTTACTAGTAGTAGCTCCTACAGGTTCTGGTAAGACTGAAAGTGTCATGCTACCACTATTAAGCCTACTAGTTAAGGAGAAGGAGAGGGAGAAAAGGAAATTATTTGGTGTCAGGGTTCTATACATAGCTCCTATGAAAGCTCTAGCTAACAATATGTTTAAGAGGCTTGAAAAATACGCTGAAGAGTTATTTGAGGATATGTTCCCAAGCCTCGTTGCACAATGGCATAGCGATGTTTCGAAGAGGGTTAAGCAGGCCATCTGCAATACACGACCATTAATACTAGTTATAACCCCTGAATCTCTAGAATCCCTGTTAGATCTTGAGGGCGATTGTCGGAGAATCCTGAATAACGTTAGGTACGTGGTTGTAGATGAGATTCACGAGTTAATCGATAGTAAGAGGGGGGAGCAGGTATTAGTACTTCTTGAGAGGATTAAGAGGTTACATGGGATAGAAAGGCTCCAACGTTTATTCCTATCAGCTACTGTAGCTAATGCACGTGAAATCGCTAAATTGGTTGGCGGCAGTGATGGCTCTGTTAGTGTTGTTGAAGATCCTAGTGTTAAGAGATTGGAGGTAAAGCTTATAACATGTGATAATGTTGATGAAGAGTTAGCACAAGTACTCTCCAATAGCCTAGGAGGGTCGGAAGGTTACCTAATCTTTGCTAACTCTAGGGGTTTAACAGAGCATATAAATCATCTTTTAAATAAGAATGGTATTAACAATATCGGTGTCTACCATAGCTCTCTATCATCTAGTCTAAGAAGAAGACTTGAGGAGGCTTTCAATAAGGGTGTTTTGAAAGGTATTGTTGCTACTAGAGCTTTAGAGCTAGGTGTAGACCTAGATAATGTTAAGAGTGTTGCCTTAGTGGGCTCTCCTAGGTTACCCGAGTATCTTATTCAAAGGTTTGGTAGAAGCTCCCATAAACCGGGTGAGAGCTCCTCGGGTCTAGCGATAGCCATTAGTTATGATGATCTGCTAGAGTTCCTAGCCTTAATGCACCTAGTTGATAGGGGGAGGCTGGCTGGAGCTTCAGTCTACATGCCGTCTCTTGATGTGGTTAGTAGAGAGATTGTAGCGGAAGTTCTAATGACTCATAGGAGGGGGAGGGGTGTTAAGTCCAGTCAGCTAGTGGATGTTAACCAGCTGGTAGATATAATGGTCAAGGCTTTCCCCTTTGAAGCTGGGAGGTTGCGAGGGGATGTTGAGAAGCTTGTAGAGCACCTTGTGAGTAGAAATGTGCTTGTAAAGAATAGCGAGGGTCTAGTGTTAGGGGGAGAGTTCGACAATATATGGGAGAGGAGGAGGATGCGCGAGTTTGTCTCATTCATACCGGGTAAGGTTGAAGCTAAGGTAGTGGAGTATCGAGCAGGTTCTAGGGTTGATATCGGCACTATAGATGCTATCAACCTACTCTTCCTCCGTAACGGCAGTACTATAAGGTTAGCTGGGGATGTATGGCGTGTTAAGCTGATTAAAGGTTTTAATGTTTTTGTTGAGAGGGCTGATGGCGATAGATTCTCAATACCCGTGTGGAAGAGTGGTGGTGTTAGAACACCTCAACTTGTGGCTATAGAGGCTTATAGGTTATTGAGCAAGCTAGGTAGGATCGCAGATGGTGTAGGGTTAAAGAAGGGGATTAAGCTTAGGAATATAAGCTTAGAGGTTGATGAGAGCTCAGCGAAAGCCCTGGGGAAGCTTGTTGCTAGGAGAGATCAATCGCTACCAAGCCCAAGATTAATGGTTGTAGATATGATAACAGCTAGAGCTATCGGGGAACCCCCATCTAGATTGGCGCAACACATTAAATCCCCCGGCGATGTTATAGTAACAGTAGTCCTCTACCCCTTCGGAGGCTTAATAGCTAACACAATAGCATCAGCATTAAAGGTGTCAGAAAGTGGAAGAGTATATTACTCTATACCAGAACCTCTAGGACTACTCGTAGTCCACAAACCAGACTTCAACTTCATAGAGTGGATGCTAAAACTAGATAGGAAGATGGTTGAAAACGCAGCCTCCAAATCCCCCTATTTAAAGGTGGTAGTTAGAGAGATAGCCAGAAGCCTGGGATATTCAGGGATACCGAAGGATGGAAGTATTGATAAGGAGAAGATCCTATACGAGGAAGCATTAAGACAAACGCTAAACAGGTTCTATGATGTAGACGGGACGCTAAAACTAGTTAGCTGGCTGAAAGCCGGTTGCGTGAAGATACTAGAGAGAAGAGCAGTAGAACCGGAGGGGGTACACGAGCTTACAAAAGCACTATTCAACCATATACTAAAACTCAATCGTGCGGTAAGAAAAGCGTAAATACCCCCCTGTAAACCCATGTCTATGACCCTAGCGTTAAGCCAGCTTTCAATCAAAAGCTACTCTAACAGCATGTAGGTCCTACCCTAGAACATTGTGTGGAGCTCAAGCATGACACACGTTAACTCTCAATCACACTATCCTGACTCCTGGAATAGAGACGTGACCCACGCTACTGGATAGGAGATAACAACTTTAAGACTGAGTTACTTTTAGTGGAAGGTAGCTCTAAGGGTAGCTCTGAGTGCTAAGCCTGTCACGGATTGTGGGGCTAAAGCTAGCCTCCTTCGATAAAAGCCTGTAGGTCGCTCTAGCCTCAACTCTAGCCTGCCAGTTTACAGTTTAAAGGTAACCCTCTCAACCTATTAGCACGTTCTTTTACCGAAAACGCGATGTTACAGTTAAGCTTAAGCTCTCAGCACAGCTTCATGGCATCATGGGAGGCTTTAAAATGTCGTAGCCCACATTCTAGTTGGTTTATACATGGAGGGTTCTAAACCCCCAACTCTACTAGCCTAGAAGCTCCTAAGGATAACCTTTAGTCATTGCTAGTCTTAGCGTGGCAGGAGCTCCAGCAGAGGTAACCCTCTGATTAGAGGGTTAATTAAGCTCCGAGGAGTAGTGGGTGCTGAATCAACTCTTAGCGAGAGGGGATGTAGTTCTAAACCCCTCAGCTCTTAAAGAGAGCTTCCACATCTTCAAGAGTGGAGGGAAGCCCGGGGGGTCTTCCATTATAGGCTGGGAGCCCCTCACCACTAGTAAGCATAATTCCTGACCGTAAACTCTTCAAGAGGAGAGAATCTTCCTACTAGAAGCTCTAGGGTGGGCTTGAGTAGGACGGGTGAATGATGATATAACTCAACCTCCCGATACTGGCGGGTTTCCAACCTGAGGGAATGTGAAAGACCTCATGGTTTAAAGCTAATTCTTTAGATGATTGGGATCAAGGCTTGGAGGACTGCTAGTGTTGGAAACCCACTCATGTAATCTAGGCTTGGAGGAGGCTTGTCTTGGAGGGTAACTTCTGTTGAAGCCTGGTTTTAGGGGCTTGTCGTGATCTTATTGGGGTTACCTTCTGTTCTTGATTGTTAGTGTTACTCTGGGGTCTAGGGGTCTTCTCCCCCTACTCCTCCTTTAACTTCAGGATCTACCCTCGCTTGTTAGAGGTGGTTTGCTCTTGGATGCTCTAGCGGGCTTCGCTGTAAGGCTTCTCCTCGAACTTCACTTTGCCTCAAGTCTCCCTGTTGGTGGTGGGTATAAGCCTAGCTCCTACCGTTATGCTAGGAGGGGTTGGAGGGAGGTTGAAGGCGTCTACAGCAAGGGTGTTAGGCTTAGTAGAAGTGTTAGGATTGTTAGTGTTGATTTCCACGATGGTGTAGGCGAGGTTGAAGCTATCGTCCCAAGTGAGAGTGGCGAGCGTTCATACAAGGTTAGAGTCTCCCTACCGCTCGACTTTGAGTGTACGTGTCCTTGGGGTTCAACGAGGTTTAACCCGTGTAAGCACGTGTACGCTACGGTACTCAAAGTTCTAGGCGATGTTGGCGTAGATGTAGAGGACTGGGTGGTGGGGCTCCTAGTCTATGAAGGCTTGAATAGGGTAGCCTACCATAAGGCTACGGTCTCCAAGAGTATAGCTTAGCTCCTCACTCTAACCTCTAACCTCTCCTTTAGGAACTCTCCGGGAGCTATCTTATGAAGCCAATCTCTAACCCTCTGCCTATACTCGAGCGCTATGTCAAGTACTAGTTTAAGCTCCCTCACATCAAAGCTCTCATTTGGAAATAGTAGTTTTATTAGCCCGCTCGCCATCCTCTTAACAGCTCTCTCACCTCTAATCTTATCTTAAAGTTATCGGAGAACTCTACATCTGACCTCCTTCCCTGCCTTTTGAAGGAGTGAGGGTCCCC
>Ga0197144_100678_pt1 | contig 13009 bp, 9 predicted proteins | sample GBS85_MetaG_FD_148670 | JGI IMG/M metagenome (GOLD analysis project Ga0197144, IMG submission 148670) | Sediment microbial communities from Great Boiling Springs, Gerlach, Nevada, United States - GBS 85_MetaG | ecosystem: Environmental > Aquatic > Thermal springs > Hot (42-90C) > Sediment | place...
TCGCTTGTATGTAATGTGTCATAGATTCTTATCCCATGATCTATAGCTGTTCTAAGGACTTGCCATAGATCTAGGCCTTTATGGTCTATTTTGAATTCCTTAGATGAGCTATCCTGCCCCTGTAGGTATGGCATTTCTAACTAAATATATAGAACTAGAATTTTATGAATATTTTAAACATTAATGACATAGCATGGATAAAAAGATCTAACGGCGTCATATGCTTCCAAGTCACTGGCGATGTACGTATACGTCAGCATAGAGAGATCCAATATAGCTCCTACTACCCCCATAGAGGAGGGTTGATGGTGAATAGAAGTAGTTTGCCTATATCCAGTAGCCCATGTTAACATACTCGCTTCTGAGACGTGCTTCTATAAATAAGAGCATATATAATTGATTAGTCTGTTCCACCCCTACTGATGCTCCCATTATTGTTGGAGCATTGTCCTTAATTTGACAGGCTATTTTCCACACGCCGCAGAGGATGCCCAGCACATTTACTGATCCTGAGAATATTGGGTATGTGTTGAGGTCATTGATTACTGTGAATACATCAAAATAAACATAGTTTTGGCTCTTGAAATCCCTGCTCCATGCCCAGTTAAGCATGTAATGTCTCAGGGCATATTCCAGGATTCCCTGGCCATCATAGGGGTTTTGATCCTTCATGATGTAGCTGATCATCTGGTTATCCACTATTGAGGGCCTCATAAGCGTCATATTAGCAAGGGTATTTGTTGGGGTTGATGTACAGAATCCCCAGGGGCATGTCATCACATATAGTCTGTACCTTGCAGCTGCTATATCGCCTAGAAAGCCTATTCCGAGTATTGCTGGAGGTGTGAAATCGATCCCAGTTCTAAATAATATATGCCGATCTAGCCACGTTTTATCCTGTCTAAGTGCCATGGAGGCTCCCACAGCTCTATAGTCTATAGGAGTTGATGGCGAAGCCACGCTAGCTGTTATCATGAAGTTTAGGCTGATAGTAGATGTGTATCTATAGAAAGCCCTCAGAGAAATAGAATCTATTTTATCCGCCTCCGGCCCACGAACCATAGCAGCGACTATTGGTAGGGGAACACCCATCACAGATCTGTAGTTTTCCTCTAGAACCCAGTAGTAGCACTCAGTATACCAGGGCACGTAGTAGCATGTATCGTTTATACTTCCAGGGGGCCATTGATTCTGGAGCTTTATATCTCCGATAGCCGTCCCTCTATTTCCTTGGCTTCTGCTATGGTTTGCCATGGGTTTCCTAGCCTCTAGATGCTCTGTGATTTCTATTGCTACGCTCTTGTTCTTTATTATCTCCTCTATTTTTATTGGCACTCCCTTGATGCTATCATATATCCTTGATCCTCGTGTATTGCTCCCACAAGTATTATTCCTGGCGAGATATATCCCGGATCTGTGTTCCTCGACGCTAGATATTCCCTCCACTCCCTCGAGAAATCTCTGAGAACGCTGTAGTTAGCCCTTATAACCCCTTGCCCCCCCCCCCATAGATGCCTAGGCCCTTGATCTCGCCGCTGGGCATCTATGCATAGACGCTATAGATGGCTTTTAGAGGCCTGCCAGATCTATCCTTCACCAGCAATAGAAACTCGGGCTCCGATTCAGAGCCCTGCAGAAGCCATGTGTAGCCTCTATAGGAGATAGATACATCTATAGAGGGAAAGCGATCAGAGTACTCATATACAGAGGTGAGGGGTAGGAGGCCAAGGAATATCGAAATGGCTATCAGAGCCATTACAAGAGCGCTGCCCATATTAACCAGACCAGCTAGAGGGACCAACACAATCACCCAAAAAAGATTGGGGTTTAATAAGCATTTACATATGCGTCTCACAACTAGAGGGATTCAGAGCTCCTCCAGACACAATAGTATTGACTGGTGTAAAGACTATAAGCTAGTTAAGAATATGCTATATATTGCTAGCTAATGGATATATACTCGTCCTTGTCTAAGAACTCATACACTCTATCAACATAGATAGGGTTGAAAAGGGTTAGTAGATTCTCGGTGTATGGAGTTGAAGAGCTTATCCAAGCTGTTTTAAGGTGTGAGGATGCTTATTAAATGGAGGCTCTGCATCTGAATACTGTGATCTATAGAGAGATATTCTCGAGGGAGAGCGCTGCTTTGAAGGCTAAGATATGATGACCATTGATATGAGGAATCCTCTCCTCTGGATTGTGGGAAATGGCTTATATGATATATCCATCGAGCTACAAAGATCTAGGCTAGGTAATGGGCTAAGGAACCTAAATAGCGGTATAGGGATTGGTGCATCTCTCGATGTATAGGTATATCAAGGGGTGTATCTGTATATACCCTGATGTAGAGTGTATATATAGTTTGTATATTATAAATTTAATACTTCGAGTAATACGTTTATGATAGGATCTGAACCCATTATCTTCACAATATGTAACCCGTAAAAACCAAAGATCCGGGATCGCTTTATAGATGGTATTACACACAATGATCGCCGTATCGTTAACCTGTAAATATACCAAGCGATGTAGCGATGCATGGGTAGATACGGTGATTGACCATTTAACCTCATGCATGGGTGAGTGATAATTATATTTAGATCCAGGTGTTGGGGTTAATAGATATGCTTGATAACCCCAGATGGAACGTCGAGGCATTGATGCTCTATGAAGCTCTATCTGGTAATACCTCCATTGTGTTGATCACGGATCATAAGGCTGTGTGATATGGACCATATGTCTATTGATCATGGGATCATCTATCTATAGGTACTACTCTGAGATATTTTTTAATATTTTTAGAGATTATACTTATAGTTGGGTATCTCCGCGGCATGGTAGGATCCATAGATCTCTATTGATTCACGGGATCATACTGCCCCGCAGATCTTGGGTTAAAATTAACCTGGTTTTGTTAAGTGCTAGTTAACAACACCATAGCCCACACTAGATCTTCACAGATCGATCTAGATCTTTCGAGACCCAACAATCCCAAGAGAATCAACATAGATCTAAAAAGATCTCCGTGCCAGAATGGGATAGATAGGCCCACAGCGATCAAATAGATATAGTTAATATAAACAGCATATATGTGGATGGATGGAACCATATATACTACCCCTGAACACCTAATATCCATCAGAGGGGAAGATCCCTGAGTTCTATTGAGGATCTCATCTCAGCCGATGAGAATAATCCTTCTATTAGGAGGAGAATTGCAGCAGCAATATTATCTGATTCCGATGCCAGGCTCGCTGTTATAAATGCTGTTCTGAGGGATGTTGCTACTAGAAAAGATATAGAGGATCTCAAGGGGGATGTAGACGCTAAAATAGCGTCTCTAGCTGAGAGGATTGCAAAGGTGGAGGGATCTCTTGAGCAGATGACGAAAAGAATAGATGACCTTAGCAAGAGAGTTGAGGAGATAAATAGCACTCTCAGTAGAAGAATAGATGATATAAACAACAGTCTTAGTAAAAGGATCGAGGATCTCAGCAAGAGGGTAGACTATGTTAATAACAACTTGAGTAAAAGAATCGATGCTCTAGATAAAAGAATCGACGCCCTTGACGAGAGGATTGACCTCGTTGCTAAGATATCGATACTACTAGCTGGATCCGTTATAGCAACTCTAATAGCACAGATTACATTGGCGATGATAACAAGAATAGGGGTGCTGCCATGATGGATTTAACATCTAATCATTCTCCTGCGATCTTCTGCAAAGCTCTTTTGACAATACATCTATTCCCCTTTCGATGGTTATATTTGCTCACTAGCTATGTAGGATCGTTGTCAATGTAATGGTGGATGTCGCTATAGATGTATTATCGAGGTTCTACCCCTATGGCCTAGCTGTTATGCTGCCTAGCCATAGATATTAGAGATTAGGAATCTAACATATATTATGCTGGGATGAAACATAGATGCGGGAGGGATCCTTCTAAACATATTATATACCGTAGCATTGATGGATATATCGTAAGATGTATCTAGCAGTATACACCAAGTTACACTAACTATGCTAATCATAATATGCTACTCTGGACACGTGTTTGGTGCAAACACACATATATTTCTCAGTATAAGGGTCTACCCCAGCACAGCTTGATCTGGCCTCTAGGCGTTCAGACTTAAAAACTCTTCTCAAGCTGTTTTCTAGAGCGGCTTTCAACTCTAAGGGTCAAGCCTGTTCCCTACCTATCGATCTCTGCTTCTGCTCTGGATATGTTTCTCTGAATGAATTCTAGTTATTTAATAACAGTTGCCGGGAAACTAGTGTGATAGCTTAAAAACGCCTCATCTATACCGTTTGTCTGGAGTACAATCTCCCAGATATTAGTATGTGCTGGGCTAAATATATATCTCTTAAAACTATTTATATATTGGGATTGTTGATACCAAGCTCTGTCTGGCTTAAAATGAAAATAGATCTATTTATGCTGGGTTGCTATATAAGCGCTGTAGCAGCAACCTTAATTCTAGCCGAACTCGCCTACCTAGCAATAAATGGAATTGAATCTATATCATCTGTGATATCCACATCTATTCTCTGGATCCTCTTTTTACTGGCTATCGGAGCATATATAGCATATACAAACTCAGAGATCGAAAGGGCATGGCTCATAAAATATTCCGTGCCGCCTGGGCTGGCCATAGTGTTTATAGGCCTTATACTCCTCAGCCTTGGAGACTTCAGAGGAGCATGGATAGTCCTCCTCGGCTACTTGGTAGAGCCTATAGCAGGGGTTGCAGTTATGCTCAGAGCGTTAAGGATCTCTAGGCTATGGGGGTTATCGATCTACATAGGATCTATAGCATATCTAGCAGGACTACCACTCTACATATACAGCCAACCGTTGATAGCTATTATAGGGGACATTATAAAGCTAGCAGGCTTTCTAGGAATACTTATGAATAGACAGAGACCTCCGACCCCAGAGAATCAAGAGAATATCTCCAAATATAGAGCCCATCACCGATCTCATTAGAGATCATAGATACCCTATTATCTATTGCACAATCAAAACACGCTGAAAACATCTGAGCAGGATCTATAATTATTTCACTATTCCACAGCATTTCAACAGCAATAGATGCTATACACAGATATCGATCTAAACAGGATCTCGATAAGCCCCCTCTACACCGACAATTCACGAAACAATGTCCCGTCTCCCTAGCAGAGGTTTTAATGACCCTAAGTCTCCAGAGGAGGAGTAAGCACACATATATTAATCAGCATACTTTATCCTATCGCATCAATACCTCCAGCCACACCTAAAGACAGGATCTGGGCCAGATCACAGATCAAAACACTGCTAACCCTAAAGCCCAATAAAACCCGAACCCCTGCTGCGCCATATCGCTCACAACAGCACATTATATAATGGGAAGCTCATACATTTTTCCCTCAGCAGTGCTCTATATAGGATCTTTGAAGAAATATGGTGGAAACATAGTTGGGCATATATCGTCTCTATACTTTTTTCTTAATAACTTCATACCTCTCAGGGGGTCCCCTCAGTATTGCGATGAATGAGGTTATAAATGTCCAGAAAGAGCTGGGGTACGATGCGAGAAGACCTAGTATAAAGTACCTAGGTTTCCTACCAATCATATAGCCCGTAACGCCCCAATGAATTAGCCATAAGATAAGGGCAATGATTCCCATAACATAGTACAGAGGATCTAGATATATAATGTTTAAAGGTGCCAACACAGCAAACAGAGTTGAAGATGGGAATATTAGAAATCCAAATATAAATGCCATAGACGTCCTTATCCTTGCCCCATGGGGCAATATGTGCAGAGAATTAATAATGCCCCATGTCCATCTTCTTCTCTACCTTAGAAAATCCCTAGCCGTTAAGGGCGAGGTTATATTAACCCCACTATAGCTGAAGCCCATCCTAAAACCTTTTGAAACAGCTGTCTGACCATAGACCAGATCTTCGGCTATGCTATCAAAATCCCATGAGATGGCCTCGTCAACCTCTGAGTTCACACACATAGCCTCTCCATGAACCCATATAGGCTTGCTCATTGTTTGGAATAGAGAGCACCAAGTGAGACAGGCATTTGCCCTCATATAATCAAGAAAAGTATATAATCTAGATCCTCGATTCCTTGGGTATATCACCGTCTCTAATATATCGAAGTCACCTCTATAAAAACAATCATTGATAAACCCCTCAGTTGGGATAGAATCGTCATCCAGATATAGAACACGATATCTATTGCTAAGCAGACCTTTTCTAACAAGATCAAGCCTATATAGTCTAGCATATTCAAGAGCCCTGGCCTTATACCTAGCTCTTGATCTAAAGCTCTTGGGAACAATAATTATTCGATCAATATATCGAGATCCCTTAAAGTCTGTTCCCTCTTCAATAACCACCCATATCTCGATAGGAAAATTCATCTTGGAGTTCATCTCTTTAACCCTCTTAGCAATTTCATATGTAGTGGCATTGCCAATAGTTGTTATCTGTATAATCAACAGATCCGCCTTTGATAGGCTTTGAGATCTTCTACTAACATTAACTATATATCCGGCAGCCATAATAGAGACCATCAAGATTGCACTTATTATCCATACTGTAATAATATCATATTAACTAGCATCAATAATCTTAAACTATCTTCACCTTTAAGACACAATACTATAAAGAAAGGGGGTATATATATTTTAAACTTGATTGTTGCATTCATTCTAATAATTAACTAGAGATTTGAAAATTCAAGGAAAGACACTGAGAGGAGTAATGGAGATAAGACATATTGGGATTTAATATGTGACCCTCCAAGATGCGGACTACCATGACCGACAAGGATGGCAGTGCAGAGAAGGCGGAATATAGAGAGGCATGTGACAATGTCTAAAGTATCTTTAAATATAGGGCTAGAGTTGAAGGTCGTGCAATTATTAATTACAACTGAAAGCCTCGCTCTCTTGGGTAGGGAGGAGGTAAGAAAACCCACACAGAGAGCTGAGCTCTATAGAAGGATCTAGGCCCTAATGGCCGATGATGTGCTTGTGATCCCTCTATTCCAGGGCAAGTTATTCATAGTTGCTAATAGAATGTGGAAGGAACTGTTCTCGACTCGATAGTGCTGTTTAGAAACTTCCTCTTATATCTGTCTGGATAATATTGACCCATAGATCTATTATAGAAATTGGAACAACCTATATATTTTTATTCTAAACTTAATGATTCTAAGCCTGGGTCTCAGCCTAGTGGGCGAAGGATTAAACGACATGCTTGGGGACAGGGAGATCTAGAACCTCCAAATGCTTCGAAACCCATAGCAATATAGTATAACACCCTTGAATAGCTAGAGGGTTTTAAAAGGGCTTGGCAATTCCGGACCCTTTAAACTGGGATCTGAGATCGTCTATGGCTCTGAGAGCCTCCTCATAGTCTTGGGTTGGGAGTGAGCATGCTGTTCCATAGCATATGTAGAATGTAGCTCTGTCTAGCCATGCCTTACCCTTGTATAGCTCTTTCAGAGCATCGCTTCTTGGGGTTTGAGTGCTCATGGATATAACGCCTACCCAGTATCTCTTCCACAGGTTCTTCAGAAACTCTCTAACGGCAGCATCCACATGGTTTCTGGCGGTAATAACGATCTGGTATGATGGCTCTTCAAGCATGTCAATGCTTGTTAGGAGGGCTATGTGTTGCTGTGGCACAGCATCTATATATTTAGATGCTAGCCTATAGATCTCCATCGCCTTCTCCCTATATCTAGCATCTCCCGTGAAGAGGTATAGCTTTGCATATAGATTTGCAGCTGAGGAAGCACTGCTCGGGATCGCATCATCTACGAAGGTTGAGATCCTAGCGCTCTGGGATCCAGGTGTTTCTGGATTCTCCACAAGAGATCCTCCTACTATGAAGACCTTTTCAATAGACCTCGAGATCTCAATGGCTCTCTCTAGGTATTTCTCATCATGGCTAGCCATATATAGATCCACACATGAGTCTCCATATAACGCTGAATCCCTCAGATAGCCATAGCTACTCAAGGAATCACCATAGTATACATGGGCAACCCTGTCTCCAAGCCACATCCTATCCCATATATAGTCCGAAGCCTTCCTCGCAGCATCTAAATAGCCCTCCCACCATGTTGCAAGATATAGCTTTGAAAGGGCCTTTATAGCCAGTGAATTCCAGTCTGCAAGGTACTTCTTATCAGCCTCCGGCCTCGGCTTTCTAGAGGATCTATACTCATATAGCTTCGCCTCTATCTCGCTATAGATCTTCAGAGCCTCTTCATACCCGATTCTAAGCCTTCTAGAGAGATCCATAGGCGTCATAGCCCTTATAGGGAGCATCTTACCATCAACCAGAGCCGTGGGTGCCCAGCCATATATCTCCTTAGCAAGATCCGCAAGATCTTTTCCAAGGGCATCCACAAGCTCCCCCTCACTCCATAGATATGTAGCCCCCTCAACCCCCTCTGCCTCGGCGTCCAGGGATGAGTAGAAGAGGCCCTCGGAACCCCTCATATTCTCTAGGAGGAAATCAGCTGTCTTCCTAGCAACAACGATATATTCTATAGAGCCTGTCGCCCTATAGAGATCTACCAGAAGCTCTATAATCTGGGCATTATCATAGAGCATCTTCTCGAAATGGGGTATCCTCCAACCCCTGTCAACAGTATATCTGAAGAACCCACCGCCCAGGTGGTCATGGAGCCCCAGCCTGATCATCGAGTTCGCTGTTCTCACAACCATTCTCAGAGCAGCATCGTCCCCCCATCTATACCAATATCTCAGGAGGAAAGCTAGGTGGGATGGCATTGGAAACTTCATAGAGGATCCGAAGCCGCCAAAGACGGGGTCGAAGGATGCTGAGAGCTCTGTATAGGCTTTTTCAAAGGCATCTCTAAAAGCTATCTGGGGTTTCGAGGGGGGAGGTGATAGATAGTCTGTAACAGCCCTGTGGATCTCCTCGGCAGCCTTGAATATCTTCCCCCTATCCCTTGCCCACAGATTCCTCACGATATTCAGGATCTCTATAAGCCTATCCCTGGGAAAATATGTTCCAGCATAGAAGGGCCTGAGATCAGGGGTTAGAAATACTGTGAGCGGCCATCCCCCTGAACCTGTTATTGCTATAGCTGCAGTCATATAGATCTCATCCACATCAGGCATCTCCTCCCTATCAACCTTCACAGGGACATAGTAGGTGTTGAGGATCGCAGCAACCTCCGGGTCTAAGAAGCTCTCCCTATGCATCACATGGCACCAGTGGCAGGAGGAGTAGCCTATGGAGAGGAAGATAGGCTTATCCTCAGCCCTAGCCTTTCTAAAAGCCTCCTCAGCCCATGGATACCAGTCAATGGGGTCGCATGCATGGATCCTAAGATACCTGCTTCTAGATGATGCAAGCCTGTTGGGCTTTTGACACATATATAGCTCTTGCTCCCCGGCCAACCCTATCCCTTTTTAATAGCTATCAGAGCTTATATCAAGGGCTCTCCAAAGGGTCAGACTATTCTAGGGATCTTTCTATCCCTCACCAGATCTAGCTAGAAGATGAATCCTCCCACCAGCTGGGCTTGGAAAGGATCTCCTCAGGATCTCTCCTCGTCAATATATATACCCCCATCTTGTCATCTATATTGAAGTACTCCACAACCAGGTATCCCTCTCTATTCACATAGTGATCCAGAGCCTCTCTTACCCCCAACCTCCACCTAAGAGCCTCCTCCCACATAGCGTCCCTCAGCCTCGAGATATTCCTAGGTATATATATCGCCACTGCCCTAGAAGAAGATCTCCTAAACCCGTGGAACCTAGGCGGATCGCCTGAGCACTCCACCACATAGTCCAGCCTAATGAACCTCAGAAGCTCGTCGAGGGAAGGCCTTCTAAGCCTCTCAACCCTTTCAATAACCCTCGGAGATCTGATCCACCACTCCGCTACAAATCTATCGGTCGGCATACCCCTGTTGATACTGTCTTCAAGCTCCCCATAGTAGTTCTCCTTAAAAACCCTCACAAGAACGCCTAGCTTATTTACATTGAAATTAGCATTTAAACTCTGCAGAGGGTCAAAAGTCCACTTTATAAGATCAAAACCCATTTTAAGCACATAATCCCTCTGAGCCCTCTTAAGCATAAACCCAACCCCACCATATTTCCTCTCCTCCACAACCCCTGTCTGATGGCTATAGAAATAGGGCTTAGGAGCACTATACACTGGAAATCCCCATGAGAAGCCAACCAGCCTATCCCCATCAAAGGCACCTAGAACCAAGCCTCCGTTCTCAGCCACAGCCTTGAGCACATGGGCAGGGGTTATATCATAGCAACTCGTACCCCAAGCACTTATTTGGACATCAACAGCAGCCCTGAGACTCCTTGGATCACTTATAGGTACGATCTTAACCACGAAGCTCACCATCCGCCAAACAGATATCAGATAAGAACAATATAAACAACATATTTGTCTTCACCAATATCTCTGATGCCCCCTAAGGGATGAAGATCCCCCTTAAAGAGGGGGAGTTTGGGTACATCCCCATCCTCGTAATTTTTAGCCTTGTACCTTGTCTTAGACGCTCTTATTCAAGATCTCCACTGATGTCAAGGGCTCCTCTATATAGAATCAATTGCTATGTCCCTTGCCATGATAGCTTGTTTTGGTGTCTTAAGCTTCTGATTCCCTATTATTATTGTGGGCTATGTTGAGCGATCCCTATGTATGGCTTGAGGATCTATCTAGCCCCGATGTTCTCAGATGGATAGATCTTAATGATAGGAGGGCTAGAGAGTATGTTTATGATAAGAGCTCGGCGCTCTATAAAAGATTTTTGGATCTGAGCTTGGAGCCTATATACTATAACTACAGGGTCTCTGATCTCGGCTATTTCTATATGATGAGATCTAGGGATTTCAGGCTCGGTATAATATATAGAGATGGCTCTTCTGAGGATCTTGTAGTTTCCTCATCACTAGGTAGAGATGCTATTATTACAAGCTATTTTGTCTCTAGAAAAGGGGATCTGGTTGCTTACTACTACTCAGAGGGCGGTAGGGATCTGGGTAGGCTTGATATAATCGAGACCTCTAGTAAGAGGCTCATAGACAGGATCGACGGCTCTATCCATAGTGTTGTATTCCTAGAGGGAGGGAGACTCTACTATGTTAAATTCTATAGATCTGGAGAATGTCCAGACGGTATTAGGGCTCCATGCTCTAGGATTTTTCTCAGGGATGGGGGTAGGGATGAGATAGTTTTTGGAGAGGGGGTGCCCACGTCGAATTTCATAGGTTTGAAGCAGAGCGTCGATGGATCCAGAGCCATGGTCACGGTATTCCGTGGCTGGAGCTCCTCAAAGATCTATGCTGGATCTCTCAGAGATCCCAGCTCTTGGTCTGAGCTATATGGAGGAGACTATCTATCGATCCCGATAGATTACGTGGATGGATGCTATATTGTAAAAACATATGACTCTACTGAAATGGGGAGGATCCTATGCTTGGATGGAGAGAAGGCTAGAGAGGTTATTAGTGAGAGAGGCGAGTACCTAGAATCAGCCTTCATACTCGACAACATAGTAGCCGGTATCTATATTACGAGGGAGTGCTTCAATAAAATAATATATTATAGCCAGGATGGGAGGATCCTCGGCGAGTATAGCCCCAACACCCCATCATCCATAGCTATAGCATATGAGCAGGCTTATAGGGGGGAGGCGATTATCGAGGAGACATCGTTTATACAGAGATATAGGGTTGTAAGGGTATCTAGAGATATGCTCCACGGCGAGGTTATTAGAGAGTCTAGAAGAAGGGATGAGTTTGAGGTAGAGCATGGGTGGGCCAGATCCCATGATGGCACGCCTATACATTATTTTATAGTCAGGAGAAAGGATGTGAAGCCGTCGAAGGTTGTTCTCTACGGATACGGAGGCTTTGGAATAGCCCTCAAGCCAGGCTATTATCTATGGTCTATTCCAGTGATAGAGGATGGGGGAGCCCTTGCTGTCGCTAATATAAGGGGGGGCTCTGAGTATGGAGAAGCATGGCACAGGGCTGGAATGGGTAGGAATAAGATCAACGTCTTCATGGACTTCATAGCCGTTGCAGAGGATCTCAAGAGAAGAGGTGCAAGGATAGTAGCCCATGGCAGGAGCAACGGAGGCCTGCTCGTGGGGTCTGTGATACTCATAAGGCCAGATCTATTTGAAGGGGGTGTTATAGGATATCCTGTGCTAGATATGCTTAGATTCGATAAGCTATACATAGGCAGAGCCTGGGTATCTGAATACGGTGATCCAGAGAATAGCGAGGACATGGAATATCTAGCAAGCTACTCGCCATACCATAATATAAAACCTGGGAGAACATATCCAACTGTGTTTCTCTACACCGGGTTAAACGACGATCGTGTCCACCCAGCCCACGCCCTCAAATTCCATGCCAAGATGATTGAATATGGTTATGAGAGCTATTTGAGAGTCGAAAGATCCTCTGGACACATAGGATCAACTCCAGAGATAGTTGCAAGGGAAATGGCGGACTATGTAAGCTTCATATACAAAAAACTAGGCCTAGAGCCCAAATGATCCATCTTGGCATGTGGCAAGGTCACACGCTCTATGACCCCTCCCCGCCCTAGAAGGGTGGGGTTTCCACTGCTGGGGTCTCGGGCTTTACCCCTCCTAATGGGGTTATGGGTTTTAATTCGTTGTGTGTTGCGATATAGCTCTCCATTTTTCTAATCCCAACTTTGTATCCTAGTCTCTGGCTATGTTGCTAGATGCGTTTAGATCCGCGTTGATTCCCCTCTTAGTTTTTCCACATATATAGCCCTCTACATATCCTTCCATTGCTGTGGATGCATCCGCATAATAAGCATTCTATGCTTGTGTAATCCTCTGGAACCAAGTATAGCTCTATCCCGTATTCCTCTATAACCTCTCCAAACTACCTTGCTATCCTCCTAAACCACCATATGTCAGCGTTATACCCGTTGCCTCTATC
>Ga0197144_100679_pt1 | contig 13006 bp, 14 predicted proteins | sample GBS85_MetaG_FD_148670 | JGI IMG/M metagenome (GOLD analysis project Ga0197144, IMG submission 148670) | Sediment microbial communities from Great Boiling Springs, Gerlach, Nevada, United States - GBS 85_MetaG | ecosystem: Environmental > Aquatic > Thermal springs > Hot (42-90C) > Sediment...
GAGGGACGGGCGGTTGGGCTGGGGGAGTTCGGCAGGCCGCATTGGCCGGTGGATGAGGGCGTTAGGGGGCTTTGCAACAGGGTGGCTCTCTACGCCTTGGAGCGGGCGAGGGACGTCGGCGCCGCCGTCCATCTGCACCTGGAGCGCGGGGGGCAGGCCACTGTGGATTCGATCGTGGAGTTGGCGAAGAGGGCTGGCATTGACCCGGTCCGCGTGGTGATGCACCACATAGAGGGGGCCTTGGCGGGGTACGCCTACGCGAAGGGGCTTTCGCCGTCGGTGCCGGTGGGCCGGAGGGGCGAGTTTGAGGATGCGTTGAGGTCGGGGCCCGTGTTTGTGGTGGAGAGCGACTACCTAGACGACAGGTCTCGGCCGGGGGCGGTGATCCCGCCGTGGACCCTCGCCTCTAAGCTTAGACAGTATGTAGAGAATGGGGTCCTCTCCGCCGAGGATATGTACAAGATATGTGTTGAAAACGTGAGGCGTGTCTACGGGGGTCTTCTTGAGGTGTGACTGCGTTGTTCTGGATGTTTGTGCATGTACCTGTGCTGAAGGAGCTGAGCCCCACGCAGGGCAATTACGGGGTTTCTCCACACGGCGAGGAAAGACTGCGGCAGGCGCCTAAGGCGTCTCGCCTTGCTAGGTTTGTGGGGGGCTACCTTCTGAGGGCGGTTAACACCTTTTTTACAGCTACTGCGGTGTCTACGGCGTCTTGCTCCGTGAGGTTCGGCATCACTAGTAGCGTGACTACGCGCTCGGCAGCCCACTCGGCGTTTGGCAACGGCTTGTACTCCAGCTTCCGCCCGTAGTAGGGGCAGGTCCAGGGGCAGCCGAGGCCGTGGCCTTCGCGGCGCTGGAAGAGCGGCGTCTTGTAGAGGGGGGTTGGGTAGGCGACGAAGACGTTTCCCACGCCCTCGGCCCTCAGCGCCTCCACCACGTAGTCCCGCGGCTTCCTCAGCCTCTCCACGGCGATGAGCATCTGGACGAGGTGCCAGCTGTGTCTCATGTACGGCCTGGGCTTCGGTATTGTGAGCAGGTCGCCCTCCAGCGGCGCCAGCTCCTCCAGAAGGGCCTTTACATACGCCTCCCGCCTCCTCTGCATCTCCGGCAGTTGCTTAAGCTGGTAGTAGGCTAGGACGCCCTGTATCTCCGTCATTCTGTAGTTGTAGCCCAGCAGCTCGTAGCTGTACTTGCCCACCTCGCCGTGTGCCCGTATCAGCCTGGCCCGCTCGGCGTAGGCAGTAACGTCGGTGGCGACGGCGCCTCCCTCGCCGGAGGTGATGTGCTTGGTTGCGTATAGGCTGAAGGTGGAGATGTGGCCTACGGAGCCCACCCGCCTCCCCCGATACTCCGCGCCCAAGGCCTGCGCCGTGTCCTCCACGATCTTAACGCCGTATCTCTCGGCGATTTTCATAAACGCGTCCATCTCGGCGGGCATCCCCGCCAGATGCACCACCACCACGGCCTTCGACCTGTCCGTAATCTTCTCCTCAACGGAGGCCGGGTCGAGGTTTAAGGTCTCCCTGTCTATATCGGCGAAGACGGGCACCGCGTTGGCGTGCAACACGGCTGTGGCGCTTGCCGCGAAGGTGAAGGGCGTTGTGATCACCTCGTCGCCGGGCCCCACCCCCACGGCCTTCAGCGCCGTGTGGAGAGCCGTGGTGCCGTTAGACACGGCGAGGACGTGTCTCACGCCTAGGAAAGAAGCCAGCTCCGCCTCGAAGGCCTTGACCCACCTCCCGTGTTGCGCCGTCAAGACGCCCGACTTGAGAACTTCGGCAATCGCCTGGAGCACCTCATCGCTGTATACCACAGGCCTAGCCACGATGGGGGTTTCGCGCACCGGCTTCCCGCCTTCTATTGCCAGCATAGGTTAAAAAGTGCCTCCTTATTAAAGCTGTGAAGTGGCTCTGGTTTACGTACATCGTCTTTTGGTCCGCTGTGGCCCTCGTGGCCGTGCTCGCCTCGCTGGGGCACTATATAATACATCCAGAGGAGGTGCGGAAGGCGTTTAACGAAACGGCGGCTATGCCGTACGAACAGAGGCTCTTCCGCGTAGTTGTAGACCTCGCCGTCGTGGCCGCCTTCTCATATCCAGGGCTATTCTACGTCGCTGCGGCATACGGCGCCGCCACAGGCGCCGTGGCGGGGGCTTTCGGCGTTTGGTCCGCCTTGTTGTACGCAACCGTGGCCCACGTCGTGTTGCTGTTTTTCGCCGAGGTGGCCAAGTGGCACCCCCTGGCTCAGCGCCTAGCCAAGAGGGAGAAGATAGATTGGAGGAGGTACCTGCTGTGGCTTGTGGCTTCCCTCTCGCTTCTAGGGGTTTTGGCGCTTTAGGCCTGCGCCGCCAGATACTGCTCAACGATGTCGTAGCCGTATATCGCCTTGAACATCTCCCTGCCCTGAGGCGTCATCTGGGTGGGATCCCACGGCTTTTCGAAATCAACCTCAACCTCCACCTCTTGGGCTTCGGGCACTGCGGATTGTACGGCGTATCCAATCTCCTGCGCCACGCTCCCGGCCACGGGGCAGCCCACCGCCGTCAGCGTCATAACCACCTTCAACACGCCGTCTTCCAGCCACACCTTTCTGACGAGCCCCAGGTCGTACACGTTGATGGGGATCTCGGGGTCGTAGACCTGCCTTAGGATCTCCACAACCCTCTTCGCCTTGTCAGGCGGCAGGTTCGTCTCGAAAACGGGCTTCCCATTTTCCATATGTTGCGTATCGATTTACAAATAAAAACTTAAATGGGAAAGAACAGTGACGCCTATGCAGGTGATAGACGTAAGCGGCCAGCAGTGTCCAGACCCTCTCAAAAACGTGGCGGCGGTCCTAGCGTCGGCGCCGGCCGGCGCGCGGTTTAAGGTCGTGACGGACGACTACGTCTGCTACATGATGCTCCGCCGCCTCATGGCTCTCAACGACGTCAAGATCCTGGAGGCTGAGGAGACCGGGCCCTACGTCCTCGTGGTGGAGAAGTAAATAAACCCCCGCCCCCGCGGTGACATGTACGAGGGGAAGTTCTACCGCCTTCTTCATCCCAGGCCAACCGTGGTTATAGTCACAAGATGCCCCAACGGGAGGCTGAACCTCATGCCAGCCTCCTGGAACACCCCGGTCTCAGAGGAGCCCCCCACGGTGGCGGTGGCTGTGGACAGAAGCTCCTACACCCATGAATGCCTCCAGCACCACAGATACGCCACGCTCAACGTCCCCTCTATAGACGCAGTCGACTTGATCTACAAGCTGGGAAGCGTCAGCGGACGCGAGGTGGATAAGGCGGCTCACTTCGGCGTCAGGCTGGCCCCGTCGCAGAAGGTGGACGTGCCCCGCATGGCCGACGCCCTCGCCACATATGAGGTCGAGGTGTATAAAGAGGTGGAGGTGGGCGAGGTGACGTTGTATATCTTCCGCGTCTTGGAGACATGGGTAGCGCCGGGGGTCGCCGACCAGTGGGGCTTCGACTTCAAGAAAGTAAACATCCCCCTACACGGCGCAGGACGCGCCTTTTACAAGGTAGACCCACGTCCGGTCTTTGCAAGAAGTAGTTAATTTGTTTGTTTGTAAAATGTTATATTAGTTATTTTTAGATGAGATGTGGCGAAAACTTTAAAAACTAGGCATCTCCCATCTCCATGAAATATGGAGCAGTGATTGCGACAGTAATCGCAGTCGTACTAATAGCAATTGTCGCCTATTTCGCCCTTCAGCAACCGGCGGCGCCAACGCCCACTCCCACCGCCTCGCCTTCTCCCTCCACTACGCCAACTCCTACGCAGACGCCTACAACCACGCCGCAGATGAGATATACCGTTATCATCGCCACGGGCGGTGTCGGAGGCGTATACTATTACTACGGCGGAGTTGTCGCCGGAATTCTGAAGAACTTCACGAACATAGACGCCTCTTCTATCCAGACGGCTGCCTCCATAGACAACCTGCTTCTGATTAGAGACAAGACGGACCCGGGCAGAGGCCTATACTACTGCGCCACCGTGTTGCCAGACTCCGCCTACCTGGCCTACACTGGCCAGCACGACAAGTTCAAGGACAAGCCGGCTCCCATAGCGATATTGTGGGCCATGTATCCCAACTACCTCCACATCGTGACGAGGAGCGACTCCGGCATCAAGACTGTTTACGACCTGAAGGGAAAGCGCGTCTCCACGGGGGCCCCCGGTAGCGGCACTGAGGTGGAGGCGTTGCTCCTACTGCAGGTACTTGGGATAGACCCCGCCAAGGATTTCGCCAAGTGGGAGAGGCTGGGGGCGGCGGAAAGCGCCAACGCGCTTAGAGACGGCACCATAGACGCCTACTTCTGGAGCGGCGGCCTGCCCACGTCCTCCGTCGTTGAGCTGGCGGCTGCCCTCAAGCAACGCGGCGTCTCTCTAGTCTTGATAGAGGTGCCCGACGAGGTGATTACGCAGTTCTCCGCGAAGTTCCCCGGCTTGGCGTCTAAGTCTGTGATACCGAAGACCGTCTACGGGACTGAGAAAGACGTACAGACCCTAACCTTCTGGAATATGTTTGTCTGCCATAAAGACATGCCGGAGGACTTGGCGTATCAGATCACGAAGGCCGTATTTGACCACCTAGACATATTACAGAAGTCCGTCGCGGCGGCTAGAGACACGAACCTGCAGAACGCCCTGCTGTACTACGGCGGCACGATACCGTATCACCCAGGCGCGTTGCGGTACTACAGAGAGAAGGGGGTGCTCAAGTGATCGAGCTCCTCCTGCTCATAAACCACACTCTTTTTCCCCTCCCCTCCGCTCCGCTCTCCATAGTGGTGGAGTTTCAAAACTCGGTGACCGGCTCAAACGTATCGCTTATCTTCGACTACGTGGGGGGCCGGTTTTACGCCTGGATGTTTACAGACGGGAAGACGCTGGAGTATTACACGTCGGGGATCTACGACATAGACGGCGCCCTCGCCCACACAGCCCTCGACAGCGTAGTTTTTTGCAGTTCGACAAAATATACGGTTACTATTTATCGATTTAGGAAAACTGTCTTCGAATCCTTAAATACATGTCTATTTGTCTATCCATGGCCAAGGAGAGATTTCTATTATATTTACTCGCTGTTGCCTCTCTTTATCACCTCTATCTTTTCTTCCACCCCTTCACTCCCCTGAGCTACGCCGTAAGGGTCCCAATGCTTGACTTGACTCAAGTGGTGAGGGCTACGCACGTCTGGTTTATAGTCACCGCGGGCTACCTCTACTCGTTTGTGTATCCGCCGAGGCCCTCGGCCTTTGCTGGGTACATCTTTGCGGCATTAGCCATTGTGCCTACCCTAGCCCTCCTGCCTAAGCTTGGCGTTTTGCAGGCGTTGATGGTGCTGGCGGCTTATATCATTGCCGTGGGTCCGCTTACGCCGAAGTACGACAAGAGGCTGGACCTCGTGGGGGCTGGCTTGGCTTTCTTGCCGTATGTATATCTCGTGGTGAACTACGAGACCCTTATCTATAGGGCCGTGACGCCGGAGACGTGGGACTTAGCCATGGGCTGGAGCTTAACGCTGTTGCTCATGGGGGTCGTGTATAGGTTCGTTGGCGGGGTGCTCTCCATATTGGGCCTGATCTTCATGCTCTACAACATGTTTGGATACGTGCTTCCGCCCCCCTGGCGTATTGCTGGTTTCGACGTGGACTTCCTCATTGCCAAGACCTACATAGAGACCGAGGCGGCGCTCTTCGGCGCTGTGACCGATGTCTCTGTTAAATACATAGTATATTTCGCCATATTTGGCGGCGTGTTGACAGCGCTGAAGTACGGAGAGAGACTGGCCAGAGGCGTGTTTGCATTGCTCGGCCGCAACCCCTCCAGCGTCGGCCGTGCAGCCGCCGTGCTTGGGGTGGTGCTTGGGATGACCTCCGGGTCGGGCGCCGCCGATGCGGCCTATGTAGGCAACTCGCTGAAAGACGCCTTCAGAAAGGCGGGGTACGACGACGTTACCGCTGCGGGCTTGGTGGCGAACATAGGGACGGTGGCGCTTATAACGCCGCCCATCTTAGGCGCCGTGGCGTTCATAATGGCGGAGATCTTGGCGATACCCTACACCTGGATCATGGTGATGTCTATACCCGTATTAGCGCTTTACCTTTCGTCGATTTTGTTATACAACGAATATTACGTAAGGAAGGCGCGGCTGAGACAGCTCGACATCGCGAGGGAAAGCGTTAAAACTTGGCTGAGGAGCGGCGGCTGGGCTGGGCTTGTGCCGATTTGGCTTGTCATCGCGATCCTCCTCGCAGGCTTCACAATTAAGGCGGCGGTCGTCGTCTCCACCGTCGTCGCGATCATACTGTCCTTCTTCCTAAGGCCTAGGCCGAAAGTCAAAGACGTGGTCGAGGGCTTAGGCAACGGCTTCAAGCTGTTGATTTCGGTGGGTAGCTCCATCGTGGTTGCTAACTTCATAATGGCTATGGTGGTTGTGTCGGGCCTCGGCTCTACCTTCTCGGTGGTGCTGATAAACCTCTCCCAGTCTCTATACGTGGCCCTTCTCTTTGTTGCCGTGTTCTCGCTGATCCTTGGAATGGGAGTGCCTCCGACGGCCACTTACGTCACCGCCTCTCTGCTCACGGCGCCTGCAATAGTTAAGCTTGCCGGGGCGGCTGGAATCCCTGAACAAGCCGCCTTGCTGGCGACGCATATGTTCATCTTTTACTACGCCGTACTTGCCGACATTACGCCGCCTGTAGGCCTTTCCAACTTCGCCGCGGCCTCGGTATTCGGCGTGAACCCGATAGACGTGGGCATTAAGGCCGCTAAGGTGGCGTTTCCAAAATACATAGTGGTGGCGTTCTTTCTTACAAGCTACGAGGCGACAGCTCTCCTGATAATGCCGACGTTGCTCACCGCGGGACTTCAATACACCTTACTCATGTTTTCCATAAAGCTCGCTTTGGCGCTGGCCGCAATTTGGGCGTTTACAATAGCCAACGTGGGGTGGGTAGGCGGAAGAGCCATAGGCGCCTGGCGCCGCGTCACCGCCGTGATTCTCGGCGGTATGTTAATGGTGCCTAGCTGGTTGATAAATGTTGTCGGCATGATGGGCCTCCTAGCGTTTTATATCATTTCTAGAAGAGGGGCGTTATGAAGCCGCTGAGGGGCGTCAGGGTGCTGGACTTTACGGCAGCTATGGCGGGCCCCTTCGCCACGATGCTCTTGGCAGATTTAGGCGCCGAGGTGATAAAGATAGAGCCTCCCGAGGGCGACCACGCAAGAGACTGGGGACCGCCGTCATACGGCGAGAAATACAGCGCGTATTTCGCCAGCGTAAACAGAGGGAAGAAATCCATAGTGCTGGATCTAAAGAGAGAGGAGGCCCGCGAGGTGGTTTACAAGCTGGTAAAAAACGCTGGAGCCGTTGTGGAGAACTTCCGCCCAGGCGTGGCCCAGAGACTTGGAGTCGACTACGAGACATTGAGGAGACACAACCCCCGGCTCGTATACTGCTCCATCTCGGGCTTCGGCGATGGCCCATACAGAGACCTACCAGCCTACGACTTGGTGGCCCTTGCGATGTCGGGATTGATGGACCTCACAGGTGAGCCGGACAGACCCCCTGTCAAGTTCGCGGTACCCATAACAGACATCGCTGCGGGTTTCTATTGCACGCTTGCGGTCACTGCCGCGGTCTTAAGCAACACTCCCGGCTACATAGAGGTGCCGCTTATAGAAGCCGCGGTCTCTCTGTTGACGCACCAAGCCGGCTACTTTTTCGCAAGCGGCGAGCCGCCGAGGAGAATGGGAAGCGCACACCCCACCATAGTCCCCTATCAAGCCTTCAAGGCCAAGGATGGGTACTTCATACTGGCGGTAGGCAACGACCACTTGTGGAGGAGGTTCTGCGAGGCCGTAGGCAGGCCGAAGCTGGCTGAAGACCCCCGCTTCAAGACAAATAGAGACAGGGTCAAAAACAGAGAAGAGCTGGTCAAGATGCTGGAGGAGATATTTGCCACGAAAGAGGTGAACTACTGGGTCTCCCTCATGTGGCAAAACGGCATACCAGCGGCGCCCGTGTATAACTTAGCGCAAGTATTCGCCGACCCCCATATAAGACACAGAAAAGTCGTAATCGAGACGCCAAGCCCCTTCGGCCCCGTGAAGCACCTGAGATCCCCCATAAACTCCCAAACGCTGGAGACCGGAAACTACACCGCGCCGCCTGCCCTCGGCCAACACACAGAAGAGATACTTAAAGAGCTGGGATACAGCGACGAAGAAATCGAAAAGATGGTTGCGACGGGCGTCGCAAGGCGGTTTAAAGACGTCGTAAAAACTTAATAAGCCCGTGTAAGTTCTCTACTGGACGGGGTGCCCGAGCAGATCAAAGAGGCAGGGCTTAAGATCCTGCGGCATAGGCCTGCGTGGGCTCACGGCAGACGCCAGCCCAGTGAGAAACGTAGACAGGCCCATTAAGTTTTACGGTTTCGAAACTTTTTGTCGAGCCGCTTCCCGAGTTTGTCTTTAAGCTCTCTAAACCGCATGGCGTATTTCAAGCGGCCACCGGCGTGTGCCAGCGCTTTGCCGCCGACACCGTTCCCGGCCCGTCGCCGAACAACACGACCAAGAGCGCCGTGAGCCGCCTTCTGTCGTCTCCGCGCCTATCCGGCGCGCTGGCCCTCAGCGCTACGAAGCTCTTCATCGTCTGCCTCTTGTCGTAGCAATAGAAACTCTTTCTACCTCCACCCCGTCTACCACGGCCTCCACGGCTAATGTGTGCCTGTCTTCGTAGTCAATCCACTAGACTCCTTGACCTCAACTACATGTCTCTCGCCCTTCACCTCCGCCTCCCGTCTCAAGCCGGCCAACGTATATATGCCTCTTGCTCTCTTCCACAAACTACTCCAACCCACCTTGCCTCTTCTCCGACGCTTTCCACTGCGCGTGCCGGCAAATGCGCCACCCACCCGCGGCTGCTCCTAATGCGAAGACTCCGTATGCCTCTCTGAAGCTTACCTTGCCGGACACAAGCGTCCTGCCCTGGGTCCTCGGGTTTAGCCTATCTATGGGGTAGTCCGCTACGTTGTTCCACGACATGCCAGCAGTCCTCAAGCCGAACACTGCAAGTCCTATAAACACGGCACGCCACAGATCCATAGAGCCTCCCGCAAGGAGGGCGGCGGCGCCTGGTTGCACGTGGCCCGGGCGTAGCTCAGCTGACAACGCCTAGGAGCCCCCCACCTGTGGGCTCAAGTGCCTTCTTCCACAGACGTCGTGTACGGAGAAGCGGGATAAGTCTTTCGCGACGCCGCGTCACCCGCCGCCGTCTTACTCACAGGGCAGGCGTCCGCCGCGCACCTCACTGGCTGTACCTCTTAACGGTATTTAGGATCTGCCAGTACCTAGATTTATCGTAGGGGCGTAGGTAGGTGGCGTTGATCCACAACACTTCGTAGGGGCGCTGGATCTGCATCCACAACACCACGCCGCGCCAGACGCATACGTCGAGATCTGTATACATCAACCTTCTGTCAGGCAACGAAACCGCCGCGCCCTTGTATCTATACACTACGCCCCTCAATCCCAAGTGTTCACACGACCCGGCTTCAGCTCCGCCGGGCGGTAACCTGAGGAAGGGGGAGAATTCCCCGACGTACGGAAAGTCGCGCGGCAGTGGGCTGCAGCCGCCGTCAGAAACGCACATAGCCATATAGACGCGGCCGCGTTCAGTAGCTACGTAGAGCGTAGATGCCGACATGGCCGCTAGCCGCTGAAACGCCGTGTAGTTCTCCTCGCCCACGCCCAACACCCACCGCGCAACATCCACAACCCTCCTGCCAGTGGCCGTTTCATATATCGCCGCCACGGCGTACTCCACCTCGTAGCTATGAGAATCCGCCCCGCCAACCCCACCCAGCAACAACAGAAGCAAAGCCGCCAACGCCGCCACCACAAGCGCCAAAAGACCAACTCGCATGATTAAAACTAATCTGTTAGCCTTACGATGGTGTTGAGTGGTTTGAACGCATAGTCTTTTAGGTAGTGTATGAGCTGGGCACGGTGTATGTACGCCCCGTATCTAACCCAAGGCGATGCGTCGGTGGCAACATAGGCTGAGTAAAGGGCGGTTCCGCCGTATACCTTGAAGTTCAGCGCCGCGTATACTTTCTCCACAAGGCTTGCATAGTTCCCAAGTGCCCGTTTTACGTAGGACCCCACGGGGAGGCCGATGCCAACCCTGCCACCAACATCGAGGAGCGGCTCGTTATTCAGAAAATCTAGAAGCCAAATCACATTACCGTCTCCTCCTCTGCCGTCTTTCCCGAGGAAGTCCAGATATTGGACAGGCTCCGCCGCGTCTAACACCCCGCTCGGGACATAGTTGAGGGCGTTAAGCGTCTGCATTGTTTCTATATAAATGGGGTTCTGGACTGCCCACATATCACTGATGAGACAATTTGTGTAAACTTCAATAATCGAAACCCTTAACTTGGTGTTGTAGAACACGATGGAGGCCGATTGCCCGTCGCTTGTGATGGTAAACTTCCTCGCCTCTTGCTTCCGGAGGGTGCCTGTGCTCCAGCTGTATGTGCCGCTTATTCTAGCTGAGGTACCATAAGCAAAGCTGACTGCGCCGTGGGCGTTGAGCGTTAGAGCAGAACCGTCAACAATATAGCCGAAGAACACATCGCCATCTCCAAAGGCTTTGCCTGACTGGTCTATCAAGCCCACGGCTGGAACCCAGTTAGTGATGTCTATATAGGTATCGTAGACCAGTTTAGAGTCAGGACATGCGGCAAAGGAGGAGCCGGTGGTACGTCGGCTTTGTTTCCCTCTCACTACGTAGGTTCTGTTGGTAAATCTGGGATTTTCTAAAAGCACTGTGTAGTTCAGGGTCTCCCCGGGGGTGGAGACGGGAAGTATAGTGAGTAGGGTGTTTTCAGTTTTAGGCGGCTCGCCCCGCCCGCCGAGAAACTCCTTCCACTTATCTACACGGTGGGCGAGCTTCATCCTCGGCAGTCTCAGCCTTCCCCGTACGTAGACCTCCTCGGCCTCGCCTGTCGGCTCCCAGAAGAGAAGCGCCGAAAACTCCGCCGGGTTGCCTGCCTCATCTACAAATCTTAACTCCACCTCGTCGTCGCTGGGAGCCTCCTCGATCTTCTCAAACCACACGCCTCTGGCTGTGGCGTGTTTCTGCTGTGTATATGGTTGTATAGTTTCATAGCCCCATCGGAGAAACGGATACAGCGTAGCCATCGCTCCAAGTGATAGACCGAGCCCGATGAGGTCACGTCTTGTTATTTTTCTCTCCATACGCTTTTTTGATTATTTTTAAATTTAATATAGTAAGTAACCGTAAGGTACTGTGTGATTCGATGAAATCCATAATGATCATCTAGGACAATTGGGGTTGCCAATACACGCTAGTTATCATCACTATATAGTGGGGCGTACTTATTTCTCTGATCTACGTTTCGCCTTATGTTACTACTGGCATCCAGCTGGATATAAGTTCGACAGCTAGTTAACAGTAGCATTGGCTACTTCTTTGCTTATTAGAATCTTTATGACGCTTAGATGACGGCATTCTGGGTGTTTGTACCTACGGCGTTATTAACAAACATAACAAACCGCCGCTTTGGTAGCGCCGAATACAGAAGCATCACACGCACCCAACCAGCCCGGCTCCAACAAGCGGGGCTCATCCCATTATCCAAGTCGGCACGCCCTCTCCAGAGCGTGAGATCGGCTCCGTGCCCCCTCTACCGTCGGCGCTTTCACCACGTCCTTCACACCTATTCCAGCCGCTAGGTCGTTTCGAAAAATCAAAAGGGGCACATACCCAGCTCCGTGTCCTTCGACCCTGAGGTCATGGGCGCCACAGCCGCGAGGTCGCTTAGGTTTATCGGGTGGAGCACACAGCCTCTACCCCCCATAGCTTACGCCGTCTTCCTAAACGCGGTTGCGTAATAGAGACGGCTTGGCATTGCCTAACAAAGCCAGCGTGTCTCAGCCAAGCTTGAATAACTGAGGGGATTTTATGAACATGTATCAGCGCGTTGCGCACCAGAGCTTGTCAGAGGACCGACACGGCGCATCTCTCGCCGCGCCTAATTATCATGTCGTATCTTAGCGTTGTTTGCATCGGCCTTTTTCTCCAGGCCGAGTCGCCGGTGGTTGAGGACCGCTGTGTAGACGTCGACGGCATCGTTGACGAGGGGCTTAAGGCGGCGAGGGTGGGCGACCTCTCATGGCGGAGGACAGACGAGGCGAGGGAGTGGTGGGCGACCGTCGCGCTGTCAATCCACGCGCAGAGATACGCGAAACAGCGGCGCCAACAGCCGGAGATGGAGGTAAAACAACACCCCCTTTTACAGTTTTGTCCTGCGGACTACGCCTTAACCCGTTTCAGCCCTTCTTGAGATCCTGCCGCCCGTAGTCGGTTCTTTTCAATCTTTGTCTTCTATTCAAGGCACCACCTGCCGTATCTCAGCTATCAGCCGCCTGACGCCGCACCCAGCCTCTGCCCCTTGCCACAGCGACCGAAGGTAAACTCCCCCAACCCCGCCGCCGTACTAACTCCACGAGAAAACTTAATAAGCAGGTCTGTGTTTCTCCTCTGGGCGGGGGTGCCCGAGCCAGGTCAAAGGGGCAGGGTTCAGGTCCCTGTGGCGTAGGCCTGCGTGGGTTCAAATCCCACCCCCCGCACCACCGTCTCAAACCCTTAACGCTCCTTTACGGTAGATGTCCGCGCTTTACGAATTGTTTAGTCTGCTTCAACCAGCCGTCTCTAGCCGTAGGTACATAGACGTCGCTGAGCCGTGTGGAAATGCTGTGTAGGACGTTGGCACATCATTTGGAGAGGCAGGGAGAGGTAATGGCTTGGGCCTTGAAAAAGAGTGGAAATAAAGTGGTATTGTACTACGGCTACTCGCTTACAGTCGGCTTGATCAACCGAACTGTCAGCCACTGTTTCTTCAGAATAGTATTACCCCAGGGGTCTAGATATGTAGTAACATTTCCAATAGAGAAGGCGCTACCGCCCC
>Ga0197144_100680_pt1 | contig 13000 bp, 7 predicted proteins | sample GBS85_MetaG_FD_148670 | JGI IMG/M metagenome (GOLD analysis project Ga0197144, IMG submission 148670) | Sediment microbial communities from Great Boiling Springs, Gerlach, Nevada, United States - GBS 85_MetaG | ecosystem: Environmental > Aquatic > Thermal springs > Hot (42-90C) > Sediment | place...
GGTTGCTGTAAAGTTGCACGAAGTAGAAGGGAACGGAACCTCCAACAGGTGTCCATCGGAACTGAAGTTGAGATTGAGCCACTTCGGCGTTGTCGGCAGGCTCAACCAAGCGAATCGGTGAAAGGAAGGTTGTCAAGACAGGTTCGCTCTTTGAAGTTTCCCTCCCGTCAAGCATAATCGCCGTCACTGTGTATCGGTAGGTCTGACCAGAGGTGAAATCAAAAGCCACATCCTCAGCAGTTGTTTGTTCGGGTTCATCAACGACGAGCCGAAGTTTCCAACCTGTCGCTGTCGGGACGCTTCTGTAAACGCGATAGCCCAACAGCCCTTGTGACGGGATAGAGAGCGGAGGTTCCCAACCTATCCCGACGCTCCCGACAAATCCCTCAGGGAAAAATCGGTTGGGTGTTCGCTTGAACTTCGTTAGTCGCTCAAAGATTTGAGACGCTGGGTGACCTCGTTTGCGCAGCAAACTCGCCAAAACTTGCCGATAGAACTCAGCACCGCTTTCAACGCCTTCAACCCTTTGCCTTGTCCCTCTCCCTTCGTTCGGCAAAAACTCTGTGGGGACGATGTATGAGATGGCGAAGACTTTTGTTGGCGGTTGCAATGCTTGAGTGTCAGTCAAGGGCTGCAGGACGATTTCAACGAAAGTTCTTTCCCCCGTTCGGACGGTGGCTTGTGTTTGAGTTGCTTGGTAGCCTTGTTTTCGTGCGATGACAACTTGAGTCGCAGCGGGGACATTTTCAAGCCTAAACCGACCCTGTCCGTCAGTCATCGTTCTCCTGCTCGTCAAGACGAAATCCAAATCGGCAGCGTAATAAAGCACTGCGACTTGGGCGTTGGGTATTGGTTTTCCATCAGGTTCTTTCACCACACCCTCAACGCTTCCCACCAAATCGGCGGGGAAAACGACGAGCGAAACAAAGGTTCGCTCTCCTGACTTGACGACAACATTTTCAACTTGCCCAACTTCCCGAACACTCTCAACTTCAATTTCGGCGGTGACAATGTAGTTGCCTGGCGGGACAGGACGGAACCTGAAGAGCCCGAAAGAAGTTGAGCGTGTTCGGTCAATGACCTCGCCCTGAGAGGTTTTCAGTTCAAGGGAAGCGCCGCTCGGTGTGCCACCGAACCTGTCGTAAACCACGCCACTTATAACGCCCGTGTTCTTGGGCTGAAGCGGGATGTGGACTTCAACTTGCTCGCCTGAAGGCACAAAAACAGTCTCGTATCCGGGCAAAAACCCGTCCATTTCAACCTTAATGGCGTGGCAGGATGGAGTCACTGAAATCGTTGCTGGTGTCACCTTGCCCGTTTCGGTCCCGTCCAAGATGATCTTTGCCCCTGAAGGTTCGGAAGTCACTATGAGCAAACCTTCCGAATTGGATTTCGGTTGCAAAGTCGCTTTGACAATGACTGTCCCTTCGCTCGTTCGTTCAACCCATTGATGCCAGTCGTGGTAGCCGTCAAAGCGCAGAGTGAGCAAATGAGTCTGTCCTTCAACCAGCGGGAGCGGAAGGGAAATCGGGTCAGTCTCAATCAATGTTGACCTCAAGCCTGTTGAACGACCATCCAAAAAAATTTCGGCACCTGGCGGAGTTGATTGGACGGAGATGACGAAAGTGGATATCCCATCACTGATGGGCGGTTTAGGTGGCTTAGGCAATACCCCGTTGCCGCCCCCGCAACTGAAAAGGGCGACCGAGAGAGCGAAAATGGCAAACGCCGCCCAATTGCGCATGGCGGTGATCGCACCCCTTTTGTTGCGGCTAACGCCGCTCCTACATGCATTTTTGTTGCCTTTTGTGTGAGCCCCGTAAGGGGCGAAAATTTTCCACTTGATGACGCTCTACGGCATAGTTAGGTTACCCGTTTGTCGCAAGGATAACACCTGACGGTCGGCGAGAAAGTTGCAGTGGCTTAGAACCTGAATGGGAAAATCCACTTGACGGCGATGCGGCTGCGGGTCTCGGAAGCGCGAGGGTCACCCAAAATCAGAAACACTTCCTCGCCCGTCTCCCGTTTGACTCTGAACGAAAGTGCGAAGTTCTTGACACTGTAATCGCCACCTCGGTTGTAGTATCGGAGCACCAACCAACTGTCGCGGCTTAGGACCCTCGTGACATTGACCTCGTAGGATCGGATTGTTTGCTTAGTTCCGTCGCCGTAAGTTTGATGCCTTTGGCTCCAACTCAACCGAACCCTCCACGAACCATCGGGCTTGTCCCATCGGATTGAGATGCGTGGTTGAGTGTATCGCCCGTCAAAGGCTCGCCCGAAGCCGTAGGACAAATCCGCCCTTAAAGGCTTGTTCCCACCCAAGTCCAGCGAGAGGTAAAACGAACGGTCGTTGAAGGGTTCTTCACGGATGTGATACTCGGCGTGTTTGTTTCGGTTGAAACCGAGGCTTATTTCCGTTTGGTCTTTCAGTTCCAGCCAAAGGTTGAAGCCGTAACTGCGCTCAAAGAATTTGCCGCTGAAAGTTTCGCCTTTACCCCAGTTGAGAGAGAAACCGGCATTTCGGTAAAACTCCTTGCCCTTTGACCGAAAGTTTCGGTTGATGTAAACAGACCAACGCTTGAAGTCTGTTCGGGGCGTGTAACTGAGCAGGGGTCTGAAATTGGGACTGAAAGCGGTGTAGCCTAATGAGAAAAACCACCTCTCGTCGCCATAGCCAAAACGGACTGTTCCTGCCCCCCCTTTCCTTTCATCATCCGAAGAGAAGTGGCGTGCGTAACTTCCCCTCAACCAAAATCGGTTTCGGTGACCGAAGTTGGTTTCGCCACCGATAACGAACCCGCGATTGAAACTGTTTGGGCGAAGGGCATCAACATACCCGAGAAAGGCTCTCCCGCGAGTCCCAAATGTTCGGGAGAAGTTGAGGACGAAGGTGTGTTCATCTGTGTCAATGTCGTGGGTGCTGAGGAAACCAAACCTGCTGTCTTTAAACGCACCCGTTAACTTCGTGCCCAAGTCAAATTTTTCAATCCGTCGGGAGAAGAACAGGTTGGGTTCGCTCCCCCGCCTCCAACCTTCACCTGCGACAGCCACCTCGCTGAAGAACTCGCTCCCTTGAACGAAAAACTCTCGCCGATCTGGAACGAACTGCTCCACATAACTGACATCAATGCTCTCAAAGGCTTCCTCAATCTCGCTGAAGTCGGGCTTAGCGACGAAGCGAAAAGCGAGGTTTGGGCGGATTGTCCACTCACCGTCAATTCCGTAATTGCCGCCAGTGCCCTTGTCATCTCCGCTCATTCGGTAATCGGCGACCGAAAAAACTTTCAAAAACCACCGCTTGGCAGTTTGGCTGTTTGCGTGAATTTGCTGCTTGTCAAGAGGCAAACCGACGAGGTGTGGGCGATAACGCATGTCAAAGGGTCGTTCGGGCTCAAAAGCCCAAGATGTCCACTCATCAGTCTCACTGATGTATCTCCCAAAGTTAATGCCCCAAATTGGTCGGTTTGGGTCAAAGGTCAAGATTGCATAGGGAATTGCGATTTCGCAAGTCCACTCGGTCTCGCCAACCTGAACTGCTGCTTCCCACTGTCCATCCCAATCGCTGTTGCCAAACCTCTCATCCGCTTTTGTCCCGCGAGCGTTGACCGTGAAGGAATAAGCCCGGTCGTGGGTATGGAGAGTGTCAAGGAAAATCGTGACCCTTTCGTCTCTCCTCATTGGAGCATCGTAGCGGGTTTCGTAAGCGCGTATGGAGTTTTTGCTCCTGATGCTGCAGCGAAAAGCAAAGTAGAGTTTGTCCTTCGTCGTCAAAATGAGGACAGTTGTCGGCTGTGACTCTGGTTGACCCAGATGAGGCGAGATTTGCCTAAAGCCCCATACCTTCGCCGCTTTTTCCCAAACGGGCTCATCAATTTTCCCGTCAATCACTGGCGCTTCTTCAACCAAAGGAACGACCACCTCGTAGCGTTCGTTGACACCGTAAACTTCTATTGACGGTCGCTCGTGGGCAAAAGCCTGAACAGCCAAAAACAAGCACATAAGCGCAACGAAGCGACTCACCTTTGAACCTCCTTTCCAAGCGCAATTTTGAAGCAAAAACTGATCGGATGGCATCAGGGATTGCCACTACATGTTGCGACACAATTCAAAGCAGCGAACGAAACCTTAAAAGGGTGATGCTTTCGTGGACTGGCAACCAATCCTTATCCTTTTGACGACAACTGGGTTGGTCGGTTACGGGATTTGGGAAAGTTTCCAAGTCCGATTGGTTCGCTACGATGTCAGGTCGCAAAGGCTAAACAATCCCGAAGAACTCCGCATCGCTCACATAAGCGATTTGCACATGACCCGCTTGGGGTTACGGGAAAGAAAGGTTCTGGAACTGATAGGCGATTTCCGACCAGACCTAATTGCCCTAACGGGTGACTTGATCCCGCTCGGAAAAGGAGTGAAGGCTGCTGAAGAATTTCTGGAAGCGTTAAGCGAGATGGCAACGGTTTTTGCGGTTGAAGGGAACTCTGAGGTTGTCAACGGGATTTCAGGACACTTTGCGAAGTTTTTGGAACGCCTTGGCGGCTACTGGCTTCACAATGAAGCCGTTCGGTTCAGGGATGGAATTTGGGTTGCTGGGACTGCTGATCCCCATTGGCACCGCGACGATGTTGCTAAGGCTTTAAGGGAAGTCCCGGAAGACGCTTTTTGCCTTTTGCTATCCCACTCCCCTGACATTGTCCGCTACAAAGAGGCAATGAGAGCCGATGTCATTTTGTGCGGTCACACTCACGGCGGTCAAATTCGGTTGCCTTTCGTTGGTCCACTTTACATTCGCGCACGGCACATCCCCAAGTCATTGGCGTGGGGAAAACACGAACTAAGCGACAGAACAACCCTCGTAATCACCAGTGGCGTTGGGACAACGAGATTGCCTATCCGCTTTCTCTGTCCGCCAGAGGTGGTCGGTTTGACGGTTAAACCCAGCATTCGTTGTTCAAAATAGCCACCAACCTCTCCGCCTCGCTGTCCTTGATTGGACCGAGAAGCGAGGCAGCGAATTTGCTCCCAAAAAGTTTTCGCGCCACGCTAACGACCTCATCGGCTGTGACTTGGTCTATCCTCCGAACGATGTCCTCAACGGGGATTGGTTTCCCGAAGTAATGAATTTGCCGCCCCAGCCTCATCATCAGACCCATAACACTCTCTTGAGCCATGACGATGCTGAGTTTGAGTTGTGTCTTCGCTCGTTCCAACTCCTCCTTGCCGACGCCGTTTTGACAGAGGCGTTTCAGTTCCTTAGCGATCACTTTGACCACTTTCTCCGACTCAGATGGGGAACAACTGCCACCTACGGCAAAAAACCCCGCTTGCTTAAAGGCGGCGGAAAGAGAACCTATGGCATATGCCAAGCCTCTCTTTTCCCTCACTTCCATGAAAAGGCGGGAACTTGCTCCCCCGCCGACGATTATGTCCAACACAGATGCCGGATAATGGATTGGATCGGTTACTGGAAAGCCATGAACCCCGAAAGTGAAGTAAAAGTGCTCGGTCTGCCGCTCAACGAAGCGCAAAGATGGAGAAGGGATAGGTGGCTGTTCGCTTCGCTCGTAAGTGTTTGTCCGGTTTTGCCAATCGCCAAAGTGTCTGGAGACCAAGTCAATGAATTTTGCCGGTTCCAAAGAGCCTGCACCGGCAATGACAGTTCGCTCGGGGACATAATGTTTGCGCATAAAACGGACTAAATGGGAACGACGAAACCTCTTGACAGATTCTTTTGAGCCCAAAATCGGGCGACTCAGTGGATGACCATCCCAGAGGGCTTCAAAAAAGATTTCCCCAACGAGTTCTTCTGGGGTGTCTTCAAGGTTCTGGATTTCCGAAAGGACGACGCTCTTTTCAACCTCAATGTCCTTCGGTCGCAAGAGAGGTTCTGTCAGCAACTCCTTGAGGAGCGCTAAGCCTTGAGGCAAATGTTCCGGCAGAACGCGCATGTAAAAGCAGGTCAATTCCTTCTCCGTGAAAGCATCAATGTTTCCGCCTAAGGCGTCAATTAGTTGAGCGACCTGCCGCCCCGTTCGCTTCTTCGTGCCTTTGAAAAGCACATGTTCTATGAAGTGAGCAATTCCTTCCTCGCCCTCCTCCTCATCTTTCGTGCCTGCCCCTATCCATATGCCGACGGAAACGGTGTGGGACCAAGGGACGGGTTGATAAGCGATCTGCAACCGATTGGGTAAGCGCAAGAGAGTTATCTCCTCCACGAACGGGTCACTCCCTTCAGTGGGCTCAACAAAAGTCACTCAAAAGAGCGGTCAATAGGTCTCGGATGGCTTCCCGTTGAAACAGCCTTACCTTCTCGGAGAGTGCGAACCTTCTCCACCTGGTTCACGGCGCTGCGGTGGGCGAGAGTGAGTGCCGCCAAGCCTTGGTCTTGGTCCTGTCCCTCCAACGGAAGGCGAACGGACGGTCAAGCGAGTAGGTGGTGGCAGCAACTCTTTTCGGCTCAAAGTGATTTTCCCGTCAGGTTCCACACCCAAAACTTTGACCTCTATCTCGTCGCCAACTTTAAGCACATCGCTGACGGATGTGATTCGCTCGTGGCTGATCTGAGAGATATGCAAGAGCCCCTCTTTGCCGGGCAAGATTTCCACGAGCGCGCCGAAGGGCATAATCCTTGTCACCCTGCCTTTGTAAACTTTCCCTACTTCTGGATCAGCGGCATACAGCCTAATCATTTCGGCTGCTTTTTCCGCTTGCTCTAAACTCGGGCAAGTGATGAAAACTGTCCCGTCGGGCTGGATGTCAATGATGGCATCAGTTTCTCGCTGGATGTGCTTGATGTGCTTGCCCCTCGGACCGATGACCTCTCCAATCTTCTCGGTGGGGATTTTGATTGAGATGATGCGAGGTGCGTGAGGAGGCAATTCGGGGCGCGGCTTGTCAATGACCTCAGCCATCCTGTCCAAGATGAACTCCCTTGCCTCCTTTGCCCTCTCCAAGGCTCGTTCTATGACCTCAAAAGGCAAGCCCTTGATCTTCAGGTCCAACTGGATGGCAGTGATGCCTTGGCGGGTTCCAGCAATCTTAAAGTCCATGTCACCATGAGCATCTTCCATCCCTTGTATGTCTGTCAAGAGAGCGTAGCGCCCGTTTTCCATGACTAACCCGATGGAGATTCCTGCAACAGGGGCAGCGATTGGGACTCCCGCGTCCATCAACGCCAAAGTGCTACCGCAAACTGAAGCCATAGAAGTTGAGCCGTTTGAACTCAGAACCTCAGAAACCAAACGGATGGTGTAAGGGAAAGTGTCTTCATCTGGGATGACCGGTTCCAAGGCTCGCTCAGCCAGAGCACCGTGTCCGATTTCCCGCCGTGACGGTCCCCTCAACGGTCTCACTTCGCCCGTTGAATATGGCGGGAAGTTGTATTGGTGCATGAAGCGCTTCGCCACTTCTTCTTCCAGAAGCGTCTCAACCAACATTTCCTCGCTGGTCGCCCCGAGAGTTGCGATAGTCAGGACTTGCGTTTCGCCTCTCTGGAAAAGCCCCGAGCCGTGCGCTCGCGGGGAAATCCCAACAGCGCAGGTGATAGGGCGAATATCCGAATAACCGCGTCCGTCTGGGCGAATGCCCTCGTCCAAAATCATCTCCCGAACGATACGGTGAAGGGCTTCATCAAAGGAGAGCGGCAAGAGAACTTGTTTGTCCTCTAGCACCGTCTCCGTTAACTCTGCAATCACCTGCTCCCGCAACTCCTTGACTTTCCTCTCCCTCTCTTCCTTGCTGGGTTGCAAGACTGCGTCCTTGATTGCGCTTCCATAGCGTTCCCTAATAGCGGTCGTGAGTTCCTCGTCGGGCAACAAAGTCGTGAAGGGCACTTTATCTTTGCCCACCATCTCCCTCAGTTCTTCCTGCATTTCAATCAACGGTTGTGCGACCTCGTAGGCTTTCATGATGGCGTCCATCATTTGCTTTTCTGGGATTTGGTGAGCCCCAGCCTCAATCATCACGACGGCGTCTTTCGTGCTCGCAACCACTAAATCAAGTTTGCTTGCCTCCAACCTCTTGAAAGGCGGGTTGATGACAAACTCGTCGTCAAAGAGACCTACGCGGACACCCACAACCGGTCCATCAAAAGGGATATCAGAGATTGTCAAGGCTGCACTTGCACCGAGCAAACCGAGGATGTCCAGCGAGTTTTCGTAGTCAAAAGACAACGCAGTAACGATGACTTGGACATCGTTCAAAGCACCTTTGGGGAACAAAGGGCGAATGGAGCGGTCAATCAAGCGGGCTGTCAGAATCGCTTGGTCGCTCGGTCGCCCTTCACGGCGCAGGAAGCGGTGTCCCGGTATACGCCCTGCAGCATACATCCGTTCCTCAAAGTCCACGACTAACGGGAAGAAGTCAATCCCTGCCTTTACCTCTTTTGAGCGGACGACCGTGACTAAAACCATACTGTCGCCACATCGCGCGACAACGGCAGCATCTGCTTGAGGTGCCAGAAAACCTGTCTCCAAGGAGAAAGTTTGACCAGCAACTTCCCGTTGAACGACTATTGCTCTCATGGATTAACCGCCTCCGGTTTTGAAAGAGCCAATCCTGCGACTCTTCTCGGCTAAAGCAATTCTATACGGCTGCGCCTTTAAGATCCGTTGGACTGAGTTGAATGTGCCGACTGTTGGGCTCGTTCCGCAGCCTGAGCCGCCCTCAAGGCTCCAAAGATGTCGCGGATACCTAAAGCCTCAATGACTTCCTTGTAGCGGGTGATATTCGTGCGAGCTAGGTAGCGCAAAAGCCTCCGTCTCTTACCGTGCAGCAACAACAATCCCCTTCGGGAGTGTTTGTCCTTTTTGTGTTGCCTCAAATGCTCAGCCAACCTGTTGATGCGCTCGGTCAAAATAGCAATTTGAACTTCAGGTGAACCTGTGTCGTTAGGGTTGCGCTGCCATCGTTTGATCAGTTCCGCCTTCTCTTCCTTCGTCAACGCCATCGGAAACGATCACCCCTCATGCTCAGAATAAGTTCCCCCTATTTGCCTGTGTGGCAAGTTTTCGTGTTGGCAATCAACTTCGTTTCGGGCAAGTAATTATGTCACCTTCTCAGGGGAGTTGCTGCCAGTTTCTTCAACTCCCTGACGATAATCTCCTTCAACTCAGCCCATTCTTCCCGTGCGCGCTGGTATTCAGCAGTCGCCAAGCGAATTTGTTCGTCCACCTGCTCTTTATAGGCTTCCAAGGCAAGCACGCAAATGGCAGCAAACTCTGGGTCAATCATCCCTGTCCTTGCAAGTTCCAAGTATCGGTAGAAGTTGCTGACTGCACCTGCTGCGGCGGGAGCGGCACCAGCAACACCAGCACCTGCCATGCCCATACCGGGCATTGCTCCCATCCCCATCGGCGGACCACCCATCGGTCCTCCTGGTCCGCCAGGCATCGCTCCCATAGCCATTTCGGCTGCCTCAGGTCCAATCAAAGCGGGTCCAGCCATTGGAGGACCGCCCATCGGCGCTCCAGGTCCGCCCATCATCGGTCCACCCATCATGCCAGGTCCACCCATCATTGGTCCGCCACCCATCGGTGGACCGCCCATTGGTGCTCCTGGTCCACCAACCATCGGTCCAGCACCAACTGTTGTCGCAACTGCTGTGCCGCCAACTAATTGAGCACCTAATGTCCGCAACCTTTGAAGCAACTGCTGCCTTATGTCAGGGAACCAGTTAAGCAACTCAGCCAAAGTCTCTTTGCGGTTTGTTAGTCCTAAGCGGATGATACGCTGCGGGAACGGTTCGCCACCGATGGAAGCGAAAACTGGGTTCAATTCGCCTGCTACCAAAGGTGATGGCTGACCTCTCAGGACCAACTGGGAGAACCGCCAAGGCGTCAATTGCGCTTTAGCAGCGACGGGCAGCAATGCCCTTTGAAGGGTGTCAATTCGCCAACGAACCTCGCGCCAAGCGTTGAGGTTTGCGGAAGTTTGAATCACACGCTGCTCAGCAGCCAACAATGAATCTCGGAAAGCGATGGGAACGGCTATCGTCCTCAGTGCAATGTCCTCAACTGACCTGCGAGTTAGGACAGGCTGTGGTTTTGGTGCTTCCTGCTTAACACGAGGCACTGCCCTGAGAGACGGTGGGACAGCAGCAACTTTCCTTTCCCGCTGAGCCTGTGTCTTTTTGGTCACTTTGGGCGGAGCCGCTTTCGGTTTTGATGGCTGCCATGTTGCGAAATTGATGTGGCAATCAGGTTCAGCAACCAATTTCGCCAACCCTTCACGAATGAGCCTTCGGTTCAAACTGAACCATTGCCCTTTCTCGGCGTAGAAAACCTCAGCCCTGACATTGCCTTGTTCGTCCTTAGGTCGGACCGAGCAAACATCTATTCGCACCAACTTCCCTTCCGCCAATTTCTTCACCAACTCCAAAGCCTTGCTCGCCTCGGGCGTTCCTTCCGTCACTTGAACTCCGATCAGCCTAACAGTTCCTACCCCTTCAACTTGAAGCAGCGAAGGGCTTTCAACGGCAGAGCAAAGGTAAACGCCAGACTGCACCTTCGCTGGCTCTTGACCTGCCAAAACGACTAACCCCAAAAGAGCCAGCACTACGACTCCTGTCCAGCCTAACCATTTCTTCATTTCCATCGCCTCCTTCTTTCGGCTGCAAAAACATTGTAGAACAGCCGACATCCCTCGTCAATTATGGCGCTAACGCCACCAACTCTCCCATCCGCCACAGGTTGGTTGGCATGAAGCCCAAAATCAAGGTTACCAACGCACATACCCCTACAACTAACCCGACCAACCGCCATGGGGCGATGGGACGAGTTTGAGGCGTAGGTGGTTGTGCAAACATAACCATCGCAACCCGCAAGTAGTAAAACGCTGACACGACACTGTTGAGCACTGCCGCAATCACGAGCCAAAGGTAACCTGCTTCCAACGCCGCTTTGAAGGTCAAAAACTTAGCCCAAAATCCTGCAGTGAACGGAATGCCTGTCAGACCCGCCATGAAGACCACCATCGCCCATCCCAACGCAGGGTTTATGTGACCTAAGCCGGTCCACTCTTCAAGAAGCGCCGGGGCACCGTTCTCCTTTTCAACCAATTGCGTCATAGAGAAAGCACCAACTGTCATCAAAGTGTAAGCGACACCATAAAAGACCAGCGCGGTCATGCCTGCTTCGTCCAAAGCCAAAACTGCCATGACCATGTAACCTGCGTGAGCGATGGAAGAGTAAGCCAGCATCCGCTTGATGTTCCTTTGCGGGAGCGCAGCCAAGTTGCCAACCGTCATTGTCAAGACCGACAAAACACTCAATGCAAGTGCCCAAATGGGCTTGACTTGGGGCATTGAAAATCCCGCTTCCACGACCCTGAAAAGGGCAGCAATCAAGGCGACTTTGGGAGCCGTTGACATAAAGGCAGCCAACGGCGTTAATGAGCCATCGTAAACATCGGGTGCCCATTGATGGAATGGAACCAAAGCGATTTTGAACGCCAAACCAACCAAAAGCAAGCCCAAGCCAATGGAAAGCAGAAGCGGTTGTGAGGTTATGGCCGTGCCTATCGCCAATAAGTTCGTTGTCCCTGTCGCACCGTAGACGAAGGCGATTCCGTAAACGAAAAACGCTGACGCCATCGCACCGAGAAGCAAATACTTGATTGCTGCCTCAACGGGATAAGGTCTGTCGGTCGCATAGCCTGTCAGCACATACAGGGCTAAAGACAGAGTGTCAATGGCAAGGAGCAAGATGACCAAATCGGTAGCGCTGACGACGAACATCGCACCAGAACATGCTAAAAGCAACAAGGCGCAATATTCGCTGACCCTGCGAAGCCAACCTCTGGCTTGAAGGTATTCCCAACTCGCAATCAGCGAAAGCAAAGCCCCGGTCAAAAGGACGAAGTGGAAGGCGAGGGAAAACCTGTCCAAGCGAATCATGACCGAGCCGTCAAAGGCTGCTTCAGTTGTCGCATTCCACGAAGCAGCCGTTACAGCGAGTGCTATAAGCAAACCGACTATTGTCAACCCAAAAGCGCTTTCCCTCGCTCTACCTTTGGAAGCGGCACTCAAAAGAAGCAAAAGAAGCGTCCACAAAACTAAAACCGCTTCCGTCCTACTGGCGGATAAAGCAGCCTCCAACATCGCTTCGCTTCCTCCTCAGCCGTCTATTTGCGTTTTTGCCCATAAACCCATAACGCATCTTCCGCAATTCGTCAACCCTCAAAAACGGGACGGGATCGTGGGACGAGGGACGGGGACAAAATTGGGCGGAAGAGGTTCTTGCCGAGCCGAAAATGGCAGCGAATGGCGATTGGCGATGCAATCGGATTTTGTGTTGGCTTGACAAATGTTGATGCTACGAGAATCGTTCACCCACCTGCGGTTGCGTTCCTTTTAGCCATTCGCTCACCGGCAAACTTTTCTTGCCTTCGGTTTGAAGTTCGGTTGGCATCAATAAGCCTTCACCCGTCGCAATTAGCAATCGGTTTTTGTCCACAGCGACAATTGTTCCTGGTTGCTCGGTTGATTGCCCCTCAACAACTTCAGCCCTCCAAAACTTGACCCTTTTGCCCCGAAAGAAAGCAAAAGCGCCCGGGTCAGGGTTTAAAGCGCGAATTAGGTTCCGCAAACGCTTCGCTGGCTGGTCAAATTTCAGGTGGGCTGTTTCGGGTGGAAGGAAAGGGGCATAAGTGGCTTTTGAGTGGTCTTGTGGAATCCTCGGAGCCCTGCCCTCTTCAACCAACTTCAGCGTCTCAACAAGCAAATCGGCAGCAACTATTGACAATTTTTCGCTGAGCGTGCCAGCGGTGTCTTCAGGGTCAATGGGCACTTCCCTTTGAAGGATGATGTCGCCCGTGTCCATGCCGGCGTCCATGAACATAGTCGTTACACCTGTGACCTCATCGCCGTTCAAAATCGCGTGCTGAATGGGCGCTGGACCGCGATACTTCGGCAAAAGGGAAGGATGGACATTGATGCAACCCTTTGGCGGAATGGCAAGACACTCCTCTTTCAAAATCCGACCGTAAGCGACGACGACCAAGA
>Ga0197144_100681_pt1 | contig 12996 bp, 6 predicted proteins | sample GBS85_MetaG_FD_148670 | JGI IMG/M metagenome (GOLD analysis project Ga0197144, IMG submission 148670) | Sediment microbial communities from Great Boiling Springs, Gerlach, Nevada, United States - GBS 85_MetaG | ecosystem: Environmental > Aquatic > Thermal springs > Hot (42-90C) > Sediment | place...
TTTACAGAGTCCTGCTGGGCTGTGTAGGAGTACTCAACTACAAGTTTTGTAGTGAGGTCCGCAGCAGTGGTCTCGGCCTCGTCGTTTGTTAACCGCAACTGGCCGCCGAGTCTGCTCAAAGTAACCGAGTCGTAGAGGCTTAGGAGCCCTTCTATGAGCTGAGCCCTAAACGCTTCAAGTCCTTGTTGTCGCGCGCAATCCCACAGCGTCTCGGGCGTTAGCTGAGTAACAGGTCCGCAGAGCTCCCTAATCGCGGTGAGCACGGCAGATGCGCCGTCGGGTATATTGAACTTCCACGAGCCTTGTGCTCTGTCTAGAGTAACCCAGTCATCGCCCAGTTTCAACTGTATCTTGTATCTAAAGTTCTCCGGATTGAGCACCGGGTTGCCCTTGAGGTCGAGTAGGCCGTCGATTTTCACTCTATACATCGTCATGTTCCAAATTACCAAGCCGCAGGACATCGGAGCTTGGACGCCAGTGCCTGGGCCGGCGGTTCTGTTGAGCGTAATTGCCACCTGCCTCAGTCCGTTGAACGCCGTAAACTTATCGTTCTTGCTCTGTATAACAACGCCTCTAGAGCCTTCGATTGTTATATATACATAGTGGTTGTAGACCACTTTAGACGGATCTATCTTTAGATCTGCCTTGCCGGGGCTACCAAAGGAGGTAACGTATGTGGCGAGATAGGTGAAAGGCCCAAATACTGCTGTGACACTGGGGTCGCGCGCAACGACATAGTCAGTGGGTCCTTTCGCAGGGCCTACGTTGTTTTCCAGCGTGATCGTGGTGCCGGCAATTGTAACGGTTCTTGTGAAGGTTAAGTCAAAGGGCTTGCCTAGCGTGTTTACGCCAACGTAGAAGGTGTGGATCACGCTGGAGGATAGGTTGCCAAATCTGCCGGGGCCGTTTGTAACCTGTATTACGCCCCAGGGACCGGTGTAATTCTTGGTGCCAGTGAGGTCAGGCCTTCCGCTGAGGTTGCCTATGACGTCGATGAGGCTCACACCGGTGAAGGTTTGGTTGTAGACTAGGAAGTAGTAACCTGGTCTAGGCCACTGAACCACTATCGCGACGTACCAGTTGCTAGTCTTAGTGACATTTACGCCAGCTGGGACATTTATGTTAAATTCGACGAAGCCGGTAGCGTTGGCCACAGCAGATACTCTGTAGTCTCTGAACTCCGACGGATATGCGGGACTTGTCGCTGTCTCGCGGATTATTAGGGTGAAGTTCTTGCCCACTGCGAATCTATGGGGCGGGAAGTGCGCCAAGCTCTTCTCCCACGGGGTGCAGAGCGTATAATTCTGCCCGAAGCCTGCGGCCGCCCTTGCGTCGTTTATTTGCATTATTACGTTGAAGGCCGAGGGTAGGGCCTGTCCAGGTCCTTGTTGGGCGTAGGTGATTGCCGCTAGAGCCGTCAGTAGTAGGACTGCCAGGAGCGTTTTTGTTTGGTTGTGCATAACACACTGAATGGGGGAGGTTTAAAAGTTTTCTCTTCTATTGAGATATGATGATGGTGGCTGTTAGGGGGCCTTCTATCCGTATTTCCCCTTCTCCGAAGTATATTCGGTATGTGTTCCCGCCTCTGTCCTTAGCCTCTATGTATTCCCCGTTCCATTTTATAGACTGTGGTCTGTCGCTGCCGCTCTTGGCAAATGCTGAAAGGAAGCGGAAGGCGTATTGATCAACCGGCTCGTCCGCGGCTGTGGGTTTTTCGCGGTAGAAGATTGGCGGCGCCAGCCCTGTGAGGTCGTTGCAACTGTATTGCGTCCCGTCTACTAACGCCCTTGTCATAGCGAGCGGCGAGGTGGTGAACTCCACGTATATGCTATGGCCTGCTATGTATACCTCTAGGGAGCCTTTGTCGCCTTTAATTTCTCCCCTGTACTCACCTGTGTATTCACCTATTGGCGTCTTCACCTTTATCTGACCTGAGGCAGATCTGCCAGTCTGGGTGTAAACAAGCGTGCCGCTTACCCAAATTACATCTATGTCTATGGGGGTTCCGGGCAGTCCTCTGCAACTGATTTGTATCCCCGAGAGTTTTCTGGCGTCGGTAAACTCTATCCCTGACACGTCTCTCACTGTGATCTTCGGCGGCGTCAGCGCTAGAGCTATAACTAGTCTGTATGATGTAGAATTAACTTTTATTTCTACTGCCTTTTCTCCGGGCACCTCCACTGTTTCTGTGAAGTTTCTAGAGGCGTAGCCTCCGGGCGTCAACACATAGCGTTCGGCGCCTGTGGGGCCTTCCACGATAAGCGTGATGTTTCTCCTCGTGGCGTTTGTCGTAACTATATAGCCCCAGCCCAGCGTCGCTGTTTTGCTCGTTGTTTTGATAGACGTTTTGTCTGTGGCATTCGGCGGCGGCCAGCTCCGCTTGATGTCTGGATTCCATATGACTATCTCAACTTTGGGTGTTACTACCGTTGCCTTTATTGCGTGGCGTAGGGTGGCGTTTAGGTCGCCTGATATTCTGAACTCCGCCGTGTATACGCCCGCCGTCTTTATCGTCACGGTTTTGGTCAGGTTGAGCTCCTCCCCCGGCCTCAGCGTGGCGGCTCTGCCGTCTATGGCGAGGCGTACCGTGGCGTTCCCCGTGTTTTTTATCCAGAGCCAGACGGCGTAGGTCTCGCCCGGTAGCGCCTCCACCTTCTGGGGGCCTCCTGTCCTCCACTCAAAGCCCGGCGCGTAGTAGCGCACAACGACGGGGACTTCGACGTCTCCTATCTTCACTGTGTATGTGCCCGCCGCCTCCACGGCCAAGGTCTTGTTTATCGTCGCCGATTGGCCCGGCGCAATTTCGACCCCCTCTACCCACGCCGTTAAGTTGCCCAAGTTGGTAACCCTCACCGACGCGGTGATGTTCGCCGGGAGCTTCGTCGCGTTGATATATACGGGCTCCGCCTGGAGACGGGGCGTGTAGTAGTACACCTTCACCGCCCTCATGTATCTATTCCCGTTGACCACAGCCTCTACCGCGTGCTCGCCGGCCCATCTGACAGTCTTGTTCGCGGCTATTCTCTCCTCTTGACCTGGGGCGACCTCATACGGCGTGTCTCCCACTACGGCCACGCCGGTGCCGTTGCCCGAGTTTCTAATTATAATAGTATAATTAATATAGATGGGTAGCTTCGTCGTGTTTATCTCCCCGGGCGCCTCCACCCTAACCTCGATGGAGGGCATATACACCACACGCAACGGCTGAGCCGTGGATGTGGTCGTCGCTGTCTGTGTCTTCGTCTCAGCGGGTCTCTCTGCGGTGGAGGTCGGCGGCGGGGAGGCGGCGGTGGGAGTTGTGACGGGGGTAGTGATTGTATGAGTCGTAATGGGGGTGGTCGTGGCGCCGCCGGGGGGCGTGGGCGGCTGTTGCAAAGCTAGGAAGGCGAGTACGAAGGCGAGGCCCAGCGCTATTAACCCGATGGCCGTCTTGTTCACGGGCGGTGTTTTGCGGCTCATATTTATATTTCCCGGGCCGTTAAGGAACGTGTGTTGGGTTCTTGTGTTGGTGCTCTTGGCGGTTGCCGTATATGCCTTGGAGACTGAGCACTTCGTCGTGACGCCTGACGACCAGACCTTGGCCAAGTACCTGGAGGAGGCCTACAGCTTCTACGTAGGCAGGGGCCTTAAGCCAGCCCCTCCCTGCCAAGGAACCAAGTACCAGGTCTACATAGATTCCTCCAATAACAATGTCGGAGATACCCATATTGGCAATAGGTGCATTGAAAAGATCGTGTTTCGGCCGCAGTACACGCCGAGGCTCGTGTACCACGAGGTGGGCCACGTATTTTTTGAATCTTATAAGCACTACCAGCAGGACTTGTGGGTCGACGAAGCGGTGCCGGAGGCCATGGCGTCAGTGGCCACTGGCGTGTATTACTTCCCCCAGATGTATTTCCAGGAGCGGCTGTATAGGGTCAACCCCTTCGCTTTGGGAGTCGACAGGCTGTACGACTGGTATAAATACAGCGCCCCGGTGGCGTGGTATCTTCAAAGCGCCGAGAACTGGGCCGAGGCGTTGACGGCGTTTTCGACGCGGGAGGTGGCCGCCTCGCTTTATGTCAAGTTTCTGCTGGAGCTCAACAGAGGCGTGGCGCTGGGCCAGACGAGGTACGAGCCGGAGAGGGAGGCGGTGGAGGTGGTGCCCGGCGCCGTCCGTAAGTACCCGGATCTGCCCGGCTACACGGCCGTTTACTACAACGTGTCTGTGCCGCGCGGCGGCGTGTTGAGGATCTCCGTGGAGGGGACGGGCGCGGGGCGCGTCGTCTCTAACGTGGCGCTGGGTAAAGACATTGTGGTGGCCAACGGCACCCTCCTTGTGGTCATCGTGAACAACTCCAGCCAGACCCTCCAGCCCACTCTTGTCTTCTACTTCAGCTCCCTGCAGGCCAGGGTGGTTGACGGCGTGTTTGAGGAGGGGGGCAGAATCTCAGTTAGGCTCTACGCGGAGTATAACTTCGAGCGTGTAAGCGGCGTCGTTAAGGTCAACGGCACCTCGGTGCGGTTTGTAGAGGGCTACGGGGTGTACAACTTCACCGGCGCCTTTAGGCGGTACGTCCTGGTGCTTGAATACGGCGACTCGTGGACCTACGTCTACTTAAACCTGACCCGCCCGGCCATGGCCGTGGCGCCTTCTGCGCTTTACCTAGACAGAGGCGGCCGCGGCGCGCTCAACGTCACGATCTACAACCAAAACCAGCTGGCTCTCCGCTGCGTCTTAAACGGCTCGGGGCTTAGGTTTAAGCCCGTGGACGTGTTCTTGCCAAGGGGCAACGCGACGTTCAGGCTGGAGTTTCAGGCAGATGGTCAGCCGCCGGAGGGGGCCAGGGTGTTCTGCGGCCCGCTGTCCACCGACGTCAATATATACAAGCCGTCGTACTCCCTGTACTTCGACCTCGACAGCTGGAGCGGCGCGTTGACGGCGGGGTTCGGCCAGGAGGTTCGCAACTACACGGTGAGGGATCTGCCTGCCAACGTCTCTCTGCATTACAACGGATATGTCGTGGGCGTGGTATCTCTACCGAGGCCCGCCCTTAACGTGACGGTTTCACAGCCGCGACTTGAGGGGGCCGCGCTTGTTTATACGCTCTCCATCTCCGTGGTTGGGATGCCCACGTGGGTTCGGCTACGTGGAACTGTGAAGATCGACGGAGATAGAGTGGGGGAGTACAGAGGCGGCGTAGTTAACAAAAACGAAGCTCTAAGGCCCGGGGAATCTCGCCGTGTTGAGGTGTCTGTGGGCAAGCTCTCTACTGCCGTTGTTATCAATGCGCCGTCTATTAGAACAGATGTAGAGCCCATCAGTGCCGTGGTTGAAGACGGCAAGGTTTCTCTATTAGCCGAGATACGGCACAACGTGGAGGTTGCAGGCAACGTAGAAGTGAAATTTGAAAACGCAAATGTAGCCTTTCTGCAACCAAACCTCGTAGTGTTGTCATATCCCTACGACGACATGTACACGATTAGATATGTTTCATTTGGGGAGCGTTATACGGTGACAGTCTCATTGCCGCGGCCTGAGATGTCGGTAGAGTTAGTCAAGGGCGTGGTTTCGCCCGACGAGTTCCACGGCCTATTCAACATAACATTAAGGGTTTGTGGACCTTCCGTAGATGCCCGCTATGTTGTTAACGTGGACTCTAGAACCTTAACTCTTAACGTAAAGAGGGGTGATTGCGCATCTAACAGCACTTTAGTTGAGCGGAGTGCTCCTTTCAGTCCTATGCTTAACTTTACCATAGCTACATCGTTTGGAAGGCAGACGTTGCCTCTCAGCATTCCTCCGCCGCAGGCAGAGGCCCAGCTTAGGCGGTGGGTTGTGCAGGGGGTTCGCGAGGTGGCTGAGGTGGCGCTTACGGTGAGGGCCCCGTCTAACTACACCTACGTCGTGCTTGGGCGCGAAGTTGTGGGGGAGGCCTCTTTCGACTTGGTAACAGTTGCGATAAACGGCACTGCTGTGGTTGATTACGGGTTTGGCTCAGTCAAAGTAGAGAGACCGAAGTTGCTTCTTCGGGCTAGGCCTGTTGTCGTGGAGGTGAATGTCACAGCGCCCCTAGAGGTGGAGGTCGCAGTGCCCTCCGGCCTATACGTGAACTCCACGTTGCAGGTAGGGTCCTTCTCCAGGTCCGTGTATGTGGAGCCAGGTAACGCCGCGATACGCGTGGATCTGCCGGGATTTGCCAAGCCGGGGATTTACAACTTGTCTATTATTCTTGGGCCCTACCTGAACTACACAAGGGTTGTGGCTTACCGCGTCGTCAACCTCACGATACGCGCCCCGCCGAAGGCGCCCGTGGGCCTCCCCGTCGCGGTGAGTGTGGAGGGGCGCGTGGAGCCTTCCCTAGGCGTAGGCGTCGTGGTTGACGCGGCTGGCTGTGTCGCTAACAAGACCTTCGTTAGGCTTAACAGCTCGTTGGTGTTCGTATCCGAGAGACCTTGCGTGCTTAGGCTACGTGCCCACACCAACACGACAGAAGCCGGGGCCGAAGTAGAGTGGGCTTCTTTGACGGCTGAGGTGCAGCACGTCGAGCTGGGCAGGCTAAGAGGGTTGCCGATATTTCCCGTACGCGGCGTCTCCGCGCGCGTCCTTCTGGGCGGCTCCCCTGTGGATGGGCAGGTGCGTCTCGTAGGTGACTTCGACAAGCTGGGTCTGGTGAACTTCACTATATACGTAGAGTACATGGGCGTTGTGAACATGACCTCCTTTGTCGGCTTCGCCGTGCCGCCGGAGAACTACGCGGCAGCCAGCAACACGATGTACATGCTCCCAGCAGACGCCAGGCCGTACTTCCGCTACCTGGTGGAGAGGGCCGTGGCGACCGGCGACTGGGCCGCCGTGGACAAGATCTCTAGGCTTTACTCCGAGTTGCCCACCCCGTTTACGCTCGCGGCGCGGTTCCTAGTGGAGAGAGCCCTCGCGGCTGGCAGGGAGCCGAACGTAGACGCGGCTGAGGCGCTCCGCCGCCTAGAGCCCGTGGTCCTAGGCATCCTCGGAGGCTTCTTCCTAGCCGTGCTTAGAAGAGGCGTCTAGAGCTACCCCCAGGTAGTAGACCCAGACATCCCCTACGGGGACACGCGTTTTGGGTAAAAACTACACGCCCCGGGGGTTCCGATGGCGGCGCCTCTGGCGTCTACCTCTTCAACGCCCTCCTCACCGCCTCTCTGTGTATTGGTGTCTGCCAAGCCACGTTCCTCCCAACGCCTAGCTCAAAATCTCTCTCGGGTGGTGGCTGGTCTATCCAGAAGTATTCATACCTATCGTACATGTTGTATATGATGAGATTTCTTGAGACTAGTTCGCTTATCAACTCCTCCGGCGCCTCGGCGCTCCAAAGAGCCTCGGGATCCTCCACGGCTAGTTCAAGCCACCTACGCCACCTCTCCACAAACAACCCCAATTCCTTCTCCCTAACTAAACGCAACACCACCCTCTCCACATCCCACCCGGTTTCGTAAAGTTTTACCAACATGTTTGGGTTTCCGCCTGTCCAACGCCAAACCTCTTCGAAAGGCGGCTTTGGGCTGGGTATCTTCTCATACAGCTGTCGGAGGCCCTCCCTAGACATGTTCCACATCGGCGTCAAGTCGGCCCACCTATGGCGCCCTATCTCCCGCCGTGAAATCCCCTCGCTAGTCGCCACGAGTACGACGATCTTTTCGTATCTGGATTCTGGATACTCTATTAAGTTTAGCAACGCCTTTACGTAGGCGGCTGCCGCGTCTAGGCCGATCACCTGGAAGACGTCGTCTGCCACGACTGCTATCTTGCTTTTTTTGGCTTTCTGCAGTTTGCGGACGAAGTCTATAGCAACCCACGCCACTCTGCCGAGCGCGTTTTCGCTAAGCGCCCTCTCGGCGAAACTCATAAATTCGCTCCTCAGGTCTGGCAGAGAGAGCTCAGCTTCAAACTTCCTCTCCAACGGGTGGAGGTAGAATACTTCAAACCCCAGCTCCCTAAGCATGTAGGCTGCTTGTTGAAGAAAGGCGGATTTGCCGCATCCCTTTGGGCCGAAAATCACCACAGGCCACCTGGTGCCTCTCCCCGCCCACTCCTCTACCTGCCTAAGCGCCTTCTCCCGGTCGGTGAATTCTACCCGGAGGCTGAATGTCAGTTCTAGTTCTATTCTTTTCATCTTGGCTTAGTCTCTGGCGTGTATTATAGTTTCTTCTTGCCTTATCTGCGGCGTTTTGGGGGGTTTTCACTGCTGAATTAATTTCGTTACATGTCGACTCTAGTTCTGGCTTTCCGTCTCTGTCGTGGCTAGAATTCCAGGGTTTGAAAACGCCTCTTTCCTCGGGCGCCGCGTCTATCTCTTAGATGTTTTGGCGTCTTCTGTAGGTGTAGTATGTCCGGGGTCCGAAGTCGTGTAGCTCCACGCCGAGTTGAGCGAGCCTCTGTCTGATGTGGTCCGCCAGGGCGTATTGTTTCTCTTGACGCAACTTGGCTCTGGTCTCCACCAGCGCCTTCACCGCCTCCTCAAGCTCCTTGGGGATTTGTCTTCTCTCCAACACGCCGAGTACATCCGCCATCTCTACGTATTTCTTGAGCGTCGCGAGGGCTGTGGCGCGGGATATTTTGTCTATTCTGTGGAGGACTGTGGCGATAATGTAGCGCGCGAGGCCGTAGAGCTGTTGCGCTGCCTCTGGGGTGGAGAAGTCGTCTTCTAACGCGGCGTAGAAAGTCTCGGCGTATTTATCCACCTCCAGCTTCTCCCTGTCTTCCTCCCCTGCGTCGGCGACCGCTTGGCTAAGCTCGTCGTAGGCGGTGTACAGCGTCTTGACCATGTCTTCGGCCTGGTCCAGTAGCTCGAAGCTGAACTCCATGGGCTTCCGGTAGTGGCTCATGGCGTATGCCAGCCTAAGCGCCTCTCCGCTGTGTTTAGACAGGGCCTCCTTAATCGTAATTATGTTGCCGAGGGATTTAGACATCTTCTCGCCGCGTACCGTGAGGTAGCCCACGTGTATCCAGTACCTCGCGAAGTTCTCCACGCCGAAATGCGCCTTGGCTATCGCTATTTCGTTCTCGTGGTGAGGAAATATTAGGTCTGCCCCCCCGCCGTGGAAGTCGAAGGGGACGCCTAGGTGTTTCGTGGACATGACGACGCATTCCAGATGCCAGCCGGGTCTGCCGGGGCACCACGGCGAGTTCCACCACGGCTCCCCGGGGCTCCAGCTTTTCCAGAGGGCGAAGTCCAGCGGGTTTTTCTTGCCCGGCTCGGGCTCCACCCTGGCGCCCGCCACGAGCTCCTCGATCTTCTGTCTCGACAAGACGCCGTAGCCCGGCACCTTCGATACCTCGAAGTAGACCGAGCCGTCGGGGGCGACGTAGGCGTATCCCTTCTCGACTAGGGCGGAGATCCAGCTGACCATCTCCTCCACGTTTTCGGTAACTTTAGGATATGCGTATGCTGGTTTGATGAAGAGCCTCTTGTTAAGCTCGAAGAACTCGGCTATGTAGCGCTCAGGCACCTCCCTCCACCTTCTATACGCCTCGCGGCCGAACTCCTCCCTGGCTCTATTTATTATCTTGTCGTCTATGTCTGTGAAGTTTATCACAAGCCTCACCTCGTACCCCCTCGTCTCTAGGTAGCGTCTAAACATGTCGAAAAAGACGTAGACCCGGCCGTGGCCTACGTGTACGTGGTCGTAGGGGGTGATCCCGCAGACGTACCCCCTGGCTAGACCCGGCGTGTACGTGACGAAGTCCTCCACCTGTCTCGTCGCCGTGTTGAAGATCTTCACGTCGATGCGAAACTTTCAGTATTAAAAAACACTGAGCATCGGTTTTGACGCCAGCAAGGGGCTTGGCAAGCGACGACGCAGGAATGAATGAGGAGAACCGCGGGGTCTCGTGCGCAGGTTGTGGCAACATTTGAATTAGGTTTATATATCTGTGTCATCTTGGGGGGCGTGGCTTTTTCTGAGGTTGAGAATAAAGTGAGATCTCTCCTTTCCGGCGCCGAAATCACTAGAGTGAGCTTTGAGGGGCCTAACCTCTGTATTTACGTAAAGAAGCCATCCGAGACTCTGCTCGATATGGTTGGCGAGGTTGCCAAGACGTTGAAGAAGCGGGTTGTGTTGAGGGTCGACGCCGGCAACAGGCTACAGGGGAAGAAGGCGGAGCAAATAATTAGAGAGGTGGTGAGCGACGTTGAAGATGTGGTTTTTGAGGAAAGCGGCGATGTGTATATCTACTTGGCGAAACCCATGCGGGAGAGGGAGCTCCGGGCGGCGGCTAGAGAGGTGTTTATAAGGACTGGGTGGAGGGCCGTCATAGAGAGCGGGGTGCCGCGGGATAGGGTGAGACTGCCGACGCATGAGATTGTGGGGGTTCGCCGGATATTTCACGGCGCTTACGCGCAGAGGAAGGAGCTTATGGAGTTGCTGGCCCGGTATATACACCAGGAGCCCGTGATTAAGGAGGGGCCCATTACAGTGGCTTTTCTCGGGGCCGCTATGGAGGTGGGCAGAAGCGCGATACTTGTGAGCACCACTGAGAGCAACGTCCTGTTGGACTGCGGCCTTAAGCCCGGCCAGTACGACGAGGATTTCCCCTTGCTAGACGCCGTGGATCTAGACAGGCTAGACGCCGTTGTTTTGACCCACGCACACATGGACCACGTCGGTTGCCTCCCCCTCCTGTTTAAGTACGGCTACAGAGGCCCGGTGTATATGACGGACCCCACGAAGTACCAGACCTACATCCTCCTTACAGACTACGTGGAGCTGAAGGAGCGGGAGGGGCTGCAGCCGAGCTTCTCAAAGGCCGACGTGGAGGCGGTTATATACCACACAATAACCCTCGACTATGAAGAGGTGACAGACATCGCCCCCGACATAAAGCTGACCTTCTACGACGCCGGCCATGAGATCGGCTCCGCCATGGCCCACCTGCACATAGGCAACGGGAGGTACAACATCCTGTACACAGGCGACTTCAAATACGGAAAGACGAGGCTTCTGAACCGCGCCGTCTCCAAATTCAAACGCGTAGAGATGTTGATCATGGAGTCCACATACGGCGGCAGAGACGACGTGCAACCGCCCAGGGTGGAGGCGGAGAACGCCTTGGCTAAGCACGTGTCTGAGACCGTGTCTAGAGGAGGCAAGGTGTTGATACCGGCGTTTAGCACTGGGAGGGGGCAGGAAATACTCTACATACTTAACAAGATGATCGAAGGGGGGCTCATCCCGAGGGTCCCTGTCTATGTAGACGGCATGATCGTGGAGACGCTGAACGTCTACCTCATGTATCCCCACTACCTCAACCCTGAGGTTGCGGAGGAGGTTTACGGAGGGGTCAACCCCTTCACCACCTCCGGGAGCGTTGTTATCGTAGACCGCGCCAAACGTGTGGAAGATAGGATAAACCAGATAGCCAAGATAACGCAGAGCGAGGAGCCTGCGATCATCATAGCGCCGCACGGCATGTTAAACGGCGGGCCCGTCGTGGATTACTTCGCCCAGCTGGCCCCTGACGAGAGGAACAAGCTTATCTTTGTGTCGTATCAGGCGGAGGGCACTCTGGGCAGGAGGGTCTTAAACGGGGAGCGGGAGTTTGTGTTGAGCAGCTTGGTCGGCGGCGAGATGAAGATCGAAATGCGCATGGAGGCAGTATCTATACCAGGCTTCTCCGGCCACAGCGACAGAAGAGAGTTGATGAAATATGTGGAGCATATAGAGCCTAAGCCTAAGAAGATTGTGCTGATCCACGGGGAGCCTTCCAAAATCGTGAGCCTCGCCACTTCCATAGAGCTGAAATATAAAATAACCACGGTAATTCCGAAGGTCGGCGAGAGAATCAGGGCGTTGTAATGACTCTCACTAAGCGGGTTGCCACCTTGGGCCCTTCCACCGACTCCTTGTCGTTTGACGAGCTGACACAACTACTCGACCTAGTCGACGGCGTACGCATCAACCTGGCTCACGCAGGCCCAGAGGAGGTTAGGGCGCGGATACACGCCGTGAGGGCCTATGAAAGGGCTAGGGGACGTGCCGTAGCTGTCCTCGTAGACCTGAAGGGCCCAAGCATACGCGTAGGAAAGACACCTCCGGTTGCGGTAAAGCCCGGCGACAAGGTGGCGTTTAGGCTGGGGGAGGAGTCCGACGGAGGCTACATCCCCGTACCGGCGAGGGCTTTTTTCCAGGTTGTAGAGCGCGGAGACGTCGTTTTGATGTTAGACGGGAAGCTGAGGCTGAAGGTGGAGGAAGCCGGAGTAGATGCGGTAGTTGCAGTGGCGGAGTCAAGCGGGGTTGTGACCAGCGGGAAGGCTGTGATCGTGGAGGGGAAGGACTACGACGTGTCTCTCCCCGCCGACGAAGATGTTACGGCTTTGAAAAACATTTCGCAGATGGGCCAAGACGTGGACTACGTCTCCGTAAGCCTCGCCAGGAGCTGTAAAGACGTTGCCAGCGTTAAGACCGTGCTGGGCGAGCTGGGATTCGACGCGCAAGTCGCCGTAAAGATAGAGACTCGGAGGGCGGTGGACAACATAGAGGAGCTGGCTCAATGCGGAGATTACATCGTAGTGGCCAGGGGCGACTTGGGCCTGCACCACGGCCTAGACGGGTTGCCCCTAGTGCAGAGGAAGATCATACTGACCACTCTGAAATACGGCAAGCCAGTTGCCGTGGCTACCCAGTTGCTGGACTCCATGCAGAACTCGCCCACCCCGACCAGGGCAGAGGTACACGACGTATTTGCCACAGCCTCTGCCGGGGTAGACAGTCTGTGGCTCACCAACGAAACGGCAAGCGGCAAATACCCGCTCGAAGCCGTTAAATGGCTGTCCAAGATCTTAGAGAGGGTAGAGTACAACGTCGTCCAGCTCCCGCTTCCTCAAAATACCCGAGACCGGTTCGCGAAGGGGCTTGTGGAGCTGGCCAACGACCTAGGCGCAGATATTCTGGTGTATAGCATGACGGGCACCTTGGCGAAGAGAATCGCCAAGTTTAGGCCGTTGCGGGCGGTCTACGTGGGCACTCCGAACGTGAAGG
>Ga0197144_100683_pt1 | contig 12979 bp, 17 predicted proteins | sample GBS85_MetaG_FD_148670 | JGI IMG/M metagenome (GOLD analysis project Ga0197144, IMG submission 148670) | Sediment microbial communities from Great Boiling Springs, Gerlach, Nevada, United States - GBS 85_MetaG | ecosystem: Environmental > Aquatic > Thermal springs > Hot (42-90C) > Sediment...
TGAAAGCACTTAGCCCTACCTGATATTTGAGTATTACCTCAGGTGGGTAGACCAAAAGTTTTGGCCAGGTCCAGGGACTTGTTATATAAAACCAACAGATAAAATAGGGTGCGCGTGGTGCTCGGTAGCCCCATCAACGCGGTACCCAAGCCCTGGCTTTACTTCCACGTCCCCGCCGTCATAGTCAACGCGCTGGAGGCTAAACGCGATCCGAGGGCCGCGCTGGCGTATGAGGGGGAGCTGTGGCTGGACTCAGGCGGCTACCAGATACTGAAGAAGGGGCTTTCCGTAGACGTGGACAAAATAGCGGAGATATACAGAAGGTTAGACGCCCAGCTCTACTTCTCCCTCGACGTCCCCCCGTCGCCGGGGGATCCGCCTGAGGAGGCGGAGAAGAAGTTCAAGAAGTCCCACCAGAACTGGCTAAGGCTGAGGAAAGCCGTGGGAGACGCCGTGGTGCCGGTCCTCCACGTCTACCGGGACCCGGCCCTCTTTGAGAAGTACCTCGCCCTGTACCGCGACGCGCCTGCCCTGGCCATAGGCGCCGCCGTGCCCTACGTCCTCATCACTAGAGGCGCCCCCCGGGGCTCGCGCGAACTCGCCCTGCGCCTCATAACGACGGCGAGGAGGGAGTTCAGAGGACCTCTCCACGTGTTGGGCATGGGGAGCCCCGCCGTAACGCCCATACTGGAGGCCATAGGCGTAGACAGCACAGACAGCGCCACCTGGCGCCTCAAGGCGGCCTACGGCAAGGTGCTCCTGCCGGGCGGAGGCGAGCGCCACGTGACAGACCGGGACGTAAGCTTCGGCAAGGCGAAGCCCAAAAACGGCGAGCTGGAGGAGCTCCACCTATTCCTCAAGACACGCGGCTTCCCCGCCCTCGACGGCTTCTTCGAGAGGATAAGAACCAGCTTCGAATACAGAGCCCTAGTCAACGCCTTCGTCGTCATACACTCCACACTCCACACCCCCCGGCCCCCCACCTTCAGAAAGCTCTACGCCCTCGTCGCGCAGGCCGCGGCAAAAATTTAAGTAGAGGTCTCCGGTAGAGAGTGGCCCTCTCGCAACCGACGGCGCTACACGCGCTGGCCATCTTCCTGGCCTTCCTCCTCCTATTCCTCGTGGCGTCCCACGAGGCGGATCCCGCGTACCCCCTCCTCTGGGCCGGCGCCGCCACGCCCTACCTCCTCGCGGCGTTGAAGAAAGACCGCGTCTCGCTGGCGGCGTCTGCCCTGGCCCTCCTCTACCTGGCGCTACGCGGCGGCTACGGCGGCTTTACGGGCCTCCTAGAGCTAGCCGCCATAGGCATGGCGGCGCTGGAAATCCGCAAGCCGCTCGGCGCTGTGGCCTACGCATACGCCATCCTCATCACCCTCCTGCCCCACGCCATCTACGGCTACTTCTACATAATGCTGACCGCGGCGGTGGCCTCCGTGGTGCCCGCGCGGCGGCACCCCGGCCTCGCCTTCGCCGCGGTGGACTCCGTAGTCATATTCGCCAACATCTACGACTTCAGGCTTATGGAGGCTACGTTGGTTTTAACCGGCGCCGCGGGGCTGATTGCGGCGAGGAGCCCAGCCGCCAAGCTGGCGTTTCTGCCGCTCTTGGTGCTGGGCGCAACCGCGCAGAACTACCTAGTAGATGGAATTGTGCTACTGAGCAACCCCCCTATATACTCCGAGGACTACGCCATACCGCTTGTCGTTCCCATCGCCGCGAAGATTCTCGCCACCGCCGCGCTTTTCTGGGACGGCAGAAGGAGGATAAACGAGCTGGCGGGGGCCGCCGTTGTGTCGCTGTATCTCTGGCTCACCCCCAACCCAAGCGGACATGTCTACTACTCACTAATACACTGGCCGCTGCTGCCCCTAGCCCCAACCGCGGCCGCCGCGTACGCCCTTCCGCCGCGCGGAACACGCGGCCAACAAACCACGGAAGCCTCCGCACGGCCTGGGACGGTGGCTTGACGCGGCCCAAATTTATTAATTCGGGAAATTGACGGCTTTATGAAGTACAGGCTGATGGACGTCTTGGCTTGTCCATACGACAAGACCTTCCCCCTCATGTTCATAGCCCTTAAGCGGACTGAACACCCCGAGCGGCAGTACACCTGGCCCCGGAAGCCCTTCTGCGAGGAGTACTGCTCCTACCGCGACCTCAAGATCAAGGAGCACCCCAAGCCCGACGCCCTCCCCTGCGAGGAGTGCCACAGGTGGGAGATAGAGACGGGGGTCATCTACTGCCCCACCTGCGGCAGGTGGTACCCCATCATCGAGGAGATACCCCGCATGCTCCCCGACGAGCTTAGAAACGAGAAGGAGGAGCTCGCCTTCCTAGAGACAATAGCCCAAGACCTCAAGAAGGTAGCCCCAGACATCGCCGACAAGGTACTGACACAGGGCAAGCCCTTCAACCTCACCTACAAGAGGTAAAACAGTCAGGGGATCTTGTGGTTTTATTCAATTTCGTAGATGTCGATGAGCCCGCGCCCCTCTACTTACTCGTCGCGGTGGTTCTCTTAGCCGTCTTTGTATATGGCGTGGGTTTGGTGGAGAGGAGCGTATACGTCGTGGTGCCGCATCTCGTCGAGGCGACGTGTGTTGACGGAGACGTGGCGTATATAGTGTCTAACTCGGTTGTCTACGCCTGGTCTCTCAACGGCACTCTGCTAGGTAGTGCATGGGTGCTCGGCCCAGCTGTGGAATGTCTAGCCATTGACGGAAGAGTCTACCTCTTGACTATGAGAAATATCTACCTCCTCGATAGAGACCTCCGCGAGATTATATCAGCTAAACTTGAGGGGGTGGTCTTTGGCGCTTTAAGGATCCCATGGAGGGCGGAGAACCGCTTCATGGCGTTTCGTGGAGATAGACTGTACATAGCGTACTACGGAGGAGGTGAGGTGTTCATCGAGACGAGAGACGTCAATACTCTACGTCTCCTAGACGTCTACAGGCAACCCCAGGAGCGGTACATGAGATGGGGACTCGCCAGAGGCGATGGGGTGGTTGCCTACGGCATGCGTGACCACCACCTTGTGCTCATCGACGTGGAACGCTTAGAGAATAGAACTATTCCGTTAGATTACCGCGGCTTCCCTCTACTCTTATCGCTCGGCGGGCGCCTCTACCTCGCCTCGGGGTCCGTGGTAACTTGGCTAGACGGAAACGTTTCTCGGCCGTTTCCAGGCGGGGTGAAGTACCTAGACACAGATGGGCGCTATATATACGTGGCCTACTACGCCAGACCTCTGCCTAGGCTGGCTAAGCTTACCCCGGAGCTTGACGTCGTGGCGGAAGCCGCGGTGGGGTACTTGCTCGACGCGTTTATAAAAGACGGCGTGCTGTACCTAACGAAGCAAGGCCGCCTCGTAGAGCTACCCGGATTCGCCACAGAGATAGGCATAGACGTGATTAAACTTGGAAACTACACGCCGGGAGACGCCGTCTTTTGCTATCTGCCGGCCTCCGCCGAATTCATCTGGCTCGGCGTAGGCGGCTTTGAGGCGGCTGACTGCTGTTGTCTCCACATACGCGGTTTAATACCGGGCTGGCACACCTTCAACGTCTTGTCGTCTGGCGACTTAACGATACAACTCCTCATCACCGGCGGGATGCTTAAGTGGGAGTTGATAGGCCCGACTGAGGTTAAACAGAGCTACGTCGTGTACGTGGAGCCGGGCAAGACCCTCTACCTAGCAGACATGGACCCCGCCGCCCTCTACATAATCGCTTCGCTCGGCTTGATTGCGTATCTTCCTACTAAGATACCTAAGCAGCCCTATGAGGATTGAAGTTCTGTTGATCCTCCTGGCGGCTCACCTGGTCATCGCCGGCGAGTTCTGCGGCCAGGCTGAGGTTCTGAATATCGTGGTAGTGGACTTCTGGGGGAGGTCTGTGGAGTTTCACTACTACATCTCTTCAAAGGCAGGCATAAAAGTCGGCAAGGGAGTCGAGCTGGTGTTCCGGCTACCTTCGGCGGATAACTACGTGGTCTACATCGCGCGTCCCCTGGAGAGAGGCGGCGTGTACATGGCGGCGGCCGGCTGGCGGGAAGTGGCCGTGTACCTCAGAGACGGGGCGGTCTGCGTCTCAGGCTCTGACGCGCATCAGCTAGAAGACGGCGTATTGACGGTCTACGTATACGGCGACGGCGTCACGTATCAAGAAGTCGCCGCGGCCGCTGTAACGATACCTACGCTGCTGGCCGTCATGTACCTAGTCGAGAGAAGATACAAAAAACTCCACGGCTGGATCCTAAAGAGACTTGCCCTGTCGAGCCTAAATCGGCGAGGTCCCCGTCGGAGACCCCGTGGCTCAACTCCACGACTACGCGCCCCACTGTGAGCCCAGACGTCGACCACTGTCACGTAATGTGTGCCATGTCCGTTCTCCGGCGGAGATGTTGATGGACGTATAGTGCACACATCTCTCAACGCGGCTCTCCAGGCTCGGCGGCGCCGCTGGACGTTTTTAGAGCATTACGAATCCCGTCGACGGATCGGGGCTGGCGAATGCCGCACTAGTTATATATATGCTACTGATGGCTTCTGTGGTCTCTAGCTCTGCACCGCTGGCGTTGATGTTTTTGGCAACGTTGGTGTTCAGCGTCGGGGTGTCGGAGGTGCAGATCGTCTCTGCTTCGCCTCTCTTGGACGTGTGTTTTAACGGGAGCCACATTTACGTGGTGGAGAGGTGGAGTTGGAGGTCTTGGGTGAAGGTTTTCACAGCCGACGGAGAGCTAGTCCACGTGTTTGTGGTCGAGCGGATTCATCGCTGTGTCGCGGGCGGGCCCTACCTATACGTCATTGACTACTTAGATGCTATTCATGCCTACGTAGGCGGCGAGCCGGCGGCGCGTATCCGCCTCGAGGGGCACGTGCCAAGGAACTACGACAAGTTGTATAAACACGTGACGGCAGAGGACGGCTATCTGTACCTAATAGTGAGCAGGGAGGTGAACAACACTTGGGTGAATTATCTCGAGGTGCGGGACGGAAAGACGCTGGAGCTAGTGAGGGCGGAGAGGCTGGAGGAGCCGTTGAGATACTTCCTGTGCCACATAGGCGGCGTCGCCGTATGCGGCCACCGTTATCTAAACGGCTCAGACGTGGGGTACACAGCGGCGTATCTGCCCAACGGGTCTGTCTTAAGGCTCGACGTGGTTGGGTACCCGTTTATGTTTAGAGGTAGGCTCTACGTGGTTAGAGATGGGGAGCTTGTGAGAGTTGAAGATGGGAGTCGGGTCGAGCTCCCCGAGTCTGTGATAGACGTGGCGACCAGCGACCACATCTACCTCTTTACTTCGCGCCACGTCGTTAGAGTAAGCGAGGAGCTTGAGGTAAAGGTGGCGCGGTACGTCCCCGGGGTTAACGAGGTAGATGCTGCGGGGAGATACGCCGTTTTTTCCACGCAGTACGGGTTCGGCGTCGTGGAGCTACGTGACGTAGAGACGGCAGCGTTGACAGTATGTAGTCTCGTAGCCCCGTGGGATCTCTCCGGCGTCAACATCAACGGGATAGAGACTTCGGACGCCTCGCATCAACGCGTGGGGCCTTGCGTCGTTTTCGCCGACGTTGTCCCCGGCGAGTATCTGGTGGAGATTTGGAAGCAGCCGCTCTTCTCCACGCAGCGGGAGCGGCGTCTGTACGTGATATGGGCTGAGCCAGGCGGCAACGCGGTGCTCCTAGACATCTACGATTCGGGCATCTACGCAGCCGCCATGGCGTTCTATGCCGTACAGTGGAGCTTCAGAAAGGCGGCTCGGTACGTTAGGAGCCGGAGGGCGCCGGGACGTCTCTTAGAGGAAACCAGCCGGAGGCCGCAACACCGCTTCTCATCAACGCTTCGAAGAGTTGCCCTGGCAGCGGCTATCCCAGCGGCGTTTGCCGCCATGTGTAGCCCCGAGGAGCATGCCGCGCAGCAGAACTCTGCCAACCGAAAGAGGGCATGAGCCGTCTCCTAGCAGTCTTTCTGCTTCTCGCCGAGGTGGCTTCTGCGTATACCATATGTGTGGGGGACAGCGTGGTATTCGTCGGAGAGCCCGACGCAGTGTCGGCCTTCGGCAAGAGCCAGGTGGCCGGGTTGGGAGATCTCGGAGAGAGGCTTGTGCGCCTGTGGTCGCTTCCGCTTGACGGCGGCTTGCCGCCGGTGTTGAGAAGACATGGTGGACATTGCGTAGCTCTTGGCGATACGGTATACGCCGCGGTGTCTAACGCCGTGGTCGCGGTGAGAGGCGGAAGGGTGACTGCGCGGTGGCTCTTCAATGCGTTGAGCGCCGAGGCCCTTGGGCGCCACGGCGGCTACATAGTCGTGGCGTACTACGCCTCGTCTCTACACAGCAATATCACCATCACCTGGCTCACGCCGGATCTTCGACCAGTGGCTAACTTCTCGCTTCGCGCACCCCGAGGAGCTGTCGTGGTCGGCACAGAGCCGCGTCTCTTCGTGGCGGCTCACGGCGTGGCCATCTTCGGCTTCTCGTCGCCAGGCGAGCTCGACCTCGCCTTGCCGCTTAACGGCGTGGCACGCCCCGGCGAAGACGGCTACGGCAACCGTTATCTACTCGCAGATGGGATACTTTACAGAGCGGACACTAGGCTCACACCCCTCAGAGCTGTGAAGATGTCTGACATGCCGAAAAAGGCGGTGCTCCACCGGGGGCTACTCTATCTGCTCTATTATCAACACATCGAGGTCCTCGGCGGCGGAGAGGAGCACGTCATTTTCACCGGCGGCGGTGTTGTCGACATGGCGGCGGAGGGGGATTACTTGTATCTATACAGATATGGAGAGGGCGGACCCCAGCTGTGGAAGACGCGTTACATCCCCAACGCCACTGTGGTGATAAATCTACGCGGCGTGCCGTATGTGGCCACAGAGGAGTTGGTTTATAGGGTTCTGCCTGGGCGCTTCGTCACCAAGCTAAACCTGTGCTTCGGCTCGTTCTCTGTGGACGTGGTGGCGAGAGACGGCGAAAGCTATTCTGTGGATCTCTCCAACGCCTACAGGGCTGTCAACGTGACGATGATTGTACTTGACTTCTGGCGCAGACCTGTCAACGCCTTGTTTTTCCTCAGCGACGGGTGCAAAGACGCTACGGGCAACTGGATCACGACATATCTGCCGGCTGGAGGACATGCCAAGATAAGCGGCGTGGGGCATATACCTAAGGGGCGCGTCCAGGAGGTAGTGCACTTCGACGTCACCCTCTCGGAGAACGGCGTCGAGGCGCACGTATACCACCCCACCATGAGAATCGGAAGTTACGAAATCAGCGGCGACTCGGTGAAGATCTACATCTACAGCGAAGGCGCCACCTATCTGGAGCACTCTATCTTCTGGCTTGGAGCGACGGCCCTCCTCGCCGCGGCGTACCTCGCGAAGAAGAGGCGCCAGCCGCGGCCACTTTGACGAAGAGGTGGAGCACGCCGCGGCTACAGAGGCACCTCGGCTGTAACGTCGGGTTTCCAGGCCCTGTCTATGACGAGTTTTACCTTGTAGTCGCCGCGGCCCAGCCCCCATATGTGGCCCGGCTCTATGCCTAGTACGTTGGCCTCCATGTAATACACGGCGTCTTTAACCACGTACATACCCGGCTTGCCGGCCGCCACCACCGCCCCAGTGGCTGTGCCGCCTCCGCTCTCAGCAAGTTTAATGCTCATCCTACGCGGGCCTAGGTGGGCTATCAGCTCCACGCGGGCTGACCTCGCTTTGGTGGGCCAGAAGTCGAGAACAGCCTCGGCGAGGCCCGCCCTAACTCGCACCATGGCCTTGGCGTAGTCCCCGTCCTCTGTGGAGAGGTCCAACACGGCCGGCCCCCTCTCCGCGGTTAGGCTCGGCCTCACCGCTGCTATGTAATACCCCTGGCAACAGTCTTCTAACACCTCGTAGGCGGGTAGCCAGAGGAGGAGCCAGTCATCCCCCGCCGCGACCAAATAACCGGAGGCGTGGCTCCAGTCAAGCGCCTCGACGCGTTCGGCAGGGCCGCTTTGCTCGAAGCTGAATTCGCGTCGACCATGCCGGCCTGCGGAATAGTGGTATGAATATAGGTAACCCGGCGCGACGAGGAGCGGCCGCTTGAGCCGGCCGCCGCACTCCACGAGGTCGAGCAACGTCTTTAGCCGCCTCTTCTCCCCACGGTAGAGCAAGACGGCGGCTACCGCCGCCGATGAAATCGGCCACTGCAGAAAGTGAGATACGCTATGCAACGGCTTAAGACAGGTCACGTCTCGGCGGCGTAGTAAACCTTGCATCGGGCGTCGACGTGTAGCACCTCGCGCAGCGTTTTGCAGAGGGCGGCGGCGCCTATCTTAGCCACGTAGCCCCAGAGGAGTCCCCCCTCCACCGGCGTCAGGGCGGCGTCTGGCTCAGCGTGGCGGGCGACGCGGTCCACAAGCACATAAATGGTCTTGGCCACCGACATGGCCCGGGTCTTCACGTCGAAATGCGGCCAAAACTCGTCGCATTTATACACGGCGACGAGGGCCTTGGCGAAGATACGGGGCCAGCTAAACATGAGGTTGTCCACTCTGACGTTGGCGGCGACTCTACAAGGCCTGCCGAAGGATACCGTATACTCCGCAGGGCCCGACGCCGAAAACGCTGGGTTCTCGAGATCTAGCTCGCCCAGCTCGGGGAGCTCCACGGAGAGTCCTCTCTAGGTGGATAAAAATGTTGTGCGGAAAAACTATATCTTGAGGGCGATCTGGCCGTTGAGCGCCTTCTCTAGACGCCTCTCCACGTCGTCCCAGTTAACCACGTTCCACCAGTTGTCCACGTAGCTTCCGCGGTCGTTCTTGTACTGGAGATAGTAGGCGTGCTCCCACACGTCGAGCGCCAGGAGGACTTGGGCGTCTGCGGCGTGCATCAAGTTGTGCTTCTCTATCTGCAGTATGACGAGTTGCTCCGCGAGGGGCTCGTACACCAAGATGGCCCAGCCAACGCCCTCCACGTTTTTAGCCGCGGCGGAGAACTCCTCCTTAAACTTGTCGAAGCTACCGAAGAATTTGTCGATTAAATCAGCGGTTCTGCCGCCGGGCTTCCCGCCGCCCTTGCCTGGAGGCGCCATGTTGGGCCAGAAGATGGAGTGCAACACGTGGCCGTTTAGATGGAAGGAGAGATCCCTCAGCACAGCCCTTATGTCTATCTGCTGGAGCTCCCCCTTCCTAAACTTCTCCAACTTCTCAAGCGCGGCGTTGGCGCCGTTTACGTAGGCCTGGTGGTGTTTCTGGTGGTGGAGCTTCATTATCTCCTCGGCGATGTAGGGCTCTAGGGCGTTGTAGGCGTATGGGAGTTGTGGTAGGGAGTACTTGTTTGTTGATGCCATGGCACCTCTCCGTTTTCACCATTTAAACATAAAGTACGGATATCTGCGGTGCAAGGCGACGTAGTAGATTCGGAAAGCTCGCCGCAGACCCTGTTTAGCCCAACGGCGGCTGAAGACCCCCGTCGGATGGGTGAGATCAGTTGACCTCAGCACAGAGACGGGTGGACGGCTCAGAGCCTCCGCCTTCGGAGGGGCTTAGCGGTAGCGGGGTTTTACGTGGTCCATGCGGGGGTTTAGGTGGGGCAGTCCTCCACCACGAGCTCGTCGCCTTCAATTCTGTATCTCGCCGGTGTGAGAGACTCCGTGGTGAGCTCCGGCACTAGAGATGTGCCGGTTTTGAGGTCGAATTTTGCCCAGTGACACGTGCAGACCAGAACATCGCCCTCCAGCTGGCCAGCTGTGGTGAATTGACAGAAGGCGTGGGGGCACTGGTCTCGGTAGACGTATATCCCATCTCCCGTCTTGACGGCGAAGCACTCGGCGCCGGGTATGGGGGTTATGGCCCCCTCCCTTATCTCCGAGGTCTTTATCCGCATGGAGTTGCGGCGATTTGCGGATTTAAATCAATAGGCTACGAGAAGGCGCCCCACGAGGAGGAGGGCGACGCCTGCAAACGGGCCGGGAGATCCAGAGGAGGCGGCAACAGCCAACGCCACAAAAAGCACGATAAAACCCAGCACAGACAAACCAACCGCCACCAAGACAGAAGTCCTAAGCTTCTCCAACCCCTCAAGAGCTACCTTAAGCTGATCCCAGGCCACCCACAACATTAAGCGCTCCCTAAAAACACTGCCAAAACCAACCCTCGCCCAGCATTCTCAGCTCCGCACAGCTCGCCAGAACCTGCCCCCCTTGAGGATCAACACGGCGCATCTATCGGCGTGTACAACGGCGTCGAAATCTCTCGTCACAACAGCACAGCCGAAGCCGCATTCAGCCTCGCAGAGCTCCACCGCATACAGCTCCGCCGGCTTGTGCTCGGAGAGGCGACAGTCCAGCATATAGCGGCGGCAAAGCTCCAAATAACGCCTAGCAAGCGGCATGTGAGACTCGTGCCAGGCGTCCACCACGAAGACGGCGTCCAGCCCGGCCTCTGCGGCCGACCTAAACAGCTCCTCTGGGTTCGAAAGCGACGCCGCCACCGAGAAGACATCCACGTAGAGCCGGGAGTAGTTGACCGGCGAGTCCGGCGCGAGAGAGAAGCGTCCCTTCCGGTTTTTAACTCTCTTCACGCAGCCTCTCCACCAAGTACCTCGCCACGGCGAGGGGCACCTCCTCGCCCTCTGCCTCCAGCACCACGTAACCGGCGCATCTAACCACAATACGCCTAAAAGCCGACACAACCACCACCCGGTATCTCGGCCTCGCGAAGGAGGTGAGCTTGGCCACGTTGCCCGCGGTCTCCACGATGGGTTTTACATACAGCTCCCCGGTGGCGTCTAGGCGGCCGGGGCACTCCACCTCGGCCTCGAGGACGTATACGCGGCGGTTCTCCGCCTTCTCCACCGCCCTTCTGTACCGGCGGAAGAGCATAACGGCGGCCACGTGGGTGCAGATCTTCCTGCGGCGCCGGTGGCCGAACTGGCCGAGGTAGCAGGTGCAGAGCCAGCGGCCCTCCCTCTCCGAGAGCCACACCTGGTAGAGAGGCTTCCAATCGCCGAGCTCGCGGCGGCCGTACACCACGTAGAGGTCCTCTCTGACCTCTTTGATGTCTCCCAGCCTAAGCAGAGCCCTTCTGATCCAGCTGTAGGACTTGCCGGGGAAGAGATCTCTGAGAGATTCCACAGCCCGCTTGAGCGGGTTGTGTAGGTTACGTCCCACCGGCTTTTTACCGCTTGTATATATATCTAGCCGCCGGCGGGGCCTGCGCCGCGTTGCGTCTTACCCACGGGGCTGGTTTGCTGTGTCTGGCGTCGCCGCTCCGTGGTTTAAGTATTAAAGATGGACGTGTTTGTATGGCGTGAGGTGCTTCTGCGGCAGACCTGCCAGAGGGGGCGGCTTCTGCATATACCACGACCCTCAATGCGTCAAAAACCCCGCCTGCCGCCGGATGCACGCCTTCACGCCTGACTGCGAGAGGTGCCACCTGCCGGGGGGCGAGGCGTCTGGAGTCCCGCCGAGGCTGAGGGAGGCCAGGATCTACGGCCCCCTCGTCGTGGAGACCGTCGCCGGCGACGTGGAGCTGGAGGGGGCCAGAGGCGTCGACCTGTGCATATACAGCGTCCGAGGCGACGTAAAGCTCGCCGGGGCTAGGTTCCGCCACATCTACATAGACGGCGTGGTGGGCTCCGTGGACTTCACCAACGGGAGGGCGGACACCTTCGTCGCAATAGCCGTAAACGGCCGCCTCGCGGCGACCGGGGCCAGGATCGGGGGAGGATGCACGTGGTGGACTCCGCAGGCGTCTTAGACGCGGGGGGAGCCGCGGTGCTGGGCGAGGTCCTGGTGGACCGCTACAGAGGCGACGTGGCGCTGGGCTTGAAAGCCCGCTCCATAGAGCTGGCCAGGTTAAACGGCTCGATAAACCTAGCGGGCGCCGCGCAGAGGGAGACGTCTACGTCGTGGAGTCCGCCGGCGACAAGCTCGACCTGTCAGGCGCCGAAATAGGCGGAAGCATCTACGTCATGTCGTCGAAGTTCGCCGGCGTCAGGATAGACAAGCCCGCGATCCTGCACAAAATCAAAATCCTCTAACCCCCAGGCGGCTTAAACCTAAGCCGCATGGCGCCCAGACGCCTAAGCACCTCCGCGATGTAGGCCTCAGCCCTTTCCCTATCCACCCCCCTCTCCCTGTAGATGTGCCTCAACACGTCCTCGTACCTCCTATACAGCTCGTTAAGCCTCCTCCACGGAACCCCCCTCAGCTTCTCCCCCAGCTCGGCGTCCACCGGAAGCCTCCCCCCAGCCATGAGACACGCCACGATGGGATACCCCACGTACCCCCTATACACAGTCCCGTTGTCATCGCTGTAGGCGAAGCCCCCCTCCACGACGACGGTATACGTCCTATCCCCCTCCGAAGACACCACCTCACACCTCCCCTCCCCCACCAGCCGCACCCGCCCATCTACAACCGCGCCAAGAGCCTCAAGAACCTTAATCCTAGGAGGCAACCTAAGCTCCACACCACACCCCCGGCCCGGATATTTCAACCTTACGCCCGAAAAACGCCCAAGACGCGAGAGGAAGCCGCAGGCCAACACCCGCGAAGCCCCAGGCAGAACGTCCAGAGACGCCGCGTAGACCCAGCGGAGACGCACGACACAGGCCGTTCGACGCAACAGAGACAACGCCACGCCGCGAAGCCCGGAGCCGGCGCCGCCTGGATTTTAGACTTAGCCTCCCGCCAGCGGCCTTGCTACATCGCCTTCTCCACCACAAGCCTCTCTATCTGCTCCACGTAGCGCCTGCCCTGCTCAGGCAGATACTTGTGGATGTCTGTGGTCACGAAGCCGCGGACGAGGAGGGAAACAGCCTCGTCGTAGGTAAACCCCTTAGCCTGGAGGTAGTTAATCTCCTCCTCCGCCAACTTGCCGATAGAGACCTCGTGTGTAAGCACGGCGTCTTGGCGGTGGGCAACCAGCTGCGGTATGGTGACAGCGTTGGCGCGAGGCGACATGAGGAGGCCGCTGCACTCCACGTGGCCCTTGGCG